>Ga0111538_10002712_pt1 | contig 24851 bp, 17 predicted proteins | sample SoiMethybrSBSTD1_FD_79669 | JGI IMG/M metagenome (GOLD analysis project Ga0111538, IMG submission 79669) | Bulk soil microbial communities from a Populus tree surrounding site in Tennessee, USA - Soil MetaG P. TD hybrid SBSTD1 (version 2)... | ecosystem: Environmental > Terrestrial > Soil >...
ATCGTGCCCGCCGGCGCCACGAGATCGATGCCGTCGAGCGCGGTCACGTCCTTGAATCGCTTGCGGAGGCCCTCCACTTCGATTGCTGCCTCGGCCATGCGAAGCACTGTACGGATCGTCCAAGATTCAGGAATGCCGACTCTGAACATCTCCGATCCAGAGCTCACCTACGACCCGGAGGACCCCGAGGGCTACCGCGCCGGGATGTTCCGGCTCGGCCCGCAGGTCGGCGCCGTGCGCACCGGCACGACGCTCTACCACCTCCCGCCCGGCGAGCTGCTGTGCCCCTACCACTACGAGTACGGGGAGGAGGAATGGCTGCTTGTGCTGAGCGGCCGGCCGTTCCTGCGCACGCCGTCCGGCACCGAGGAGCTGAGTCCGATGGACGTGGCGTTCTTCCCGCGCGGACCGGAGGGCGCTCACCAGGTCGGCAACCGGACCGACGAGCCGGCGCGCGTCCTGATGTGGTCCGAGGTCACCTATCCGAGCGCGACCTCGTACCCGGACAGCGACAAGGTCGGGGTGTGGACCGGCGTGAAGCCGGAGGACCTCATCGTGGAGCGGTCCTCGAACGTCGACTACTACCGGGGAGAGACCTGAACTGGTGATCTTTCCGCCTCAGAGTGGTGGTTTTCTGACCCCACCGCCAGGGGCGGTCGTACAGTCGCGCCATGCGACGACTCGGGGTTGGAATCGTCTCGGTGTGCGCCCTCGCGGCGCTCCCGGCGCCCGCGCTTGCTGCGACGGCGAGCGTGTCGATCAAGCGTGTCTACTACGCCGCGGCGCCCGCTGAGATCAATGACCTGACGATCTCCCTGTCCGGGAGCGACTTCGTGCTGTCCGACCCCGGGGCCGCGATGGCGGCGAGCTCTCCGTGTTCGGGTGGCGGAACCACCGCCACCTGCCCCAGCGCCGGCATCATCGGGTTCACCGTCAACGGCGGCGACGAGGCGGACAGCGTGAGGAACACCACGTCGACCCCGTCGACGCTCTCGGGCGGCGACGGCAACGATTCGCTCGAGGGCGGGCCTGGCAACGACACGCTCCGCGGCAACAAGGGAGTCGACACGCTGAGCGGCGGCGGGGGAGACGACCTCATCGACGTGCGCGGTGACCGGGGCGACATCGTGAATTGCGGCAGCGGTGACGACACCGTTCGAGCGGACGCCTCGGATCTGATCGCCACCGACTGCGAGACGATCGAGCGACCCACCGAACCGGCGCCCACTCCCGGGGACGGTCCCGACCCCGCACCCCCCGGGGGTGGGTTGCTCGGCCCGGTGGAGACCCGAACGCTCGATCCAGGCGCCTGCGCGATGGACAGGATGGGCACGCCCGGAGTCGATCTCCTCGACGGCACCGACCTGGGCGACAACCTCTTCGGGCTGCAGGGTGACGACGTGCTGAGAGGAGGGCGCAACGACGACTGCCTGTTCGGCGGCGCCGGATCGGACCGGCTCATCGGCGGGCGGGACGACGACCGCCTGCTCGGGGACGACAGCGAGACTGGAGTGCCCGGGAACGACCGGTTGCTCGGGAACGGCGGCAACGACCTCCTGCGCGGCGGGCCGGGCAACGACCGGATCAGGGGAGGCGCCGGGAATGACCGCATCGCGGGCGGCCTCGGGCGCAACCGGCTCCGCGGAGGGAGCGGCAACGACCGCCTGAGCGCCGTCAACGGGAAGCGGGACCTGGTCAACTGTGGCGCCGGGCGGGACCGTGCCCGGGCCGACGCCTTCGACCTGGTGCGCGGGTGTGAGCGCGTGCGGCGGACGCCGCAGCGGTAGCGGTGCCGAGCTCAGACGTTGACCCAGCCGCCCAGGAGGATTACCGTCGAGGGTGATTCTGCCGTTGCAGCCGAGGTAGGTGTCTCATCGGCCGGCAAGCGCAGCCCAGCGGGGTTCCAAGCACAACTGTGCAGGGGGCCCTCGATGGCTCAAAGAGCCACCAAGGGTTGCGGCTGGCGGTAGGTCTCGGACTCATCCTGCTGATCGGGCTGGCGTCGGCTCCGCGGGCCCACGCGGTGCCGATAGTCACGTACAAGTGCACGCCCGCGCCCCAGGACTGCTCCGGGTGGTACCGGTCGAACGTGTCCATCGACTGGACGGTTCTCCCCTCGGACGCCACCGTCATCGGCTGCCAGGACAAGACCTACACCGCCGATACGTCCGGCACCAACGAGCTGTGCAGCGCCGACGACGGCGTCGCGTCCGTGACCGTGCAGCTCAAGATCCGGGTGGACCAGACGCCGCCGGAGGCCACTGCCGGCACCCCCTCGCGGGCGGCCGGCACGAACGGCTGGTACACCAGTCCCGTCGGGGTCACGTTCAGCGGCACCGACCAGACGTCCGGGGTCGAGAGCTGTAGCGCCATCACCTACAGCGGACCGGACAGCGCGGCCGCCTCGCTGTCCGGCACCTGCAGGGACAAGGCCGGGAACGTGAGCGCCCCCTTCCCGTACGGCCTGAAGTACGACGAGACGAATCCGTCCGTGACCGGCGCCGCGCCCGAGCGTCCCGCCAACGCCTCCGGGTGGTTCAACCAGCCGGTCGCCTTCGACGTCCAGGGAACGGACACGACCTCCGGCATCGCATCGTGCTCGTCCACGACCTACTCCGGCCCGGACTCGGCGAGCGCATCGTTCGGCGGTACCTGCACGGACCGCGCGGGCAACTCGGCGGCCCGCGACTTCGGGCTCAAGTACGACGGCACCGCGCCCACCGCGACCGGCGCGCAGGCCGCGCGCGACCCGGACACGAATGGCTGGTACCACTCGCCGGTCGGCGTCTCCTTCAGCGGGAACGACGGGCTGTCCGGCATCCGCTCCTGCACCGCGCTCACCTACAGCGGCCCCGACAGCGGCGCGGCGGCGGCCTCGGGCACGTGCACCGACCAGGCGGGCAACGTGAGCAATCCGCTGACGTTCAGGCTGAGCTACGACGCGACCGCGCCGCTCGTGACGAGCGGCCAGGCGGCACGCTCGGCCGACTCGAACGGCTGGTACAACCACGACGTCGGCGTCGCCTTCTCCGGCAGCGACGGTACCTCCGGCGTCCAGTCCTGCACCGCGACGGCGTATCGCGGGCCCGACGACGGAAGCGCATCCGTGCCGGGCACCTGCGTCGATCGCGCGGGCAACACCAGCAGCGCGCTGGGGGTCGCGCTCAAGTTCGACGAGACGGGCCCGGACGTGACCGGCACGACCCCGGACCGCTCGCCGGACGGGAACGGCTGGTACAACCATCCCGTCGGCTTCGGCTTCGCCGGGACGGACGCGACCTCCGGCCTCTCGGACTGCACCCCCGTCACCTACCAGTCGCCGGATGCCGCCGCGGCGGCCGTAACGGGCACATGCCGCGACCGGGCGGGCAACAGCACGAGCCGGCAGTTCGCCCTCAAGTACGACGCCACCGCTCCGGCCGCCACGGGCGCGACGCCACAGCGAGCGCCGAACGCCGCCGGGTGGTACAGGGGGCCGGTCCTGGTCACGTTCGCCGGCTCGGACCAGACGTCGGGCGTCGACCTGTGCACCTCCCGGAGCTACGACGGGCCGGACAGCTCCACGGCGTCGCTGTCGGGAACCTGCACCGACCGCGCCGGCAATCGCAGCGCCGCTCGGGACTTCGCGCTGAAGTACGACGAGACCGCTCCCAGTGCCACCGGCGCCGCCCCCGATCGATCGCCGAACGATGCCGGCTGGTACCGGCGACCGGTCGCCGTGGCATTCAGCGGGGCCGACACGACGTCCGGCATCGATGCGTGCGGGTCGCCGGCCTACGACGGCCCCGACACGTCGGCCGCGTCGGTGTCGGGCACCTGCACGGACAAGGCGGGCAACACGAGCAGCCCGCTCACGTTCCACCTCAAGTACGACGCGACGGACCCCGATGTGACGGCGGCACAGGCCGAGCGCCAGCCCGAACCGGGAGGCTGGTTCCTCGAGCCCGTGCGGTTCGACTTCACCGGCGCCGACGCGACATCCGGTGTCGCCGCGTGCGCCCCGGTCATGTACGCCGGGCCGGATGGACCCGACGCCGAGGTCCTCGGCGAGTGCCGCGATCGCGCGGACAACCTGGCGCAGCGGGCGTTCCCGCTCAAGTTCGACGGCAACCCACCCGGGATCTCGGACCTGCGCCTGCGCTCGGGCGACCGGCGGCTGGACCTGACCTGGCACGTGACGGCGGATGTCCAGTCGGTCGAGATCGCGCGAACCCCGGCGGCCGGAACCGGCCCCTCTGTGCTGGACGGTCCCGCCACGAGCTTCACGGACCAGGCTGTGCAGAACGGCGTGACCTACACGTACAAGCTGACCGTGCGAGACATAGCGGGCAACCTCGCCACGGACGGGATCACGGGCGCGCCCACCGCCCCGCCGGTCATCACCAGCCCGCCACCGGCTCTCGCCTCTCCGGTGGTAGCTCCACGCCGGAGTCTGTTCACCCCTGCGCCGGGCGCGGTGCTCAGGATGGGACGGCCGCCGCTCCTGCGGTGGGAGGCCGTGCGCCGGGCCAGCTACTACAACGTGCAGGTGTTCCGGCGCCGCAAGATCCTGAGCGCATGGCCGACCCGTCCCAGCTACCAGCTCCGGGCGCGCTGGAACTACGCGGGCCACGCCCAGCGTCTGAAGCCGGGCACGTACCGCTGGATCGTCTTCCCGGGGTACGGCCCTCGCGCGCGCGTCCACTACGGAGACCCGATCGGGCGCAGCACATTCGTCGTGCGACGCTGACGCGGCGGCCTAGCCGGTGCCCCAGCGCTCGGGCTCCCCCCACGGGGTCGGGCCCGCCGGGTCGCGGCCGGTGCCGGCGTACAGGCCGGCCCGCAGCCACGGGCTCATCGCGAGCCCGCCGGGCGGCGCGGGCGGCGGCGCGGTGTCGCGCATGAACTGCTCGATCGCCGCCGCGATGGCGGCCGCCTCCTCCGGCGAGGCGGCCTGCCGCACCTCGATCCGCGGACGCGCCGGGCTCTGTTTGCCATTGCGGCTCACGCGCCGGGTAGCGTAGCCCCGTGGCCGATCTGCTCGTCTTTCCGCAGGACCTCGTTCTTCAGGCGATCGATCCGGCCGATGCGATCGAGCGGGTGAGGGACGGGTTCGTCGAGTACGCGGGGAACGAGTGGCAGATGCCGCCGAAGGTGTATCTCGACGCCTCGCCGAACGGGGACTTTCGGGCGATGCCCGCGAAGGGGGCCGGGCTCGCGATCCTCAAGTGGGTCACGTCGTTCCCGGGCAACCCGCAGGCGGGCCTGCCGGTGGTCATGGGGATGATCTGCGTGTCGTCGGCGGTCGACGGTGAGCCGCTCGCGCTCGTGGACGTGCGCGCCGTCACGGCCCTGCGGACCGGCGCCGTGGCGGCCGTGGCCGCGCAGGAGCTGGCCAGGGAGGACGCGCGCACGGTCGGCATCGTCGGGTGCGGGCTTCACGGCACCTGGGCCGCTCGGTGTCTCGCGGCCGCGGAGTACGGCCCGGGCGTCTGCTTCGACCCCGACCCCGAGGCCGCCGGGCAGCTCGCGGGCGAGCTCGGCTGGGAGGCCGGCACGCGCGAGGACGCGCTCGGCTGCGACGTCGTGACGTGCGTCACCCCCGGCAACGAGCCGGTGGTCCGGAGGGACGACCTCCGGCCCGGCACGCATCTCAACATGCTCGGCGCGGACGGGCCGGGCAAGGCGGAGGCGGAGCCCGAGGCCGTGGCTGCGTGTCAGCTCTTCTGCGACGAGTGGGAGCAGGCGAGCCACGGCGGCGAGCTCACCGGTGCCGTCGAGGCGGGGCTCGTGAGCCGCGACGACGTGGCCGAGCTGGGCGCGGTCCTGACCGGCTCCCATCCGGGGCGTTCCGCTCCGGATGGGGTTACGCTGTTCGACTCCACCGGGCTTGCGATCCAGGACCTCGCGCTCTGCCTGGCGCTGATCGAGGCGCATCGCGCCGGGCGGGTGCGAGCGGACTCGATCCGGCTCTAAAGCTCTGACGCCCTCCCCCCGAATACGAGGCCATATGCGCAAACTGCTTCTCACCCTCGCCGTCCTCGTCCTGCCGGTCAGCTTCGCCGCGGGGTGTGGCAACACGAACGAGGCCGCCTCCGGCGCTTCCGAGCTCGTGCCGGCCGGCTCCGTGATGTACGGCGAGGCGAACCTGAAGCCGGAGGGCGACCAGAAGCAGGCGGTCGACTCGATCATGTCCAAGTTCCCGGGCGGCGGCGAGGCCGGCGACAAGCTGAAGTCCCTGATCGAGAAGGCAATGCGCGAATCGGACGCGCCGGTCAACTTCGAGAAGGACATCGATCCCTGGCTCGGCGACGAGGCGGCGTTCTTCGTGGGCGGCATCGGGGGGAGCGGTGACGCCAAGGCCTCCGCGGTGCTCGTGGCGACCACCGACGAGGACAAGGCCCGCGACGCGCTCGAGAAGTCCGCCGAGGGCAAGGTCACGACGCACGACTACAAGGACGTCGAGTACCTGACGGACGGCTCCGAGGAGGCGGGCGCGGTGTTCGACGGCTTCCTCGTGCTCGGGACCGAGGACGGCGTGAGGGCCGCCATCGACACGAGCAAGGGCGGCAAGAAGCTCTCGGACGACGAGACCTACAAGAAGGCGCTCGACGACGCCGCGGACGACCGGCTCGGCTTCTTCTACGTGAACTCACCCGCGCTGCTGGACGCGATGCGCGAGGTGGGCAGGGGCATCCCGGACTCGTTCCGGAAGTTCTTCCAGGAGCCGGTCGCCGCAACAATCGACGCGGACGACGACGGCGTGGTGGCGGAGGGCCACGTACCGGCCCAGCTCGCCCAGTCGTTCGCCTTCTTCGGCGAGGCCAGCGACGTGCTCGGGGAGCTGCCCGCCGACTCGTGGGTGGCGCTGGGCCAGAAGGACCTCGGGAAGCTGATCGGCTTCTACGAGGAGGCCTTCGCCGCCGCCGCCGGCGGCCGCGACGCGATCGAGCGTGAGTTCAAGGCCGGCACGGGGCTCGACCTCCAGCAGGACGTGCTCTCGTGGATGGGCGACTTCGGCATCTTCGTGCGCGGCACCAGCCTGCCGAGCCTCGACGGCGCGCTCGTCGTGCAGACCTCCGACGAGGCGAAGTCGGAGCGCTTCCTGGCGGCCCTGGCGCACCTGGCACGGACCCAGTCCGACAGCGGCACGCAGATCCAGCGACGCCCCGGCGGGTACACCGTGGCGATACAGGGCGTCCCGAAGCCGATCCACGCCTTCGTCGAGAGCGGCAAGCTCGTCTTCGCCTACGGCGACGCGGCGGCGAAGGACGCGGTGAACCCGGCCAAGACGCTCGGCGACTCGCCGGATTTCTCGTCCGTGAAGGACTCGCTGGGCGACTACAACGTCTCGCTCTACGTCCTGGTGAAGCCGATCCTCGACCTGGTCGACTCCACCGCGGCTGCCGACGACGCCGACTGGCAGGACGCGAAGCCCTATCTCGAGCCGCTGAATGCGCTGGTGGCCGGCACCTCGGGCAGCGGCGACGACCTCAAGTCGGCGTTCAAGCTCGTCGTGAAGTAGCGCGCCTCGTCACAACGCCTGGGTCAGCGCGACGATCAGCAGCGCGAGCGCGACCAGCCCGGCGATGACGATCACGACGATGTTGGTGACGAGCGCCGCCGGGAGCCAGCTGGGCGCCGCCGGAGTCGGTTGCGCACCGGGCCCCTCACCGCCCTCGACGTGCCACCCCATGGAGGCCGCGAGCGTGTTGGTGATGAACTGGTTGAGGCTGACCTCCTCGCGCTCGGCCGCCTCGGCGAGCTCGGCGTGGAGCGACTGCGGCATGCGAAGCATCAGCCGCCCGCTGTGGCCGCCTCGTGACCTGACCGGCTCGGCGCCGGGCTCAGGAGGATCGGCCGAGCCGGGCTTGAGCGCCACGACCTGGGCCGCCTGCCCGGCGGCTGCTGCCGCCGCCGGCGCGGCCGCGGGCGCCTCCTCGAAGGCCCGTCCCTCGAGCTCCGCTCGCAGCTTGGAGAGCGCCCCGTCGGCGCGCCGCGCCAGCGCGCTCTGCGACATGCCGAGCTCCGTCGCCACGTCGCGCCGGCTGCGCTCCTCCACGAACCTCAGGTAGAGGATCTTGCGGTCGGTCTCGTCGAGTGTCCGGAAGGCGCCCGACAGCGCGAGCCGCACCTCGCTCGCATCCAGCTCGCTCGAGTCCGCCTCCCCGGTGGGGTCGGCCGACCTCCCGGCCGCGGACTGCAGCCGGGCGAGATCCTGATGCGTGAGGCCCAGCTCGGCGGCGAGCTCATCGGCACTCGGCGCCCTTCCGAGCTTCGCGGTGAGCTGCTCGCGGGCGGCGGGGACGCGCATCTCGGCCTCGTGCAGGCGGCGCGGCAGCCGCACGGTGGATGCCCGGTCGCGGAGGTGCCGCTTGATCTCACCGGCGACGGTGGGCACGGCGAACGCGACGAACTCCTCGCCGCGCTTGGTGTCGAACCGCTCGATCGCGTTCAGCAGCCCGATCGACCCGGCCTGCACCAGGTCGTCGTGCTCCGCGCCGCGGCGGTCGTGACGGTGGGCGAGCGCCTCGACGAGCGGCATGTACAGCTCGACAAGCCGTGTGCGGGCGCGCTCGTCCCCACCCTCACGGTAAGCGGACAGCAGTCGGCCGGTGGCCGTATCTCGTGCGGTTCGGAAGCGTCGGGCCATGACGTCGTTCCAAGGGGGCGGAAATGCACCGTTTGGCTGATCCAACCTTAACCCCGAATCTCCATGTCAGGGAGACTTGGGCGCGTGCTCGCTGCGGTCGTGTCGGACCTCCACCTCGGCACCCACTCGGGGGCCGACCTGTTGCGCAGGCCCGAGGTTCAGGCGCGGCTCTTCGACGCGCTCGCCGACGCCGACGAGGTCGTGCTGCTCGGCGACACCGTCGAGCTGCGCGACGACTCACTCGCGGAGTCGCTCGAGCGCGCGCTCCCGTTCTTCGAGGCGCTCGGTGCCGCGCTCGGGTCGCGCAGGCTGACGATCGTGCCGGGGAACCACGACCACCGGTTCGCCGAGGATGCGCTGCGGCGCGCGTCGCACCTGGGCCTCGAGGGCCGTTTCGAGGTGCGGCCCGGGGACGCGCTCGAGCCCGTGGTGCGCTGCATGGGCGGCTCCCCGGTCGTGCTCGCGTACCCGGGGGTGCGGGTGAGAGAGGACGTGTACGCCACCCACGGGCACTACCTGGACTGCCACTCGGAGGCGCCCACGTTCGAATGCAGGGCGAGGGCCGCCGTCGAGCGAGTTCGCAGGATCGACCGCGAGGGCTACCGCTCGCCCGAGGACTACGAGCGAGCGCTCGCGCCGATCTACCGGTTGATCCACTGGGGCGTTCAGCCGGCCGCCGTGCGCGCCGCGGCGCATGCGGGGAGAAGGCTCGTCCGGAGGTGGGAGCGGCCGCGTGCCGCGCCCGGTGCGCGCGTCCGGTTCGGGGTGCCGGCCATGGAACAGGTGGTCCACAACCTGGGCATCGACGCGCGGCACGTCCTGTTCGGGCACCTGCACGGCCACGGCCGCTGGGAGACCCGCAGCGGCGTCGAACTGGTCAACACCGGGTGCTGGGTGGAGGATTCCGTCTCGATTTCGCCCGGAACCTGTGTCCTTGTGCCGGACGACGGGCCGCCGCGCCTGCAATCCGTCCAGTAACGCATCTGGTATCGCGCTGGTACTACCGGTTACCGGCTCGATATCAGGTCCTCGCGGCTCCGGCGGGGGTACCTGACCTTGTGAATGACGTGTGAACCGACCCACCGGACGCGCATCCTGTTCGTCGCCCTCGTGGCGGTGCTCGTGGCGCTGTTCATCCCCGCAACCGGCCACGCCGCGGAGCGCGACAGGCTCGCGTCCGCGGGAGTGCTGGAGCGGGGTGCCGGCTACGGGAGCGCCGGTGGCTCGCACGCCGTCCGCATCCTGCAGGCCCGCCTTGGGCGGTCGGGTGACCGGCCCGGCCCGATCGACGGCCTGTACGGCCCGCTGACCCAGGGAGCGGTGCAGCGCTTCCAGCAGCGGCATGGCCTGGCGGTCGACGGGATCGTCGGCCGCCAGACCAGGCGGGCGCTGTTCGCCGGGACCACCCGGCCCACCGCCTCGCTCGACGAGCGGGACACGAAGCCAGGCACGCTCACGCGCAAGTCGCCGAGCCCGAGCATCGGGCTCGAGAGCGCAGGTGAGCAGCCACACGCCAGGCCGGTGCCCGCCGATGCGGCGAGTCGTGCCGGGCCGGTGTCCGGGACGAGCGGCATCCCACCCGAGGTCATCGCGGCGCTTGTCGTGCTCGCCGGCCTCATGCTCTTCCTGACGCTGCGCAAGCAGGGAGAGGTACGTCTCAACTTCGGACTCACCTGTGCCGTGCTGCTCGCCGTGTTCGGCATCGGCGCGGTGGCGGGCGCGCTCTTCGCCACCCGGGCCGCGCCCAAGGCCACCGACCGCGCCACGGCGGAGTCGGGCATCCTGCTGGCGGGCACCCCGGCGCGGGAGCGCCCACGGCACACCGCCGCGGCGCGCGACGCCGGCTCCATCAAGATCCCTGTGGCCGCGGTCTCCGCGCGGACGCGCTCGGCGCGCTCCGTGGCCGCCCCGGCCCGTCCGGTGATCCCCTCCTCCACGGAGCTCGCATCCGTATCGATCGCACCCGCGGTCTCACGGGCCGCTCCCATCGCTCCGGTGGTCCGCGCCGCGCCGCGCGCGCGGCCGGCGGCGACGCGGCGTCGGCCGGCCACCTACGTCGTGAAGCCGGGCGACTCCCTGTCGAACATCGCGCGGAGCGAGCTGTCCGCCGCCTCGGACTCGCGCGTCAGGGCGGAGGTCCAGAAGCTCGCCCAGCTCAACCTCGGCCGCCGGATCCGCTCGGGCGACCCGGACGTGCTCGAGACGGGAGAGGAGCTCCGGCTCCGATGAACGCGCTTCCCGACTCCGGAGTGGGGAGCGCCCTGCGGCGCCTGCGGACACTCGGCTCCCTGGAGACGCTCTTCCGCGAGGCCGCCCAGGCGCTGTGCGAGAACCTCGGCTTCGACCGCGCCGCCGTGTTCAGCGTCCGCGGGCGATCGCTCACGCTGGAGAGCGTCCACGGGCGCGACCTCGATCCGCGGGAGCTCGAAGAGCTCACCACGCTCGCCGCCGACCCGCCGCCGCTCGGACCCGGCCTCTACGAGTCGGAGGTGTTGCGCCGGCAACGGGCCGTGCTCGTCGAGGACGCCCTGGACGACCCGCGCGCTCTCGGGCTCCTCCCCGGCGCCTCCTCGTTCGTGGCCGCGCCGGTCGTGTGCCACCAGCGCCCCGTCGCGCTGATGCACGCCGACCTCGGCACCGGAGGACACGTTCTCACCGACTACGACCGCGAGACCGTCTGGGCGTTCGCGGAGGGCTTCGGGTGCGCGCTCGAACGCTGCGTGCTCGCAAGCCGTCTCCGCGAGCAGTCCGCGCGCGTGGTCGCGCTCGCCAGGTCCACCGAGGCCAGCGTGGTTGCGCTGAGCAGGCCCGAGATCGAGCTCGACGCTCCGGAGGTCAGGCAGACGGTTCCGCAGCTCCGGCCCCGGTCCGTGAACGCGCTCGAGGACGACCTCACGCGCCGCGAGCTGGAGGTGCTCTCGATGCTTGCGGAGGGCGAGACGAACGCGCGCATCGCGGGACGGATGATCGTCTCGGAGGACACGGTCAAGACGCACGTGAAGCACATCCTGCGGAAGCTTGGAGTGCACAACCGGGCCCAAGCGGTGTCGCGGTATTTCCAAGCGAAAGATGCCCCCTTCGAGGAAGAGAAATCACCCCTTGGCTCGATGCGGAGCAGGAGCTAGCGGATGAGGCTGGTGAGGTGCAAGCCGCCGTCTCGCTCATCGCGCCGGAGCCTCCGTCAGAGGTCGTCGACGAGGCCACCGTTCCTCTCCTGTCGATCGTCGTACCGACCAAGAACGAACGCGGCAACGTAGCCGCACTGGTCGAGCGGCTCGAGGCCGCGCTTCCCACCGTCGCGATGGAGATCATCTTCGTCGACGACAGCGACGACGGGACTCGCGAGCTCGTCGACGCGCTGGCTGAGGACGGCCACCACGAGCTCGTCCTGGTTCCGCAGGCGCCCCAGCGGCGCATCTGCGGGCTGGGTGCCGCGGTGCTGCAGGGCATGCGCGAGGCGCGCGCCCCGTGGGTCTGCGTCATGGACGCGGACCTCCAGCATCCGCCGGAGCTGATCGCCGCGCTGCTCGAGCAGGGCGAGTCGCGCGAGCTCGACATCGTCGTGGCGAGCCGTTACTGCGACGACGGCGACGCCGGGAGCTTCGGGTGGATGCGGGCGATGGCGTCGCGGTCGACCACCACCGCCGCTCGCATGGTGTTCCCGCGCCGCCTCAGAGGGGTCAGCGACCCGATGAGCGGCTTCTTCCTGGTGCGGCGCGAGGCGCTCGACCTCGACTCGCTGCGGCCGCGCGGCTTCAAGATCCTGCTCGAGATCCTCGTCCGGCATCCCCGACTGCGGGCGGCGGAGGTCTCGTTCAAGTTCGGGGAGCGGCGCGCCGGCCGCAGCAAGGCCTCGACCCGGGAGGCGATGCGCTACCTAGGCCTGCTCGCGCGGCTGCGCTTCGCTCGCTTCGGGATCGTGGGGCTCTCCGGCCTCGTTGTGAACACCGTGCTGCTCGCGTTCTTCACGGATGTGATCGGCCTCTTCTACGTGGTCTCGGCGGTGATCGCCACGCAGGGGTCCACGCTGTGGAACTTCTGCTTCACAGAGCTGTGGGTGTTCTCGGGCCGCGAGCACCGGCGGAGTCGTGGCACGCGCATGGCCATGTTCTTCCTCATGAACAACGTCGCGCTGGCGCTGCGCGGCCCCCTGCTCGTGCTCCTCACCTCCGGGCTCGGAATCCACTACGTGGTCTCGAACGTGGTCTCGCTGCTGGTGCTCACGCTCGTCCGCTACGGACTCGCCGACGGCTGGATCTGGGCGAAGGCGGGTCCGCCGGACGTCGAGACGTCGGGGCCGTACTCGTACGACATCCATGGCATCGTCTCCGTCTCCTCGGAGGCCCGCCTCCCGGAGCTCGAGCGCTTCCGGGTCGGCGGCCTGGCCGGCGAGCCGGACATCCGGGTCCGCCTGGGCCGCGTCTCCGCGAACGGCAACGGGGTGGGACCCGCCATTCGCTACAGGGAGGGCCCGGGTGGCCTCGGATTTGGGCTGACCATCCACGCGGGCCGGCAGATCGAGGCCACGGCTTCGCGGCTCGTCGGGCGGTCGCCGCACGTGCTCTACACGAACGTCGTCGAGCCGATCCTGCGCTGGTCCTTCGCGGAGCGCGGATACGCGCTCGTCCACGCGGCCTGCCTCGCGGACCGCGGACGCGCCTTTCTGCTCACCGCGCGCACGGACACGGGTAAGACCACGACCAGCCTCAAGATCCTGGACAGCACGGAGTACTCGTTCCTCTCCGATGACCTGACGCTCGTCACCCCCCAGGGGCGGGTGCTCACGTATCCCAAGCCGCTGACCATCAGCAGGCACACGCTGCGCGCCGTCAAGACCCCGCTGCTCTCGCGCCGCGAGCGATGGGGGCTCGTCTTCCAGAGTCGCCTGCACTCACGCTCGGGACGGCGGTTCGCCTTCGTGCTGGCCAAGACGCACCTGCCGGCGGCCACGATCAACACGATTGTCCAGCTGCTCGTGCCTCCGCCGAAGTTCCATGTGGAGCGACTGGTGCCGGACGTGGACGTGGCGGTCGACGCGCGGCTCGCGGGCATGGTCGTGATCGAGCGCGGCGGCCGCGGCGAGGCGGTGCTGGACGAGCGCGAGGCGCTCGCGACTCTGCTCAGCAACTGCGAGGACGCCTACGGCTTCCCGCCCTACTCCGCGATCGAGGGCTTCCTCCGTTCGCGGAACGGCATGGACCTCGCCGACCGCGAGCGAGAGATCGTGGCGCACGCGCTCAGCGGCCTCCCCGCGACGCTGATCCGGAGCGAGTCGATGGACTGGGGGAGCCGGCTGCCGGGTGTGGTGGGCGCCTGGAACGGCCACGCGAACGGTCACGCCGGCAACAACGGCCACCTGGAGCGTGCGCCCGTCCACGCTTAGAAGCCGCGCGTCGCCCGGCTCACGGCTGCGCGCGCTCGTCGTAGAGCTGCGCACACGCAACCTGACGCCGAAGCTCCAGCTCGGCGCGGTGCTCGCGCTCGCGACGGGACTTCGTCTCTGGCACCTCAACAGCGTCGGCTTCAACAGCGACGAGGCGGTCTACTCCGGCCAGGCGGCGGCGATCGGGGGCGCGCCCGAGCTCGACGAGCTCTTCCCGATCTTCCGCGCCCACCCGCTGCTCGTGCAGACGTTCCTCTCCTTCGGCTGGCGGCTCGGGCTCCACACCGGCTTCGAGCGGCTCGTGTCGGTGGCGGCGGGCGTTGCGACCGTCTTCCTGGTCTACGAGCTGGGCAGGCAGCTCTACGGGCGCCGCACCGGCCTGGTGGCCGCGCTGCTGCTCGCCGTGATGCCGTACCACGTCGTCGTCTCGCGCCAGGTGCTGCTCGACGGGCCGATGACGATGCTCGCCACGCTCACGCTGCTCCTGCTGGTGCGCTTCGTGCTCAGCGGGCGGGTCGCGTGGCTGTACGCGACGGGCGCCGCGCTGGGGCTCACCTTCCTCTCGAAGGAGACGAGCATCGTGCTCCTGTTCGCGATTTACGCGTTCCTGGCGCTCACGCCGGAGCTGCGCGTGCGGCTGCGCGACCTCGCGATCGCCATGGGGGTGATGGCGCTCGTCATCGCGCCGTTCCCGCTGAGCCTGATGCTCAGCGGACGCTCCGGCACGGGCGAGAGCTACCTCACGTGGCAGCTGTTCCGGCGGCCGAACCACGACTGGGTCTTCTACGCGTCGAACGTGCCGGAGATGATCGGCCCGCTGGTCCTCGCCGCGGCCGTCGCCGGCCTCGTGGTCATGCGGAGGCGCGGCTCGTGGCCCGAGCGCCTCCTCCTGTGCTGGATCGCCGTTCCCGTCCTGTTCTTCGAGCTGTGGCCGGTGAAGGGGTTCCAGTACCTCCTGCCGATCGTGGCGCCGGTGGCCGTGCTCGCCGCGCGTCCGCTGGTGGGGAAGCGGATGCGGCCGGTGCTGGCGGTGGTCTGCGTGAGCCTGCTCGTGGTGAGCGTCGCGCGTGTCGCGTCCACCGAGCAGCGCACCGTGCTGGCCGGCGCGGGCGGGGTGCCCGCGGGCCGCGAGGCCGGCGACTGGATCGCCTCGCACGTGCCGAGGGGCGCGAGCTTCATGACGATCGGCCCGTCGATGGCGAACCTCGTGCAGTTCTACGGGCGGCGCGAGGCGCACGGGCTCTCGGTGAGCCCGAACCCGCTCAACCGGAACCCGTCGTACGAGCCGATCCTGAACCCGGATCAGGCGCTGCGCACCGGCGACATCCAGTACGTCGTCTGGGACACCTTCTCGGCGTCGCGCGCTCCCCGCTTCTCCGATCGCCTGCTGGGCTACGCCGAGCGCTACGACGCGCGCGCCGTGCACGTCGAGACGCTCCCGATGGCCACAGCGGACGGGCGCACCGCCCGGAAGCCGGCGATCGTCGTCTACGAGGTGCGGCCGTGAGCCGGCGTGTCGCCCTTCTGCTCGCAGTCACGGCGACGGGTTGGTCGCTGTCCGCACCGCCGGCCTCGGCGGAGGTCCCGCCGGCCACGCCGATCCGGCACTTCGTGGTGCTGATGCAGGAGAACCACTCCTTCGACAACTACTTCGGGACGTATCCGGGGGCGGACGGGATCCCTCGAGGCGCCTGCATGCCGATCCACCCGTCCCACGGGCGGCGGCCGTGCGTGCGTCCCTTCCGGCTCGGGGATCTCGCCGGGCCGGACCTCCCGCACGACGGCTCCACCCACCGCGCCCAGGCGCGCGGCGGCCACATGGACGGCTTCATCAGCGGCGTCTCGCGGGGCAGGCAGCTTCCCGAGTCGTCGGTCATGGGCCACTACGACGGCCGCGACCTGCCCTTCTACTGGAACGTCGCCGGCGAGTACGTGCTCTTCGACAGATGGTTCGCGTCCTCGCGCGGCGGCAGCGTGCCCAACCGGTTGGCCTGGGTGGCGGGTTCGCCCAGGTCGCGAGAGACGATCTTCGACCGGCTCGAGCGGCGCGGGATCTCGTGGAAGTTCTACGTGGAGGACTACGACCCGAGCCAGAGACGTCGCGCCGGCGCACCGCCTGCGACCGGCCCGCAGGCCGTGCGCGTTCCGCTCCTCAACATGCCGCGGTTTGCACACAGGCCTCGGTTGTTCCGGCACATCGTCGACCTGGACCAGTACTACGACGACCTGCGCGGCGGGACGCTGCCGCAGGTGGCGTACATCGCTCCCGCGGGCGGCAGCGAGCACCCGCCCCGCCGGCCCGAGACCGGACAGACGCTGGTCCGCTCGCTCGTCACCGCGCTGGCGCGGAGCACGAGCTGGCCGCACTCGGCGTTCCTGTGGACCTACGACGAGTGGGGCGGCTGGTACGACCACGTGCCGCCGCCGGCGGGCCGCGGCTTCCGTGTGCCGGCGCTGCTCGTGAGCCCGTTCGCGCGGCGGGGAGCCGTGGACGGCACCACCCTCGAGCACGCGTCGATCCCGAGGTTCATCGAGCACAACTGGGGGCTGCGCCCGCTGTCTCGCCGCGACGCCCGCGCGAACGACATCACGAGCGCATTCGACTTCGCGGCCCCCGCGCGGGCGGCCGAGATCGTCCCCGCCACCCGCGCGCCCGATCCCGACCGCGAGCCGCGGCGGTGGGTCATCTACCTCTGGTACGGCGCGGGCGTCCTGCTCGCGGCGGCGCTCATCCGCCGCGCCGGCCGCAGGCGCGCCGCGGCGGCGCCGCTCGCCACCCTGGCGATCGTGCTCGTCCTGGGGCCGGGCCCCGCCCCCGCGCAGGCTTCGGATCGCGTTCCCGCCGTGATCCAGACCAACCCGCCCACGCCCGGCATGACGTTCTCCGTCGACGGCGTCCGCTTCACAGCGGACGCGGGGGGCCGCGCATATCCGCCGCCGGGGGCGATCGGGACGTCGCGGCGCGTGCGAGCTCTGGCGACCCGCATCGACGCCGGGACGCGCGCACGCTTCGACCGCTGGTACGGGCACGGGAGCGTCGCGGCACTCGACCTGGACCACCGGGTCGAGCTCAGGTTCGTCGACCTTGCGGGTAGGAGCGTGGACCCCGAGGTGGTCGACTCGGTCACTCTGCTCGGGACCAACGGCGAGCGGCGCACCTTCCGCGGCCAGACCGTGGGCTGGCTTCAGGGCAACCGGGTCGTGCCGGAGACCGGGGGCCGGACGTCCACGCTGGTGTCGTACGCGGCCGAGCGGGTGATGGTGACCGGAGCGAGCGTGGTGCACCGCGCGCAGCAGCGCTTCTTCCCGGCAAAGACTCAGGAGATCCGCCTGCGGCTGCTCCTGTTCTCGGCGCGCTTCGAGGTGCACGACGCGCTGCTCGGGTTCCCGATCGGCTCCGCCGTGAAGCTTCAGTTCCCGGACGGGCGCATCCAGCACTACGCCGTGGGCTCCGGCGGCGAGGTCACGGTGAGCTCGCTCCCCCGAGGGGACTATCGGGTCAGCGCGGAGGCCCTCGGCATCTCCTCGTCCCGCCCGGTCGCGCTCTCGGGCGACCAGCGTGTGGAGCTGCGGGTGATCAGCTGGCTCGACGTCGCCGTGGTCCTGCTCATCCTGGGTTCGGTGGCGCTCGGGCTGCTGTACGTGCGGCGCCCGGCACGGGTCGGCACCGCCGCCTGCGTGGTCGCCGCCCTGCTGGTCGCGTCGGCGGCCGGCGCGCCGGCAGCACGCGCCGCCGAGCGCCCCGATCCGCTGTTCGCCTACTACTACATCTGGTTCAACGGGCCGTCGTGGGACCGGGCCAAGACCGACTACCCCGTGCTGGGGCGATACTCGAGCGACGACCGGGACGTGATGCGCCAGCACATCGCGTGGGCGAAACGGGCCGGGATCAACGGGTTCATCGTGAGCTGGAAGAGCACGCCCGTCCTCAACAGGCGGCTCGAGCGGCTGGCCGACGTGGCCGCCTCGGAGCACTTCAAGCTGCTCGTGATCTACCAGGGGCTCGACTTCTACCGCGAGCCGCTGCCCGCTGCACGAGTTGCGCGCGACCTCGACTGGTTCCGCGCGAACCTCGCCGACAGGACGGCCTTCCGGGCATTCCGCAAGCCGCTCGTGATCTGGTCGGGCACGTGGCGGTTCTCGCGACGCGAGGTGGCCTCGGTCGCGCGTCCGCGGCGTGACGACCTCTTGATCCTGGCCTCCGAGCGCAACGTCGCCGGCTACCGGCGGCTCGCCGGCGTGGTCGACGGCGACGCGTACTACTGGGCATCGGTCAACCCGCGCACCTATCCCGACCAGGGCGCAAAGCTGCGCGAACTCGGACGGGCCGTACATGCGGGCGGCGGCATCTGGATCCCGTCGGCGGCGCCCGGATTCGACGCCCGGCTCGTGGGGGGCACGAGCGTGGTGCAGCGCCGCGGCGGCGACACGCTGCGCGAGGAGCTCGACGCCGCCGCGAGCTCCGATCCGGACGCCCTCGGACTGATCAGCTGGAACGAGTTCAGCGAGAACACGCACATCGAGCCGAGCCTGCGTCACCGGTCCCGCTACCTGGACGTGGTGGCGGACGTGAGGCACGCGAAGCTCCGCGGGTCGCCGCAGTTCGACTCCAGTGAGCCGGCTGCCACGGGTGTGAACTACGGAGTTCCGCTGCTGGGCGCGATGGCGCTCTTCCTGATCGCGACGCTGGGTCTGCTGCTGCGGCCACGGGTCACCCTTAGGCGGTAGGAATGTCACCAATCCTCGCGTTGTGGGGGGTGGGGACCGGGCGTACGGTCGGCGGACGAAGTACCTGATCACAGCGATCGCCCTGCTCTGCGCCCTGGCCCTGCCGACGGCCGCGGTCGCATACGCGCCTCAGCTGACGCGGTACCCCTACCTGACTGACGTGGTCGGGACGAACGCCACGGTGAACTGGGCGACGGACCGCTCCAGCACCAGCGGCCGGCTCCTGTACGGACGCGAGGACGTGGAGTCGTGCTCGGCGCACTCGGTGGTGGCGACCCGGACGAGCATGACCGTCAACGGCGTCTCGGAGTACCAGTGGCGCGCCACGATGAGCGGGCTCGCGCCGGCCGCGCGCTACTGCTACCGCGTCGAGCTCGGGACCACAGCACCCGTGATCGACCTGCTGGGCACGGATCCCTCGATCTCGTTCAACGCCCAGCTGCCGTCCGGCGCGCCGGCGCCGTTCTCGTTCGCCGTCCTGGGCGACTTCGGCGCCGTGGGTTCGACGGAGGCGGGGGCCGACAACCGCCAGGCCGACGTGATGACGCAGATCGCCAGGAGTGGGGTGCGCTTCGTGATGGGCGCCGGCGACACCGCGTACCCGTCCGGCTCGCAGACGAACTACGGCGACCTCAACCAGACCGGCTCCGACGTCAGCACGATCTTCGGGCCGCAGTTCTGGCCCAAGTTCGGCGCCTCGACGCCGTTCTTCAACGCCACGGGGAACCACGGCTTCAGCAGCACCTTCCTTACCAACTGGCCTCAGCCGAGTGCGGCCTCGGACCCCGACGAGCGGTACGCGATGGAGACGTACTGCTGCCCCAACGGGACGAACTCGGCCTCCTACCCGAGTGCGTGGTACGCGTTCGACGTCGGGGTCGCGCGCTTCTACGTGCTCGAGGCCGCCTGGGGCTCGTCCAACGTCGGCACGGCCGACCAGTACAAGAACGACTACGACACCCACTGGACGCCCACGAGCCCCGAGTACCTCTGGCTCGCGAAGGACCTGCAGGCGCACCAGTCGCAGCTGAAGTTCGCCTTCTTCCACTATCCGATGTACTCGTCGAACGCGACGGAGGCGTCCGACCCCTGGCTGCGGGGCCCGAACAGCCTCGAGGGCCTGCTCGCCGGCAGCGGGGTGGCCATGGGCTTCAGCGGCCACGCGCACAACTACACGCGCAACGCGAAGCCCGACGGCGGGCTGGTCACCTACGTGACCGGCGGAGGCGGGGCTCGGCTCCAGCCCGCGACGAAGTGCAGCGCGCCGGTGGCCTACGCGGTCGGCTGGTCGTACACGACCGGAGGCAGCGCCTGCGGCGCGCTGCGCCCGACCTCGATCGCGCAGGTGTTCCACTTCCTGAAGGTCACCGTCGACGGCACCCACGTCACCGTCCAGCCCACCGACTCTCAGGGCCAGACCTTCGACGTGCGGAGCTACGACTTCCCGGGGAGCACACCTCCTCCTCCGCCGCCTCCGCCTCCACCTCCCGGGAACATCGCGCTCGTACGTCAGGCCACCGCCGGAGCCCCGACGGCCGCTTCCTCGCTGACGGTTCCGATCGCCTCGGGCACCGGTCACGCGCTGGTCGCCGCGATCGCCCTGCAGGCCGGGAGCAGCACCTCGGTCAGCTCGGTGACCGATTCGGTGGGCAACAGGTGGACGAAGGGCGCGGTGGGATTCCTGGCGGGCTCGAACACGCGCGTGGAGATCTGGCACGCGACGGCCGCCGCGCCGGTCTCGCAGGTGACGGCGAAGCTGTCCGCTCCCGACATAGCGAGCGCGAACGTGTCCGAGTGGAGCGGTCTCGCGACGGCGCCGGACGTCGATGGGTCAGGCGGCCAGGGGAACGCCTCGGCCACGACGGCCCAGACCCCGGTGATCACGACCACCAATCCGAGCGACCTCGTCGTGGGCGCGATCAACGTCCCGCGGGCGATCTCTTCGACGTTGACCACGCCGGGCTTCTCCGAGCTCGCGGACTTCAACGCGTCGACGGTCAGCGGCCGCGCCGCCTACGGGATCGTCTCGGCGGCGGGCACATACGGACTGTCCTGGACGCTGTCGGGAGCGTCGACGAGCGGCGCCGCCGTCCTGGCTCTGAAGGCGGCTCCTCCATGATGAGGTCGGCGCGCCGGCTTTTCCTGGCGGTCGCGGTAATCGCGACTGTGGCGAATGCATCGCCGGCCGGCGCCGCCGACCCCATCATCGCCGCCGCGGGCGACATCGCCTGCGCACCGACCGACCCCGGCTACAACGGGGGAAGCGGAACCGCGACTCGCTGCCGGCAGCGAGCCACCTCCGACCTCCTCGTCGGCGCCGGCCTGGCCGCCGTGCTCCCGCTCGGTGACGTCCAGTACGACAGCCCGAGCGCGGCGAACCTGAAGGCCGTCTACGACCCGACCTGGGGCCGGGTCAAGTCGATCAGCCGGCCGGTGATCGGCAACCACGACGGGTCCGGGGCGTCGTATTTCGACTACTTCAACGGCCCGGGTGCCGCGAACGGGCCGGCCGGACCGCGCGGGCGCGGCTACTACAGCTTCGACGTCGGCAGCTGGCACATCGTCGCGCTGAACTCGAACTGCGCGCGCGTCTCATGCGGCGCTGGGTCGATCCAGGAGCAGTGGCTGCGCGCCGACCTCGCGGCGCATCCCACCTCGTGCACGCTCGCTTTCTGGCACCACCCGCGGTACAGCTCGGGTCACGACGGCAGCCACGTGACGCTGGGCGCGTTCTGGAGCGACCTGCACGCCGCCGGCGCGGAGCTGGTGCTCTCGGGGCACAGCCACGACTACGAGCGGTTCGCGCCCAAGGACGCGCAGGGGAAGAACGTTCCGACCGGCATCCGGCAGTTCGTGGTCGGCACGGGCGGCGCGTTCATGACCGGGCTTGGGACTTCCCGGGTCTCCGGTAGCCAGGTGGCCCAGAACGACACGTTCGGTGTCCTCAAGCTCACCCTCCATCCCACGAGCTACGACTGGCAATTCGTACCGATCGCGGGGCGGCACTGGACCGACTCCGGGTCGACTCAGTGCCACGGGCCCGGCGGCGCGCCGCTCGCGCCCACTCCCGGACCGGGCCCGCCGGCCACCGACCGGACCGCGCCGATACTCACGGGCTTCCGCGTCAGGCCGCGCCACTTCAGTCGGCACGCCGTGTTCCGCTACAGGCTGTCCGAGGCGGCCAAGGTGCGCTTCGGAATCGCGCGGGTGCGCGGGAAGGGGCACGTTCGGCATCTCGGCAAGCTCCGGGACGCCGGCGCCGCGGGCGCGAACCGGCGCGGCTTCTTCTGCAGGGTTGGAGGGAGGCGCCTGCACCCCGGCCTCTACTCCGCCCGGGCCGTGGCACGTGACCCGGCCGGGAATTACTCGAGACCCAAGAAGGTGAGGTTCCGGATCGTCCGTTGACACGCCCATACGCCGGGTCTACGTTGCGCATTGACCCGCAGTTCGAGGAGGACGAAGCAGTTGGAGCAAGAGGCTCCATGTCCTTGTAGGCCACGGGCGGTCCTCTCCACCGCCATGATCCCCCGAGCGCTTATTTCGGTGTTGTGCGTCGTCGCGGGCGCGTGTTTGCCGGCCGCGTCCGCCGCCGCGCCCGCACCCGATCCCGCCCCCCAGGCGCCGGCTCCCGCCCCTGACCCCGCACCCGGCGCGGGAGTGACCCAGCCCACGCAGACGCCCTCCTCGGGCACGGTCCCGTCGACCTCGGCGCCCCCGTCGACGACCCAGCCGAGCACGCCGGCGACGAGCACGGGCGCCGGCACGGCCGCGTCGACTGCAACGGCCGCCGCGGCGGCAGCTCGCGCGAAGGCCAAGCGGGCCAAGGCGCACAGAGCGGCGGTCCGCCGAGCCAGGGCACGCCACGCAGCCGCCCGGCGCGCGGCGGTACGGCGCGCGAACGCCCGCCGCGCGGCCGCCCAGCGGGCAAGGAGCGCCTCCGCCACCGACCCGAGCGCGATCGCGCGGCTCACCGAGCTCGTGCCGAACACGTCGTCGAAGGACCTCAGCTCGACCGTACTGCTGCTGGCCGCGGCCGGACTCGTCGCCCTCCTATTCGCAAGCGGCTCATTCGTCTCAGTCGCGTCACGCATCTCGCGAGGTCAGCTGCGTTGAAGCGGTTGCTGCTGGGACTGCTCGGGCTGGTATTGCTGCCTTCTACAGCGGCTGCCGCGCCGTCAATCGACTACCGATGTGCACCCGGCGGTCTTCACAGTTGCGGCGGCTGGTACCGCGTGCCGGTCGAGGTGACGTGGATTTACAACACCGGCGACTCGCAGCCGTATGGCGGCGACTGCTTCGATTGGACACAGAAGACCTTCACCGCGGACACCCGCGGCATGGACTTGTCATGCGATGTCTGGAACCCCATGAATCACGCCCAGAAGGCGAGTGATGGGGTGACGATCCACATCGACAAGACGCCACCCAACGTCACGGGCCCTGGGCTTGGGCGGCTACCTGATGCCGGCGACTGGTTCAACCATCCCGTGGCGTTCGGGTTCACGGGTCAGGACGCTACCTCGGGGATTCAGTCGTGTGCAGCTGGGACTTACTCCGGTCCTGACGGGGCGGCGGTGGGGGTCGGTGGTAGCTGCCGCGACGTTGCCGGGAATGTCACGGAGCGGACCTTCACGATCAACTACGACGCCACACCGCCCCCGAAGCCGGACGTGAGCGTGCTGCCCGGTAACCATCGTGTGAGGCTCACGTGGGACTCGTCGCAGTACGTCGCGGAGGTGGTCCGGCTGTCCAAGGCGAGCGCGCAGGCGGTCGTCTACCGGGGAGCGACGGGTCGCTTCACGGACCGCAAGCTGAGGAACGGCCGCCGCTACCGCTACAGGGTCACGCTCACCGACCAGGCCGGGAACACGTCGGCCGATCGCACGAGCGCCGTGCCCACCCGCTCCAAGCTGCTGCTGCCCGCCGACGGCGCGCGGCTCAGCTCGGCGCCCGAGCTGGTGTGGAAGGCCGTCAGGCGCGCCAACTACTACAACGCGCAGCTTCTCCACCTCGGCCGCAAGGTCCTGACCCGCTGGCCGGTGACCAACAGGCTCCAGCTCACTGAGCGCTGGAACTCGCTCGGAACCAGCCATCGGCTCGGCCGAGGGCGCTACTGCTGGTACGTCTGGCCCGGCTACGGCCCGCGGCGCGACCACGACTACGGGCGCCTGCTCGGCTCGAGCTGCTTCCGGATAACCGGCTAGAGCGGGATGTTCCCGTGCTTGCGCCGGGGCGTCTCGACGCGCTTCGTCTGCAGCCGCTCGAGCGCGCGGATCAGCTTCGGGCGCGTCTCGTGCGGGATGATCACGTCGTCGATGTAGCCGCGCTCGGCCGCCGAGTACGGGTTGGCGAAGCGGGCCTTGTAGTCGCCGATCAGCTTCTCGCGGCGCTCCTCCGGGGTCGGCGAGGCGGCGATGTCGCGCCGGTGGATGATGTTCACCGCGCCCTCCGGCCCCATCACGGCCACCTCGGCGGTGGGCCACGCGTACACGAAGTCGGCCAGCATGTGCTTCGAGTTCATGACGTCGTACGCGCCGCCGTACGCCTTGCGCGTGATGACGGTGAGCTTCGGCACCGTCGCCTCGGTGAACGCGTACAGGAGCTTCGCGCCGTGGCGGATGATCCCGCCCCACTCCTGTGAGGTCCCGGGCAGGAAGCCGGGCACGTCCATGAACGTGAGGATCGGGACGTTGAAGGCGTCGCAGAAGCGGACGAAGCGGGCCGCCTTCTCGGACGCGCCGATGTCGAGCACGCCGGCCAGCTGAGCGGGCTGGTTCCCGACAACGCCGATCGGCCGGCCGTTCAGCCGCGCGAACCCGATCACGATGTTGCGCGCGAAGTGCTCCTGCACCTCGAAGAACTCGCCGTTGTCGACGATCAGGTGCACCACGTCGCGCATGTCGTACGGCTTGTTCGGGTTGTCCGGGACGATGTGGTCGAGCTCCTCGTCCTGGCGGTCGGGGTCGTCGCCCGTCTCCATCCGCGGGGGGATCTCGAGGTTGTTCTGCGGCAGGAACGACATGAGGTAGCGCACGTCCTCGAGGCAGCTCTCCTCGTCGTCTGCCGCGAAGTGCGCGACGCCCGACTTCGAGTTGTGCGTCATCGCGC
>Ga0111538_10002713_pt1 | contig 24848 bp, 21 predicted proteins | sample SoiMethybrSBSTD1_FD_79669 | JGI IMG/M metagenome (GOLD analysis project Ga0111538, IMG submission 79669) | Bulk soil microbial communities from a Populus tree surrounding site in Tennessee, USA - Soil MetaG P. TD hybrid SBSTD1 (version 2)... | ecosystem: Environmental > Terrestrial > Soil >...
CACCAGGTGCTCGCCCAGGCGCTCGGGGGCCGCGTCGAGCGGGCGACCGTCGGGTGGGGGGCGGGCGTCGAGCTCGTCGGGGTCGACGTGGTCGCGCCGTGGATGGCGCCGCCGGCCGAGAAGCTCGCCCTGCACTTCATGCACCAGGACCAGGTCGTCGAGCTGCCGGCCGGCGGCGAGGTGCTCGGCCGCGCCGACCACTGTCCCGTGGCGCTGCTCGGGGTGGGCCCGGTGGCGATGGGCGTGCAGGCGCACCCCGAGTTCACCCGGGCCTACACCGACGCCCTCCTGGCCGACCGCGTGGCCCGGATCGGCGACGCCGAGGTCGCTGCCGCCCGGGCCGGCCTCGTGCAGCCCACCGACGAGGCGACCATGGCCGCGTGGATGGCGCGCGTCCTCACCGGCGGCTGACGCCGGCAGCGCCCGTGGTGGGCGCGTGCGCAGGTGACGTCAGGGCTTGCGGGCGACGCCGCAGACGAGGGGCGTGGGCCGCGCCGTGCCGACGTCGGGCTCGTCGGGCCGCCACTCCGGCACCGTGACCAGCCCGGGCTCGACGAGGTCGAGCCCGTCGAAGAACGTGGCCACCTGCTCGCGCGGCCGGAACGCCGGGGGGTTGGTGGTGTGCATCCTCTCGTCGAGCCGGGCGCCGACGACGTGCAGGTCGGCCGCGGGGTCGGCCTCGACCGAGTCGGAGATGTGCGAGATCACGACGTAGCTGCCGGGCGCGAGGGCGTCGACCAGCCGCCGCACGTGCGCACGCGGGTCGTCGCGGTCGGGGACGACGTGCAGGAGGCCGACGAGCAGGAGGGCGACCGGCTCTCCCAGGTCGAGCGTGTCGACCGCGGCCTCGAGGATGGCGTCGGGCCGGCGCAGGTCGCCGGGCAGGTACGACGTGGCGCCTTCGGGCGATCCGACGAGCAGCGAGTGCGCGTGGGCCAGCACGATGGGGTCGTTGTCCACGTACACGACCCGCGCCTCGGGCGCGACCTCGCGGGCCACCTCGTGGGTGTTGCCCGCCGCGGGAATGCCCGAGCCGATGTCGAGGAACTGCCGGATGCCCGCGTCGCGCACCAGGAAGCGCACGGCCCGGGTGAGGAACGCCCTGTTGGCGCGGGCGTCGGCGCGCACGCCGTCGAGGCCGCCGGGATAGGCGGAGAACGCGTGGGCCGCCACCTCGCGGTCGACCGCGAAGTGGTTGGTGCCACCGAGCAGGTAGTCGTAGATGCGCGACGTGTGCGCCACCGAGGCGTCGATGGCCACGGGGTCGCGGTCGACCGGGGTGGACGCAGGTGTCGGCTGGGCGGGGGTCACGGCGGTTCCTGGGTCTCGCGGCAGGGTCGCGCCGGGGCCGGGCCCCAGCGGTCGTCGGGGGAATGATCCATCCGCACGCGGCGTGTCCGCAAGGCGCCCCGGCTCGGCGCGCCGGGGGCGGTCGGGTCACCGCCGACCACGGTTGTAACGACTTCGGTGCAGAACGTGCGCGCCGATGCGCCATCATGGAGGGCGGGCGGATCGGCCGACCGGCGAGGAGAGTGTCGTGGGGACCTGTGAACGCATGATGCGGGTGGACGCCCCCGCCGACGTCGTGTGGAAGTGGATGTCCGACCCGCGGAACCTCTTCCGCACCAACATGCTGCACGCCGAGGTCCTCACCGACGAGACCGAGCTGCGCAAGGGTGCGGTCATCACCATCGACCACGACTTCTTCGGCTTCTACCAGCAGCGCCGCCACGCCCGCATCACCAAGGTCGACGACGGGTTCGTCGCCTTCGGCGAGTACAAGGCGCCCGAGGTGCCCGGCCGCGACCCCTTCCCGCACCAGCAGTCGTTCCGGGTCGTGCCGGTCGACGACGGCTCGTGCATCCTCGTGAACAGCATCTCGGGGCGCTACGTGTTCCCCGGGTCGGGCGTGCTCGGCGAGCGGCTCTTCAAGCGCTACATGCCGGCGATCCTCGACGACGACAACCAGGTCATCTCCGTCGGTTGCGGGGCGCTGCCGTCGGCGAAGGTCAAGCGCCCGCCCGGCCTGATCCTGTGGCCGCTCATGGTGTTCGGTGCCCGCTTCGTGAAGAAGTCCACGCGTCGCCAGCTGCTCGAGCAGATGCGCTCGGAGCGGGCCGCGTCGGAGTCCGACGCCACGCCCGACAGCGACGCCCCGCTCTCCAGCGGGACGGCGTGAGCGGCACGCCCGCCCGCGCCACGCGGATCTGACAGCCTCGACGCGGGGCCCGGTGCCGTCGGCCCGGGCCCCGCCGGGTTCTCGCCCGCCGGGCGACCGAGTCGTCGTCCGGCCGCCGGCCGTGGCATCCCCACGCCCCGCCCTGGTGCGCTCACGGCGCGAGCGCAGCGTCCTGACCTGCGGTGCTCTCGCTCGCACGCAGTGCGCGTCGCGTCCAGCTTCTCGCGACGTCCACGATCGTCTAGTGTTCACCCCGGGGAGGCGTCCGAAGGGCAAGCACACATGATCAGTCCGTACGTCCGTCGTCTGCGGCTGGCCGCAGAGCTGCGTGCGCTGCGCATGCACGCGGGGGTCACCCACGTGCAGCTGGCCAAGCAGATCGGCCAGAGCCGCGCCCAGATCTCGCGCCTCGAGAACGGGCACGTGGTCGACCAGGACGACGTGATGAAGATCCTCGACGCGCTCGGCGTCGACGACGACCGGTGGACCGAGATCATGACGATCGCCCGCGAGGCGGGCGAGCGCGGCTGGTGGGAGTCCAACCGCTTCATGGGCGAGCGCCAGGCCCTCTACGCCAACCTCGAGGCCGGGGCGCAGACCATCCGCGAGTTCCAGATGACGTTCATCCCCGGGCTCCTCCAGACGCCCGAGTTCACCCGGGCCCGCAACGAGGCCGACCGGGTGGCCGGCAGCGTGACCTTCAACGCCGACAAGGCGGCCGACGGCCGCATCGGGCGCCAGCGCATGCTGCGCCGGCCCGGTGGCCCGCACTACGAGGTCATCATCGACGAGCTCGCCATCCGCCGGGCCTCCGCTCCGCCCGAGGTGATCAAGGCGCAGCTGTACCACATCGCGGCCACGGTCAACGGCAACCCGAAGATCACGGCGCGCGTGCTGCCGGTCGAGGTCGAGATCGAGGGCTACAGCGTCCCCCGGTCGGCGTTCTCGATCTACACGTTCGTCGACCCGGGCGACCCCACCATCGTGGCCGTCGACACGGTGACCGACGACCTGTTGCTCACCGAGGGCGACGACGTGAAGCGGTACGACGAGCTCTACGACCGCCTCCGCGACGCCTCGCTGTCGGTCTCCGACAGCCTCGACCTGCTGCTCGACACCGCCAAGGCCGCGGCCCTCTGAGGCGGCGGGCCCTTCGGGGTCCGCCCGGCGGCGACCCGGCGCGTCCCGGTCCGGTCGGTCGGCGGGCTCGACGCCTCGTCGAGGCCGCCGCGCGGCCCGGCTCTGCGCCGGGGTGTGCACTCAGAGTGATGGTGCGGTCCGCCTGTTGCCGTGCGGTACGGCATGGATGCGCAGGTCAGCGACGTATCTGAGGAATGGCTGAGAAATCCTGCCCGCGTTCCGTGGTCAAGACACGCTCGGATGATGTACGTTCGCGATGTGTGGGCTGTTCAGCCGGGCGCGCAGATCACCCGCCCGGCCCATCCAGAAGGGACCGACATCACGATGCGAGAGCGCAAGTTCACCGGATGGCACAAGTCCACCCTGTCCAGCGGGGGTGACAACTGCGTCGAGGTCGGCGTCGGCAACGACGGCACCATCGGCGTGCGTGACACGAAGCAGAACGGCCGGGGTCCGGTCCTCGTCTTCACCGTCGACGAGTGGCATGCCTTCGTCGGCGGCGTCCGCGGGGGCGAGTTCGACCTGGTCTGATACGAGCTGAGCTGGGGCTTTGATGACGGGGCGGTGGTCCGGAGCGTGTGCGGGCCACCGCCCCGCCGCGTACCTACGCCCCGTCATGAACCCCTTGCGCATCGTGTCGTACCGATTGATACTGGGGACGAACCAGATCGATGGACTGTACGGGTCGCTGGGCGGATCGAACCCGTGGTCCGTGAACCACGTTGAGTGGTGAAGGACGTCAGCATGCGCTTCGAACCGCACACCGAGCGGCCATCTCGGCCGAGACGTCATCCGGCCGTCGGCGTGCGGGGGGCGATCGCCGCCCCGGCGCCGGGTTCCCGCGGTCCGGCTCCCGCACGACGGGGCCGGTCCCGTGGGTGAGCGGCTGGCGAAGACCTGGCGGGTCGTCCGCCGCCGGGAGGCGGCCGGCGTCCACGACGACGAGCGGTGCGGGGCGTCCGGCTGGCACCTCAGCTCGGGCTGCACCGACGGTGACGGCGCCACCATCTGCCCGCTGTGCAGTCAGCGGGTGCGCACCGTCCGCACGGCCGAGGTGCCTCGGGGCGTCGAGATCATCCAGGCGCACTGCGCCTGACGGGGGCGCCCGGCGCATCCAGGCCGAGGTCGGGGAAGACCCGGGCGACCTTGGCCGTGAGGTAGTCGCCGTAGGTGCCCTCCCACGCCCGCGGATCGGCGCCGTCCCACCGTGACGAGGCGACGGTCGCGGCGGTGGCCGTGCCGGGCATGACGGGGCACACGGCGTCCCACGACGGGTCGATGAAGCAGGGGAACGACAACCGGTCGCCGGCGGCGGCCGAGCTGCGCACCCGGTGCGGGGTCGACCGGTAGGCCCCCGCGGTCATCCGCTCGAGCATGTCGCCCAGGTTGACGACGAGGACGTCGGCGTCGGGCGGCACCGGGATCCACCCGTCGGGCCCCCGCACCTCGAGCCCGGCGTGGCCGTCCTGGGCGAGGATCGTGAGGAGGCCGTAGTCGGTGTGCTCGCCGACGCCCCACCCACCCTCGCCCGGTGGGTAGCGGAAGATGCGGAACAGCACCGTGGGATCGGCGGTCACCGACCGCTCGAACCACCGGGCGTCGAGCCCGAGGCCTTCGGCCATCGCCCGCAGCAGCCGGGCGCCGAGGTCGGCCATGGCGTCCATCCACCCGAGGACCGCCGGGCGCAGGCCGGGCGGCTCGTCGGGGAACTGGTTGGCGCCGTGCAGCGGTCGGCGCGCCTGCACCGCCGGGTGGTCGGGCCCCAGCTCGGCGCCGAAGTAGATGCCCTCCTTGCGGTCGGGCACACCGGACGTGAGCTCGCCCCCGAGGGGGAACCAGCCCCGCCACGCCGCGCCGGCGTGCCGCATGGCGATGCGGTCCTTCACGTCGTCGGGTTGGGCGAAGAACCGGCGGGCGAGCCCGTCGAGCTCGTCTCGGGCCCCCGGGGCGATGCCGTGCCCGACGACGCGGAAGAAGCCGTGGCGGCGGCATGCGGTGTCGATCTCGGCGCCGACCCGGGCGGCGTCCGACCCCCCGAGGCGGAGGGCGCTGACGTCGACGAGGGGGAGGCCGCCGGGCACCCACGCCAGGCTACGACGCGGGCGGGGACGCCGTCGGGTCCGCATTTGGCAACGGTTCTGACACATTTTTCCCGGGCACGAAGGGCAGGTCGTACCCCTTCACGAAGCGTGGCAACCATCCGCCACGACCTGCGGTCGGGTACGCACGGTACGGGATGCACTACCCCTGACCTGGAGGGATGACACCCAGCGTTGTGACATCGGTCATTGAGGATTCACTCAGAGTGGTGTCTAGTCTCTGTCCGACCCGATACGTCACCCGCTGGGATGGTTCGCTGCGCAACAGCGATGGAAACCATCGGTGACCGAGTCACTGGGGTAGCTGGGAGCTGACCAGTCCGGCGGAGCGCGTCGGGTCTGCGGGCGAGACACGGACGCCAACCCCTACGCAACACCGGCGCACCAGCGAGCCCGCAGCTCGCCAACGCTGAGGAGAACGGTCCCCGGACCGCCCGGGCTCGCTGGGAGCCAGGTCCGGAGGCACGACGGCCCGCCACGGGTCGCCGCGCCGGCCGTCGTCGCACGACCCGGTCGTGCGCGCCCGTCCGCGCCCCCACGGGGCGTGTGACGGCGCGCGCCCCGCCGCGCCTCCGCAGCCGCCGCGGGCACCCCCCGGAGGACCCCACGGATGCGGACACACACCCCCACCACCTGCCACCCGCGCAGCGCGACGGGATCGCGGTGCCGCACCCGCGTCGCCCTCCGGGGCGTCCCTACACCCGACCCGAGCCGCCTCCCCGCCTGCTGGGGCACGGGGCGTGCGTCGCGGGTCGCGGACCGGTGCGCCGGCCGCGACCGCGGGGCGCCCGCCCGCCGCAGAAGGCCGGTGGGTGGCGCCCCCACCCCATGCGACTGAACCACCGTCCTCCCCGTCCCTGGCTGCGCCGCTGCGTCGGCGCCGCCGCCTTCGCCCTCGTCCTCGTGGCGGCTCCCGTGCACGACCTGATCCCCGCCGCACCGGTGGGGGAGGACCCCGCCGGCGCCCAGGCCGTCCCCGCCGGCACACCGGGTGTCGTCCGCTACTTCGGCCGTGGCGCCTACGACGGCATCCGGGCCGCCGTCGCCGCGACGCCCCGCACGTGCGCCCTGTCGGACGACGAGCTGACGGCGCTGGTCATGGCCCCGGTGTTCAAGGAGGTCTCGATGGCCGAGACGCCCGAGGCCGCCCCGTCGCCGATGACGCTGTCGCGCTGGGACGAGTGGACCGGTGTGGTCTCGGGCTCCAACAACCTCAACGCCAACTACGGCCTCTACGCCTTCCGCGACCCGGCCACGCCGTACGGCCGGGCCTACTGGACGCCCGGCATCGGCATCTTCCAGTACGACGTCGCCGGCGTCGGCAAGCCCTACACGGCGGCCGAGATGATGAACGTGCAGTACATCGCCGGCGATGTCGCCGGCGGCATGGCCGCCCGCTACTGCGCCGCCGGGGCCGACCCGGCCACCGACCGCGCCGCGGCCTGGCAGCCGTGGGCCGCGCTCGGGGGCGTGGCCAAGAGCGAGGCGCTGTTCCAGGAGATGGTGGGACCGGACCGTCTGCCGTTCTCGACGATCGGGCTCGTCGACGGCATCGAGAACACCGGGGGCATGATCAGCCACACCTGCCTGATGAGTGGCGTGCCCACGCCGTGCGACTACGTCAACCCCGCCGCCGCCCAGGGCGCCAACTGGTGGGCCAACGACAACGTCGACGGCGGTGCCGTCGCCGAGGGCGAGGCGCCCCTGACCGCCCCGTTCTACGTCGTGAAGCGCAACGGCTACGAGGAGCGGCACTGGATGGCCCGCGACACGGGGTACCCCGTCGACATCTCGGCCCGCCGCCTGATCGGCGAGAACGCCCGGCCCCGCGACGGCGAGCCCGCGTCGGGCCTCGAGTGGTACCAGAGCTCCGACCTGTGCGACTCGGACCGCCCGGAGATGGGCTGCCCGCTGGCGCCGCCGACCCCGCCCGCCGACTCCGCCGCGGATCCGGCCGCCGCCCCCGAGGCGACGCCGTCGCCCGACGAGGTGAGCGCCTTCTGGCAGGCGCTGGCCGACGCAGCCCGCGCCGAGGCCGAGGCCGCCGAGGCTGCCGCGGCCGCCGGCGCGGCGGCCGGGGACGCCGCGGCGCCGGCGCCCGCCCCGCCGGCGCCGTCGACGTCGACGTCGTCGACGACCCTCGCGAGCCCGTTCGTCGTCTCACGAGGGCCCGCCCTGGCTCCTCCGGCGGTCCCGTAGGGAGGCCGACCGGAGGCCGGCCCGCCCGCCCATCGCCCGTTCCATCCGTGGCGATGCGGCGGGCGCGGCCCGGCGACCGCGCCGGCGCGGCGCGACCGTCAGGCGTGGGCGCGGATGGCGGCGGCCACCACCGCGCCCATGCCGTCCATCCCCCGGGCGTTGGGGTGCACCGGCGCCGCCGCGTTCACCGGGACCAGCGGCTCGACCCACCGGGTCGAACTGCTCCGGCAGGCGTCGCGGCCGATGCTCGGCGCGTAGACGTCGACGTACACGGCCCCGTTGGCGGCGGCCTGCTGGGCGATCATGGCGTTGAGCGCCTTCTCCGTCGACCGCAGGTACGTCACGTCGTTCCAGGCGATCGGCAGCGACGGCCAGCAGCCGTAGCCCGTGTCGGGCAGGATCGCCGGGTAGCCGACGACGAACACGTGAGCGTTCGGCGACCGCTGGCGGATGCCCTGGATCACCGCGGCCAGCTTGGGCGCCGTCGCCTGGATGCGCTGGGCGAGCTGGTCGACCCCGCCGGCGGTGTACGTCGACCGGCACGGTGACGTCCAGGGCTCGAGCGTGGCGCACGACTCGAGGATCGACGAGAAGCCGATGTCGTTGCCGCCGATGCCGAGCGTGACGACCGTCGTGTCCGCAGTGAGCCGGTCGAACTGCGGTGGGTTGGGCCCGGGCCACACACCCTGCTCACCGGTCATGTCGCCCGTGTCGGCCCCGCTGCAGCTGGCGTCCACGAACTGCGAGAAGCCGAGGGCTCGCTGCACCTCGGCGGGGTAGTCCTGATCGGAGCGCAGGCATCCCAGCGGTTGCAGCGTCTGGTTCGGGATGAGCGGGCCGGCGGTGTACGAGTCCCCGAGCGCCACGTAGCGGCCCGGCGTCTGCGCGCCTGCGGGCGCGGCGGAGGCCGCGAGCGCGGCGACCACCAGGGCGAGTGCCCCGGCGGTGGCGACGACGGCCCGTGTGACAGGTCCGTGCAGGCGCGCGAGCGCGCCGCGGCTCGATGACATGGTTCCCCTCCCGGTCGGAGCAGCCACACCGCGACCGACCGACGACTGCACGTCGTCGCGCAACCCCGATGCGTGAGCTTTCCGCACTCTGAACCGGGCCAACCTGCTGTGTCAAGCGTCACATCCGAGGCCGCATCACCGGGGCCGCCGCCCGGGGGAGGCGCCCGCCCGATGGGCGGTCGGGACAACCGGATCCCTAGGCTGCGTTCAGGACCTCGACGCAGGAGACGCCCGTGGACCGCAGCACCCGGTTCCTCATCTCACGAGCCGCCGGTGCGGCCATCACCGCCGTGTCCCTGCGCCCACCCGGGCGCTTCGGCCCCCTCGCCCCGCTCGAGTTCGTGGTCGGCGTCCCCACCTCGGAGATGCCCCTCCACGTCGGTGCCCTGGGCGGGGCCCTGGCGCTGCTCCGGGGCCGTCGCGGCGGCGCCAGCGGCTGGCGGGGCGCCGTCGGCGTCGGGTTGACGGCGGCGTCGGCAGCCGGCCTGTGGCAGCTCCACCGCGACGCCGTGGCCTCCGGGGACGTCCTCGAGCAGGCCCTCGTCGACGGCCTCGGGCCCGACTACCGGGCCGCGATCACCGAGCCCTTCACGCCCGCGCCGACGGCGCCCCTCACCCGGCGGTCGCTCCTGCTGCCCGCGTTCGCCCGGCGGTCCCGCTACACCGGCACCACCGGCCGCAACCTGTCCTACGGCGACGCCGGGGTGCGCAACACCCTCGACATCTGGAAGCGCACCGACCTGCCCGACGACGCGGGCGCGCCCGTCCTGCTCCAGGTGCACGGCGGTGGCTGGGTGGTCGGGCAGAAGGAGGGCCAGGCCCACCCGCTCATGGCCCACCTCGCCGACCGCGGCTGGGTGTGCGTCACGATCAACTACCGGCTCAGCCCGCGCGCCACCTGGCCCGACCACATCGTCGACGTGAAGCGGGCGCTGGCGTGGACGCGCCGGCACATCGGCGAGCACGGCGGCGATCCCGGCTTCCTCGCCATCACCGGAGGCTCGGCCGGCGGCCACCTGGCGGCCCTCGCCGCGCTCACCCCCGGCCTCGCCGCCTTCCAGCCCGGCTTCGAGGACGCCGACACCAGCGTCGCGGCTGCGGTGCCGTTCTACGGCGTCTACGACTTCACGAACCGGAACGGCGACGCCAACCCCCAGCTCGAGGAGCTGCTGCGCCGCCGGGTGCTCAAGACCACCCTCGACGACGACCGCGACTCCTGGGACCTGGCGTCGCCGATGAGCCACGTCCGGCCCGACGCCCCGCCGTTCTTCCTGCTGCACGGCACCAACGACACGGTCGTGCCGGTGGAGCAGGGACGGGCGTTCGCCGGCCTGCTGCGCGACGCCTCCGATCACCCCGTCGTCTACGCCGAGCTGCCGCGGGCCCAGCACGCCTTCGACGCGCTGCCGTCGGTGCGGGCCACGAACTGCTCGTACGCGGTCGAGCGGTTCCTGGCCGTGGTGCGCAGCCGTCACGGCGGCGCCACCCCGGCCGAGGCGGTGGGCGCCGACCGGGCCTGACCGGGCGCGCCGGCGAGCGTCGCTCGGGGCGGCGCTCGGTCGGCGCGGCGTCACCCGGCCGGTCGGGCGACCGCAGGCTGGTAGGTGCCGAAGCACCAGACGTTGCCCTCGGGGTCGCGGGCCGCGTACTCGCGGGAGCCGTACGGCTGATCGGTGATCTCCATGACGACCTCCGCCCCGGCGGCGACGGCCCGCCCGTAGTGGTCGTCGGGGTCGTCGACGACGAGGTAGAGGCACACCGGGCCGAGGTCGAACGGGCTGTCACCACCCCGCGACTCGCTGAGCATCACCGCACCGTTCGCCCAGCCGAGCGTGGCGTGGACGACGCGCCCACCCTCGTCGCGGGTGACCTCGCCGGGAACGAACCCGAAGGTCTCGGTCAGGTGGGCGATGGCGCGGTCGCCGTCCGCGTAGGTGAGCACCGGGTAGATGGTGGGGCGGGTCGTGTCGACGGTCATGACCCCAGCGTGCGCTCGCACCGGTGCGGGGTCTTGGACGAATGCGACCGGGGTCGCGGCGCCGGCGCCCGATCCGGCGGAGAGGCGGTGCCCGGCTCAGCCGGCCACGCCGCCGCCGTCGGGCAGGCGGTCGGCGACGTACTGCGACGGCGTGCAGCCGCCGAGGACGCGGAACTCGCGGACGAGGTGGCTGTGGTCGGCGTAGCCGCACGCCGCGGCCAGGTCGGCGATCGACCGCACCGGACCGGCGTCGAGCAGGTCGCAGGCGCGCCGGAAGCGCAGGACGCGCCCGGTCGCCTTGGGGGCGAGCCCGACCTCGGTGCGGAAGCGCACGCCGAAGTGGCGGCGGCTCCAGCCGATCTCGTCGGCCAACACGCCGACCGGCACGCGCCCGGCCGAGTGCTCGAGCTGGGCCCACGCCCAGGCGACGGCGGGATCGGGGTCGGGGGCGCCGTCGAGCAGGCGCAGCAGCAACCGGTCGACGATCTCGAACCGCGCCGGCCAGTCGGTCGTCTCGGCCAGGCGCTCGGTGAGCTCGGACGCCGTCGGGCCGAGGAGGTCGTCGAGCGGCGTGCAGGCGTTGGCGACGTCGGGCGCGGCGCCGCCGAGCAGGCGTCCGGCGCCGATGGGTGTGAGGTCGATCTGCACGCCGTGCTGGTCGCCGTGGTGCTCGGTGAGGGCGTAGCCCTCGTGCAGACCGGCGACGAACGAGGTCAGCTGCGCCCCGCCGGACGGCGAGTGCGTCATCTCGACGAGGTCGAGCGGCGCGCCGAGGTTCACGATCATCGCCACGCGGCCGTTGGCCACCTCGCGCCGGCGGAAGGGCGCCGACGCGTCCTCGACGTACCCGCAGTAGGCGCCCGCGACGACGCCGGCGAGTGCCGGATGGGGGGCGCGGTGCACCATCGTCCACCGCGCAGACTCGCCGTCGTGGTGGGAGATGTCGGAGCTGGGCACGCTGTCGGAGCCCGGTTCGGTGACCGCCACGCCACCAGTTTGCCCACCGAGCGCCGGTCCACGGCCGTGCTTCCGGATTGAACGGTCGTTCGACGCTGTTGACAGACTGTTCACAGCCGCGGGCCGCTGGGGGTCGCGGCGGGGCCGTACGGTCCCGAGACGACCGGGCGCCGAGCCCGGAGCAAGGGGGTGCGCATGACCCGGCGACCACGCGCCGCCACCGACTCCGCCGGTCCGGGCTCCGCTCCGGACACGCGCCTGCGCCACCGCACCGTGCACGGCCACCGCCGGGCGTACCGGTCGGCGGGCTCGGGGCCCGCGGTGCTGCTGGTGCACGGCATCGGCGACAGCTCCGCGAGTTGGGAGCCGGTGATGGCCGACCTGGCGCGCGACCACACGGTGATCGCCCCCGACCTGCTCGGACACGGCGGCTCCGACAAGCCCCGTGCCGACTACTCGGTCGCGGCCTACGCCAACGGCATGCGGGACCTGTTGGCCGTCCTCGGCGTCGAGCGGGCGACCGTGGTGGGCCACTCCCTGGGCGGGGGAGTGGCCGCCCAGCTCGCCTACCAGCACCCGGAGCTGTGCGAGCGGCTCGTCCTCGTCGCCGGCGGCGGGGCGGGACGCGACGTCGCGCCGGTGCTCCGGCTCGCCTCGGCGCCGCTCGCCGAGGTCTTCCTCGCCCCGGTGCGCTGGCCGGTCGTCCGCCCGCTCGCCCGCGCCACGCTGGCCGCGCTCAGCCTCGTCGGCGACGACCTCGCCCGCGATCGCGAGCACGTCGACCGCGTGCTCTCGACCCTGGCGGACGGCCCGTCGCAGGTGGCGTTCAGCCGCACCCTCCGCTCGGTCGTCGACTGGCGGGGCCAGGTCGTGACGATGCTCGACCGCTGCTACCTGGCCGCCGAGGTGCCGACGCTCATCGTGTGGGGGGCGCGTGACGGCGTGATCCCCGTCGCCCATGCGCACCGGGCGCACGAGGCGATGGCCGGCAGCCGCCTCGAGGTCTTCCCCGATGCCGGCCACTTCCCCCACCACGCCGACCACGAGCGGTTCGTGGGGCTGCTGCGCGAGTTCGTCGCCGGCACCGAACCGGCGAGCCACGACCCCGAGCGGTTCCGGGCCCTGCTGCGCGACGGCGCCCGGTGCGCCGACGTGCGCCCCCCTCCGGTCGACGAGGCCCCGCGGATCGCGGTCGCGTCCTGACGCGGCGCCGGGGCGCCGTCGGCCGACGGTGCCCCGGTGGGCGCGCTCGTGGCGGGCGGGGCCTCGTGGGCGTGCGCCGTCAGCCGACGGCCCCCTCGACCGCGGCGCGGGGTGCGCCGCCGTCGCCGTCGCGGGGCTCGACCGCCACGACGTCGGCGTCGTCGTCGGGACCGACCGGGGTCACCGCGTCCTCGGGCACCGAGGCGCGGGCCGGCAGCCACCGGAACACGCCGACCGCGGCCGCGAGGGTGATGCACGCCGCCACCAGGACGCCCAGGTGGTAGCCCGACAGGAACGCGTCGTGGGTGACGGCCAGGATGCGGGCGCCGGCGTCGCCGCCCACGTCGTGGGCCACGGCCACCCCGGCCTGGACGGTCGACGAGGCGGCCGACACGGTCGCCTCGGACGTCGTGCCGGAAAGGCCCTCGCGCACGTCGTCTCGGTAGACCGAGGCGAGCAGGCTGCCGATCAGGGCGACGCCCACGGCCCCGCCCACCTGGCGGGTCGTGTCGTTGACCGCGGAGCCGACGCCCGCCTTGGCCCGGGGCAGCGACCCCATGATCGACTCGGTGGCCGGCGCCATCACGTTGGCCATGCCGGCGGCCAGCACCAGGGTCACGAGGATGACGTGCAGCGTGCTCGACGAGGCGTCGAGCGTGGTCTGCAGGGCCAGGGCGACGGAGATGACCAGGAGGCCGGTGCCGAGCACCGCCTTGGTGCCCACCCGCTCGACGATGCGCGCCGACAGGGGCGCCAGCACCATCATCACGGCCGACATCGGGATGAGGATGGCCCCGGCCTTCATGGGGCTGAACCCGAGCACCGACTGCAGGTACTGGGTGAGGACGAAGATGACGCCCATCATCGCCATGAAGGTGAGCGTGATGGCGCCGCTGGCGGCGCTGAACCGGGGGTTGCGGAAGAAGCCGACGTCGAGCATGGGCTCGTCGGTGTGCGCCTCCCACCAGAGGAACGTGGCGATGACGGCGACGCCCACCACGAAGGCGCCGACGACCGGGGTCGAGCTCCACCCCTTCGTCGGGCCCTCGATCAGGCCCCACAGCAGCGTGGCGAGGCCGACGATCGACAGCACCGCGCCCGGGATGTCGACCCGAGGGGCCGCAGGGTCGCGCGAGTCGGGGATGAGGAGGAAGCCGCCGATGAGGCCCAGGATCACGATGGGCACGTTGACCAGCAGCACCGATCCCCACCAGAAGTGCTCGAGCAGCAGGCCGCCGGTCACCGGGCCGATGGCGAGCCCGATGCCGGAGACGCCGGCCCACAGTGCGATCGCCCGGCCGCGCTCGCGCGGGTCGGTGAAGACGTTCGTGATGATCGAGAGGGTGGCCGGCATGATGAACGCACCGCCGATGCCCATCACCGCCCGGAAGGCGATGAGCTGGCCCGACGACCCGGCGAAGGCCGCGAGCCCCGAGCCGATGCCGAAGACGGCCAGGCCGAAGGCGAGCGCCCGGTAGCGGCCGAAGCGGTCGCCCAGAGCGCCCGCGGTGAGCAGCAGGCCGGCGAAGACGAGCACGTACGAGTCGACGATCCACTGCAGGTCGCTGTCGGCCGCACCGAGGCCGCCCTGCGAGGTCGAGCGGGCCAGCGTCGGCAGGGCGACGTTGAGGATGCTGTTGTCGACGACGATGACGACGAGGCTGACGCAGAGGACGACCAGCGTGAGCCAGCGGCGGCGATGGACGTTCTCGGGATCGGTCTGCCAGGAGCGCAGGGCCATGGGGGCGGTCTCCGAGGGGGATCGGGCAGTCGCCGGGGGGAGTGGTGGCTGCGAGGCGGGGTCCCGAGGCGGTACCCTCGGTGCTGAGGATGCTCAGGACAAGTTGTGAGTATGCTCAGCAACTGTGGCGGTGTCAACGTCCCGTGGCGAACGAGTTTCTCCCGGGAGCGTGTCCTCCGCCCCAGCGGCTCTCCGCAACCCACCGCCACCACGATGACCTCTCGAGGACCCGATGGGTGACGCCCGACCAGGCCCCGATCCCGCCGGCTTCGGCGACCTGCCGAGCCAGTTCTTCGCGCTCGCCCACGAGGTCAAGCGCCTGGCGAACGCCCGCTACCAGGGGTCCGGCCTGTCGATGGCCCGCCTGATGGTGCTCCACGAGCTCGTCGACCGGGGTCCCACCCGCATCGGCTCGCTCAGCACCTGCCTGAACGTGGCCGCCCGCACCATGACCTCCACGGTCGACGGCCTGGCCCGCGAGGGCCTGGTCGAGCGGCGCCCCGATCCGACCGACGGCCGGGCCGTGGTCGTCGCGCTGACCGAGCGGGGGCGCCGGCAGTACCAATGCGGCGTCGAGATCCGCAACGGCGTGCTGGCCGAGGTGTTCGACGTGCTCGACGAGCACGAGCGCGACCGGCTGGGCGCGCTCCTCCTCCGCCTCGGTGCGGCGGCGAGCGAGGTCGCGGCTCGCGACGCGGCGCACGCTGGCGTGACCGCCGCCGGCGCCGCAGTGAGCGCCGCCGGCGTGCGCTGACCCGGCGGGTCAGAACGCGCGGGCGACCGCCAGCCGGGCGGCCAGCGTGGGGTAGAGCGGGTCGTCGGCCGACACCAGGGTGCCCACCCGCTCGAGCACCTCGACGTCGTACGGGTGCACCGACGTGAAGTTCAGCACCGCCGAGCTGGTGCCGTCGCGCAGCAGCGCGGTGCGCAGGGCGACGTCGAGCTGGTGGCGGAGCTCGACGACGAACGGCGCCTCGCTGGCCGGCAGCAGCTGCCCGGCGTACATGCGGGCGGCGCCCTCGACGTCACCCGACTGCAGCCGCCGCGGCATCTCCTCGACGTCGACCCGGCACGGCAGCGCCAGGCGGTACGGGCGCGAGGCGAGGTGCCCGTCGAGCAACCGCCGCAGGTGGGAGATCTCCGCCTTCAGCGTGGTCGGGGCGACGGGGCGGTCGCCGTACAGCAGGGCGTGCAGCTCGCCGAGGGTCGACCCGCCCGTGACCGCCAGGATCGTGAGGATCTCGAACTGGCGCTGGGTCAGGCGCAGCGGCACGCCGTCGAGCGTCGCCCGCGGCTCGCCCAGCACCTGCACGTCGAGCGTGGGGGCCGCGGCACGCGGCAGCACGGCGGGGTGCGCCCGCATCTCCTGCTCGACCACCCGGGCCATCGACGCCACCGTGGCGAGTGCCAGCGGGTGCGCGTGCTTCCAGCTCGTGGACAGGTCGATCGCCCCCACCAGCGTGCCGTCGGGGGCGTGGATCGGCGCCGCGTAGCAGACCCAGTCGTGGATCGGATCGAGCCAGTGCTCGGCCGAGAACACGGAGGCCGGCCGGTCGGCCGCCAGGGCCAGGCCGATGCCGTTGGTGCCGACGGTCGCCTCGTTCCACACGCCGCCGGGGACCAGTCCGATGCGATCGGCGTTCCGCCGCAGCCACAGCGGGGTGGACTGCCACATCACGCGGCCGTCGGCGTCGGTGATGAGGGCGATGAGGTCGCCGGTGGTGGCGGTCTGGTCGAGGTGGTCGACGATGCCGGGGACGGATCGCCGGACCACCGACTCGTCCCACCGCCGCTCGGTCTCGTCGGTGGCGTCGACCGGCGCCGTGCCCATCGCCGTGTCGACCACCTCGCGGCAGCGCTGCCAGGACGCGCGCACGACCGGGTCGACGGGGGTGCCGGACCCGTCCGACGGGGACACCGCGCGCGCCGCCTCGATCGCCCTCCGCCTCTCGAGCAGGTCGGTCACCACCATGTTCCCTCGCCTCTTCCCACCGGACCAGGGCGCCACGGGGAGTGTAGGTCAGGTTGACCCTCCGCGCGGGACCGACGCCTGCTCGGCCCTGCGACCAACCTTTGTCCAACCCCCGGCAGGGGATGGTGGCACGTGGCGGCGTCCATCGGATGCCGCCCTCCCCCCGGAGCCCAGAGACCACGAGGTCGGGGCCGGTCCGCCCGCCCGCCTCCCGCCCCGGCCTCGTTTCTCCCCCAGCAGGGCTCTCGGCCGTTGGGACCGGTCGCCGGCGGGACCGGCCTCTCCCCGTCGGTCCCGCCGGAGCCGGACGGCCCGGGCGCACGAATCCGGGTTGACCCATGGGTCAAGTGCGCCGGTACGCTGGCACGATGACCGACACGGCGCACCCCGACACGGCGCACAGCGACACCCATCGGTTCGAGTCCGTCCCGGCCGTCCGCGAGTCGCTCGCCAAGGTCGACTACCTCGCCGACGAGGGCATCGCGGGCATCGTCTACCTCGCCGACCGGCTGGGCAAGCCGGTTCTCGTCGAGGGCCCGGCGGGCACGGGCAAGACCCAGCTCGCCAAGTCCGTGGCCGAGATCTCGGGCGCGCGCCTGATCCGCCTGCAGTGCTACGAGGGGCTCGACGAGTCCAAGGCGCTCTACGAGTGGAACTACAAGAAGCAGCTGTTGCGCATCCAGGCCGAGCGCAACGACGGCGCCACGTGGGCCGACGTCGAGGACGACATCTTCTCCGACGAGTTCCTGCTCACCCGGCCGCTGCTCGAGGCCATCCGCGCCGAGGAGCCGGTCGTCCTGCTCATCGACGAGGTCGACCGCGTCGAGGTCGAGACCGAGGCCCTGCTGCTCGAGATCCTCTCCGACTACCAGGTGTCGATCCCCGAGCTGGGCACGGTCACGGCCCGCCAGGTCCCGCTGGTGTTCCTCACCTCGAACAACACCCGCGAGCTGTCCGAGGCCCTGAAGCGCCGGTGCCTCTTCCTGCACGTCGACTACCCCGACCTCGAGCGCGAGCGCGAGATCGTGATGGCCAAGGTGCCGGGCATCACCCAGAACCTGGCCGACCAGGTGTCACGCATCGTGCGGTCGATCCGCCAGCTCGAGCTGAAGAAGGCGCCGTCGGTGTCCGAGACGCTCGACTGGGCCCGCACCCTGCTGCTGCTCGGCGTCGAGCAGGTCGACGCCGCCACCGCGGTCGGCACCGCCAACATCCTGCTCAAGTACCAGAGCGACATCACCAAGGCCACGAAGGAGCTCGAGCAGGACGCGTCGCTCGGCGGCGAGGCCGCCGCCGGGGCCGGCAAGCCCTGGCAGCGCAATGCCTGACGCGCCCCATCCCGCCGCCGGCAACGGCGCGGCCGACGGCTCGGCCAACGGGAACGGGGCCGCCACCGGAGGCGGAGCGGCCGAGGCCGGCATCACGGCCGGCCGGCACGGGCAGCACGCCGGCGCCGGGTCGGCCTCGGGCACCGAGGGCCGTCGCGCCGGGCCCGACGCCGAGCGGCCGGTGGCCGCCACGACCCTGGACGACGCCACCAGCCGCCTCACGGAGGCCGGGGCCGGTCAGGCCCTGACCGAGCTGCTCTCGGGCTTCATCGTCGAGCTGCGCACGGCCGGGCTGCCCGTCAGCCTGACCGAGAACCTCGACGCCATGCAGGCGATCCAGCACATCCCCGTGGGCGACCGCTCGGCGTTCAAGTACGCGCTCGGCGCCACGCTGGTGAAGAACGCGGCCCACTGGCGCGTCTTCGAGACGGTGTTCGAGGTCTACTTCTCACTGCGCGGGCGCGAGTACGCCCTGACCGACGAGCAGGCCGCCGCCATGGCCGACCTCGACGAGCTGCTCAGCGAGATGCAGTCCGACCAGCAGGGCGAGCAGCAGGGTGCCGGGGGCGTCGGCGACTCGATGACGCCCGAGGAGCTGGCCGAGATGCTCATGAAGGCGCTGGCCCAGGGCAACGAGGCGATGCTCAAGGCGCTGGCCCGCCAGGCGGTGCGGCGCTACGCCGGCATGGAGCCGGGGCGCCCGGTCGGCGGCACGTACTACCTGTACCGCACGCTGCGGAACCTCGACCTCGACGGCGTGATGGACAAGCTCATGCAGCAGGCCCGCGAGCAGGCGCCCGAGCCCCTGACGCCGTTCGAGGAACGCCTCGAGCGCGACGAGTACGAGTCGCGCGTCGACCAGCTGCGCAAGGAGATCGAGGCCGAGATCCGCCGGCGGCTGGTGGCCGACCGGGGCGTCGAGGCCATGGCCCGCACGCTGCGCAAGCCGTTGCCCGAGGACGTCGACTTCATGCACGCCAGCCGCGAGGAGATGGCGTCGCTGCGCAAGGCGATCTACCCGCTGACCCGCAAGCTCGCCGTCCGGTTGGCCCGCAAGCGCCGCCACGGCCGCAAGGGACCCCTCGACTTCCGGTCGACGGTCCGGCACTCGCTGTCGACCGGTGGCGTCCCCATCGAGCCCCGGTTCCGCTACCCCCGCCCGTCGAAGCCCGAGATCTTCGTCGTCGCCGACATCTCGGGCTCGGTGGCCGCCTTCGCCCGGTTCACGCTGCACCTCGTGTACGCGATCTCGAACCAGTTCTCGAAGGTGCGGGCGTTCGTGTTCATCGACGGGATCGACGAGGTCACGCGCCTGTTCGAGGGCACCGAGGACATCGGCGAGGCCGTCCACCGCGTCAACACCGAGGCCGACGTCATCTGGGTCGACGGCCACAGCGACTACGGCCATGCCTTCGAGGTGTTCTGGCAGCGCTACGGCAAGGACGTGGGCCCGAAGACGACCGTGCTGCTGCTGGGCGACGCCCGCAACAACTACCACGCCACCCAGTCGTGGGTGGTGAAGGAGATGCAGCACCGGGCCCGCCACGTCTACTGGCTGAACCCCGAGCCCCGCAGCTACTGGGACACCGGCGACTCGATCATCGGCGAGTACGCCACGCACTGCGACGGCGTGTTCGAGTGCCGCAACCTGCGCCAGCTCGAACGCTTCGTCGACCACCTGGTGTAGCGCCGGCGGGCGCCCTCCCCGTGTCCCGTCGCGGGAATGGCACCCGAGGCGATGGGTTCCGTCCGCACCGGCCCGAGGTCATCGGTTCCACATGCGGAACCATGACCTCAGGCTGCCGTCTGCGGAACCCATGACCTCGGGTGGTCTGCTCCCGGCGCCGCTCACGCCGACCGGCGCCGCTCTCGCCGACCGGCGCCGCTCTCGCCGACCGGTGCCGTCTCGCCGACCGGTGCCGTCTCGCCGGCCGGCGGCGACCGCGGTGGCGCCTCAGCGGTGGAGGGCGTCGACGACCCGGTCGACCAGCGGGTCGGTGAACACCTCGGCCAGCGGCACCGGCAGGGCGGCCGACCAGTTCGGGCGCTCGTCGGTCGTCCCCGGCAGGTTGGGGCGCTGCGCCAGGGCGAGGGCATCCTCGAGCGTGGCGGCCACGAGTGCGCTCGGGGCCCCCGCCAGCCGCTCGTGGACGGCGACGATCACGTCCTCGACCGGTGCGTCGGGCCCGAGGCCGGTGAGGCCCATCAGCTTCCCCCGCAGGCGCTCGAGCGCCCCCTCGTCGGCGTCGATGCCGGCCGCCCGCTGGTCGGCGGCGTCGTCGCCCGACCAGACGCCCGCCACGGTGGGCAGGTCGTGGGTGGTGACGGCCGCGAGGGCCTGGGTGGGGTAGTGCTCGGGCGGTTCGTCCTCGAACCAGGCGAGCCGGTACGACAGCAGCCCGCCCTCGGCGAGCATCGTGCGCATCTCGGGCTCGACGGTGCCGAGGTCCTCGCCCACGACGACGGCGCCGGCCCGCACGCTCTCGACCGCCAGCGTGGCCAGCATCTCGTCGCCCCGGTAGCGCACGTAGGCGCCGTCGGCCGGGCCGCCCCCCGGCGGGATCCAGAACAGCCGGAACAGGCCCATGACGTGGTCGATGCGCAGGCCGCCGCCATGGCCCATCGCCGCCCGCCACAGCTGGGCGAGGGGCGCGTAGGCGGCGTCGCGCAGGGCGTGGGGCACGAAGGGCGGCAGGCCCCAGTCCTGGCCCGACCGGTTGAACTCGTCGGGGGGTGCCCCGATGCGCACGCCGTAGGCGAGCAGGTCCTGCAGCACCCAGGCGTCGGCGCCGTCGGGGTCGACGCCGATGGCGAGGTCGGTCAGGAGGGGCACGGGCTCCTCGGCCCGTTCGAGCTGCCCGTCGAGCAGGAACTGGACCCACGCCCAGAACGACACGCGGTCGGCCCGCTCGACCGCGAACGCCGCCGCGCCGGGCAGGTCGGGGTGCCGGTGCTCGGCGGGCCACCCGTGCCACCCGCCGCCGTGGTGCTCGGCCAGGGCGCAGAACCGGGCGTAGGTCTCGAGCTCGGGGCCCATCTCGGTGCGCCAGCGCTCGAACCGCAGGTCGGGCCCGTCGGCCGCCCACAGCGTCTCGAGCGCCCGCCGCTTCAGCGCCCACACGGCGTCGCGGTCGACGACGGCCCCCGCGTTCAGCGCCCGCCCCCGCTCGGCCAGCGCGGCCACGTCGGGCGACCCCGCCGCGCCGGGCAGCTCCTCGATGCGCAGCGCCAGCGGCGACGACCACCGGCGGCTCGAGGGGAAGTACGGGCTGCGCTCGACCCGGTCGAGCGGCAGGGGAGCGTGCAGCGGGCTGACGGCGACCATGCCCGCGCCCCGGGCGGCGGCCCACGTGCCGACCGCCCGCAGGTCGGCGAGGTCGCCGATGCCCCAGCTCTCGGCCGAGCGGCACGCCGGGAGCTGGACCGTGAGCAGCCAGGCCCGCAGGTCGTCGGGCAGGTGGCACCGACCCGGCGTGACGGTCAGCCGGGTGACGGGCCCCTCGTCGAGGGGATGCAGCTCGTGGTACCCGATCGGCAGGTCGGGCGGGAGCGCACCCTCGGCCCGCACGGCCTCGCCGCCCTCGAGGCGCAGCTCACAGGGCCCCAGGAGGGGTTCCGCCGAGCCGGCGCGGACGATCCACAGCGGCCGGGCCTCGGGCGGGGGAGCGTCGGGATCGCCGGTCATCGCCGTGCGCAGGGCCGCGCGCGTGGCGTCGGGCGTGGCGTGCCATTCCCCGCCGGTGTCGAAGTAGCCCTCGTCGATGCCCCAGGGGTCGGTGGCCATCGCGGCGCACCGTACCCAAGTCGCGCAGCCACCCCGCCCACGCGCCCTAGAATCCGACCATGTCCCGGACGTCGGTCGAGCGCCGCCTCAGCCAGGTCGGCGAGCGGCTCCGGCAGCTGCGCAGCGAGCTCGAGGTCTCCTCCGAGCAGCTCGCCCACCTGGCCGATGCCGCCGACGACGCGCGGCTGCGGTCGCTCGTGTCCGAGACCCCGGTCGCCGACCACGACCATCGCCAGGCCGAGCGCCACGCGCAGGCCATGCGGCGACACCGCGAGAAGGTCGAGGCCGAGATCGCTCGGCTCGAGCGCGACCAGGACGCGCTGCTCGACCAGTTCGTGGCCGAGTCGAAGTCGCGCTAGAACGCACCACCCAGATCGAAAGGAACGCCCTTGGCAACACGCGTCGTCATCGCCGAGGACGAGGCCATCATCCGCCTCGACCTGAAGGAGACCCTCGAAGACGAGGGATACGAGGTCGTCGGCGAGACGGGCCGGGGCGACGAGGCCGTCAGGCTCGTGCGCGAGCTCGAGCCCGACCTGGCCATCCTCGACATCAAGATGCCCGGCCTCGACGGCCTGGCCGCCGCCCGCGAGATCGCCGGCGAGCGCCGGGCCGCGGTGCTCATCCTCACGGCGTTCAGCCAGCGCGACCTCATCGAGCAGGCCCGCGACGCCGGCGCGCTCGCCTACCTCGTCAAGCCGTTCGAGCGCAGCGAGCTGGTGCCGGCCGTCGAGGTCGCGCTCGGCCGCTTCAAGGAGCTGCGGGCGCTGCACGACCAGACCGCCAGCCTCGAGGAGCAGCTCGAGACCCGCAAGGTGGTCGACCGGGCCAAGGGCAAGCTCATGGACGAGTTCTCGATGAACGAGAACACCGCGTTCGGGTTCATCCAGCGCCGGGCCATGTCCGAGCGGGTGACGATGCGCGACATCAGCCAGCGGGTCATCGACGGCGACATCAAGCCCGACGCCTAGCGTCGCGCCGCCCCGCGGCACCGCCGCCGGGCAGCACTAGCCTGCGCTCGATGGCCGGCGACCCGCTCCTCCTCATCGACGGCAACTCGCTCACGTACCGGGCGTTCTTCGCGCTGCCGACCGACCTGGCCACCGCGTCGGGCCAGGTCACCAACGCGGTGTTCGGGTTCACGTCGATGCTCATCAACCTGATGCGCGACCACGGCCACCGCCGCATGGCCGTGGCGTTCGACCGGCCCGAGCCGACGTTCCGCCACGAGCGCCTCGACTCGTACAAGGCCAACCGCTCGGCCGCGCCCGACATCCTGCGCCAGCAGATGGGCCTGGTGCGCGAGGTGGTCGAGACGCTGGGCATCACGGTGCTCGACCTGGCGGGCTACGAGGCCGACGACATCATCGCCACCCTGGCCACCCAGGGCCGCGACGCCGGTCTCGACGTGATCGTCGTGACCGGCGACCGCGACGTCTACCAGCTCGTCGAGGACCCCCACGTCAAGGTCCTCTACAACCGGCGGGGGGTGTCCGACTACGTCATGTACGACGAGGCGGGCATCGAGGGGCGCACCGGGGTGCACCCGCGCCTCTACCTCCAGTACGCGGCTCTGCGTGGCGACCCGTCCGACAACCTCCCCGGCGTGCCGGGCGTGGGCGAGAAGACCGCGGCCAAGCTGATCAACGCCTACGGCGGCATCGACGGCATCTTCGAGCACCTCGACGAGCAGACGCCCAAGCTGCGCACGAACCTGGCCGAGCACGAGGCGAGCATCCGGCAGAACGCCGAGCTGATGCAGCTGATCTGCGACGTGCCCATCGGCGTGACGGTCGAGGAGCTCGACCGCAAGGACCCCGACGTCGACGAGGTCCGCCGCCTGTTCGACTTCCTCGAGTTCCACAGCCTGGCCGAGCGGCTGACCGAGGCCCTCGGCGAGGACCTCGGGGTCGGCGGCCCGCCGGCCGAGGTGCTCGAGGCCGAGGTCACCTCCCTCGAGTCGCCGGCCGACGCCGCCCGCATCCTCGGCGAGGTGCGCGCCGGCGGTGCCGGCGAGCCGCTCGCCCTCGCCGCGGCGTGGAGCGGCAGCGAGGGCCGCACCCCGCTCGAGGGCCTGGCCGTGGTCACCGACCCCGGCACGGGCGACGTCGCCTGGCTGTCGGCCGAGCTGCTCGCGGACGACGCCGTGCAGGCGGCGCTCGGCGACCTCGTGGCTGCGCCCGCGGCCGGCGGCCGTCCCGTCGCGGCCCACCAGGCGAAGGCGCTCATGCGCTCGCTGCTCGACACCGGGGTCGACGTGCGGGCCCTCGCCCTCGACACCGCCATCGCCGCGTACCTGCTCGACCCCGCCGAGTCGCGCTACCTGCTCGACGAGGTGCTGCGCCGCTACGCCAAGGTCGAGCTCCCCACCGACGGCGCGGCCGCCGAGGGGCAGCTCGACCTCGACGGCGACGGCGTCAGCGTGGCCCTCCGCACCGCCCGGCACGCCCTGGCGGTCGAGCGGTTGATCGACCCGCTCACCCGCGCGCTCGACGACCAGGGCCTGCGTGCCTTGTACGACGAGATCGAGGTGCCGCTCGTGCGGGTCCTGGCCCGCATGGAGCACGCGGGCGTCGGGGTCGACGCCGTCGAGCTGCGGGGGCTGCGCGACCGCCTCACCGGCGAGGTCGAGCGGCTGCGGCAGGCCATCTGGGACGACGCCGGCGTCGGCGAGTTCAACGTCAACTCGACGCCGCAGCTGCGAGAGATCCTGTTCGACAAGCTGGGCCTGACGCCGCAGAAGAAGACCAAGACCGGATACTCGACCGACGCCTCGTCGCTCGAGAAGCTGGCCGGGCAGCACCCGATCGTCGACCACCTGCTGGCGTACCGCGAGGTCGAGAAGCTGCGCTCGACCTACGGCGACGGCCTGCTGGCCGAGGTGGCGCCCGACGGCCGCATCCACGCCACGTTCAACCAGACCGTGGCCCGCACCGGGCGGCTGTCGTCCGACCAGCCGAACCTGCACAACATCCCGGTGCGCAGCGACATCGGCCGCGAGTTCCGGCGGGCGTTCGTGCCCGCCCCGGGGTGCGAGCTGCTGGTGGCCGACTACAACCAGATCGAGCTGCGCTGCATCGCCCACCTCGCGCAGGATCCCGGGCTGATCGAGAGCTTCACCGCCGGGCGCGACATCCACACCGAGACCGCGTCGCGGATCTTCTCGGTCGAGCCCGGCGACGTCACCATCGAGCAGCGGTCGAAGGCCAAGATGGTCAGCTACGGCCTGGCCTACGGCATGGAGGCCTACGGGCTGGG
>Ga0111538_10002714_pt1 | contig 24846 bp, 23 predicted proteins | sample SoiMethybrSBSTD1_FD_79669 | JGI IMG/M metagenome (GOLD analysis project Ga0111538, IMG submission 79669) | Bulk soil microbial communities from a Populus tree surrounding site in Tennessee, USA - Soil MetaG P. TD hybrid SBSTD1 (version 2)... | ecosystem: Environmental > Terrestrial > Soil >...
AACGCGACGAGATGCAGAAAGACGTCGCCCGGCGGGCGAATGCCGTGACACTCGCGAAGAAAGCCAGGATGCCGCAGCACCAGGGCGGCCGGCAGAACGCCGTCACTGACGAGCGACTGCGGGCCGTACAAGTCGGCGGCAATCGCGTTCAGCAGCCGGGCCCGTTGCCGGAGGCCGCTGGCCAGTCCGTCCCACTCCTGCGCGCAGAGCACGAACGGCAAGACGTCGAGCGTCCACGGACGCGACGGCCCGTCTGCCGCGGCGTACACGTTATAGGTGACGCCGTTTTCATGAATCTGCCGATCGACACGGGCCTGCGCCCGGCACAGGTGATCGCGCGTGAGGTCGCCAGAGCTGGCGAGCGTCGCCCACTGAGCGCGCGGGCTGCCATCGACGGCGCACAGTTCGTCGAAATGTCCGACGGGCACGCGATAACCGTCGAGCAGCGCGGCCAGGCGGCTGTCGGTCGGCGCGGGCACGGTCTGGTCCGCCGTCGGATCAGCCATCGCGTCAGTTTACGTGCGAAGGTCCAGCGTGTACGGGAATTCTCGGCCGCGCTCCGGCCGACCCACCGCCATCGGCCCAGGCGTGTGCGCCAAGCGCGTGAAGCGAGAGAGGCGCCGGCTCTCGGCTTCGTAACTGTTCACCGGGAACGTGTCGTAGCTGCGTCCGCCCGGGTGGGAGACGTGGTACTGGCAGCCTGCGACCGAGCGCTGCATCCACGTGTCCACGAGGTCGAACGTGAGGGGCGCGTGCACAGGAATCGTCGGGTGGAGGCACGACGGCGGCTGCCACGCGCGGTAGCGAATGCCGGCGACGAACTCGCCGTTGGTCCCGGTTGGGTGCAGTGGCACTGCCCGTCCGTTGCAGGTGATCACGTAGCGATCGCCGGTCAGGCCGCACACGAGCAGCTGCAGCCGTTCGACCGACGAATCGACGTAGCGGGTCGTTCCGCCAACCGTGCCTTCTTCTCCGAGGACATGCCACGGCTCGAGCGCCTGCCTGAGCGTGAGGCGAATCGCCCGCTCGACCAACTCGCCGGCGAGTGAAAACCTGAACTCGAAGTGCGGCGCGAACCAGTCGAGGGCCAGCGGATACCCCGCCGCACGCAGTTCCGCAACGACGTCGGCAAAGTCCAACCACACGAAGAACGGCAGCATGAACCGATCGTGGAGCTCCGTGCCCCAGCGAGTGAGCGGCGTCTTGTACGGAGTCGTCCAGAAACGGGCGACGAGCGCGCGGAGCAGCAGCTGTTGAACGACGCTCATCCGCGCGTGCGGCGGCATTTCGAACGCGCGCATCTCAACGAGGCCACGGCGGCCGGACGCCGAGTCGGGCGTGTAGAGCTTGTCGATGCAGAACTCGGCGCGATGCGTGTTGCCGGTGACGTCGACGAGCAGGTGTCGCAGCGCGCGATCCACCGTCCAGGGCAGCGATGCCGCGCCCGACGGCGGCAGCTGTGAGAAGGCGATCTCGAGCTCGTAGACGCTGTCATGTCGAGCCTCGTCGACCCGGGGCGCCTGGCTGGTCGGCCCGATAAAGAGGCCCGAGAAGAGAAACGAGAGCGACGGATGGTTGTGCCAGTACGCCACCAGGCTGCGAAGCAGATCGGGGCGTCTCAGAAACGGACTGTCTTGTGCCGTCCAGCCGCCGAGCACGATATGGTTGCCGCCGCCGGTGCCGGTGTGGCGGCCGTCCAGCATGAACTTCTCGGTCGTCAGACGCGCCTGTCGCGCCTCTTCGTAGAGAAGATCGGTGTGAGCAACGAGCTGGTCCCAGGTCGCGGCCGGCTGGATGTTGACCTCGATGACCCCCGGATCGGGAGTCACCTGGAACTGCGCCAGCCGAGGATCGGCGGGTGGTTGATAGCCTTCGAGCAGTACGCGGACGTTTTGACGCGCTGCCGTCGCCTCGATCGCTGCCACTAGCTCGAGGTAATCGTCGACAGAGGCGACGGGCGGCATGAAGACGTAGAGAACGCCGCCTCGCGTTTCGGCGCACATCGAGGTACGCACGATCCACGATGCCGATTCGAATCGCGCCGGAACCCGCGCGCCTGACGCCGGCACGACCCCCGGCGATCGTCGCTGCAGCTCTGGCGCCGCCGCGCGCAACGCCGCCTGAGACGACAGCGCCGACCGTGGCGCGAACGGGTCCGGCTCGTGGATCGCCTGACGATCGTCGTCGCCGGCCCACGGCAGCGAGTCCAGCGGCAGGCGGAAGCCCATGGGCGAATCGCCGGGTACGAGATACAGTCGCTCGTTCCTGAGGAACCATGGACCGGTGATCCAGCGCGTAAGCGTCGTGTCGGCGCTGCGGCGGAGAGGAAGCGCATATCCAACCACGGTGTCCAGCCCTTGCGAGAAAACGCGCCGGAGCCGATCGCGCTCGAGCTCATCGTCGAGTCGCGCGTCAAACGGATCGACGTTCGTGGGAAGACGTCGCTCCCGCCACAGGTAGTAGTACACATCCTCGTAGCCGGCCTGGACGTGAAGCTCTGAGATGCCAAGATGCTCGGCGACACCTTTGAGGAATCGCTCGGCATCGGCCGGCCCCATGCCGTCAGGCTGGGATTCGTCGGCAAAGAGCGCGGGATTCGTCCAGGCTGCTTCACCATCAGTGCGCCAGTAGCAGCCGAGCGCCCAGCGCGGCAGCTGCTCCCCCGGATACCACTTGCCCTGCCCGACGTGCACGAACCCGTTGGCCCCGAAGTGGGTCTTCAATCGCCACAGCAAGTCGACCGCTCGCAATCGTTTTGCCGGCCCGAGTGCGGCAGTGTTCCACTCCGGCAGATCGCGTCCGTCAATGGCGACGAACGTCGGCTCGCCACCCATGGTCAATCGCACGTCGCCGATTTCCAGGTCGCGGTCGACGGCGCGGCCCAGATCCAGAATCGCCCGCCACTGCTCGTCGGCATAGGGCTTCGTGACCCGCGGCGACTCGACGATGCGGCGGATCGACATCCGATGCTCGAACTCGACCTCGCACTCGTCGACCGCTCCGCTCACGGGTGCCGCGCTGGCCGGCTCGGGCGTGCAGGCGAGCGGCAGATGCCCCTCTCCGGCGAGAAGGCCTGACGTCGGATCGAGCCCGATCCACCCCGCGCCAGGCAGGTAGACCTCGCACCACGCATGGAGATCGGTGAAGTCCTGTTCGGTGCCGACCGGACCGTCGAGGGCTTTGACATCAGGCTCGAGTTGAATCAGGTATCCCGATACAAAGCGCGCAGCCAAACCCAGATGGCGCAGCAGCTGCACGAGCAGCCACGTCGTGTCTCGACACGATCCGGAGGCCCGGCCGAGCGTCTCTTCCTTGCTCTGGACACCTGGATCGAGCCGGATGACGTACTTGATGTCCTGCTGCAGCTGGTGATTCAGCGCGACCAGCAGGTCCACGGTTCGGCGGCGCTGCCGCGGAATCGCGGCGAGATACTCGGCAAACCGCGGCGTCTCCGGCTCGAGCCGGGTGTAAGGCAGCAGCTCGTGCTGAAGCCACGGCTCGTAGGCGAACGGAAAGCACTCAGCGGCCGGCTCGACAAAGAAATCGAACGGGTTGAAGACAGACATCTCCGCGACGAGATCGATGTCGACCCGAAGCTCGCGGACCTTGTCGGGAAAGTTCACCCGCGCAACGTAGTTACCCTGGGGATCCTGCTGCCAATTGAGAAAGTGACCGCCCGGCGTGATGCGCTGCGAGTACGACAGGATCGGCGTCCGGCAGTGCGGCGCCGGCCGCAGTCTCACGAGCTGCGGCGATAGTCGGACCTCGCGATCGTAGTGGTAGCGCGTGGTGTGGCTCAAAGCGACATGGATGCTCACGAATAGGCTCTCGTAGGTGGTTGAGTCCGCATTATGACAAGGACGCCGCACCGCGTCGTCACGCGGCACGAAAATGTCTGACCATTCTGGCCGGCGACAAGGATGTCGCGGTGGAACGAGGGTGCTATATTCCAGCTCATGAGATCCACGTTCATCATCGCCGTGCTGTCCTTGAGCGTGATGGCCTGTGGACAGCCGGCCGGCGAGCCGGCGTCATCTGGCCAGCCCCCACCGGCGCCGTCAGACGCACCCGCAGTGCCGGCCGGTCCGGTGCTCATCGAAGGCATCGGACCGCTTCACCATCCCATCCGGACTTCCTCAAAGGAGGCGCAGGCCTGGTTCGACCAGGGAATGTCACTCGTGTTCGCGTTCAACCACGAAGAGGCCGTGCGATCGTTCGAGCGGGCCGCGCAGCTTGATGCCGCGGCGGCCATGCCGTACTGGGGCATCGCGTGGGCGGTAGGTCCCAACTACAACCTCGACGTCGACGACCCGCGGGCGAAGCAGGCGTTCGAGGCGATCACGAAAGCGCAGGCGCTCGCGGCCAACGGGCCCGAGACCGAGCGGGCCTACATCCGCGCGCAGGCCGTGCGCTACTCGAACGATCCGAAAGCGGACCGCGCCGCGCTGGCTCGCCGGTACAGTCAGGCCATGCGCGAGCTGATGCGCAACTATCCCGACGACCTGGATGCGGCGACGTTGTATGCCGAAAGCCTGATGAATCTGCGACCGTGGAAGCTATGGACGCTTGAGGGCAAGCCTGCCGAGGACACGCTCGAGATCATGAGCGTGCTCGAATCGGTGATGGCCCGCAATCCCGATCACGTCGGCGCCAACCACTACTACATTCACACGGTGGAAGCGTCGCCGACTCCTGGCCGCGCGCTGCCGAGTGCGCGACGTCTCGAGAACCTGGTGCCCGCCGCCGGCCATCTCGTCCACATGCCCGCGCACATCTACGCGCGCACCGGGGATCATGCGGGCGCGGCGAAGGCCAACCTGGCCGGAGCCGAGGCCGATCGCGTATATCTGAAGACAGCGCCGCCCGGTGGGTTCTACGGCATGGCCTACTACACGCACAACCTTCACTTTCTCGCCGACTCGAACATGATGCAGGGCCGTTTCGCCGACGCGAAGCAGGCGGCCGACGACCTGACTGGCGCGCTGGGGCCACACGTTCAGATGATGCCCATGGGCGAGTCGATGCTGACCATGAAGACGTCGGTGCTGCTGCGCTTCGGACAGTATGCCGACATCATCGCGCTTCCGGATCCGCCGGCGGATCAGCCGGTGTCGACTGCCTGGTGGCACTTCGCCCGCGGCGTCGCGTTCGCGCGGACGGGCAAGTCCGACGAGGCCGCGCGGGAACGGCAGGCACTGAGTGATGAGATGGCCAGAGTGTCAGACTCCGCGCTTTTTGGCGGCACTGGGCTCGAGCCTGCCCGCGCCATCCTCACGCTCGCCGGCAGCGTGCTCGACGCTCACCTCGCCGCCGCGCGGGGCAACCGACAGGAATCGATCGCGCTGTGGCGGAAGGTTGTCGCCAGCGGGGATCGCGTCGCCTACGACGAGCCGCCGGTGTGGTTCTACCCGCTGCGTGAGTCGCTCGGCGGCGAACTCCTCCGCGCCGGGAACGCCGCGGAGGCCGAGCGCGTGTTCCGTGAGGATCTGGTCAAACATCCTCGTAACGCGCGCGCGCTCTTTGGCCTGAGAGAGAGCCTCGCTCGACAGAAGAAAGACACGACGTGGGTCGAGCTGGCGTTCGACGCCGCGTGGAAGCAGGCCGATGTGAAGCTCAGCGTCGAGGGCCTATGAGCGTCGATGAAGCGACTCGCCACGCCGTCGATCGTCTGAACGGCGCCATCAACGCTCACGACCTCGACGCGTTGATGGCCGTGTTCTCCGAGGACTGCGTCTTCGAGAACACCGGCCCGCGGCCCGACGGTCAGCGCCTCGAAGGTCAGGCGGCCGTCCGCGGCTTCTGGGAGCGCTGGTTCGCGGCCAACCCCGACGCCCGCTTCGAAACCGAGGACATCGTCGTCGCCGGCGATCGCTGCGTCGTGCGGTGGGTCTATCGGAAGCTTCGCAACGGCGAACCGTGGCATCTGCGCGGGGTCGACGTCTTTAAGGTGCGGAACGGTCGAGTTACCGAAAAGCTGGCGTACACGAAAGGGTGACAGCGCGAGAGAAGAGTTCCTGACCCCGAGTCGCGAGCTCCGAGCCGCGAGCCCCGAGCCCCGAGCCCCGAGTAGGATCCTGACCGCGGCCGCGGGCGTCTCAGATACGAGAGCCGTAACTCGAGGCTCGAGACCTCTGACCTCTTATCTTTCATCTCGTGTCTGACTGATTTCTCGAAAGAAGGGTGCCCCTGTGTCGATCCGCCCTGTGAAACGCGTCATCCAGTCCAGGCCGACGCTCGAAGGCGCCGGCGTCAAGCTCCAGCGTGGTTTTGGCTTCGGCGACACGACGGAGTTCGATCCGTTTCTGCTCTTCGACGACTTCCGCAACGAACGGCCTGACGATTACCTGGCCGGATTCCCCTGGCATCCGCACCGGGGCATCGAGACGATCACCTACGTCCTCGCCGGCACGGTGGATCACGGTGACAGCCTCGGCAACTCCGGCTCGCTCGGCGCCGGCGACGTCCAGTGGATGACGGCCGGCAGCGGCATCATCCATCAAGAGATGCCGCACGGCGACCCGAACGGCCGGATGCACGGCTTCCAGCTGTGGGCGAACCTTCCTGCGTCGCTCAAGATGACGGATCCTCGCTATCAAGACGTGCTCGCCAAGGACATTCCAGAAATTACCGACGATGATGGGACGCGCGTGCGGGTCATCTGCGGCGAGTTCTGGGGACAGCGCGGACCGGTCGACGGCATCGCCGCCGATCCGTCCTACGTCGACATTTCGGTCGAGCGCGGCCGGCACAAGACGTTCAAAGTCGAGACGACGCGTCACGCCTTCGCGTATGTCTTCGCGGGATCCGGGACGTTCAGGAATGCGTCGGCGCCGCAGGCGGTTGCCACCGAGCAGCCGGATGGATCGACGCGGCGCGCTGTCGAAGACGTGACCAACCGCTCGCTGGTGCTCTTCGATCGCGGTGACGAGATCACCGTACAGGCCGGCGATCAGGGCATCCGGTTCCTGCTCGTCTCGGGCAAGCCGCTCGAGGAGCCCGTCGCCTGGTATGGTCCGATCGTGATGAACACCAACGCCGAACTGCAGCAGGCGATGGCCGAGATGCGGGCCGGTACGTTCATTAAGAAAGGGAGACGCTAAAACGCAGGGAGGGCTGGGAGGGAATAGCCCGTGCTCGCCGCTTTGCCCTCCCCTGCCTTCCCCGCCTCCCCTGCCTTCCCCGCCTTCCTGCCCTGTCTGATGACCCCAAGAAACGGCTGGTGAACGTAGGCGGTGGCGATCGTTGCCGTCGGGAAGTGACGGTTGATGACAGCCGCCGGATCGAAGAACCATTCGCCCAGCGGTCGCCCACGCTCGGTCATGTCGAACCAGCCCCATGGCGGACGCGCTTTGTTCTCAGCGCCGGCCACACCTCGAAACGACGAGCCGAGCGATCCGAGCCTCACAGATTTCTTCGCCCCGGGCGCATCCGCCGCGCTGACCTCTCGTGAACCGTAGTCCGACATCTCTCCGAACGTCTCGTTGGGTCCGCGCCGCGCTCTCGCCCAGATGGTTTCGTACAGGGGCAGCAGGTCGTAGCCGATGTCTCCTGTACCCTGTTCCGGATCGTCGGCCGTTCCGGTGTAGCGATAGATGCGGATCTGCTCTGCGCCTTCCAGGTTGACGGCCTTGCGGTACTTGTTGAAGCTCTCGACCATGCCGTTCACGCGCTGCGCGAGCGTGCGGCCGCCGGACGATGCGGATCCGGAGGTCCCGACGGCACGACCGGCCGCCGCATCGCCATCCGGTGTGGCTTCGCGGCGCGTCAACTGATCATCGTAGGCCTCCATGCCGTGGCCTTTCGGCTCGACATAGATGAGCGGCTGCTCGCCTTCCGTCCGGAACGTGCCGACGTCGCCGGTCAGCGTGGGCTCGAGCTGGAATTTCAGGTAGCGGTTGTGCGCCAGAGTCTCGACGAACACAATCCGCGCCTCGGCCAGCGATGATCCGCGCTTCTCGGCCACGACGAGACACCCTTCCAAATCGTTCTCGTGGGCCAGCACCGCATCGTTGGCAATCGACGGGTCGAGCACGCGCGCCGACGCCTGCGCGCCTCGCCGCACGGCCTGGCTCAGGATCTCTCCCGTCAACTCGCCGCCCTTGTAGTCGCGCGGATGGAATGCCGCGTAGTGGACGAAGTAGTGCGTCGCGGTCTCGCTGACCGCATAGTAGACGTACCCCTTCTGCGGATACTTCGGATCGGCCGAGTCCAGCCAGTTGTTGTCGCCGACCCAATCGCCGTCGAAGTCGAAGTTGGTGATGAAGTCGAACCGCGTGCCGACCATGCCCTGATGGAAAACCGGCGCGAAGCGTTCGGCGATCGCGCGGTCGTCGCGATCCCAGCCGCTGTCGGCCGTCTGGGCGGCGACCGGGCCGATGCCCGCCGGCCAGAGTACCAGCCCGAGCAGCACGGCCCACAATCGAACTCGGCGGCAGACAGGCATGTGGAACCGCCTAGACGTGCATGAGCCCCAGCACGACGAGCAGCGGAATGATGACCGCGACGACGGCTTCACCGGCGATGAAGCCCGATGCCAGCGGCGGCAGGAATCGCTCGTAGGTGCCCGGCGATTGCCGTTTCCAGAGCGCTTCGACGATGCCGCCCAGGAACATGACGAAGACGACGGCCGCCGGCACCATCATGCCGATACCCACACCGGTCGCCGACGGCACCCAGCGGTGACCGCGCTTTTCGAGGATCGCGATCACAACGCCCAGGACGGCGCCGACGAACAAAGCGGCGACAGCGCCGGGCGGCAGCGCGCTGAACCCCTGCGACAGGATTTCAGCGAATCCGGCCATGCGCCGGGAGATCGGAGAGGCCAGTGTCGCGTTATCACCGACGATGCCATACGTCGATTTGAGGAGCGGATACATCCACGAGACGGCCGCGGCGCCAACCGGCGTGCCGATGATCTGCATGATCGTGAGATACCTCGGCGTCGATCCGATCATGTAACCGGCCTTGTAATCCTGCATGAGCGCTTCAGAGACGACGGCGACTGTCCCGGTCGTGCCGCTCGCCAACATGTTCGCGGTCAGGTTTCCCGGCGTGATCACGCCGAAGATCGCCTGCATCGTATTGGTCAGCTGGCTGATGGGTCCCCAATTGGTTTCGCCGAGGACGCGCAGGCCGACGAGCATCAGCGGAAGCGAAAGGATTATCGCGACGACCGTGACCCAGACCTCGAGGCCCAGACTCACCCGCTGCACGATCACCAGCGCGACGGCCGAGACCGCCACGCCGATGAGCGTCCAGCGCAGCGGAAACTCGGCCTCCGGCGAGCGGCCGGTCGAAAGGTTCTTGAACGTTCGCTTCAGCACGTCCCATCGCAGCGCCAGCGCGGCGAGACCGTTGCTGATCAGCATGCCGGTGCCGGGCCACATCACCCACAGCAGAACGTCGTTCCGGTTGAAGCCTTCAGCAAGCACGCCGTAACGCAGCAGCATGTACGGGGCGATGATGAACCCGATGATCAGGCCGATCAGCATGCTGACGTTGATGCGCAGTCCCACCAGCATGCCAGACCCGAGCGACAGCAAGCTCCAGTTCACGCCGACGCCCGCGGCCATGGTCACCGCCGTGCCCATCACGGTCACCGAGGGAAACCAGTTCAGGACGTGCGCGTCCTCGGTCATCAGCATGACGGCCGCCGACGACAGGCCGCCAATCGCCAGCACGCGCGCGGCCTTCCGCGCCTCTTGACCCGCCCCGTCCAACGCCATGACCGTCTCGGCGGCGGCGACACCGTCGGCATAAGTCAATTGCTCGTCGACCACGAAGTGCTGGCGCATCGGCACCGCCAGCAGCACCCCCAGCACTCCCGCCGTCGTCAGCCACATGAAGGACTGCATCGGCGTTGGCACGACCCCGAGCGCCGCATTCGGCCGGGCTGCCAGCATGTCGAACGCGGCGAGCAGCACGCACATGAACGCCGTCTGCGCCGCTGCGGTCCCCGCGGTCTGGACCATGTTGTTTTCCCAGCGGTTGTAGTTCTTGAACGCGATGCCGAGGGCGAGGTACCCAAAGAAGGCGGCGACAACGGAGACGTTCGGGCCGAAACCGAGCTTCAGAACGACATAGGGATACGAAGCCCCCATGACCGCCGCCACGAGAATCCCGCAGGCGATCGCTCGTGGCGTCAGCTCCCGAATGCTGGACGGCTTGACGCCACGTTCGCGAAGGGGTTCGGGGCTGACGGCACGATCGGCGGCCTTGCTCATGATGAGCCGGACGTTACCGCGTGACGCCGCCGTGTGTCCACTGCGATAATCAGCGCTCACGAGATCGCTGATGGGACAATTCGCCGCTCCCATGATGTACCAGCAGGTTCTTTATCGGCGGCTGACATCCGCCGGCTTCGTCGCGCTGGCCGGGTTGGTGCTCATATCCGGCACGACCTCCGCGCAGGACGAGCCCCGCTACCCGGGCATCGGGCCGGGCCACTACATCACCGCGGTGCGCGAGGATGGACGGTTCGTCACGCTCGAAGACAAATCGCAGTGGGAAATCGCCGACGTCGACCGGCACAAGACGATCGCCTGGCAGGAAATGGAGGGCATCTCCATCCGCTACGCCGGCGGCGACGACGCGTTCCGTTACGAGATCGATGATATCGAGCGGGACGAGGGCGCTTCTGCGCGGTGGGTCCGGCCGCAGAAGTGAGCACCGATTAGCGGATACGCGATTCCGGCTGCGACTCAGTTGTTCGCCGGGATCGCCGCCGGCTTCCGCCGCATCTGCGCTCGCACGCCACGGCCGACGCCAATCGCGCGCGCGGTTTCGAACACGTCGTCGCCAGACTCCCAGCTGCCCTTGCCCGCGCGGAGATCCTTCAGGCGCACGCCTTCCGCCTGTTCGAGCACATGCTCGAACTCGTGAGCCAGCCATTCCGCCCAGTTCGCAGTGCGTTCGATCTCGACGAAGATCAGCAGCGGGCCGTCGCTCGTGCGCTGGACGACGCTTCTCGCGCAATAGCGGGCCGGCATGTCAATCGAGCTCAGGCGAACCCGCACGTACAGGCTGGGATTGGCCGCCAGCTGCCTACATTGGCGGCGGAAGTCCTCCGACCGTTGGAGCATCGCCTGCACCTGCCGCTGCAGGGAGGAATGGACCTGCACGTTTGGTGGCAGTCGACCGTCAGCGGTTCCACAGATAACCTGGCTTACGAGAGCAGGAGTACGGGCGTGATCGTTTGACTCTGCAAGCGCCGGCGCCGTCGTCACGAGCGACACAACGAGGGCGAGCGCGGTTCGCGTCCGAATCGTCATCAATGCTGGCTCCTGCGGTGAAGTCAGCAAGAACCCAGCCGGTCGGCGATCAAACGGGGTTTCGCGCCGGAATTTGCGCGATTCGCGATTTCGTCCGAATCAGACGTTCGGCAAAAACGACAGCGGTGTCGGCTTCGGCCAAACGACTCGAGCAAGATTGTCGGGCGCGCTCGATGGCATAATCGGGGCATGAAGCGCGCACTCTCGTTGCTGCTCCTGGGTGTTCTCCTCACGGCCGCGCCGGCATTTGCCGACATCGATCTCGCCGGTGAATGGAACGTCACGTTTACTGGCCCCACGGGGCCGGCCGACTACACGATGTTCGTGGTGCAGGAGGGCAACCGCCTGACCGGCCGCATGACGTCGCCGCATGGTGAATTCCCGTTGCGCGGCACGACTGAAGGCGACAAGTTCCGGATTGTCTGGCGCCTGCCCGACGACGGCAAGGAACTGGAGATCGTGTTTACGGGCACAGTGGAAGGGGACACGCTGACCGGCATGGCGCAACTCGGCAAGGCTGGCCAGGGACCCGTGACCGGCGAGCGCGTCGGCCGCTGAACCGCGCTCAGCGGCGCAACGAGTTGCCGCCGACGACGAGCGTCTGCGAGACGGCGGCGCGATGCCCCTGCGAGCCCACCAGGATGGCCCTGATCTGGTACTCGCCCGCCGGTAGTCCCTCGAAGCGCACCTCTTTCATGCGCGGCGAAAGCGTCCCGTTCAGGGGGACCTGGCTGCTGGTGTAGAAATCGTCTGACTCCGCACTGACGTCCAGGGCGCGATTGTCCTGGTCCGCCGCGATCACGGCGCGGACGATGATGAACGCTGGAGCCATCGCCATGGTCGGGTTGACCCGAATCGACAGCTTCTCGTCGCTCTTGGCCAGTCCAGGGTTCAACGCGACACACGCCGCGGCCACCACCACACTGCGGACAACCGTCGTCACTTCGGGACCTCCTTTGACGTGCGCTTGTAATGCCCGTGTTACCGGATTTATCGGCACACGGGTCACGTCCTCCAGCACTCTCGACAAGAAGTGTTAGAAGCGGGCCCGTCGTTGCGTTGAAACGTCCAGAAGGCTGTATTCACCAGCCGATGGAGGCCGATATGACGCTGTTGCTCTCGGAGCCGATGATGACGACACTGCTCGGGGTGGGTCTGCTGGTGCTCGGCTCGGTGCTGCGAGTGCGCACGGCAAAGGCGCGGGCGAAGTCCAGCTGAACCGCATCCGTCCGGCTCACGTAGAATGAGCCGGATGGTGCTGCTCCTCGCTGGGCTCGCCCTGCTCGCCGGCGTCGCCGCCTACGACCTCACACAGCGACAACACGCGATTCTTCGCAACTTCCCCATCATCGGGCACTTCCGCTACTGGCTGGAATCGATTGGCCCAGAACTGCGCCAGTACATCGTCACCGGCAACAACGAAGAACGCCCGTTCTCGCGCGACCAGCGCCGGTGGGGGTACGCCTCGTTCGAAGCACGAAAACACCTATTTCGAGTTCGGTTCCGACAACGAGAGGAGCTCGCTCCCAACTATCTGATCATCAAGCACAGCACGTTTCCGCTGCCCAGTCCGTTTCCTGGAGACCCAGCCTACGACCCGAAGTTCTCGGTGCCGTGCGCGAAGGTCATCGGTGCGGCACGCCGGCGGCCGCGCGCCTTCCGCCCCGCCTCCGTCGTCAACGTGTCAGGCATGAGCTTCGGATCGCTCAGCGCTCCCGCCGTCGAAGCCCTGAATCGAGGCAGCCAACTCGCCGGTTGCCTTCAGAGCACAGGCGAAGGCAGGGTCTCGTCGCATCACCTCAAGGGCGGCGATCTTATATGGCAGGTGGGCACAGGATATTTCGGGTGCCGTGATGCGGATGGGCGGTTCAGCATGGACCGGCGCAAAGAAACGGCCGCTGACGCATGCAGACTCCGGTCTTCGGACTTCGGGCTTCAGGGTCCCAGCCCCGAGCCTAAAGCTACTGAAGCCTGGAGCCAGAAGCCCTGAGCGTGATCGCCGGAAGACCGGAGCCCGAAGCCTACTGACCCTGCCAATCGTTGTCCCAGCGGATGTTCAGGAAGGTGATGCTGCCGGTCACGCCGCTCACGCCGTGCGCGACATTCGGTGGAATGAATTCGACGTCGCCCGCCTTGAGCGGGTGCGTCTGCCCTCCGACGATCTTACCGTTTTCAATCGTACCGCCGGTCGTCAGCGTGCCTGCGCCTTCGAGCACCACCCACACGTCAATCGTCTTCGGATGGACGAGCGCGGTCTCGGCGTTCGTGATGCGACGGATGTTGACCGAGTACTTGCCGCCCTCGATCATCCGCAGCGTCTGAAGTTTTCTCGCGTCCATGTCGGCGAAGTACTTCGTGAGCAGTTCCTTCGGCATCTCCGCCGAGCGATCGGCCGGCGCTTTCTGAATGACGACCGTCTGCGACTCGGCGGCCGGCGCTGCGGGCCGGGCCTGAGCGAAACCGAGGTCCGGCACGCCCACCACGACCGTCAGCGCAAGACCAGCAGTGAAAGCGCGTTGGTGAGACACAGGATCACCTCGTGACAATGCAGAATGCAGATTTCAGAATGCAGAACGTTCAGGCTATGGGCTTCGGGCTCCGGACTTCAGGCCAGCGGCTTCGGGCTTCGCGCCCGGAGTCGGAAGCCTGAAGCCCGAAGCCCGGTGTCAGCTTTGCGCCCGCAGATTCTTGTTGAAGAAGTCGACCGTGCGCTGCCACGCCAGCTTCGCGGCCGCCTCGTCGTAGCGCGGGGTCGTGTCGTTATGGAAGCCGTGCTGCGTGCCTTCGTAGGTGAAGGCCTGGTAGCTCTTGCTACCAGCCTTGAGCGCTGCTTCGAACGCCGGCCAACCCTGGTTCACACCCTGATCGTTGCCTGCGTAGTGAAGCATCAACGGCGCTTTGATCTTCGCCGCGTCCTCGGCGCTCGGCTGCCGGCCGTAGAACGGCGCCGCCGCACCGAGCTCGGAAATGCGGACGGCGAGCGAGTTGGCCACGCCGCCGCCATAGCAGAAGCCGACGACGCCAACCTTGCCGGTGGATTCGGCGCTGGCCATCAGCCACCGCGCGGCCGCCTCGAAGTCGTTCAGCATCTTCGCGCCGTCGACCTGCCGGAACGATACGGCACCCTTCTCGTCGTCGCCGGGGAATCCACCGACCGACGTCAGGCCGTCAGGAGCGAGCGCGATGAAATTGGCGACAGCGAATCGCCGCGCGACGTCCTCGATGTAGGGATTGAGGCCGCGATTCTCGTGCACGACGAGAACGGCGGGCAGCTTGCCTGAGGCGCTGGCCGGCCGAGCAAAATAGCCCTTGATCGTGCCGTTGCCCTGCGGCGACTGCACGGTCACATATTCGGTCTTCAGCCGCTTGTCGTCCTTCGGCACCTGCTGCGCCCAGGCGTAATTGGGCTTCAGGCTTTCGTAGATGGCCGCCACGGTCAGCCCACCGACCGCAAACTTGCTGGCGCGATCGAGGAACGTGCGGCGCGGAATCTCGCCGTGCTGGTACTCGTGGAAGAGATCCAGCAGCTCCTGTGGGAAGTCAGAGGCCTTCTTGCGCTCCATGAGTGCTCCTTTCACAGCTAGCAGGACGGGCACAGTCTACGTCAGACATGCGCCGGTTGGTCCATGTCTCTGCCGGCTGAGCCGCCCGACGCTTGGCTTCACCTGCCCATCCGGGCGATGCGGCCATTGCGGCCGGGTGCTTTGATGAAGGCGTGACCTCAGATCCATTCCCCAATACCGACGACACGCTCCTCGATGCCTACTCGCGCGCCGTCGTCACGACAGTCGAAACCGTGGGGCCCGCCGTCGTGCGCGTCGAACGCGACAAAGGCGGCGGGTCGGGCGTAATTTTCACCCCCGACGGGTTCGTCCTGACCAACAGCCACGTCATTCACGGCGGCGAGGGCACAACCCGCGTGACGTTGCCCGACGGCCGTTCGATGCAGGCGGAGTCAGTCGGCGAAGACGCCGACACCGACCTGGCCGTCATCCGTATCGACGGCGCCGGCTCGACGCTCCCGTCGGCCACGCTCGGCGACTCGCGCCGCGTGCGGGTCGGCCAGATTGCCATCGCCATCGGGAATCCGTACGGCTTCCACCACTCGGCGACCGCCGGCATCGTCAGCGCCACTGGCCGTTCACTGCGGGCGGCAACCGGCCGCCTCATGGACGACGTCATCCAGACCGATGCGGCGCTCAATCCGGGCAACTCGGGCGGACCTCTCGTGACGACTCAGGCCGAGGTCATCGGCATCAATACCGCGATCATCAGGCCGGCGCAGGGCCTGTGCTTTGCGATCGCCTCGAACACCGCGCGCTTCGTCGCGTCACGTCTCATCCGCGACGGACGGATTCGGCGGAGCTACATCGGGGTGGGAGGACAGAACACGCCCATTCCGCGCGCCATCGCCCGCGCGCACCATCTCGCTGTGGCGTCCGGAGTTCTGGTTCTGTCAGTCGAACCGTCGAGTCCGGCCGAGGCCGCGGGTCTCAAAGACGGCGACGTGATTCACGCCATCGACAGCCAGCCGGTGTCGGCCATCGACGACCTCCATCGCTATCTGACCGAGGAGCGCATCGGCGTGGCGACGACCTTGTCCGTCCTGCGAGGCATCCATCGCCGCAGCCTCACTGTCACACCGACTGAGCAGATGAAATAGTCAAACCGCGCCGGAACTGACGCGACGCCGCAGGTCTTCTGTTTGGAGGCGCCCTCCTACATCGTCAGCAATCCGCGTCGGACTGCCGCGCGGACTGCTCCAGTCCGATTCGCGACGCCCAGTTTGCCGGTGATGGAGGCGACGTGAAACTTCACCGTTTGATCGCTGATGCCGAGCCGTTCGGCGATCGCTTTGTTGGGTAGGCCCTCGGCGAGTAGCTCTAGTACCTGGATCTCCCGGGCCGTGAGGGGGTCCACGTCGGGGCTGTCGTCCGACGCGTCGAGAGTTGAACGGTCGCCGGTCGCGACCAGCCACGCTTCTGCGCTGACGCCCGAGCGACGGGCGGCTTCTTCGCTGGCGAACTCGCCGACCACGGTAATCCCCGTGCCCTCGAGCTGCCAGCGCAACCGATCCCGCTCGCTCTCAGGCCCAACCAGAGCGACCCGCATTCACTGTCTTGGACGCTCCCCGATGGTCACGGGTACATCGGTCGCCACGCTGCCGCGGGAGACGCGCAGGACGACAGTCTGGCCAACTCGATGCTTGGACAGGAGATCGAGCAGATCTTCAGGTGAAGCAACGGCATGTCCGTCGAGCGCCACCAGGATGTCGCCCACGAGGACGCCGGCGGCCGCGGCCGGACTCGCGTCCGTAACGGCAACAACCAGCAGAGCCCCTTCACCCGCTCCGGCCGCGTGCTGGTGCGCCGGGACAGCCACCGGCTGACCCGCGATCCCGAGATACCCGCGTTTGAGACTTCCATGTTCGAGAAGTGTCGCCGCCGTTTTCCAGACGATGTCCACCGGGATGACGACGCGCAGGCCGCGGATTGAGGTCGACGTCGATACGCCGAGCAGACCTCCTGCGGTGTCGAGAAACGCGCCGCCGGCGAAGCCGTCGTGCATGGGCGCAGTGGTTCGAATCACCTGTTCGATCGAGCTGCGGCGTCCGGTCGGCAGCGGTCCGCCGATGACCGACACGATGCCGGCGCTCGCGGTGATGGCGTTGCTCCACGATCGCGCCAGCGCCAGCGCGATGTGGCCGACCTGGGCGGGCGCCTTCGCCACCGCGATGGGCGGCGCGGTGAGACTCGACGCTCGAAGCACTGCAAGACCGGTGGCCGGATCCCAACCCGCGAGCTCCGCATCGACGACGGTCCCGTCATGAGCGCGTACGCGTAAGCCATCCTCGCGACCGATGGCGCGGACCGTCGTGACCACGACACCGTCCGCGTAGACCACGCCGCTCGCCGGACGGCGGCGGCCCTGGACCTGCACCACGCTCGGCGCAGCCGCGTTCACGGCAGCGGCCAGTTCATTCGAAAGTTCAGTCAGCATGCGCGGATTGTGTCAGGTCGCGCGAAGGCCCACATCACCCAAACGGGCAGCAAGCTATGCTGGAATTTAGGAATGAGGGAATGAGGGAATGTAAATGGGGAAATGAGGGAGTTCAGTGCCTGAAGCCTGAAGCGCGAAGCCTGGAGCCAGTAAAATTACTCCCCGTGTCCAACATTCTTCAGAGCCTTCCTGCCGGCCAGAAGGTCGGCATTGCGTTCTCCGGCGGTCTCGACACCAGCGCGGCGTTGCATTGGATGCGGAGCAAGGGCGCTATTCCGTACGCCTACACCGCCAACCTGGGACAGCCCGACGAACCAGACTACGACGAGATCCCGCGCCGCGCGCTGCAGTACGGCGCCGAGAAGGCGCGCCTCGTCGATTGCCGGCTGCAGCTTGTGTCCGAAGGCATTGCGGCACTCCAGAGCGGCGCCTTCCACATCTCGACCGCCGGCGTGCCGTACTTCAACACGACGCCGCTCGGCCGCGCCGTGACCGGCACGATGCTGGTCATCGCAATGAAGGAGGACGACGTCAACATCTGGGGCGACGGCAGCACCTTCAAAGGCAACGATATCGAGCGCTTCTACCGCTACGGGCTGCTGGCGAACCCCAATCTCAAAATCTACAAGCCGTGGCTCGATCAGCAGTTCATCGACGAGCTCGGCGGACGCAAAGAGATGTCGGAGTACATGCAGCGAGCCGGCCTGGCCTACCGCATGAGTGTCGAGAAGGCCTACTCGACCGACTCGAACATCCTCGGCGCGACGCACGAAGCGAAGGATCTCGAGCATCTGAACAAAGGCATCACCATCGTCCAACCAATCATGGGCGTCGCGTCGTGGCGTGATGAGGTGAAAGTCTCCGCCGAAACGGTGTCGATTCGATTCGACGAAGGGCGGCCGGTCGCGCTCAACGACCGCAGCTTCGCCGACATCGTCGCACTCCTCCTCGAGGCCAACGCGATCGGCGGACGCCATGGCTTGGGCATGTCCGATCAGATCGAGAACCGCATCATCGAGGCAAAGAGCCGCGGCATCTACGAATCGCCCGGGATGGCGCTGCTGTTCATTGGTTACGAACGGCTGCTGACGGGTATCCACAATGAAGACACCATCGAGCAGTACCGCGAGAACGGTCGGCGGCTCGGCCGCCTGCTCTATCAGGGCCGCTGGTTCGATCCGCAGGCGATGATGCTCCGCGAGGCGGCTCAACGCTGGGTGGCCCGCGCGATCACGGGAGAGGTCACGGTCGAATTGCGCCGCGGGAACGACTACTCCATCCTCAACACTGAGAGTCCAAACCTCACCTACAAACCCGAGCGCCTCACGATGGAAAAGGGCGAGGTGTTCTTCACGCCGCAAGACCGCATCGGTCAACTCACCATGCGCAACCTCGACATCGTGGACACGCGCGACAAGCTGATGACGTATCTCAAGACGGGGTTGATTGCGCCGTCTCCGTCGAGCGCACTGCCCTTACCGTCTGGTGAGAGCAAGAACGAGGAGTAAGACTTAGGATAGTCTCAGAGGTGGTCTTAGGTCCTAAGTCTTAAGTCTTAAGTCCTAAGGCTTGCGACCTCGGACCTCGCGGTCTGGTTGCTCAACCCACGTCCACAGAGAGGATTGACGCATGCGAAAACTCATACTGGTCGGATTCGTCGTCGCGGCGCTCGCCGGTCGCGCGTCAGCGCAATCGCTGACGATCTCGAGCCCGGAGTTCAAGGCTGGGGGCCCGATCCCGTCGAAGTTCACGTGCGATGCCGGTCAGACGGCGCCGAACCCTGCGCTCGCCTTCACCGGCGTGCCGCCGAAGACGCAGTCGCTCGTCCTCATCATGGACGACCCTGACGTGCCGAAGACGATGATTCCGTCCGGCGAGTTCGTGCACTGGCTGTTATGGGATTTGCCGCCGGACGCGAAAGGCATCGCCGAAGGCGCAGGCAAAGGCGGCATCAACGGCATGGGCCGGCCGGGCTACATGGGTCCGTGTCCGCCGGATCGGTCGCACCGTTACTTCTTCAAGCTGTACGCGATCGACACGAAGATCACCAACCCGATCAAGACGAAGGACGAACTGCTGAAGGCGATGGAAGGCCACATTGTCCAGCAGGCCGAGCTCATCGGAAATTATGAGAGGGTGAAGAAGCCGTAACGTCGGGGCTGGGAACTCGGAACTCGGGGCTCGTGGTCAAAGCCTTGCGATCTGGGCCCCTGGTCCCCAGTCCCTAGTCCCCAACCCCGAGTCCCGCCATTTAGGCAGTCTTCCGATCGTCGCTTGGCGTCTCGGCGAGCGAGATGATGGCGCTGATGAGGACCGCGCGATTGACTGGCTTGGGAAGATGTAGCTGGAAGCCGGCGGCAAAGGCATCGGTGGCATCTTCCCGCCGCGCGTATGCCGTGAGCGCAATGGCCGGCACGGCGATCTCCGACGCGCGCAGCGAGCGCAGAAAAGCGTAACCGTCTTCGTCGGGCATCGCGATGTCGGACACGAGGACCGCCGGCCGCAGCGAGAGCAGCGCCTGGCGTCCCTCCTCGGCCGAGGCGGCGGTCACCACCGTCGCCCCGGCGTCCTCGAGCATTGCCTTCACCACATTCCTCGTATCCTCGTCATCTTCGACGAGCAGCACGATGACATCGTCGAGTCGCTCCGGACGCGATGTGCGCTCGGGCGCGACCGAACGCGCCGGCGTCGCCGATGCCTCGGCCAGCGGCAATTCGATCACGAACGTGGAGCCCTTGCCGTGGCCGGCACTCATCGCCTGCACGCTGCCGCCGTGCAGCCGCGCCAGGTGGCGAACGATCGCCAGACCCAGACCGAGACCGCCGTGCGTCCGGGTGGGGCCGCTGTCGGCCTGGCGGAAGCGGTCGAAGACATATGGCAGAAACTCCGCCGAGATGCCGGCGCCGGTGTCGGAGACCGACAACTCGGCATGCCCTTCGACGCTCGACAGTCGAACCAGGATGCGGCCGCCGGACGGCGTGAATTTGATCGCGTTGGTCACGAGGTTGGAGACGATCTGGTGCAGCCGGTCGGCGTCACCGCGGACGAGAACGTCGTTGACGAGGCTCGTGTCGACGATGATGCCTTTGCGTTCTGCCGCCGGCCGCAATTCATCGAGCGCGGCCATGATCGGCTCGACCAGCGCGATGACCTGCCGGTCGAGTTGCAGGCGGCCGGCGATGATGCGCGAAATGTCCAGGAGGTCGTTGACCAGCCGTGACTGTGTGAGCGCGCTGCGCTCGATGGCCTCGACGGCGCGTTGCGAGCGCGATGGATCGAGGTTGCCGGTGCGCAGCAAGCGCGTCCAGCCAAGGGTGGCGGTGAGCGGCGTGCGCAATTCGTGCGAAAGGACGGCCAGGAACTCGTCCTTCGCGCGATTGGCGGTTTCGGCCTCCTGACGCGCGCGCCGTTCGCGGCCAACCATGTCGCCGAGCGCGCGCGCCATCGTTGCCAGCGATCGCCCCAGCTCGCGAACCTCGGACGGACCGTCTATGCGGATCGGGCGATCGAACTCGCCGTTCTGCAGCGCGCGCGCCGAGACGGCGAGGCGCAGCACCGGCGCCGCCAACCAGCGCGACGCGAGCAATCCCAGCACGAGGCCCAGCGCGGCAAATACCGCACCGCGGCCGACCAATACCGCCAGCAGACCGTCAGCTGGTGCCAGCGCCTCGGCGACGGTCAGATGGGCGTCGACGCAGACCGGTGTGGCAAATCCATCCACGGTGTGCAGGCCGTGGAACGTCTCGATGCCGCGGTAGTCGATGTCGCGCCACTCCGCCGCGCCGTCCGTGCACGCGTGGCTGGTCTCGGTGAGACGCGCGCCGGGCGGCGTGTCGGAGGTCGCATAGCGCGCCGGCGTCAGAAACGTGCCGGACCCGTCGCGCATGAACGCTTCGCCGTCAGGAAGGCTGGACAGATCGTCGAAGAACGGCCTGAAGTCGGCAATGGCGAACGACATGACGATCGACGCGCCGCCGTATGCTGCGGTCATGACGTATCCAGCGTCACCTTCCGCGGCGTTCTGTAAGACCGCGAGCCCGATGGGATAGGCGCGGTCGCGCGGCGGTGTACGGCCAGTACTGGCCACGCGTCGACGACCGGCGAGCAGCACGGCGCCGCTGGCATGCTCGGTGGTTCTGAATTCCTGAAGGGCCGCCCGGGTGCAGCCGGGCTCCCACGCGACATTACCGGAAGCCGCGGTCTCACCGCACAGCGCCGTGATGCTCGCGATGAACCGTTCGGCGCGCTGATGCTGGCCGCCGACGATACGGGACACCGCCGCGGCGCGATTCTGTGCAGCGACGCGCACGCGTCCGCGCGCCTCGCGGTCGAGATTGTCTCGCACCGTTTGAAACGCCACGGTCGTCAGCGCGATCGCGGTCGCGACGATCGACCCGACGACAGCGAGCTCCAGCTGCGCGGTCAAAGAAACCGATTTGGGAGCCATTGAGGGATCTCCCGGCATATCGGTTCCAGACCGGTGCCGCTCCATGAATGGCCGGCATGGGCGTCAGGCTGAGTTGGCGCGGCGTTCGTTTGGAGACCAACCGAATCCCGAGCCCTCACGTGGCCGAATTCGTGCTTCCCGTTCTCGTATTGTGATTCTTCGTCCTGTTCCGACGACGATTCTGGCCATCGCCTTGACCATGGTGACGGCCGTGCTTGGCGGCACGGCGGCACCCGGTCCAGCAAACTGGGCGCTCGACCGCATCGATCAGCGGATGCTCCCACTCGATCACCGTCCCGTGCCGCGGCATGGCGGCGCCGGCGTCACCATCTACATCATCGATACGGGCGTTCGCGTGGGCCACCCGGAGTTTGGCGGGCGCGCTCACGCGATCGGCGATTTCACGACCGGATCGCCAGGCGGTCCCGACGCCAACGATTGCGCTTCGCCGGATGGCCACGGCACGCTCAACGCGAGCCTCGCCGCGGGCGCGACCTTCGGCGTGGCCCCGATGGCTACGATTCAAGCGCTGCGGGCAGCCGGTGGCGCCAAGTGTGAGGGCGACGTGAGCGCCGTCATCCGGGCGGTCGAATGGATTACCAGTCACGGCCGGCGTCCAGCGGTCGTAAACCTCAGCTTCAGATTCGCGAGTCCCGAGCTGAACGGAGCGATCCAGAGGTCGGTCGCGGCAGGATTCGTGTACGCGCTCTCGGCCGGAACCGCGGGCGATGTGACGAAGTATTGGGGCGCCGACCTGCCCGGTGACGTCCTCATCGTCGCCGGCACCGACGAACGCGACACGGCAATGCGGGATGACTACGGACCGGCGTTGACGATGTTCGCGCCGTCAGTGTCGGTGATGGGCGCTGGCCTTCGAGAGGAGCGGGGTGGATTCGCGCCGACGCGTCAACAGAGCGGCGACTCATATGCGGCGCCGCTGGCAGCAGGTGTGGCCGCCGGCTACCTCGAGCGCCATCCGAGCGCGACGCCGCGTGAGGTTCGTCAGGCACTGATCGACGCGGCAACGTCCGGAGTGGTCACGAATCCAGGGCGTTCGCCGAATCGGCTCCTTTACAGCGACCTCGCTCGTTGAACCGGACCCTCGCTCGGGCGTCGGTTCCAGGTTCTGCGGTTCTAAGTTCTGGGTTCTCAGTTCCGTGGTTCTGGGTTCCGTGGTTCTAAGTTCTGGGTTCACCAGCGGTGCGACGTCAGCCAGCGTCCAGCCTCGACAATGTCAGGCTCTGTCAGGCCGTGACCGCCCGGCTGCCAGGTGAGTGTGACGTCCGCACCCGAGCGTCTGAGCAAGTCGACGAGCGTGTCCGTCTGATCTGGGCTCACGTAGGGATCCTGACGGCCGTTCACGATCAGGACCGGAACGTCCGCCAGTTGCGGCAGCGGGTCCGGAACGATCGGCACCATCGCCCGGATCAGTACCGCGCCACCCAGCGACTTCGGTGACAACAGCAGCAGGCTGCCGGCGATGTTCGCGCCGTTCGAAAATCCGACCGCCGTGAGCTTCGACTGATCGAAGCCGTACGTGGCCGCCGCATCACGGAGAAAGGCCGCCAGCTCCCGCGTGCGGAATTTCAGGTCCTCCAGGTCGAAGACGCCTTCCGCGAGTCGGCGGAAGAACCGTGGCATGCCGCGCTCGAGCACCTTGCCGCGGGGACTCAGGACGCCCGCGCCTGGATACAGCTCTTCGGCCATCGGCAGGAAATCGCGCTCGTTGCCACCGGTACCGTGCAGGAGCAGCAGCACCGGTGCGGATGGAGTGGACGGTGGTTGGTAGACGTGAACGAAATCCAGATCGGTTTTGGTCATACGAGGCTCGGCATCGTGATGGGCGGGAGGACGGACTCAATATCGGCGCGTTTTGGTTCCAGCCACGGCGGCAGGACGAGCGTCTCGCCGAGCCGCGCCGGATCTTCGTCCACGCCGAATCCTGGTCCTTCGGTGGCAATCTCGAACAGGACGCCGCCAGGCTCCCGGAAGTAGACCGACTTGAACCAGAAGCGATCGATGACCGGCGTCGGTCGTGAGCCGCCCGCCGCGATCTGTTCGCGCATGACGAGCTGATGGGGCTCGTCGTCGACGCGCCAGGCGAGATGGTGAACGGTGCCGACGCCCCACGCCCCGCGCCGCTCGTCGGGTGTCTCTTGCACGTCGATGACGCCGGCTGCGTCGCGGAATCCGTAGCGCGTCCATCCGCGCTCCGACGCCAGCGATTCGAATCCAAGAATGGAGGTGAGAAACTGGACGGTCTCCTGAGCGGCCCGTTCCCACACCTGGGCACCGTACAGCCCGCGGATCTGCATGTCGGCGTCCACGCCACTCTGCTCCCACGGCGTGAACGATCGGTTGTGGGGCGACGCCGGCTCGACGAGGGCCAGCTTCAGGCCGTGCGGATCCACCAGCGCCAGCACGCGATCGCCGAACCGTGTCTCGATTCGACCGACGGCAGCGCCATAGCGGTCGAGCCGCTGTCCCCAGAAGTCGAGCGTGCCGACGGGCACTTCGAGGCTGACCTCGACGGCGAGGCCGTGACCCATCCTTGGCGGCGCGAGCTGCGGCCACGGGAAGAACGTGAGATCGGATCCAGGGTGCCCTTCGGCGTCTGCGAAGAAGAAGTGATAGGTCCCCGGGTCGTCCTGATTCACCGATCGCTTGACCAGTCGCATCCCCATGACACCGGCATAGAAGTCCAGATTCTCCTGTGGTGGGCCGGCAATCGCGGTGATGTGGTGCAAGCCGTTCACACGAGCCATGGACGGTCTCCTCGCGTCACGGGTGGGACGCCGTGCCTAGTAGCGTCGCACAGTCGGCCAGTCGGCCGCTACGATCGCGAGGATTCGCGGCTGGTGACGCTGCGATGGAGCACGTCGCACAGCGTGCGCGGATCGGTGGGCTTCACGAAGTGATGATCGAATCCGGCCTTGCGCGAGCGCTCCCGGTCCGATTCCTGTCCGTAACCGGTCAGCGCGATGAGCACGACATCGGACTGATTGCCGCGGAGGCGCCGGGCGACCTCGTAGCCGTCGAGGCCCGGTAACCCGATGTCCAGCACGATGGCATGAGGGTGAAACTCGTCCACGGCCTTGAGCGCCGCCAGACCATCATAGGCCGAGCGAA
>Ga0111538_10002715_pt1 | contig 24841 bp, 16 predicted proteins | sample SoiMethybrSBSTD1_FD_79669 | JGI IMG/M metagenome (GOLD analysis project Ga0111538, IMG submission 79669) | Bulk soil microbial communities from a Populus tree surrounding site in Tennessee, USA - Soil MetaG P. TD hybrid SBSTD1 (version 2)... | ecosystem: Environmental > Terrestrial > Soil >...
AGCGCCAGCCGCGCGCGGGCGATCTCGTCGGCCGAGAAGGCGGCGAAGTCCTTGTCGCGCAGCCCGCCGAGATCGCTCCACGTCTTGATGCCGATGTCGGGTGCCGGCTCGCTGTCCGACCCCTCAGAGCTCTCCGCGTCGGAGAGCTCTGAGGGTGCGAGCACCTGCTCGATTTCCACGATCGACGCGCTCGCGCCTTCGGCCCTGGCCCCGCCGGCCGGCCCCTCGTGGCGATCGCGCCAGAACGCGGTGAACGCCCGATCGAACAGCGCGATCTGCTCCTGGCGGTGCACCAGCAGCGCCCGGCAGGTGTGATACACGTCGTCGCGCTCGCCGAGGTCGACGTGGCTGAGCGCGCCAACCAGATCGAGCATCCGGCCGGGGTGGACGTCGATGCCGACGCGGCGCAGGAGGCGGCCGAAGATCAGCAGGTTGTCGAGCAGGCGCGACATCGGCGATCGCCCGTGCGCTAGGCCGGCGAGGCGCTGCGCGCGAGCGCGCGCTCGAGCAGCTCCACCGCGCGGCGCCCGCGGAATGCCTCGAGATCTTCCTTGGCCTTGAGGACGACGCCGAGCGTCGCTTCGATCGCGTCGGCGTCGAGCGTCTGGCGGTCGAGGGCGGTCAACGCCTTGGCCCAGTCGATGGTCTCGGACACGCCCGGCACCTTGTAGAGATCGGCGCCGCGCATCTCCTGCACCATCGCCGTCACCTGCTCGGCGAGGCGGGCCGAGGCTTCCGGCGCGCGCTCGCGGACGATCGCCAGCTCCTTCTCGAACGAGGGGTAGGCAATCCACTGATAGAGGCAGCGGCGCTTGAGCGCATCGTGCACCTCGCGCGTCCGGTTGGAGGTGAGGACGACGAGCGGCGGCTCGGTGGCGCGGACGGTGCCGAGCTCGGGAATGGTGATCTGGAACTCGGCCAGCAGCTCGAGGAGGAACCCTTCGAACTCCTCGTCCGCGCGATCGATCTCGTCGATCAGGAGCACCGCCGGCTGGGTGCGCAGCGGATCGATGGCCCTGAGCAGCGGCCGCTTGATCAGGAATGCTTCGCTGTACAGCTCGCGCCGGGCGCTCTCGCGATCCAGGGTGTGAGTTGCGTCGAGGATGCGCAGCTCCAGCAGCTGCCGCGCGTAGTCCCATTCGTAGAGCGCATGGCCGACATCCAGGCCTTCGTAGCACTGGAGGCGAATCAGATCGGTGCCGAGCGCGGCGGCGACCGCGGCCGCCAGCGCCGTCTTGCCGACGCCGGCCTCGCCCTCGAGGAACAGCGGCCGCTTCAGCCGCAGCGCGAGGAACAGCGAGACGGCGAGACCACGGTCCGCAACATAGTGCTGGTCGGCGAGGCGCTGTTGGAGCTCCGAGATCGAACCTGCCACAGTCGGAAGTCTAAAGTCTAAAGTCGAAAGTCAGAAGTCGAAAGTCTCGAGTCGAAAGTCGAAGGTCGAAAGTCCGAAGTCGGAAGTCGTCAGCCGCCGAGGACGACTCGGACCGTATGTAATCCCGTCAGGCCCTCGATGGGGATCGCGCGCGCGACCTGGGCGACGCCATCGACTTCGACCGTCCGCACGCCGCGGCTGACACCCGACGGGTTTTCGACCGTGATCTGGATCTCGGCGCCGACGCGCCGCAGCCGCGCCTCGAATCCCGGCCAGTTGCGCGGGATGCACGGGTCGATGCGCAGCGCGCCGCGCTCGAGCGTGATGCCGAGGATCGCTTCGATGCCGACGCGATACATCCACCCGGCCGACCCGGTGTACCAGGTCCACCCGCCGCGGCCGGTGTGCGGCGGCCGGCCGTAGACGTCGGCGGCGACCACGTACGGCTCGGCGCGGTAGCGCTCGACCTCTTCCTTCGTCCGCCCGTGGTTCACCGGGTTCAGGAGCGCGAAGAGCTCCGACGCGCGATCGCCGTCGCCCAGGCCGGCGAAGGCGAGCACCGTCCACAGCGCCGCGTGCGTGTACTGGCCGCCGTTCTCGCGCACGCCGGGCACATAGCCCTGGATGTAGCCGGGCGTCGGCTGCATCCGATCGAACGGCGGCGTCAACAGCAGGATGATCCCGTCCGTGCGCCGGACCAGGTGCCGGTCGGTCGACTCCATCGCCTTCGCCGCCCGCGCCGGATCGCCGCCGCCGGCGATGACCGACCACGACTGCGCGATCGCGTCGATGCGGCACTCGCCGTTCTCCTTCGATCCCAGCGGCGTCCCGTCGTCGAAGTAGGCGCGGCGGTACCATTCACCGTCCCAGGCGCCCTCGATCCCTTCGCGCAGCCGCTCGGCGTGGAGGCGGTAGCGATCCGCGCGATCGCGTTCGCCGCGCGCCTCGGCCACGGCGGCAAACGGTTTGAGGATCGACATCAGGAACCAGGCGAGCCACACGCTTTCCCCGCGTCCTTCAGGGCCGACCAGGCTCATGCCGTCGTTCCAGTCGCCCGTGCCGATGAGCGGCAGCCCGTGCGCGCCGAGCCCGAGGCTCACCTCGATGGCGCGGACGCAGTGCTCGTAGAGCGGCGCGAGCTCGCGCGCCACGGCCGGCCGTTCGTAGGCTTCGTGCTCCTCGGGGCGAAGGATGCGCCCCTCGAGGAATGGTGCAACCTCGTCGAGAATCGCGTCGTCGCCGGTCGCGTCGATATAGCGCAGCGCGGCGTAGGGGAGCCACAGCCGATCGTCGGAGAAGCGGGTGCGCACGCCCTGACCGCCCGGCTCGTGCCACCAGTGCTGGACGTCGCCCTCGATGAACTGCCGCGAGGCGGCGTGCACGATGTGGCCGCGCGCCAGCTGCGGCGCGGCCAGAAGCAGCGACAGCACATCCTGCAGCTGATCGCGGAACCCGAACGCGCCGCTCGACTGGTAGAACGCCGAGCGGCCCCAGATGCGGCACCCGAGGCACTGGTAGAGCACCCACCGGTTCATCATCAGGTCGAACGATCGGTCGGGCGTGCGCACGGCCAGCGTGTCGAGCACGTCGTGCCAGAAGGTGTGGGTCTGCTGGATGGCTTCGTCCGCGGCCGAGGGCTGGCGGTAGCGTTCGACGAGCATGCGCGCGGCGGCGGCGTCCGCGGCGTCGCCGAGCAGGCCGACCATCGTGCGCGCCTGACCCGGTTGGAGCTCGACGGTGACCTGAATCGCGCCGCAGGGATCGAGGCCGGCGCCGGTGCGCCCCGACAGCGTTTGGCGCCCGAGCGCGGCCGGCGCGCGCAGCGTGCCGTTGCGGCCGACGAATTCCGCCCGGTCGCCGGTCAGCGTCCGCTTGTCGCCGGGATGCAGGTCGAGAAACGCGACCCGGCTCGAGAACTCCTGCCGGAACGCGTTGCGCGCGAGAATCGCGCCGGTTGCCGCGTCGCGGCTGGTCACCACGTGCAGGCGCGAGCGCTCGCGGTTCTCGCCCAGCACCCACTCGACATACAGCGTCACCGTCAGGCGCCGCCGCACCGGTGAATGGTTGCGCAGCGTCAGGTGATACAGCTTGATGGAGTCGGCCGGCGGCATCGACAGCACCAGGGTCGAGGAAATGCCGCCGCGCGCATGGTCGAAGCTCGTCGAACCCTGGGTGTGGCGGACGACGAAGCGCCCGCCGCCGCCGGCCGGCAGCGGCGTCGCCGACCAGAAGGCGCCGCTGTCGTCGTCGCGCAGGTAGACGATCTCGCCCGGGAGGTCGCTGATCGGATCGTTGCGCCACGGCGTAAGGCGGTTGTCGTGGCTGTTCTCCGACCAGGTGCAGCCGCCGCCGCTCTCGGTGGCGGCGAAACCGAATGTCGGGTGGGCGACAACGTTCGACCACGGCACGGGCGTGCGCAGACCGGCGTCGGGGTCGAGTGTCATCACGTACTCGCGACCGTCGTGCGCGAAGCCGCCGATGCCGTTGAACAGCTCGAGCTCCCGCTCGTCCGCCGCGATCCGTCGCGAGCCGGCAGGCGGCTGGTGCGGGCGCGGCGAGATATCGAGGATGCGGCCCGCGTCCGGGCCGAACGGGAGGGGAATCCGCTTCAGCTGCTCGTGCAGGCTGCCGTCGGCGCCATCCATGACGACGCGCGCGGCCGCGCGCAGCAGCGTTAGATCCTCCGGCGGCATCAGGTCGAGGCGGCGGATGAAGATGCCGCCCGGTTTGTCGACCCATCCCTGCTCGGGACTCGCTTCGACTATCTGCATCAGCGCGTGATGGAAGTCCTGCAGGTAGCTGCTCTCATGCTCGTTCAGCGCCACGAGATCGAACGAGAAGCCGCCGCAGCGGCGCAAGTACTCGTGAACCTTGACCAGCTCGCGGAACAGGTTGAGCTCGGCGTAATCGCGCAGGCACACGAGCAGAATCGGGACGTCGCCGGAAATGCCGTACTTCCAGAGCTCCGACTGGCCCCGGCTGTTGGTGCGGATCGCGTCGTGGTCGCGCAGCCGCGCGTCGGCGTAGAGCAGGCGACCGCCGAGGCGCTGAAAGCGCATCGTTTCGTCGATGGTGAGGCCGAGGTGACGCAGCTCGATTTGGGTGTGCGTGCTCGCCAGCGCCAGCGACCGCGCGATCGCCCGGCGATCGTGGTACTTGTCGATCAGCCGCCGCGCCGTCGCCTCGTCGTCGGCGAACCCGGTTGCGAACGCCAGCCGCGCGGTGCCGCCAGGCGGGACGCGAACCGTCTGCCGGAGCGAGACGATGGGGTCGAGCACCGCGCCGGTGGTATTCGACAACGGTTCCGTGCTTTCGAGCGCCGCCGGCCGATCCAGCGCGCGTCCGCGGCCGATGAATCGGGCGCGGTCGGTCTCGTACTCGGTCGGACCGCCGACGCTGCCGCGGCCGCTGACGACGTGGAAGATGTAGAGGCGCGCAGCGCCGGTACGGGGCCGCCGCGTGCACAGCAGCGCGTCGCGCTCGGGTATCGCGGACGTCTCGATGAACAGGTTGCTGAACGCCGGGTGGGCGAGGTCCGCGTCGGGCGGGGCGAGGACGATCTCCGCGTAGCTGGTGAGCTCGAGGCTGCGCGCGGCGGTGCCGTGGTTGGTGACCGAGACGCGCCGCAGCTCCACATCGTCCTCGGGCGAGACGACGATCTCGGTGCGCGTCTCGATCTGGCCGTCGACCCGGCGGAAGCTGGCGCGGTCGGGGGCGAACGTCGCCTCGTACTCGTCGGGCTCACGGCGTGTCGGCTGGTAGGCAATCGACCAGACGTCGCCACTCTCCACGTCGCGGATGTAGATGAAGCTGCCCCAGTCGTCGGTGGTGGAGTCCTCGCGCCACCGGGTCATCGCCAATCCCTGGCGGCGCGAGTAGCCGCCGCCGGCGTTGGTCAGCATCACCGCGTACGATCCGTTCGACAGCAGCTGGGTGCGCGGGCTCAGCGTGTGCGGCGTGATGTAGCGCCGGAACTGCGGCGCCACCGGCTGCCGCGCCCACGGCACGTGCTCGGCCTTCTCGATCGGCGGGTTCTTCAACGGCACGAGGTGCGGCAGCCGTTCCTGCAGCACCAGTTCGGCCGCTTTGACGCGCGGATCGGAGTGGAAGCGCGCCTGCATCGGCGAATCGTGCAGCGCGTTGTCGAGCGCCAGGAGCGTCATCCCCTGGTGGTGCGCCATGTAGGTGAGGAGCGGCATGCCGCCATCCTGATCCTTGGGCAGCCGGTCGGCCGTGTAGTCGATGGCGTCGTAGAAGCCGTAGCGCCCGGTCATCCCCTGGGAACGAAGCCGTTCGAGGTTGGCGAGCACCTCGCGCGGCGCGAGCGGCGCGGCGAGCAGGCTCGCGTACGGCGCGATCACCAGATCGTCGCCGAGGCCGCGCTTCAACCCGAGGCCGGGGACGCCGAAGGCCCGGTACTGATAGTTGCCCTCCAGATCCTGGGCGAAGTACACCGACTCGGACACGCCCCACGGCACGCCGCGCCGCTCGCCGTACTGCTTCTGACGATCGATGATCGCGTTGTAGGTCTCCTCGAGCAGCGTGCCCGGGTAGGAGCGCATCACCAGCAGCGGCATCAGGTACTCGAACATCGACGCGCTCCACGAGAGCAGCGCGCGCGATCGGCCCGCGGGCGTCAGCGAGCGGCCGAGCTTGAACCAGTGGTCATGGGCGATGCGGCCGGTGGCGATCGCCACGAAGCTGGCCAGGCGCGCTTCCGAGGCGAGCGTGTCGTAGTACGACGCGTCGAGACGCCCTTCGGCGACGTTGAAGCCGATGGAGAACAGCTGCCGCTCGGGCGTATAGAGAAAGCCGAACTCGGTCTCTTCGACGAAGTCGTCGGCGAGCGCCCCCAGGCGCTCGAGCCGATCGATCGACTCCTCGGCGATCTGTATCGCCTGCCTGATTGCCGCCGGTGCCCGGACCTCGACGTGGGCGTCGAGGATGTGGCGCCCGCGCCGGGCGATGTCGGCGAGGCTGAGCGCGGCGGCCCGGCCCTCGGGGCCGTCGTAGCGCTCGATCTCTTCGAGCGCCGGCCCGAGCCGTTGCAGATCCGCCTGGCGCTCGATGATCGCCGACGCGGCGCGATCGAGCCAGTAGCCGGCTTCCGCCATCGCCTGCGACGGCTCGTCATGCCCGGACTTGCGCGCCAGGATCCATTCCTCGATCTCGTGCAGCAGCACCGCGACGCCGGAGATCTGATCCTTCAGCCGTCCCAGCAGGCCGTGCCACGCCTCGGTCGTCTCGGGCCGGGCATCCAGCGCGTCGCGCAGCTGCGCGAGGTCGCGGCGCAGGCGCCGGCTCGGCGCGGCGCTGCCGCCGGCGGCCTCGACCGCGCGCACCGCTTCCTCCTGCACCAGGTCGACGAGGTCGCGAACGCCTGCCAGGAACGCCGGATCGATCGCCGGCGAGCGCTCGGCCAGCTCGATCAGCCCCGCGCGCAGGGTGAGGAAGTAGCCGGCGAGGTTGCCGCTGTCGACGGTCGAGATGTAGGCCGGCGGCAGCAGCGCCAGCGTGCGGGTGTCGTACCAGTTGTAGAAATGGCCGCGGTAGCGCGGCAGCCGCAGCAGCGTCTCGAACGCCGGCTCGAGCCGGTTGAGCAAACCGGCGACGTTGATGTAGCCGAAGTCGTGCGCCGCGAGCGTGGAGAGCAGCTGCAGGCCGATGTTGGTCGGCGACGTGCGGTGCGCGACCAGCTCGCGCCGGTTCTCCTGGAGATTGTCCGGCATCAGCCAGTTGTCGGCGGCGCCGATGAGATCGTCGAAGAACCGCCAGGTGCGGCGCGCGATGCGGCGATAGGCGTCGCGATCGGCGCGGCTGATCGGTCCGCGATCGCGGCGCAGCTGCTGGCCGGTGACGTAGGCGAGCAGCGGCGACAGGCCCCACAACGCGATCATCGGAAAGGCGAGCAGCATGCGCCCGGGCGCCACCACCGCGACCAGCACCATCAGCGCCGCCGCCGCGACGACCGTGCCGCTCATGCTGCGCCAGGCGTCGAGCTGCGCCTCGAGCTGGCTCGACGCGCGATCGGCGGTCACCCACTCGAGCAGCCGCCGGCGGGTGATGAACATCCGCACGAAGGTCCGGCCGATGGCGTCGAGCATCACGCCGCTCTGGTGCAGCAGGAACACCGCCGAGAGAAAGGCCTGGCGCGCGCTGGTCGCGAGCGAGTCGCGCTCGGCGATGATGTGTTCGCGCAGCGGCACCCCGGCGTACCGGCTGGACAGCGATCGCCCGACCTGCACGTAGGCGGGAAACGCCAGCACCAGCACGGCGAGCGTCGACCAGAGCAGCGCGCTGCCGGGGAGGATCGTCCAGCCGGCGACGAGCAGGGCCACCAGCGCCGGCGGCAGCAGGCTGCGCCGCAGGTTGTCGAGGATCTTCCAGCGCGCGATCGCCGGCAGTGTGTTCGGCACCAGCCGTCCGCTCGCCTCCGGCACGCGCAGGCCGAGCCAGCGGATGATCTGCCAGTCGCCGCGCACCCAGCGGTGCAGCCGCGCGGCGAAGGCGAAGTAGTTCACCGGATAGTCGTCGACCAGCTCGATGTCGGTGCACAGGCCGGCGCGGGCGTAGAAGCCTTCGAACAGATCGTGGCTGAGGAGCGCGTTCTCCGGCACGCGCGACGAGAGCGCGGCATCGAACGCGTCGACGTCGTAGATCCCTTTGCCGACGAAGCTGCCCTCGTGGAACAGGTCCTGATACACGTCCGAGACCGCCGTCGTGTACGGATCCATGCCGACGTGCCCCGAAAACACACGTCCGAACGTCGTCCGGCTCGCGCTCTCGACGCTGACCTGCACACGCGGCTGCAGCACGCCGTACCCCTGCGTCACGCGGCGGGCCTCCACATCGAAGCGCGGCCGGTTCAGCGGATGTGACAGCGTGCCGACCAGCCGGCGTCCTGCCTCCATCGGCAGGCGCGTGTCGGAGTCGAGCGTGATCACGTACTTGATCGACGCGAGGATCGGCAGCCGGCCGATCACAGTGGTGAAGCTGGTATCGGTGGCGCCGCGCAGCAGCCGGTTCAGCTCGGACAGCTTGCCGCGTTTGCGCTCCCATCCCATCCACTTCCGTTCCTGGCCGTTCCAGCGGCGCTCGCGGTGCAGCAGGAAAAAGCGGTCGTCGCCGTGGCGCAGATGCAGATCCTCGACCATCCGGCGCATCGCCAGCAGCAGCGGCTCGTCGCCCGCCTCGGTCGCCGCGTCACCGTCGGGAAAATCGGTCAGGAGCGCGAAATGGAGGTTGGCATCGCGATTGGCGAGGAACCTGACCTCGAGGTCGTGAAACAGCGTCTCGGCGCCGGGCACGGAATCGACAATCGCCGGCACGACGACCAGCGTGCGGCTCTCGATCGGGATGCCGGATCGCAGCGCCAGCTTCGGCAGCGGCCGCGGCGGGATGCGCGAGGTGAGGATGGCGTTCAACAGGCTGATCGCCAGCTCGCTCACCGGGATCAGCGTGATCAGGCCGACGAGCCACATGCCGGCCGCCGACGCGCCGTGCCGCTCCGCATATGCGAGCAGGCTGGCGACGCCGAGCGCCACCACGATCGCCATCGTGCCCAGGTACCCGATCGCCGGATGCTTGAAGAAGAACCGTGCGAGCCGCTCGCCCGCGCCCGGTGGATACCCGAGATCGCTCTCGAGCCGGAAACGGCCGCGCGAGATCAGGTAATAGCCGACGTGGTGACGCCGATCGTTCCCCGGATCGGTTTGACGCGCGTCGCGCGCGAGCTCGACGACGCGCCGGGCGACCGCCAGCTCGGGCTGCTTCGATCGCTTCGCCAGCTGCTCGACCGAGTGGCGGTAGCGGTCGCGCGTCGCAAAGTCCATCTCCTCGTAGGCGTTGGCCGGGTCGTCGCACAGCATGCGCTCGACGACGCTGACGCGGTCGAAGAAGAGCGGCCAGTCGATCGTCGACAGCAGCCGCATGCTGGTGATGAGATTTCCCATCGCCAGCTGGCCGGCCGCCTCCCGTTGATGCTCGGCCCGCAGCAGCTCCTCGGGCGTATCGCCCTGCGCTTCGAGCGCCCGCTGCAGCGCCATCCACGCCGGCGCCGCCGACGACGGCTGATCGCGCAGCCATTGCAGCATTTCGACGACGAATGCGGCCGAGAGGCGGCGATTGACGCGCATCTCGGCGCGCAGCAGCGCATCGACCTCGGCGTCGGTGCGCACGCCGCCGGCCGCGAGCGAGCTCTCGAGCGTGCGCGCCTGCTCGCGGCTGCGGCGCGCGGCCACGATTTCGTCGACCAGCCGCTGCAGCTCCTCGACCAGCGCCAGGCGGAGCATGATCGGCACCGCCCAGGTTTCGCCGATCGAGAGCGGCGCCACGCGCTGATAAGCGGCGGTGAAGTCGACGAGCGTGTCCAGATCCAGGCGACCGGCGGTGTGGGCGATCAGCTCGCGCGCGATCAAGTACACGCGCGGATAACCCTGGTCCGCGCCGTCGGCGAGCTTCGGCAGCTCGATGTAGAACTTCTTCGGCAGGTCCTGCCGGACCTCGCGGACCTGGTCCTGGACGACGTGATAGTTGTCGCGCAGCCAGTCTTCGGAGGCGACCGGCTGCGAATCGCCGCGCGCCACGCTGGTGAGGAACTGGTACGCCTTGTCGAGCCGCTCGGCGCTGTCGTGCAGGCGCGGCAGCAGCTGCCGGATTCTGCCCGGCGCGACCGCGACGGTGTGCGCCGCCGCGAGCGACGCCGCATGCGCTTCGAGCTGTTCCTGGGTGAGCAGCACGTGCGCCGGAGGTTCGATGTCTGGAGTCGGAGGTTCGAGGAGTGTGGTTGGTGTCGATTGTGCCATCAGGCCAGGCCGTCCGCCGCGCGGCCGCGAATGCGTTCACTCCATTATAGGGAGGAACCCTCAGCACTCAGGTTGAGCTGGCTCGCGCGACCGCGCGTCTTGACAACGACGCGTAACGAAGATTTGACGCGCCGTTGTCCAACTCTCTCCTACATCACGGCTTTGCGCTGCGATTAGGGAGATCCCTAATGGACGAGCCAGCATCACGAGAACCAGACTGTCGCCGATGGCTAGCCGGCCGCGGTCGATGTCCCCACCGTCGTCGACCGGCAATTCGCTGCTGGCCAGCGGTGAACGTTTTTTGATCGAGCCGACGGCGGAAACGGTTGCGCGGATCGAGAAGACGCTGACCGACGTCCAGCACACGCTTGCGGTCCAGTTCCAGCGCATCGCCGACATGAAGGCGGAGCTCGACAGACTGAGCACGACAGTGCGGGACCTGGCGCAGACACCGGGCAGCCGGCGTTAGGTCGCCCGCGGGCGCAGGAGTGGACGCGGCATGCCATCGGCCATGACGACAGCGCGGCACGCGATCAACCCGAACCCGAAGGTGCTCGTCGCCGATCCCGACGGCGACGCACGCGAGTTGTACGCAAGCCTGCTCGGCCTCCACGAGCACGACATTACCCACGCCACCGACGGCCGCGAGGCGCTGGTGCGCGTCCTCGAGCAGCCGTTTGCGCTGGTCATCATCGAAACGCAGCTGCCGCTGATCGACGGCTACGCGTTGTGCGAGGAGATCCGCAAGGACGCGGCGATCCGCGCGACGCCGATCATGGTGGTGACCTCCGATGCGCGGCCGGCAGCGCTGAAGCGCGCGCTGATTGCCGGCGCCGACGTCGTGCTGGCGAAGCCGTGCGCCGGCGACGTCCTGTCCGCGCAGGCCATGCGCCTGATCGTCGGCGACCTCGATCACGGCGGCCGGCAGGCGCCTCGCGAGCGGGCGCCCGACCCGGAGCCAGCTGCCAGCGCCGCGGTCCTTGGCAAGGTGCGCGGCATCAAGAGCCGGTCGCACAAGCGCTACGACACGACCGAACCGCCGGCGCCGCCGCCGGTTCTGCGCTGCCCGTCCTGCGATCGATCGCTCACCTACGGCTCCAGCCACGTCGGCGGCGTCAGCGCGCGCGACCCGGAGCAGTGGGATTACTACTCGTGTCCTGGCGAATGCGGCCAGTTCCGCTACCGCCAGCGCACCCGCAAGCTGCAGCGCGTGTTGTAGACGGGGTTCCTTCCGGCAACCACCCTTACAATAAGCGGTGACGAGCGGCGAGATCGCCGCGCGTCCCGGAGTGAGCATGCGCATCGCCTGTCTCGGCGGCGGACCAGCCGGGCTGTACTTCGCCATCGCCATGAAGCGGCGCGATCCCGCGCACGACATTGTCGTGGTCGAGCGCAACCGCCCCTACGACACGTTCGGGTGGGGCGTCGTGCTGTCGGACGAGACGCTTGCGAATCTCACGCTCAGCGATCCCGAGAGCGCCGAGGCGATCCGGCGGTCGTTCGTCTATTGGGACGACATCGCGGTCTTCTACCGCGGGACGGTGACGCGCTCGTCGGGCCACGGCTTCTGCGGCATCGGCCGCAAGCGGCTGCTCAACATCCTGCAGGATCGCGCCCGCGCGCTCGGGGTCTCGCTCGAGTTCGAGACCGAGTTCGAGAGCGCTGACGCGTGGCGCGGCTGCGACCTCGTGGTGGCCGCCGACGGCGCCAACTCGAAGATCCGCACCGGTCTTGCCGGCGTCTTCAAGCCCGACATCGACGTCCGCGCCTGCAAGTACATCTGGCTCGGCACGACGCAGCGTTTCGACGACGCGTTCACCTTCATCTTCGAGGAGACCCCGCACGGATGGATCTGGGCGCACGCCTACCAGTTCGACGCGGACACCGCCACCTTCATCGTCGAATGCTCGGAGGCCACCTGGCGTCGGTTCGGCTTCGATGTCATGAGCCAGGACGAGATGCTCGCGACCTGCGAGCGCATTTTCGCCGCCCGCCTCGGCGGCCATCGCCTGGAGACCAACGCGCGCCACCTGCGCGGGTCGGCGTGGCTGAACTTCCGCCGCATCCAGTGCGAGAAGTGGTCGCACGAGAACATCGTGCTGATGGGCGACGCGGCGGCGACGGCGCATTTCTCGGTCGGCTCGGGCACCAAGCTGGCGCTCGAGAGCGCGATTGCCCTCGCCGGCTACCTGCACACCGAGCCGCGGATGGAAGGCGCGCTCCATCGCTACGAGGAGGAGCGGCGCACCGAAGTGCTGCGGCTGCAGAGCGCCGCCCGCAACTCGACCGAGTGGTTCGAGAACATCGAGCGCTACCTGCACCTCGATCCGGTGCAGTTCAACTACTCGCTCCTGACCCGCTCGCAGCGGATCAGCCACGAGAACCTGCGCGCGCGCGACAAGGCGTGGCTCGAGAGCGCGGAGATGTGGTTCGAGGAGCAGGCGACCAGCGAGCGGCCGCAGCGCTCCCGGCCGCCGATGTTCACGCCGTTTCGCCTGCGCGACCTGCGGCTCAAGAACCGCATTGTCGTCTCGCCGATGGCGCAGTACCGGGCCGTCGACGGGGTGCCGACCGACTGGCACCTGGTGCACTACGCCGAACGGGCGAAGGGCGGCGCCGGGCTGGTGACGACCGAGATGACCTGCGTCTCGCCCGAAGGCCGGATCACGCCGGGCTGCGCCGGCCTCTACACACCGGAGCACGAGCGCGCCTGGAAGCGCATCGTCGACTTCGTGCACGCCGAAACCGACGCGCGCATCGGCCTGCAGCTCGGGCACTCGGGGCCGAAAGGCTCGACCCAGCTGGGATGGGAGACGATGGACGCGCCGCTGCCCGAGGAGAACTGGGAAGTGATCGGCCCTTCACCGGTGGCGTGGTCGCCGATGAACCAGGTGCCGCGCGCGATGACCCGCGTCGACATGGACACGGTGCGCGATCAGTTCGTCGGCGCGGCTCTGATGGCGGCGCGGGCCGGCTTCGACCTGCTCGAGCTCCACTGCGCCCACGGCTACCTGTTGTCGGCCTTCATCACGCCGCTGACCAACCATCGCAGCGATCGATACGGCGGCTCGCTCGAGAACCGCATGCGGTATCCGCTCGAGGTCTATCATGCGGTGCGCGCGGTCTGGCCGGCTGAGAAGCCGATATCGGTGCGCATTTCGGCCAACGACTGGGTTGGCGACGAGGGCATCACGCCGGAGGAGGCAGTGGAGATTGCGCGGCTGCTGGGCGAGGCCGGCGTCGACATCATCAACGTGTCGGCCGGACAGACGACGCTGCGGGCGCGCCCGGTCTACGGCCGCATGTTCCAGACGCCCTTCTCGGATCGCATCCGCAACGAGACCGGCATCGCCACGATGGCGGTGGGCAATATCTACGAGCCGGATCACGTCAACTCGATTCTGATGGCGGGGCGCGCCGACCTGTGCTGCCTGGCGCGGCCGCACCTGTCCGATCCTTACTGGACGCTGCACGCCGCGGCGCAGCTCGGTTACAGAGGAGAGACGTGGCCCAAGCCGTACCTGGCCGGCCGCGACCAGCTCTATCGGGTGGCTGCGCGTTCGGAGCCGCCGTCCAACGTATGACGATGCGCGATTTCAGGCCGGCACACTTCAACTGGCGCGTCGACGGCACCGTCGCGGTGATCTCGCTGGCGCGCCCGGAGCGGAAGAACCCGCTGACCTTCGACTCGTACGCCGAGCTGCGCGATACGTTTCGCGCGCTGCCGGGCGCCGACGACGTCAAGGCAGTGGTGATCGCCTCGAACGGCGGCAACTTCTCGTCGGGCGGCGATGTGCACGAGATCATCGGCCCGCTGCTGACGCGCGATATCAAGGGACTGCTCGCGTTCACGCGCCTGACCGGCGATCTGGTCAAGGCAATGCGCGCCTGCCCGCAGCCGATCGTCGCCGCGGTCGACGGCATCTGCGTCGGCGCCGGCGCGATGATCGCGCTCTTCGCTGAGCTGCGCCTGGCGACGCCCGCCGCCAGGACCGCCTTTCTGTTCACTCGAGTGGGGCTCGCCGGCTGCGACATGGGCGCGTGCGCGATGCTGCCGCGGGTGATCGGTCAGGGCCGGGCCGCGGAGCTGCTGCTGACCGGCCGCACGATGACGGCCGAGGAAGGCGAGCGCTGGGGCTTCTTCAATCGGCTCGTCGAGGCTGAAGCGCTGGAGCGCGAGGCCATCGCCCTGGCGCGCACGCTCGCGGAGGGGCCGACCTTCGCCCACATGATGACCAAGACGATGCTGAACCAGGAGTGGTCGATGAGCCTGGAGCAGGCGATCGAAGCCGAGGCCCAGGCGCAGGCGATCTGCATGCAAACCGGCGATTTTCGGCGCGCGTATGACGCGTTCGTGGCGAAACAGAAGCCGGAGTTCGCGGGAGACTGAGCCGCGCCATGCTGACCAGGCCAACCATCGCGCTCGGCCCGACCGCCCACGTGGATACGTTCGCGCGCGATCGGCTGCCGCCGTTTGCCGAGTGGCCCGACCTGCTGCTCGATCGGCCGGAGTTCCAGTACCCCGAGTACCTCAACGTCGGCGTCGAGCTGACCGACCGGATGGTGGAGCGCGGCTTCGGCGACCACGACGCCCTCATCGGCAACGGCCGCCGGCGCACCTACAAGGAGCTCGCCGACTGGACCAACCGGCTGGCGCATGCGCTGGTCGAAGGCTTCGGCGTCAAGCCGGGCAACCGCGTGCTGATTCGATCGGGCAACAACCCGGCGATGGTGGCGGCGTGGCTCGCGGTGACCAAGGCCGGAGCCGTCGCCGTCAACACGATGCCGCTGCTGCGCGCCGGCGAGCTGACCACGATCGTCGACCAGGCGGAGGTCGCCGTTGCGCTGTGCGACAGCCGCATGGCCGACGAGCTCGTGGCCGTCGCCAAGACCAGCCGGCACCTCCGGAGCGTGGTCTGCTTCGACGGCACCTCGAATCACGACGCCGAGCTCGATCGCGTCGCGCTGAACAAGCCGGTGCGCTTCGATGCGGTACGCACCGGCCGGGACGACGTCGCGCTGCTCGGCTTCACCTCCGGCACGACGGGGCAGCCGAAGGCGACCGCGCACTTTCATCGCGATCTGCTGATCATCGCCGATGGCTACGCCCGCGAGGTGCTGCAGGTAACGCCCGACGACGTCTTCGTCGGCTCGCCGCCGCTGGCCTTCACCTTCGGTCTTGGCGGGCTGGCGATTTTCCCGCTGCGCTTCGGCGCCACGGCGACGCTGCTCGAGAACGCGTCGCCGGCGAACATGATCGAGATCATCGAGACCTACAAGGCGACGATCAGCTTCACGTCACCCACCGCCTACCGGGCGATGATGGCGGCGATGGACGAAGGCGCCGACCTGTCGTCGCTGCGCATGGCGGTGGCCGCCGGCGAGACGCTGCCGGCGCCGGTGTTCGAGGAGTGGACGCGGCGCACCGGCAAGCCGATTCTCGACGGCATCGGCACGACCGAGCTGCTGCACATCTTCATCACCAACCGCGTCGGCGACGCCGCGCCCGGCGCGACCGGGCGCCCGGTGACCGGCTACGAAGCGCGGATCGTGGACGACAATCTCAACGACGTGCCGGACGGGACGGTCGGCCACCTCGCGGTGCGCGGCCCGACCGGCTGCCGCTACCTGGCCGACGAGCGGCAGCGGGCGTACGTCCGCGGCGGGTGGAATCTGACCGGCGACGACTTCCGGAAAGACGAGCGGGGGATCTTCCACTTCGTCGCCCGCGCCGACGACATGATCATCTCGTCTGGCTACAACATCGCCGGGCCGGAAGTGGAGGCCGCGCTGCTGACGCACCCGGAGGTGGCCGAGTGCGCGGTGGTCGGCGTGCCCGACGTCGAGCGCGGACAGATCGTCGAGGCGCACGTGGTGCTGAAGCCCGGCGCCGTCGGTGACGAGGCGTGCGCGAAGCGGCTGCAGGAGCACGTGAAGGCGACAATCGCGCCGTACAAGTACCCGCGCTCGGTGAAATTCCTCGGCGCGCTGCCGCGGACGCAGACCGGCAAGATCCAGCGCTACAAGCTGAAAAAATGAAACACATGGACGGCCTCATGCAGGTACTGCATCCGAAAGGCTGGGCGCCGACGAGCGGCTACGCAAACGGCGTCGCCGCGAGAGGGCGGCAGGTATTCGTCGCCGGGCAGGTCGGCTGGAACATGCGGCAGGAGTTCGAGAGCGACGACTTCGTCGCGCAAGTCGAGCAGGCGCTCCGCAATGTCGTCGACGTACTGGCCGAGGCGGGCGCGCGGCCGGAGCATCTCGTGCGGCTGACGTGGTACATCACCGACAAGCGGCTGTACGTCGCGCGCACGAAAGAAGTGGGGCAGGTTTACCAGGCCGTCATCGGCCGGCATTATCCGGCGATGACTTTGGTACAGGTTGCAGGGCTTGTCGAAGATCGCGCGCGAGTGGAGATCGAAGCGACAGCCGTGGTGCCAGATAACACACCGTCCAGCTAATTCGAAGCAGGTATGAACCACGGAGAGCACTGAGACTCAGAGGGAACGATATAACTCGGCGCGCCCAACGCTGTCAGTCTCTGAGTCTTTGTGTTCTTTGTGGTTAATTCAATCTGCAGATTACCGCGACGCCGCTATAGCTGGGAGCGTATGGCCCACAAATCCGGGAACAGCGGGCGGCCGACCGTCTCGCGCAGGTACGCCGCGCCGGCGGATCCGCCGGTGCCGCGGCGGACGCCGATCGTCCGCTCCACCATCTTCATGTGCCGGTAGCGCCACTCCTGGATCCCCTCGTCCAGGTCGACCAGCCGTTCGCAGAGCTCGGCGTTCTTCGGGTCGCGGCGGTAGACGTCGACCAGGATCGCCTGCGCCTCGGGCGACGGTTCGACCGGCGCGACGACGTCGCGCGACAGCTGTGACGCCGGCACGGGGTAGCGCTCGCGCGACAGGTAGCGGAGGAAGGCGTCCCACAGCGTCGGCGCGCGATAGCGCGCCTCGAGCGCGGTGCGCGCGCGGCCGCCGGCCGCGAAGCGTTCGATCGCCTGCTCCGACTTCACCCCCAGCAGAAACTCGATCTGCCGGAACTGGTCCGACTGGAAGCCGCTCGCTGCATCGAGCCGCTCGCGGAAGCTGAGGAACTCGAGCGGCGTCATCGTCTCCAGGATGTCGAGCTGCGCCACCATCACCTTGAGGATGGTGAGGATGCGCTTCAGCGTGTGCTGCGAGCGGTGCGGCTCGTCCGCCTCGAGCAGCCGCATCACGTGATCGAACTCGTGCAGCAGTTCCTTGAACCAGAGCTCGTAGACCTGGTGGATGATGATGAACAGCGTCTCGTCGTGCTCGGGCCCGGAGGATCGCGGCTGCTGGAGCAGCAGGAGATCGTCGATTTTCAGGTAGCTGCCGTAAGTGGCAGCCGGCTGGCTCTGTTCAGGCATGACGGCTCTGGCAGCAGTATAAGTGCGGCGTCCGCCGGCGCCGGCCGCGGCGGCCGGACGGCAGACTTTTGTCCGCGCGACACGAGATCTTTTGTCTGCCCCGGGGCAGAATTCGTCAAAACCCTCCACATTCCACGCGCCCTGCAGCTGCCTGCCGTCCGGCGAGGGTGGCGGTGCGCTTGCACCCCCACATATCGCCGTTCATTTTCAGTTCGCTGCGCCGTGACCGCCGTGCCTCCCCGCGGCCGCGCACCGGATGTGTGCGACGGCGGAGGGTAGCTCGACGTGCGTCATGTGTGCACTGTCCCCGATCGTCAGGCCAGGTGTGCCGCCCGAGGCTTCGCGGCGGCGCTGATTCCGTTCCTGTTCGCGACCGCCGCGGCGGCGCAGACGCCCGATGCGGCGCCGTCCCCGAGTCGCCGCGTCACCGCGCAGCCGCCGCAATCGCTGATGCTCGCTGTCTCGCTGTTTGGCGGCAGCAGTGAGACCGCGCTGGAAAGCGGCGTCGATCCGCAGGCGATCGGCCCGCACGCCGACGGCGATGCGTCGCTGACGTATCTGCGCCGCTCCGGGCGTGCGACCTTCATCGTCAGCGGGCAGTCGGTCTTCCGGCACGCGCGCGAAGAGTTCACGCCGATGCGGCAGCAGGGGACCGTCGCCTTCGCCGCGGCCGGCGCGCGCCAGCACTTCCAGGCCAGCCAGGGCGTCAGCTACACCCCTTACTATCAGTTCGGCGGCATGACGCAGCTGGCCCTGATGCCGCTGTCCGACGCGGCGTTGTCGCACGGCGATCTCGCCAACACCGATCTCTCCACCATCGCTGCGACCACCGACATCGACTGGAGCAAGACGGTCAGCGAGCGGGTGGCGCTGTCGGCGCAGTACAACCGTCGCAGCACCACCTTCGGTCAGTCGAGCCTCGACATGGTCACGCAAAGCGCCGGCGCCAGGTTGAGCCGCCGCATCAGCCGCTTCGCCGCGCTGCGCACCGGCTACACCTACCGTTTTGCCGACTCGGCGTTCAACGCCGCCCGGTTTCGCGATCACGATGTCGATCTCGGCCTCGACTACAGCCGGCCGGTGACGGCATCGGGCCGGACGATGGTGACCTTCGGTTCGGGCTCTTCGATGACGCCGCAGGACGATGGCCTGGCGTTCCGGCTCACCGGCGACGCCGCGCTCACCCGGTTGATCGGCCGCACCTGGAACGCGCGCCTCGGCGCCAACCGCAGCGTGCAGCTGCTCGAAGGCTTTGCCGAGCCGGTGCTCGCCAACGTCTTCAACCTCGGGCTCTCCGGCACGCTGCAGCGTCGCGTTTCCGTGTCGTCGTGGGCGTCGCTGTCGACCGGCACCGTCGGCCTGAGCGCAGCGGAGGGCAACGGCTACGAGAACTGGAGCGCCGGCGGCGGGTTGAGCGTCATGGTCGGCAGGCGCGGCACGTTCGACGCGCAGTACTTCATCGCCGGCGATCGCTTCGAGGACGGCGTCGTGCTGCCGCCCGGGCTCTCTGCCGAACGCCGCCAGCGCCAGGGGCTTCGGGCCGGCTTCTCGTGGCGCGGCTTCCTCGTCGGCAGGTAAGCTGGCCCAATGGCTCGCGGGTGAAACCGAGTCGGGCAGGTAACGTTCACGGCGGACCGTACTGAACCAAATCGGTTTCTGCGCGCGCGTGAAGGTTTGCGCGTTCAGTGGCAATCGCGCTGCCGAATCAAGGGTTTACAGCGACCGAAATCTTTCTCGGATTTCGTAAGAAACGCGTGACGCATTGCGATGCAGAGTGAGTGCGTTCGACGCGATCCGGCGACCGTCGTGGGTGCGATCGCGATCGTTCGCGTGCGCGGTTGAAAGGCGATCAAAGAGCGCACGACTCATGTGCGCGGGGCCGCGCGCGGCGGAACCGCATTTGCTGTGCAGTTCGTCATGCGCGAGAGGCGAGACGGAGCGCCCGATCGCCGGGCATCGAGGCGCGGCGGCCGCCGCCAGAGCGACCCTGCCAGGCAGGAGGCCAACGCCCTTCGCGCGAAGTGGGAGCAGCTCGCGGGCCTGGAAACCGGATCGGTGCTCGACGCGCCGCTGTCAGACGACGACGAGATCGTGACCGAGCCGCCACACGTCGGTCATGAGCGCCGCTCGCCGTTTCCGCCGCGCAAGTAGGCAACCTCCTCGGGCGGGCGCACGCTCACGAATTCGCGATACAACGCCAGGTCGTAGGCAATCTTCAGCGCGCCGGCGACGAAGAAGGGCGCGTTGACGAGCGCCGGCCGCGCGAAGAAGAAGCCGGCAATCACCGGGCTGACCGAGGCGCCGATCGTTCTCGCCACGCCGGCGACGCCGCCGGCTGCCGATCGCTCCTCGGGCCTCACCACCGCCATCAGGTACGACTGGCGGGTCGGCACATCCATCTGGCTGATGCTGAAGCGCACGAGCAGCAGCGTCACCGCCAGCGGGAGGTTCGGCATCAGCGGCACGAGAATCAGCAGGATGTTCGACGGCAGGTGCGTGCCGACCATCGTGTTGATCAGGCCGAAGCGCGCCGCCAGCCTCGACGCGACCAGCGCCGACACCCCGCCGAAGATGTTCGCCCAGAAAAAAATCGCGCCGAGCGCCGCCGGCTGGACGCCGTAGCGCAGGTAGAACCAGTAGGCGGCGAAGCTCTGGATGACGAAGCCGCCGCCGAACGCATCGAGCGCGAAGAGCGCAGCCAGCTTGGCGACGACGCGCCGCGAGACGCCGAGCCCGAACAGTCGAACCACGGCATCGGTTGCCCCGTCCCTGGCGCCGGCAACCGCTTCGCTCGCGGGCGACAAGCGCGTGAACAAGCAGGCCAGCACGATCCCGAGCGCGGCGTAGACGATGACCATCGTGCGGTAGCTGGCGAGCGGCGCGACATGGCGCTGCTGCAGCGCTTCGGTCAGGACGCCGCCCGCGAGCGCGCCGGTGGCGGTGCCCACCGCGCCGGCGAGCGTGTACCACGCGAACACCTCGGTACGCGCGGCGGCCGGTACCACATGCGTCAACGCCGCCTGCTCGATCGGCAGAAACGGTCCCACCTCGCCGCCGCTCGGGCTGATCACCCCGACGATGCCGGCGGCGACGAGCAGGGCGAGGTTGCTGGTGCCGGCAAAGACGAGCCCCGCCGCCGTCATCAACAGCGCGCCGGCGACGAGCATCCGCCGCCGGCCGATGCGATCCGCCTGCGTCGTCAGGTAGAGCGACACCACGGTGTCGCCAGCCAGCGTCAGGGTGAGCACCAAGCCGGTCTGAACCTCGCTCAGCCCGAGGCCAACGAGATAGAAGACGAGCACGACCGACAGCAGCCCGTAGGCGAACAGACGCAGAAAGCGAGTGAGGTAAAGCAGCCACACATCGTGTCCCAACGATGCCAGCGGAGCGGGGAGCGCTCGCTGAATTCGGCGACGAACTCGAACGTGCATGGACGCGCTCGGCGGTGTGCTCACAAAAACTCTCGCTTCAGCATCATCGTTCAAAAGCGTAACTGCGGCGCGCAATACCGTCGACGACCGGCGCGCGCGAGCGTGCGCGCAGACCTTGTCACGTCACGCGCGTCGGCCGCTTCACACACTTTGATCGTCCGACGCCGCACCGATCATCAAGCGAGCGCGCGCGCACGCACGCGCGATTCACGCCGCCGATCGTGGATCTCGTGCACGGCACCGCGTCCGTGGCACCTCGCTTGCGCCATCGCCGGCTGTCGTCCGGCGGCGAGTTCACGATGAAGTGACGAAAGAGTCAGCTGGCGAAGAGGAGTAATGGATATGCGCTACCTTGCGCTTGCGGCGCGGCAGCTGCTCGCGGTCACCTTCATCATCGCCTCGGCGGGGCATTTCACGTCCGACACGGTCGCACGGGCGGCGCAGCACGGGGTACCACTGGCGAGCCTGCTGGTGCCGATCTCCGGCCTGATCGCGCTGGCCGGCGGGTTGAGCCTGCTGTTCGGTTATCACGCGAAGATCGGCGCCGGCCTGCTGGTCGTGTTCCTCGTCCCGGTGACGCTGATGATGCACAACTTCTGGGCGGCCGGCGACGCGGCGACGTTTCAGATCGAACTGATGCTGTTCATCCGCAACGCGGGGCTGCTCGCCGGCGCGCTGCAGGTCGCGCACTCCGGCGCCGGCGCGCTGAGCCTGGATGCATTGATGGCCGAGTCGCTGGGCGCCGAACCGGTCGCGGAGCTCGATTACGTTGCCTGATCGGCTGGTGAAGAAGCGGAGCCCGCAGCCGCGGGTGCCCCGCATCGAGCCGGTGCCGCCGCTGCGGTGCAGCCAGTTCGCGCAGCCGATCTGGAGCGCCCGCCCGGCGGCGCCGCGGCGCCGGCCGCGTCAGGAGATCACGCCGCGCCGCACCGCGTAGAGCACGAGCTCCGCGGTGTTGTGCACGTCGAGCTTCTGCAGGATGTGCGCGCGATGGGTTTCGACGGTGGCCGGGCTGACCGAGAGCAGCTCGGCGACCTCCTTGTTGCTGTGTCCTTCGGCCACCAGCCGAAAGATCTCGCGCTCGCGCTCCGAGAGCGACTCGTAGCGATCGACGATCCCCTTCTCCGCCAGGTGGCGGACGTAGTCGTCGAGCATCACCTTGGCGACCGCGGGGCTGAAGAACGATTTGCCGGCCGCGATCGCGGCGACGCCGCGAATCAGATCGGTGTCGGCGGAGTCCTTCAGCATGTAGGCCTTTGCGCCGGCTTTCAGCGCCTGGCCCTGGCGCCGCGAGCTGCTCGAGGGCCTTCTCGCCAACGATCTGCTGGCGTTTCAGCTCGAGCGCGATCGCCGCAATTTCGTGATGGCGGTCGAGGAGGAGCTCGATGCGGACATCGACGCCGGCGGCGAGACGATTCGCTTCGGATCGCGGGCCACCACCGTCACCGCCGTGCCGATCATCAATCCCTACGACGCCGAAGATTTCGCCGACGCGCTGGCGCGCGCGATCGGCATGCCGAAGCACGAGCGGCGCGCCCGGATGGCTGCCATGCGCCGCGTCGTCGCCGGCCGCAATGTGTTCAGCTGGGCCTCCGACATCCTCGAGGGGCTCGAGAGCCTGTGGACCAAGCCGCTGCTCTACGCCGCCCACGCGCCGGAGGAGACGCCAGTCTGACGCCGTTTACCGGAACTCCTTGTCGTCGGCCGACGGCCCGTAGATCGCCGGTACCTTGGCGCCCATCAGCCGCAAGTACACCGTCATCTGGCCACGGTGATGCGCCCAGTGATTGATGGTGTCGCGGATCATCTCGTAGCGCGGCGCCTCCTGCACGACCTGGCCGCGCGCCAGGAGACGCCAGGGGGTTTTCAAATGCTCGTCGGTCGTACCTTCCAGCGCCGCGCGCGCATCGGCGGCGGTCTTGTCGAGCGCCTCGACCAGCGCCGCGCTGGTTTCCTTCGGCGTCGGCTTCATCCGCGGCTGCGCCGGGGCGACGTCGAGCTCGTTTTCCTTGATCTCCATCGCAATCCATGACGGGATGCTCGCCACCATGTCGGCCAGATAGCCGAACTGCATCGATTTCTCGTGCGGCTTCCAGTCGTACTTGCCTGCCGGCACCTGTTGCAACGCACGGCGGGAACGTTCCACTTCGCGGGTCAGCTCGGACAGGAACAGCTCGGTCAGCTTCATGCGCAACTCCTCGCGATAGACTATCAGGACCATGCGCGCACGAGTTTCGAGGCTGACGAGGTTGACCGCCGCGATGGCGGCGGTGTTGGCGGCGGCATGCAGCGGAGCGCAGCCGTCGCAGCAAAGCACGACGCCGGCATCGGCGCCGGGAACAGCCGCGCCGGCGCCAGCCGGCGACCGTAAGTACCTGCTCGAACGGGTCGACGATGCGGCGGTCGTGCAGCTGTATGCGGACGGCTTCCGCGATCTGCCGCTGAAGGACAAGACGCTGGTCTGGCATCTGTACCAGGCCGCGATTGCCGGCCGCGACATCTTCTACGATCAGAAGCACGCGCTGGCGCTGGAGATGCGCGACGTCCTCGAAGCGATCGTCGCGTCGGCGGGCAAGGCATCGATCGATCCGGCGACGCTCACCGAGATCCAGCGCTACACGAAGCTGTTCTGGATCAACACCGGACCCTACAACAACCTGACGGCGCAGAAGTTCGTGCTGACGTGCACGCCGCAGGCCTTCGCCGCCGCGGCGCAGGCGGCGGCCGGGGCGGGCGCCAGCTTTCCGGTGAAGAGCGGCGAGACGCTCGATGCGCTGCTCGGCCGGCTCCAGCCGATGTTCTTCGACGCGTCGGTCGATCCCAAGGTGACCGACAAGAATCCACCGCCGGGCAAGGACATCCTCACGGCGAGCGCGAACAACCTCTACGTCGGCGTCACGATGAAGGAGCTCGAGGGGTTCAAGGAGGTCTATCCGCTCAACTCGCGCCTGATGAAGCAGGGCGGCAAGCTCACCGAGGAGGTCTATCGCGCGGGTGGCAAATACGGGCCGCAGATCGCCGCTGTCGTCGGCCACCTCGAGGAGGCGATCAAGTTCGCGCCCGAGGCGACCGCGACCGCGCTGCGTGCGCTGATCAAGTTCTACCAGACCGGCGAGACGAAAGATCGCGAGGCCTACGACATCGCCTGGGTGGCCGACAAAGCCTCGCCGGTCGACACGATCAACGGCTTCATCGAGGTCTACCTCGACGCGCGCGGCATGAAGGGTGCGTGGGAGGCGCTGGTGTTCCACGTCAACCGGCAGAAGACCGCCGGCATCCAGGCGCTGGCGCAGAACGCGCAGTGGTTCGAGGACCGCATGCCGTGGGACGCGAAGTACCGCAAGCAGGGTGTGCAGGGGATCACCGCCAACGCGATCGACGTCGTGATCGAGACCGGCGACTCCGGCCCGGTCACGCCGGTCGGCATCAATTTGCCGAACGATCAGGCGATCCGCGAGCGCTACGGCAGCAAGTCGGTGTCGCTGTCGAACGTCAGCGAAGCCTACGACAAGTCGACGCTGCCGGCGTACCGCAGCGAGTTCGCGTGGACGCCGGAGCAGGCCGCGCGCGGCGCGAAGTGGGGCGGGCTCGGCGAGGAGTTGACCACCAACATGCACGAGGTGATCGGCCACGCCTCGGGCAAGGTCAGCGAGCGGCTCACGGGCACGCCGCAGGCGGCGCTGAAGGAGCACTTTTCGGCGCTCGAGGAGGGGCGCGCCGACCTGGTGGCGCTCTACTTCCTGCCGGATCCGAAGCTGGTGGAGATCGGACTGGTCACCAAGGAGGATCAGGCCGACATCGTCCGCGCCGAATACGAGGGCTATACGCGCAA
>Ga0111538_10002716_pt1 | contig 24840 bp, 25 predicted proteins | sample SoiMethybrSBSTD1_FD_79669 | JGI IMG/M metagenome (GOLD analysis project Ga0111538, IMG submission 79669) | Bulk soil microbial communities from a Populus tree surrounding site in Tennessee, USA - Soil MetaG P. TD hybrid SBSTD1 (version 2)... | ecosystem: Environmental > Terrestrial > Soil >...
AGTAGATCGTTCCGTAAGTCCCGACATCCAGATCGTTGAGACAGCCAAACTTCTCTCCGTCGGCCTCAACAGCCAGCACTTTTACTTCGATCGCCTTATTCACTTACAACAAACCCTTGATCGCATCGGCAACGATCAGATTTCCCGAAGGGTCGAAGATCAAACCGAGTGGACGACCGTGAGTGTCGGCAAAAACGCGCGGCTGAGTGCCGTCGGGTTGCAGGACTACGATCCGGCCGTCCTCAAAACCCGCGTAGATCTTTCCATCGCCGTCGAGCGCGACGTCTTCGGGTTTATGCCCGTCGCCGAGGGAAAGTTTCTGCACGGGAGAAAGACGTGTGTTTTGCTCGTACTGACCGGTCAGAGTTGGAGCTACGGGAGGCGTCCAGGCTGCGGGTGTAATTGGCACGGGCGCCAGAAGTAAATACGCAAGTCCAACAAGGATGACGAGGACGATGAAGAGTCCGAAGCGTTTTCTGAGAGACATTAAGAAGTTTTGATTACCGTTCGCCGCGCGACTTCTCTACCGCGGATTGCAGCGTCACTACCAGTTTGCGTATCCCCGGCTGGTCCATCGGCTCGATGAGTCGTAGCGCTTCGTCGAGTATCCTTCGCTGATGTTCGGGAAAATTCGGCAAGCCGCTCACACTTCCGAGCTCGCCGTCGTAGAGCGCCACACGCGGCGGACGCACCCATTCAACCACATCTTTCACAACTGCAAGCGTCATTGTCGGAATGCCGGCAAGCTCGAGTGCACGCGCTACCAAACCAATCGATTGATGACACAATCTGGAGGAAGGCACCAACAACGCCGCCTGCACTTCATAACGTCGCACGCGTTCCAAAAGGTTCGGTGCCAGTTCATCAGCAATCTTTGCCGCATCGGGAATGAATCCGCAAAAACTCCAGAAGACCGGATTCAACTGACCGATGATGCCGTTCTGTTCAAACTCAAGCAGTCGCTCCACAGGCAATCCGGAGTTGACGTCCTTCTGAACCGCTGTTGGATCGTAACCACGCGCTGCGAACTTCAGGTCTGACGCTTCAACTTCGATGGGAATTTCTCTGAAACTCAGATCACCGTTTGCAGAAGTCGTATCGAACGGATTAGTACCATCGATGAACGCACCGGCAGACGAAATCAGCGCGAGATTCAACATCGGCAACGCCCGGCGTGCAGGTGTGAACGGCGCGCGCCGATTCTTTACGAACGGATAATCGGCACCGAGTTCATCACCCGCGCCAGGTCTCCAATCAGCAAAGCGTCGCCGCCAACCATCGATGTCCTCAATAATATCCACCGGCTTCTTCCATTCTGAGAATTCAACTGCGCAGGCTTCGGGCCATCAGCACCAACGCCACCAGAGACGCAATCATAGCAAGGCCGAGCGCATTCACCGAATAACCGTGCAGGTTGTTGAAAGCGATGCGCCGGAAATCGTCAGCCGCGATCTGATCGATAGGCAACACCATCGCGGCGCGCAGGGCACGCATGCGGGCGGCAATCACCCAGTGGCCTACACCGGTAGCGAGCGCAATGACAGCGAGACAAAAACACTCGACGATAAAACTCACGCGACCTGTTGAACTGCGTCGCAGGAACACAGTCAGGAGCAGAAGCAGCGCAATTAAAAACCCGGCGATATTGATCACGGACAGCGAACGCGTCACGATGCTGCCGGCGATCTCGTTTGCGTTTGATAGACCAAACGATCTCAACACACCAAAAGCGGCGGGCGCAACCACAGCGCCAAAGAAGAGCGCGGCGCCGAACCAGCATGCAAGTAAGATGAGTCGCGAGAAGCTCAGCATTGTATTAGACAGGATTAACAAGATTGCTCAGGATTAACAGGATTATCTTGTTCATCCTGAGAAATCCTGTACATCCTGTCAATCAAACTCGTCGACAGTCTCCAACAAACGAATCTTCGGCGGCGTGATCTGGGGCCGCGGCAACTCTCTCGGATCGCTGGCGCTCAACAACCACGAGAGTGCCGAATCAAGTTGCGACTGATAGTCATCGAGATCAAGTGACATGAAAACCCGTGTTCCCAAACGCGCAAACTTATCTTTTGCTCTCAGGTACATCTGCCGCGCTGCGCCGGGTCGTCCGATGTCGAGATGATGAAACGCAACCGCGGATTGGATCATCGCCTGAAGAAAGAGTTTCTCCTTTGGTCCAACTTCACCCATCCACCGCTCTTCCCACGCATCGTGGGCGGCATGAAACTCTCCGGCATTGTAAAGATCGATGCCGGCAATGTACTCGATCGGATATGCCGCAATATGAGCATCGAGATAAGGCGTTTCAACCACGTTCATTTAGCGGCCCTTGCATTCAATCGACTTGCGATTACTTTTGCAGCCGTGGCTCCGGCTCCGGTCGCGCTACTGATCGTGGGCGCCAGAGGATTCGAGACGTCGCCAACAGCGAAGACCATTGGCACATTCGTTTCCTGCAATCCGTTCACCACCAAAAAACCTTCTTCATCTGTCTCGAGCTGGTTCTTAAAAAGTTCCGAATTCGGTTCGACGCCGATGCGAATCAGCACCCCCCGAACGGCCACTTGAAACGGCTTCAGACCCTGCCGGCGTTGAATCTCAACGCCAACAATGTCGTCTTCGCCGATGATACGCGTCAGTACTGACTCAGTAAAAACAGTGATGCAGTGAACTGCCTGCAGCTTCTCGATGAATTCACGACGCGCGCGCAATTTCCTGCCGCGATGGACCAGAGTAACGGTCGGACAAACTTCCGCCAGCAGCAGAGCATTTTCAACGGCCGCATCTCCGCCACCGACTACACAAACGTCCTTGCCGGCGAAGAGCTGTCGGTCGCGGGCAGCGGATTCTATCATCCCCTTGCCGGCAAACTCTTTCTCACCCGGCACGCCAAGCTGCCTCGGTCTGACTCCGGTTGCGATTACTATCGCGATCGACTGGAGCTCTTCGCCGCTCGCCAACGAAACGCGCCTGGCTTTCAAGTCGACTGAAGTGATCGACGTCTGTGTCCAAAGGTCAAACTCGGCGGAATCGACATCTGCGGCAAAATGCTCGAGCAGTTCTTTGCCGTTGCGAGCTTTCAATCCAAGGTAATTCTCAATCGGGTTGTAAACACGATGCAGTTGTCCGCCGATCTCTTCGGCCTGTTCGAGCACAAGCGCGTCGAGACCCAACTCATCGCACCAGAAAGCGGTTGACAATCCGGCTGGTCCAGCACCGATGATGATTACGTCTTGCATTCCTATTTCGGCACTGACGCCGCTGCGAACATCGATGAACTCTGCAACACTTCCACAACCGCGTGCGGCTCTAATCGCGACGCTGCCAACGTCCGCGCATTGTCGAGAAACTTCACTGCCGAAGTCATTTCGCGATTATCCGTCTGCCAGCTACCATCGCGATTGCTCTCCTTGTCGTTGAGCAACGGCAGCACACCGCTCAGATCGCGGCGCTCGATTCGCGGTCGCACAACCGTTTCCGCCCAGGAGTAGTAAGGATAATCGAGGCGATAAAACCAACCACCGCTCGTTGGAATGCCGATCAAAAAGAGCTCGCCTTTGGCAAACTTTGAGATCGCAGTGAACGGTGCTGAGTGTCTGGTTGGACTAAAGCCGGTGCCATCAAAAAGCTCAGGCGCAAGAGTTACCAGTGAAATCTTCCCATCTGAATACTCGGTGACTCTTGATTTCCCCCGCTCAAAACTCTCGATCGCTGCAGCCACATTGTTCCATCCTTCGCGCCAGAGCGATTCATAGTCGTTGATGTTTGTCAGCAGATGTTCCACGCGCGGCAACACCAACTCGTAAGCGCGCGCGTCATCATCGACTTCCTCGCCGGCGATGAGCTTTGCGAGTGGTGATCCGTCATCGTTATTTGGGCTCGCCTGGTCGGAGCCCTGAATTGCAATGCTGACGCGCACACCATCATCGCTCGAATACTCTGAAAAATCTCCGGCTTCGGCCGCCGCAATCAGTAGATCTCGATATGGCAGTGCGCGTTCGCCGTTGAGCACAGTCCAGACTGACAGAACACCGTCGGTATCAAAATGGTTGTTTGTTACCAGCTCGATTCCGTTCGTCAACTGCTCGCGGTTTGGCGACGCTGCAAGATTGAGGGCAATTTCGGTCGAGGTATCGGCCTTTAATTCGGTTGGCGTCAGATTTCCTTGCCAGTGGGAAAAATGAATACTGTTATCTACGGTTCCGTCGACCGACAATTTGGGCACATCATCGAGGGCTTCTGTGTAGAATTCGAATCTCATAATTGGCAAAGTGTAACGCATGTTTCGCGTGATAAGATAAGCGCCATGGAAGAAATAACCTCTACTGAACTCAAACAGCGTCTCGATCGAGGCGACGATATTCAGATCGTCGACGTGCGTGAAAATAACGAATTCGCGTACTGCCGCATACCAAACTCAATTCATATTCCGCTGGGCCAGGTACTGAACCGGATGGACGAGATCGACCCGAATCGCGAGACCGTGGTCCATTGCAAGATGGGCGGACGAAGCGCTCGTGCAATTGACGCGCTGCAGCGTTCCGGATTTAAAGGGAAACTGATAAATCTGAAGGGCGGGATTCTGGGTTGGTCGGATGAGGTGGATCCGAGCGTCCCGAAATATTGAAAGAATCGTCGGCCATCCAATGAGGTCTCGCGTCTAATATCTCAAACCTGGTCGTAGGAGGTATTGAGATGACAAGGAGAGTTTTGGTTGGTTTGTTATTGGCAGTTTGTGTGACTTTTGTCTCCGGGAGCGTTGCTAACGCACAACGGCGCATCGATCGCTCTGAACGCAGAGAATTGCGTTCTGACCGACACGAACTCAGGCAAGATACACGCGAAATCAGATGGGATCGTCGTGCTTTGAGGCGGGGCTTTCTTGATGATCGTCGCGAGTTAAGACTGGACTTACGTGAGCGCCGTCGGGATGTTCGTGACTTTCGTCATGATCGTCGTGATGCGCGACGCGATTGATCTTTTATCCACAGGTTACACAGATTCAAATAAACAATCTGTGTAATCTGTGGATACCTATTTCGTTATACCCTCCAACTCGATAAAACGACTCAGCTTCGTGATCACCATTCCCTCTTCACACTCCATGCGGCAAGAGAGCGCCGGCCTGTCGCTCAACTCGTTCTGTCCTCTCAAGTGATACCAGACCTGGCAGTTTGTACACTCACCGTTCCAGCAGAAATCCCCGTAAGAAATGGTATTAATGGAGAGGTACTGAAAGCAGCGCAGCAGGCGGTTCTTCTCGGGAACGCTCACTTCGTGGCCCATTATTTCGAGATTGATGAGCTTCTCGTAGGGATCGAGCAGATCTGACCCTGCGCTTTGTTCACTCATAGGCAGCGGCAGTATAATCGCAACTTGCTCAAATTTGTACATTATCGTGCGGTGAGGTAACCGAATTTTGGCCTTAGTAATTTACACAAAGCCCGGGTGTCCGTACTGTCAGCAGGCACGCGACCACTACAACTCCAAAGGCATTCCCTTTATCGACTACGACGCACAGAACGACAAGGCGAGACGCGACGAAATGTTCTCGTACTCGGACGGCGATCCAACCGTGCCGTGCATCGTCGAAGACGGAAAGTACCTGGGTTCCGGCTGGGGGAACCCTCCCAGAGGTTGAACGGTTCATGATTAGCCGGCCGTGCGCCGGCTGTTTAGCAAAAGAGATCTCCCCTTCACTTGACCTGTGTTTATGAGGAAGGTGCTGCATGCGAAACCAAGCCCGTTTGATACTTCTGCTGTTGCTCTTTGTGCTATGCGTTTTCCCAAACAGTAATGAAGTTTTAGCCCAGTCAAATGGAGGAGCGGGCGCGCCTCAACCACCGATGGCAGAGAAGAAAACAAAGACTACAATTATTCATGGCGTCACACTCGTCGACGACTACTTCTGGCTCCGCGAAAAAACCAATCCGGCGGTGATGTCGCATCTCAAGGCTGAAGATGCTTACACCGACACGGTGATGAAACCCACTGCACCGCTGCAGGAGAAGCTCTACAACGAGATGCTCAGTCACATTAAACAGACTGACAAGAACGTTCCTTATCGCTGGGGAAATTACTTCTATTACTCGCGCACTGAGGAAGGTAAACAGTATCCAATCTTTTGTCGCAAAAAAGGCGGTCTCGATGCGCCCGAAGAAATCGTGATCGATCAGAACGAACTTGCCAAAGGTCAGAAATTCATGAGTCTCGGAACGTTTGTTCCGAGTGACGACGGAAACCTGCTGGCTTACAGCACTGACAACACCGGCTATCGCCAGTACGTACTACAAGTCAAGGATCTGCGTACCGGAGAGATCTTTCCCGAAAAGATCGAACGGGTTAACGGCGTCGCCTGGGCCACTGACAACAAAACGTTCTTCTACGTGACGGAAGATGCCGTCACTAAACGCAGCGACAAGTTTTTCCGTCACGTGCTCGGTACAGACAAGTTTGACCTTGTCTACGACGAGAAGGACGAACTTTTTGATATCGTCGTCGGTCGTACACTCGACAAGGCGATGATCTTTGTACATGCCTACAGCAAGACGTCGACTGAAGCTCGCTATATTCGCGCCGACGATCCGAACGGAACGCTGAAAGTGATTCTGCCGCGGCAACCAGAGCATGAGTATGACGTCGATTACCGCAACAATCTCTTCTACATTCGTACCAACAAAGGCGCGAAGAATTTCCGCATCGTGACCGCTCCGGTAGACGATCCATCCGAAAAAAACTGGAAGGATTTCGTGGCCCACAAGCCGGAAGTTAAGCTCGACGCGATCACTCTTTTTGCCGAACACGCCGTGTTGTCGGAATGGGAAAATGGTCTCGAGCAACTCGAAATCGTCGACTTCAAAACTAACAAACGACACCGCGTCAAGTTTCCGGAACCGGTTTACTCGGTAAGTTTGACGGGCAATCGCGAATACAACACCGCGGTGGTGAGATACGGCTACAACTCGCTGGTTTCACCTTTCTCGGTTTATGACTACGACATGAACACCGGAAAGTCGACGTTGCTCAAAGAGACTGAAGTGCCCGGTGGATTTAATCGCGCCAACTACAAATCGGAGCGAGTGTTTGCTACGGCCTCTGACGGAACGAAGATTCCGATGTCGATCGTCTATCGCAACGGAGTGAAGATCGATGGCAGTGCGCCGCTGTTGCTTTATGGATATGGCTCGTATGGGTATTCGATTTCTCCGACGTTCTCTTCGAATCGCCTGAGCCTGCTCGATCGCGGTGTGATCTTTGTTATCGGACACATTCGCGGTGGCAGTGAAATGGGTGAAGAATGGCGTCAGGCCGGCAGGATGATGAATAAGATGAACACCTTCACTGACTTCATCGCCTGCGGGGAAGCCCTGGTCAAGATGAAATACACGTCAAAGGATCGTTTGGTGATCGAGGGCGGCAGCGCCGGCGGGTTGTTAATGGGTGTGGTTTCCAACCTGCGGCCGGATCTTTTCAAAGCCGTTGTTTCGCATGTGCCGTTTGTGGACGTGCTGAACACCATGCTCGATGCGACCTTGCCGCTTACGACCAGTGAATACATCGAGTGGGGCAATCCAAACGAGAAAGCCGCGTTTGATTACATGAAGACTTACTCGCCTTACGATAACATCGCAAAGAAGGATTATCCGGCGATGCTCGTGAAGGTTTCCGTCAACGACAGTCAGGTGCCCTATTGGGAAGGTGCGAAGCTCGTCGCAAAACTGCGTGCCATGAAGACGGATAAAAACCCGCTGCTTCTGAAGGTCAATTTCGGCGCCGGACACGGCGGGGCATCGGGCCGTTACGACGCTCTGCACGAAACTGCGTTTGACTATGCGTTCATGCTATGGCAGATGGGTATTGGAAATAGCTGATTTGCTGTTATTGTCTGCTCTGCGAGAATAGGTCCTATAGGGGCTATAGGACCTATTTCATTTGGGTAAATGATCGGTTCGACGCTGGGGAACTACAAGATTCTTGAGAAGCTCGGTGAGGGCGGACAGGGGACCGTCTATAAAGCGGTCGATTCGAAGCTTGGCCGCACGCTCGTCATCAAGGTGTTGCCGGCCGAACTAACAGCCCGCGAGGCCAATCTCAAGCGTTTCGAGCGTGAGGCAAAACTCGCTTCCGCCCTCGATCATCCGAATATCTGCACCATCTTCGACCTCAACGAGATCAACGGCATTCATTTCATCGCCATGCAGTACATTGAAGGGCGAAATGTGAGGCAACTCGTAAATGGTCGTCCGTTGTCACTCGAGAGTGCCCTCTCGATTGCGCTGCAAACGGCCGACGCACTCGCCGCCGCACACGCTCGGGGCATCATTCATCGCGACATCAAGGCCGGCAACGTGATGGTGACGCCGACCGGTCAGGTCAAAGTTCTCGACTTTGGTCTTGCAAAACTTCTTGATGAAGACGCCGCGCGTACCTCAGGAATTCATCACACAGAGATTACTGAAGTTGGCGTGCCTTACGGTACCGCGACGTATGCTGCTCCCGAGCAAGCTCGTGGTGACCGCGTCGATTCACGCGCCGACATCTTTTCTACCGGCGTGTTGCTTTACGAGATGTTGACCGGCACCTGGCCTTTTCAGGGTCAAACGGCCGTCGAAGTGCGCCACGCTGTTCTCAACGACGAGCCGGCGCCGCTGTCGAAGATGAGACCAGGTCGCGTGCCTGTGCAATTGCAAGCCGTGCTGGACAAAGCTCTCGCCAAGGATCCGCGTAATCGTTATCAAAGGATCTCGCACTTTGGTGACGACTTGCGCGCGATTATTCGTGAGCTCGGCTCTGACTCATTGCCCGGCCTGGATGAAGCCACTACACCTGTAGCTCCGAAACATCTGAAACAAGCAAGCCCCGTCACCCGCGCGCTGCGATGGTTGACTGGTTCTAAAAGCTCTGAGAGTGCGTCAGGTTCGAAGTCTGGTGGACGCAGCAGCAGTGACGCTCAGCCGAATCCGATGACAAGTTTGGGTGATAGGGATCGAAAGAGTGTCGCGATACTTCCGTTCAAGAATGCCGGCAACGATCGCGAGATCGATTTCTATCAATTCTCTCTCGCCGATGCTGTGATCACCGAGCTGGCCCGTGTGCGTTCACTCGTGGTGCGGCCATCGTCAGTGATCGTTAAGTATCAGAACAAAACTGTTGATGCCGCGGAGGCCGGACGCGAGCTCAGCGTCGATGCGATTCTGACTGCAACGTTCCTGCGCGCCGGCGATCGGTTGCGCGTCACGGCGCAACTACTCGACGTTCGCACAAGCGAGATTCTGTGGAGTGAACGCATCGATGCTGATGCCAGCGACATCATTGGCGTGCAGGACACTATCGTGCACCGCATCGTCGAAGGCCTGCGGCTTGAGCTGCGTCCGGATGAAAAAGACGAACTGGCGCGGAAAACAACCGCTGACGCTGCCGCTTCCGAAGAGTACCTGCGCGGGCGCGACTGCCTTGCAAAGTTCATCTATCACACCATCGAGCGCGAGCATCTCGATTCTGCAATCGAACACTTCCGTCGTGCGATCGAAATCGATCCAAACTTCGCCCTGGCTTATTCGGCGCTTGGTAGTTGTTACGTCAATCGTGTTCTCAAAGGGTTGGGCCAGGCCGGCGATCACGAAAAGGCAAAGAACGCTTTCCGTAAAGCTCTGACGCTGGACCCGCGCCTGCTCGAAGCGCGCATGCACATGGTCTTCATCTATCTCACCGGAGGCCAAAAGCAGAAAGCGCGGGCCGCAGTCGACTCTTTGCGTGATGAATATCCGAACGATCCCGGTGTTCATTTTGTGCGTGGTGTGGTTGCACGTCTCGATTCGGAGTACGAAAAGGCTCTGCGCAGTTTTGATCGGATGGTCCGGCTTAATCCGGGCGAACGCGTGCTGGCAAGTTACAATCGCGCGCGAATTTTCATGTACCAGCGGGAGTATGCTGAAAGCTATCGCGAACTCGATCAAGGCGCCGCACTCGAACCTGAGCATCCGCTGATTCTGGTGTTTCGCGCGCGCGTGCTTTACTACAAGGGCGAGATTGATGAGGCCGTTAAGATTCTGCAGCAGGTACTACAGCGACATCCGCAGATCGATGGTGTCAGGCCGATCCTCGCGATCTGTTTGAGTGCACAGGGGCAGCATACAAAAGCGAATGAACAACTAACGCCGAAAGTCCGACAGGTGGCTGAGGCCGATTACGATATCTCTTACTGGCTTGCCTCTGCATACCTCTTGCAGGGTCGTCAGGTGGAAGCTCTCAGATGGTTGGAGACAGCCATCAGTCTCGGTAACGAAAACTACAAATGGTTTGAGTCAGATCCAAACTGGACTGACATGCACGAGGATCCACGTTTCGTCGAATTGATGAATCGCATCAAGAGCCAACGCGAGCAACCCGGGGAACAATCTGAATGAGAACCTTTGTCGTGGGTGACATCCATGGTCGATGCGCGCAGCTCCTCAACCTGCTCGACATGCTGCCGCGTGATCCCGAAACAGACACGCTCGTGCTTCTAGGTGACTTGATCGATCGAGGCGCTGACGCGCCGGGCTGTGTTTCGCACGTTCTCAAACTTTGCCGGGAGAATCCCGAGCGAGTTATTTGCCTGCGCGGAAATCACGAACAGATGTTGATGGATTTTCTCGACGGGCACAGCAACCTCTGGCTTACACCTGTCGTGGGTGGTGAACGAACGTTTGAGCAATACACGGGACGATCGGTCCGGGTTGATAGTGAAAAGGATCTCGAGGAGATGAGGGAGCTCTTTGCGCTGTCGTTTCCGGCCGAACAGCTCGCGTTTCTTGAGGAGCTGCCTTTTTACCACGAGGATGAATTTGCGATTTATGTTCACGCCGGACTGGATGAAGGGAAACATCCCAGTGAGAGTTCGGCGATGTCGTTGCTGTGGATGCGCGACATGGATTTCTATAAGAACTACCGTGGCAAACCTTGTGTCTTCGGGCACACACCGACACCGCTGCTGCCGTTGCGCGGGCGTCTCGGGCGTCATGGCATCTACATCTCTCACAGCGCCATCGGCCTCGACACGGGCTACAACAACCAGTCACCGCTGAGCTGTCTCTCGCTGCCTGATTTCAATTTGTATCAAACCTACGCCGACGGTCGTGAAGAGACCTACCAGATCACATCCTTCATCCCCGAAACGATTAAAGAGATGCAACGCAAAGCCGGCTTCGAATGAGAGTATTAGAGATTCTTCGGTCGATATTCACGAAACTTTCGTTTAATTTGAACCTTCGCGCCGAAGTTTATGAGCAAGCCATGATCGATGCCAGTAGCAGCGAGGTAATGAACGAGTTGCATTTCGTGCTCTGGCGCCAATGCAACAGCGGCTTTGATCTCTATTATTAGCTGCGCCTCAATCCACAGGTCTGGAAAGTAGAGACCAACTTGGTGATCTTCATACCAGACCGGAATTCTTGCCTGCTGTTGCACATGAATGCCCTGGCTCCGCAATTCGAGCTTAAGAGCGTTCTCATATACCTTCTCAAGAAATCCGAAGCCTAGAGTGTTATGTACTTTGTAGGCACAACCGATGACTCGGTGGGTGAGGTTATTGATTTCCATCGTTTCTCCTTCGTGAGGTAAAGGGGACAGGATGGACAGGATTGTTCAAGATTTACAAGATATCCTGTAAATCCTGAAACAAATCCTGTCCATCCTGTCTAACTAATCCGTTCGTAGTCGTAATGATCGATGATGTGCTTGTGCATGTACTGCCCTATCGACTCGGCACTCATCAACCCCTCATACTCCGACGCCGGCACCTCCTTGTACCGATATTTATCGCCGGTGTTGAAAACAACCTCCAGCACCCGCAAGCTGGGATCATATCCAACCAGGTTGAGCATTTCTGACTCGACGCGTTGAAGCCTCATGTAAATCTCCCCGCCTGTACTTCTAAATTCCTCGGCCTTCTCGTTAAGCCCGATCGCCAGGGCTTTAGATTCATCAACCTGCTTCTGCGCCGCATATTCCCGCACGTCCTGCGTGATCTTCATCGAACAAAAATGCGGGCCACACATCGAGCAGAAATGCGCAAGCTTCGCGCCTTCCTGCGGCAGGGTTTCGTCGTGATACTCGCGCGCAACTTCCGGGTCCAGCGCGAGATTGAATTGATCCTCCCAACGAAACTCAAAGCGCGCTTTTGATAAAGCATTGTCACGATACTGCGCGCCCGGATGTCCCTTCGCGAGATCGGCCGCGTGTGCAGCGAGCTTGTATGCAATCACGCCATCCTTCACATCCTTCTTGTTCGGCAATCCAAGATGCTCTTTTGGTGTCACGTAACAAAGCATCGCCGTTCCAAACCAACCAATCATTGCCGCGCCAATCGCCGACGTGATGTGATCGTAACCCGGCGCGATGTCAGTCGTGAGTGGGCCAAGCGTGTAGAACGGCGCTTCATGACAAGTCTCGAGTTGCTTGTCCATATTTTCCTTGATCAAGTGCATTGGCACATGACCAGGGCCTTCGATCATCACCTGGCAATCCTGCTCCCAGGCAATGTTCGTCAACTCGCCGAGAGTTTCGAGTTCGGCAAACTGCGCTTCGTCGTTCGCATCAGCAATCGACCCGGGACGTAATCCATCGCCGAGGGAGAACGACACGTCGTATGCAGCCATGATTTCGCAGATCTCGCGAAAGTGTGTGTAGAGAAAACTCTCTTCGTGATGGGCAAGGCACCACTTCGCCATGATCGATCCACCACGACTTACGATTCCAGTTGTGCGGCGGGCTGTTAAAGGAATGTAGGGCAAACGCACGCCGGCGTGAATCGTGAAGTAATCGACCCCTTGTTCCGCTTGCTCTATCAATGTGTCGCGAAAGATTTCCCACGTAAGCTCTTCGGCTTTACCACCGACCTTCTCCAGCGCCTGATAGATCGGCACAGTGCCGATCGGCACCGGCGAGTTGCGAATGATCCACTCGCGAGTGGCGTGAATGTTTTTTCCAGTGGAAAGATCCATCACCGTGTCAGATCCGCAATGAATGGACCAGCGCATCTTGTCGACTTCCTCTTCGATCGACGAAGCAACGGCAGAGTTTCCGATGTTCGCATTGATCTTGACGAGGAAGTTGCGCCCGATAATCATCGGCTCGGATTCAGGATGATTGATGTTAGCCGGAATAATGGCGCGCCCACGCGCGACTTCCGAACGCACGAATTCAGGAGTGACAAACTGCGGAATGCCTGCGCCAAACGATTGGCCCTTGTGCTGGTGCAATAACGAGTCGCGCGGCGCATCGCCGCTCTCCCATGCAGCTTCACGACCGAGGTTTTCGCGAATCGCGATGAACTCCATCTCGGGAGTAATGATTCCGCGTCGCGCATAGTGCAGTTGTGTCACGCACGAGCCTGTCGTCGCGCGCAATACCCGGCGTCGCATTAGCGGAAAGTCTTCGAGCTTGCCGACATCTTTTATGCGCGCGCGGTTCGCGGCATCGAATGTAAGATAGCCATCGTCGATTGGTTTCGCTTCACGACCGTCGTATTCCTCGACGTCGCCACGACCGACGATCCACTCGCGTCTCAGTTGCGGCAATCCTTCCCGCACGTTGCAATGAACGGTTGTTTCTCCCCACGGTCCGCTCGTATCGTAAACACGGACCGGCGGATTGCTGGCCAGTGTGCCGTCAAAGTTGCGCGTCGGATTTTGTGCAACTTCACGAAATGGCACTCTTACGCCCGGCAATTTACCGTCGACGTAAACGCGACGAGAGTTTGGTAATGAACTGTTTTCCGAAGTTTCGCTTTGCGTTAGTGTGATTCCTGCGCTCATGTGTAAATTCTCCGATTGGGACCCTTGTAGTCTATAATCTCCACCGCTGGTAATCCAACCCAATCGATCTCCCGGAGATAAAAGATGCTAAAACGACGTGTTGTCGCCCTTCTACTGATCATATCGCTGCTTTCCCTGCCCGTAGCTGCCCAGAATGGCAGCGGCGATATGCTGAGTCGCATTCGCAACGAAGCGATGGAACGTTCGCAGATTATGACGACGATGCACATGTTTACGGATCTTTATGGTCCACGGCTTACGGGTTCACCCAATCACAAAGCCGCCGCGGAATGGGCAGTCAAACAAATGACTGCGTGGGGTCTTGAAAATGCGCATCTCGAACCATGGGACTTCAAACATCCCGGTTGGCTGAACGAACGATTGACTGCACATTTCATCTCTCCGGTTAAAGATCCGCTCGTGTGCGAAGTACTCGCATGGACTCCCAGCACCAAAGGAACTGTCCAGGCGAAAGCGCTCCAGCTAGTTGTGCCCCCGCGAGTATCGCAGGAACAGTTGGATATCTTTCTAAGCAATTACAAATCAAAAGTCCGTGGCAAGATTGTACTCATCGGTAGGCCCGCTGCCGTATCCCCTAACATGAATCCTGTGTCTAAGCGATTAACCGACGAAGAGGCCGTGCAACGCTTTGGTCCAAATGCGCGTCCATTCGCATTTCCGCAGGCATCGCCGACGCCGACTCCAGCCGCGAACGCACCACGGCCGTTGACCAATCGTCAAATCAGCGAGCAGCTCGACGTTTTTCTCAAAGCGAACGGTGCGGCGGTTAGAGTTAATGACGCCGGCCGCGAGTTTCGGCAAATACGCGCCTTCAATAACCCGACATTCGACGTCGATAAAGTAATCCCAACAGTGGTGATGAGTAATGAAGACTTCGGACGCATCAGCCGGATCCTTAACGACGGCACCGAGGTCGTTCTCGAGTTTAATATCGTCAATCATGTTTATCCTGAAGGCGCTACTTCGTACAACACAATCGGTGAGATTCGCGGCAGCGACAAGGCCGACGAAGTAATCATGCTCGGTGGACACCTTGATTCATGGCACGCTGCGACCGGAGCTACCGACAACGCGATTGGCTGCACGATCATGATGGAAGCAGCGCGAATTCTGAAGACGCTCGGAGTTAAGCCCCGTCGTACGATTCGTGTGGCATTGTGGAGTGGAGAAGAACAAGGCTTGCTTGGTTCGATTGCTTATGTGAAGGAACATTTTGGATCCTTCGAAGATCCAAAGCCCGGATATGAAAAATTTGGCGGTTACTTCAACATCGATTCCGGGACTGGTAGGGTTCGTGGCGCTTCTGTGTTTGGACCACCTGAGGCGGCTGGTATTCTTCGGGATATTTTTGAACCCTTCAAAGCAGATGGAGTAGCTGGAGCTGTTACTTCACGGAGCCGCCGGCTTGGCGGTTCCGATAACACGTCGTTCAGCCAGGCCGGTCTGCCCGGGATCGGCATGGGCCAGGATCCAATCGAATACGGAACTCACACGTGGCACACGAATCTCGATACCTATGAACGAATTATCGAAGACGATGTGAAGAAGGACGCGATGGTGGTCGCGTGGGCAGTTTATCAGTTGGCCATGCGTGACGATCTGTTACCGCGATATTCCAGGGCCGATATGCCGGCAAAGCCCGCCGAGGAAACAACTTCGCAACCTGCAACCCCGGCTGTGCGTACAGAAGCTCAGACAACGAAGCCTCCGGCAAAAAAGACAAAAACGCGGAGTCACACTTCACGACGCAGAGGACGAAGGTAATTGGCAATAACTCGCCGTCAATTTTTAAGGCGAAGCGCAATCGCAGTTGCCGCAGCCGGACTTGATCGGTCCCAATTGTCCGGTGCGGTCCGAAACATAGTATTAACCGGCCCGGCCAAAAAGGTGCTCATTCTGGGCGCTGGAATGGCCGGGCTTGTTGCTGCGTACGAACTATCGAAGGCGGGGCACGACGTTACGGTTCTGGAAGCGCGAACCCGGCCCGGCGGGCGTGTGCACACGCTGCGCGAGCCATTCTCGGATGGGCTTTTTGCAGAAGAAGGCGCGGCGCGAATTCCTGAAAACCACGATCTGACGCTCAAGTATGTGAAGGAGTTTGCGCTGCCGCTCGAACCGTTTTATCCCAGTCGTCTCAACGCGGTGAGGTTTGACCGTGGTCGCAGAGAAGAAGTCCCTATCGACGGGTTCACGGATGCGATGACGCAGAATTACGGAGGGGAGCTAGGGGGGAGCCCTGAACGTTGGCAAAAGATCGTTGGCGGTACAGACATGCTGCCAAAGGCATTTGCGCAACGACTCGGTGAGAAGATTCACTACGGCTCACCGGTTGTGAGAATCGAGCAGGATGCGCAACAGGCGCGGGTTGTGTTCCAAAAATCCGGGCAACGACAAACACTCACCGCCGACAAAGTTCTCTGCACGATTCCATTTTCCGTGCTTCGCAATATCGAATTGCCCGCGCTCTCTGAGCGCAAGCGCGACGTCATCAGGAACACGCGCTACGACGCAGTCTCGCGTGTTTACGTGCAAACTCGCAATCGATTTTGGGAAGACAAAGGGTTGAATGGTTTTGCATTTACGAGAGGCGCGATCGAGATCTGGCAACCGACGTGGAGCCAACCTGGGCCGCGTGGAATCCTGATGACTTACGCAAGACCGGGCGAAGCCGAAAAAATCACGAGACTCAAAGAGAACGAGCGCATCGCGACTACGCTAGCGCAGTTGGATGGGATCTTCAGCGGATTGAAGGAAAACTTCGAGCGCGGCGCGACGAAGTGCTGGATGGACGACGAGTGGTCGCGTGGCGCATGGGCGTTTGTCGGTTTTAGCGATTTCTTTACAGGGGTTTCACCTGACGAGCGGATCCATTTTGCAGGTGAGCATCTCTCGGCGTGGTCTTCATGGATGCAGGGGGCGCTGTCGTCGGGATTGAGGGCGGTGAAGGAGATTGATGCGGCGGTGAAGGTGTAGGCCCTATTCAGTTGGAAAGAGATCGTCAACCGCCATTGTCCAACCCGGAACCGCCGGCTCAGCTTCTGCAATTTCTCCGCGGTGATAAACCTTGGCTGCCACTTGATCAGTAGCACGATAAACCCGAACAACATCAGCGCCGAGCAAGTCAACATCCCATACTACAAGCGTTCCTGCGGCAAAGTAGTCAGCCCGCTTCTTTGCCATCTCTCGCTCCGCACGTGGTCCGTAGTCACTTTCACTGCGAACCTCAACCGCGAAAACGGGAGCACCCTGAAAGAACTTCATCGTGATCTCACCGCTATAAAATCCAGCGTCAGGACTGAATGATTTGCGATGCGGAAGATTGACTACAAAGACTGCATTATCTGCTATTGCAATTCCACTTCTGGATATTGTTTCGTAAGCCGCTAAAGACAGTGTTATCTGCCGGGCAGCGTAGTGAGGTAAACCGCCAGTCCCCGCCATTTTTATAATTTCTCCGTTGACGAGCTCAGCCTTGCCCTCGACCTTGTACAGATCTTCAATTGTGGCTTCGACTTTAGTGCTCATAGGTGTCTGTGAGTGTTGTAACAAAGTGTGAGGATTGTATCACTACCCGCCGATAAAGCTCATCGTACGTGAGGGAGCGACGAAGCCGGGATCGTTGATGAAGTGGCGCGGTTCCTTCTTCATTATTACTGAATGAATGTAATCAATAACCTCATCTCGCGATGCACCACTGCGAACAACATCACGCAGCGAATGCTCCACAGTCGAAAACAGGCACGTGCGAATCTGCCCATCTGCAGTCAATCGGATTCGCGAACAAGCGCCGCAGAACGGCTCCGTAACAGGAGCGATGATTCCGATCTCTCCGGGCGCGCCATCTGCAAAACGATACCGAGACGACGTGTCGGAGCCTCTGGCGATCTCCACACGAACGAGCGGAAAACGCTCGTTGATCCGCTCGCGAATTTCTTTACCAGACACAACGTCTTCGCGTGACCATTCATGCCCTGAGTCCAGCGGCATGAATTCTATGAACCGCATCTTCACGTCGTACTCACGCGCAAACGCGGCAAAGTCCGCAACCTCGTCTTCATTATGCCCACGCACGATAACTGCATTGATTTTTATCGGCTCAAGTCCGGCTTTCCTGGCTGCGTCGATTCCGGCAAGCACTTTGTCCAGCACGTCGACACCCGTCATACGTTTGAACACGTCTCGCTTCAAACTGTCGAGACTGATCGTGACGCGATCGAGGCCGGCCTGCTTCAAACCCAGCGCTCGGTCCGGAAGATAATAGCCATTGGTTGTAAGCGCGAGGTCACGAAGTCCGGAACTCTTAAGCCTCGAGAGCTTTTGGATGATCGTTTCGATATCACGACGCAACATGGGTTCGCCGCCGGTAAGCCGGAGCTTTTCAATGCCCAACGACACGAATATCTCGAAAACGTAATCGATCTCTTCATACGAGAGCATCTGCTCTTTTGGCGCGATTGGCGGTTCGCCGTGCGGCAGACAATAGAAACAACGGAAGTTACACCGATCCGTCAGCGACACACGGAGGTCGCGAATCGGGCGGTTGTAAGCATCCCTTAACAAATCCATGTAGCAATCATACGGTTTTAGGCGTTGAGGGCCAAGTTGGTCATGAATATGGAGGCAGGAAAGGAGCGCGAGGTTCCCGGAAGTTTCACGGTGCGCTTCAGGACGAAATCAAAGAGTAGCGGATTGTAGTCGTAGATCTCTTTCAACGATTCCGCTTCGCAGTTGTCGATATAACCTTGTTTTACGAGCTGACGGGTTCTAATCAATAGATTGACTGCCGGCAACGGATAGTCGCTGCCGTTCACGAGCCGCTCGTGCAGATCCTCACGCGCAAGCATCGTTCGCAGTGGTTTTCCGGAACGGTTGAACTGCGTCATCGCCGAGATCTCGCCAAACAACAATCCCTCGTATCGCTTCTCATCCATCAATCGTAAAAACAGATCAAAGTTGTCGATGTGTGTTCGGTCGCGGCTGTCGAGATCTTCGTTTGATCCGAGTCCCGCACAATGTGCGATGATCACCTTCACGCCGTGGTCCAACGCTCGCCGCAGCAATAAGGGGTTTCCAAGTTTCTGATCCTCTTCTGCTTCGACTGCCTTCTCTTCTCCGCCGTGCGAGAGCAGGATCAGGTCAAGTTCCTTCATCTTCTGGTAGAACCGATCGCACTTCGGATCGGACGGATCGATTCCCATCGCATTCGGGAGCCACTTCACGATCCGCGCGCCACGCCGCGCCCACTGCTCGAGTTCCTCAACCGCGTCGGGTCTGTAGGGATTGACGGAAATGTTTGGTACAAACAGGTCCGGATACCGCTCGGCCAGTTCAAAAACATATCCGTTCGGAACATAAAACTCCGTCTTCTCGAGATTGACCGTTCCATCTTTACGATAGTTCTTATCGAAAGCGAGCAGACGATGCTTGCCGTGGTACTTGATGTTCTTCACCAACGCAGCCAGTCGCGCAGCGGCCTGCGGATCAGCATTGTCTTCGTCAGAAACACCCGCCGAACTCATGTAGACTTTCAACTTCAGACGATGAAACGGATGCCGCCACGTGAGCATCTTCGGATTGACGAAAGCATTCGTACCCCCCGCTCCAAGCCCGGCGATGTGAACGTGATGATCGATCAGTTTCTCAGGATCTATGTCGTCAAAAGCGCGCTTGATCAGGTCGGACGCTTTCGTGCTGAGTTTGGAATTCAGTTCTTCAGGTTGCTTCGTGAAGGCGCCGCCAATGGAGTGAATCAAACACATTTGTTACGACAAACGATCAAACAGAATCTGTGTAATCTGTGGATAGAGCTCGAGCGTTGCGCTGGAGGCCCACGAGTTTGGTGCGCTTCATGGCGCTGCCGCGAAAGCGTTTGGCGTAAGTTTCCGGCGTGAGCTCAATAATTTCTCGCAAATCAGCATCAGCGTTTCCTTCGCGTGGCGCGAAACGCGTCTCGGCAGTCGCCTCCTCAAACCGATTCCACGGGCAAACATCCTGACAGATGTCGCAACCGTACAACCAGCCGGAAAGGTTACTCTGAATATCACCGGGCAATTCCGGCGCGCGGAGCTCGATCGTTGCGTACGAGATACACTTGTTAGAATCGACAAGGTACGGTTCTGTAATCGCCGCGGTCGGACATGCATCGATGCAGAGCGTGCACGTCCCACAATGGTCTTCCATCGGCTCGGCGTCGTACTCGAGATCCAGGTTAAGAAACAACTCTCCAATGAAAACCCAGGAACCGAACTCACGTGTTATTACGTTGGAGTGTTTACCGAGCCAACCCAATCCGGCGCGCACGGCCCAGGCTTTGTCCATCGTGGGCTGAATGTCGACACAGATCTTTCCCTCGGCTCGCGGCTCCTGTTCGTTGATCCACAAAAGCAGCGACAACAATTTTTCCTTAACTACGTCGTGGTAATCGTCGCCCCAGGCGTACCTAGAGACTTTTCCGGTGGCGGGATCGTCCTGATGCTGATGGGGTGTGAAGTAGTTGAGCGCGACAACTACAACCGAGCGCGCAGGCGGAAAGATCTCTTGCGGACTGATGCGTTTGTGGACTTCGCGGGCCATCCAGCTCATCTCGCCATGATGGCCACGCGCAAGCCACTCTTGTAACCGGCGCCCTTCATCTTCCAGCGACTCGGCGCCAACAATTCCGACTTTGTTGAATCCCTCGAAAAGAGCCCTGTCCTTGATGTTCTTTGCGAGGATCACTGCGGCGGAAGTTTTTGCATCGTCACTGATATGATCGGATTATCGCCGGCGGTGCGGCTGTACGAAACCCAGTAACCGGCTTTCGGATATCGCACCAGTTTCGACTTCGAGCCATCAGATTTTGCTTCGACGTCCGAGCCAAACACCTGTTGCGGGGTAATAATACCGCTCGCTCCGGTCATGAAGTCTACTGAAATGGCCGTCACCTGTTTATCCTTGTCGTAGTAGACTTGAGCTCGTTCGTTATCATTGAAGATGTAGTAATCCTGGTCGTCTGCTTTATTAGCAGGACTACCGAGCTTCTTGCGTACTTCATCCGCAAGCCAGCCGAGTTTAACTCCGCGATAGTCGTGAAAAACCGGCTCTTCCTCCGTCCCGGCGGCGAGACGCTTTTGAGCGGTTTGAACCAACGCTCCTCCGGCAAGCGTAAAACTGATTACTACAAGCAAGGCGCGGTTTAGTAACCAAAATTTGGAGGATCTCATAAGGCGAGTCATGGTTACTCCTTTCCACAGATATTTCGCGTTCACCAACAACAGGCAGGGAAAAATACCGCCCGGGGCGAGTCAAAATTTGCTATCGGTTGCTCCCGGGATGCGTATATGTGGAAAAAAATAATCCTAAGAAAGTTGGATGTCAATGCCTGACAGGCATCTGAAAAGTTGACTGACACGACAGTTTATCGTAGAAGCTGAATGCTTTGGTGGCCGTCAAACCCGTCGTGTGAGAAGGAGCTCAATCGAAATGAACAGAAGCGCACTCGCGTTGCTGGTATGTCTTGCTGTAGTTGTTCTGAGTGGATGCCAGCCGGCCGCTGATACCAATCGGAATCTCGCCGCAGCGAGTCCGAGTCCCGCCAGGGAGACGTTTGATACGGCAGCGATCGAAGCAGAAGTGATACGAATTGAACGCGAGTGGTACAACGCTACGAAAACCCACAGTGCGGAGGCTGCTAAGGGCTTTCTGGCAGATAACGTGTCGCTTGTTTATCCAGACGGAACAGCGGCCACGAAGGCTGATGAAATTCGCTCCATCGAATCCGGCGCAATGACTGCGGATACGTACGAGATGACGGAATCGAAGGTGACGGTGATAAACGCAGATTCCGCGTTCATCACAGGACGCAGCGTGATCAAGAATGGAAAATACGCCGTTCCCGGCCAAAAGAAACCAATTGATATCAGTGGCGAGTATCGCTTTCTCGACGTCTACGCTCGACGCGATGGCAAGTGGCAGGTAGTAGCCTCGCAGGCCGTGAAGATTGAAGCGGGCGCCGTTGCTCCAGCGGCTGCGGCAAGTCCAGCCGCCTCAGTTCCGCCACCACCGGCAAAAGCATCACCGACAGCTAAAACGAGTCCTACACCATAGATCTCTTTTTGTGACTTTTGTGTCTTTTTGTGGCTAGTTCCAGATCCCCGGGATGGTCGTTGAACAATTTGGACAACGACCTTTCCTCGTGACGTTTACCTGTCTAATCAGATAACCGTAACGCTCAACCAACAACTGATCGCACGACGGACAATAAGTATTCTCCCAGCGTCCGACTCTGCCCGGCAGATTTCCCGCGTAGATGTAATTCAAACCTGCATCACGACCAATCTCACAAGCGCGGATCAATTGCTCGGCACTCGTGTTTGAGTTTTCCGTCATCCGGTAGTCCTGATGAAATGCGGTGACATGCCAGGGAATGTCACGCGAAACTGAGGCAATGAATTCGGCTGCACGACGCAACTCAGCTTCTGAATCGTTAAAACCGGGAATCACCAACGTCACAATCTCTTCCCAGAAGCCGCGCTCATGGACCATCTTCACGGTCTCGAGAATGTTGTCGACCACGCCGCCGAGTTGCCGGTAGTTCTTGTCATTCATCGACTTCAAATCGATCTTGTAACAATCGGTCCAGGGACGCAGGTAGTCCAGCACCTGCGGCGTCGCGTTGCCGTTGGAAATGAAAGCGGTTTTGAATCCGGCAGGGCGCGCGTGTTTGAAAACGTCGACCGCCCACTCGGCCGTGATCAGCGGTTCGTTATAACTACTCCCAACCATCGAAGCGCCGTAAGCTTTTGCCATCGTCACCAGTCGCTCCGGTGAGACTATCGTTGGACTCGTTCCGGCAGCATCGTCGCGAAGCGCCTGAGACGTGAGCCAGTTCTGGCAGTAAGCGCAATGCAGATCGCAACCCAGCATTCCAAACGTCAACGTGTCCGAACCGGGCATGACGTGGAAAAATGGTTTTTTCTCGGTTGGATCGCAGGCGAGCGCCGCCACGTAGTTTGTAGGTACGCGCAGGTGTCCACCTTCGTTGAATCGAACTTTGCAAATTCCACGTTTGCCTGACTTGATCAAGCAGCGATGGCCACAGGCGTAACACTTCAGCGCGCCGCCGTCGAGATGTTCGGTTAATTCCTCAGCACCTTCGGTCGTCATCGAGTCGAGGACGGCGGCGAGCGGTGCTGATTGAGCAGTTAACGGCATTATGTTAAGTATTATACAAGGCACATGATCATCGAAGAAATCACCGTCACCGCATTCCAGCAACACACTCGTATCATCGGCTGCGAAGAAACCGGGAATGCCATCTGCATCGATCCCGGCGACGAAGCGGAACGAATTGTCGAGAAACTCGAGCGACGCGGTCTCACACTCCAGGCAATTACCCTCACGCATGCACACCTCGACCACGTCGGCGGTGTGGCGGCCCTCAAAAAGCTGCAACCAAATGCAACAATCAACCTGCACAAGGGCGACGAGTTCATGTACCAGGCGTTGCCGGAACAGCCGGCCTGGATTGGTATCCCGCGGGCGCAGTGGGCAGCGCTCGGGTTTGCTTTTGAACAACCACCGCCAGTGGATCATTACTGGACCCACGGCGAAAAATATTCAGTCGGCAAGCTGGAATTCGAAGTGTTGCACTGCCCCGGTCACACGCCCGGTCACGTCGTGCTGTATGAACCAACTGAGCGCGTTGTGTTCGTTGGAGACGTCTTATTCGCGGGATCGATCGGCAGAACAGACTTGCCCGGCGGATCTACCGAGCAACTGCTGAGTTCGATCAAGAATAATTTGATGACGCTTGATGATGACGTGAAAGTGTATTCAGGACACGGGCCGGTGACGACGATCGGTGAAGAGCGTCTAACGAACCCATTTCTTACACGTTATTTTTAGCCGCAGATGAACGCGGATGACCGCAAGTTATTTCAACCGCTTCGACTTCATCTCTTCCCACAATTCCTTCTGATCGTCATCCAACTGACTCGGTAAGGTATCGACAGGAATCTGGTACTTTGCACAGAACTGCCGCCATAAAACGAAACGCAAATCATACTGTCCGGTTGAGTCCGAAACAGAGTTATCGATTGGTGGTGGTTGCTTCTTCCCCGTGTTCATACGTGGGAAGTGTAACAGCAAATTAGTTGACCTCGGAAGAGCGGAGGTAGATGGGGCTGGTGGGAACCTTACTCCCACCTTCAGGTTCTACTGTTATCGCGAAAATGGCGGAGTCGAGCGCCTCAATCGGCATTTGATCCTGCAACATTCCGTTGCCCTTACTATCCGGTGAAAATGTTTTTCCGGGCATCGGAGGATTCTTTCCAACGATGAACCACAATTGGTAAACCTTCCCTCGAGGAACACTCGGAAGCTTTTCGGCCCTCAACATCGCGCGTCCGGACTTGTCGTACGCCAGCCTGGCTATTGCACCAGCGCCGAGATCGATCCCTTTCAGCTCATTCACTTTCGCGCCCGGCGTGGTTGCCATCTCGGCGAACTCTCTTGTTTTCTCAAGCTCTTCGTTAATAGCGCGGTTCTCGCGCCAGAGGACAACCAAACCAACGATCAGAGCGGTAAAAAGCACGACCGCCGCCATTGCTCCCAACGAACCAAACGATCTCCAGACATTCCGCGAAGTGGAGCGGAAAGGAATTACTTCAGGCGTTGCGAGTTCTTTTCGGACTTCGCTGAGAATTCGTTCACGAACCTTTGGCGATGGCTCAGCCGGATCAGCGACAACTGCCAGAGTCGCGGCAGTCGCCTGCCATTCTTCGAGCTCTTTGCGACACTCGTCACAGTTTTCGAGATGCTCGTTCAACACACGCTCTTCCGCCGCATCGAGCGCAGACAGCGCGCGCGCCGGAATCATCTCCTTGTAATCTTCGTGAACCATCCCTCGTCCTAAAATCCGAAACTCTCTCCCTGACCGGCCAACAGCTCCCGCAGGTTCATCAGCCCCGTGCGCATACGAGTCTTCACAGTACCCAGTGGCGCGCCCAAACGCGTTGCGATTTCTGATTGAGTGAGGCCG
>Ga0111538_10002717_pt1 | contig 24838 bp, 23 predicted proteins | sample SoiMethybrSBSTD1_FD_79669 | JGI IMG/M metagenome (GOLD analysis project Ga0111538, IMG submission 79669) | Bulk soil microbial communities from a Populus tree surrounding site in Tennessee, USA - Soil MetaG P. TD hybrid SBSTD1 (version 2)... | ecosystem: Environmental > Terrestrial > Soil >...
CCGCGCTTCAACGCCCGCTACGATCTCGTCAAAGGCCTGCCCGGCGAGGGCCCGGACGCCGAACCCGCCCGCTTGCGGACGACGCTCAAAGGCGGCGTCGGCAAGTTCGCGCAGCCCCCGGACTTCGGCGAGACCGATGTGGTGTTCGGCACGCCCGGCCTCGAATCCAACGTCGCGATCCACTATTCGGTCGGCATCGAGCAGGAGTTCACGAAGCACATCGAGCTCAGCGTCGAGGGCTTCTACAAGAACCTCAGCAACCTCGTTTCGCGCGACCCGGACGCCAGCGGCGACTTCGTCTACAACAACGACGGCACCGGCTACGTGATCGGCGCCGAGACGTTGCTCAAGTACAAGCCGGACAAGCGCTTCTTCGGCTGGCTCGCCTACACGCTGTCGCGCAGCGCGCGCACCGAGGACGACCAGGATCGGCCCTTCGAGTGGGACCAGACGCACAACCTGGTCGTGCTCGGCAGCTACCGCCTGGGGCGCGGTTGGGAATTCGGCGCCCGCTTCCGGCTCGTCTCCGGCCGGCTGGTAACGCCGGTGCTACCCTCCTTGCCCGCGCTCTACGTCGCGGACGCCGGCGCCTACGTGCCGCTCCAGGGCGACCCCTTCAGCCGGCGCCTGCCGCTTTTTCACCAGCTCGACCTGCGCGTGGACAAGCGCTGGCAGTTCGAGGATTGGCGCCTGAGCGCGTATCTCGACGTGCAAAACGCCTACAACAACGCGGCGGTCGAGGACATCGCTTACAACTATAATTTCAGCAAGCAGACCTTCACCACCGGCCTACCGACGATTCCCAGCATCGGCATCCGAGGAGAGTTTTAATGGCGCGCTTTTACAACGCCCGCTCCGCTCTGGCCCTGCTGGCCTTGCTGAGCGTCGGGTGCGCGCCGGACTTCGACAAGATCAGCGAGCTCCAGACGCTGCGCATCCTCGCGGTGCAGAAGGACAAGCCTTACGCGGTCCCGGGGGAGACAGTCACGCTCAGCATGCTGTGGCGGGACAGTCACAGAAACGCGGACGGTTCCTCCGCGCCGCCGCGACCCGTTCAGGTGGCGTGGATGACGGGCTGTGAGAATCCGCCTGGCGACCTTTTCTTTTCGTGCTTTGCACCGAAGGTCCTATTCACGGGGTTAGAAGCCGAGCAATGCCCGTTGGGTGCGATGCTACCCGAGGGACTCACCGTATGCGACAACAAGGTCGTGGTGCCGATTTCGAGTGCTATTGCCGATCGTCCACGAACCACGGATCCAACGCAGCCCGCGTACGGCCTCGACTATGTCTTTTTTGCCGCGTGTGCGGGTACGTTGAAGCTGTTAACAGAGCCCCCTCAGAACGAGCGGGACTTTCCGTTCGGCTGCTTCGACGAGAGCGGAACCCGTCTCGGTTCGGACGACTTCGTCGCCGGCTACACGTCGATCTACGTGTACAAACCCGAGCTCGGCATCACCAACAGCAATCCCCCCCTCTCCGGCTTCATTTTCGACGACCAGCCTGTCGCGCAGCGGTGCCTGGGCGACGAGTGCCTGACGATCCCCGAAAGCTGGACCGACGGAACGAAACTGCGTTGTCCGGGCGAGTCCGATGCCGCCGACGCAGGTTCCGACGCCGCGAGTGCCGCGGATGCGGGTCCCGTTGATGCAGGCGCCGGCGATGCGGGTCCCGACGATGCAGGGCCCGGCGATGCGGGGCCCGGCGATGCCAGTTCCGGCGCGAGACTCGAGGTGCCCTGCGTCGCGCCCTGCGAGGACGACGGCGACGAGTCCTGCCCGGGGCACAAGTTCCGCCCAGAGCTCTTGCTGCCCCCCGAAGGCCTGGCCAAATACGCGGAGCCGGACGTGCTCTCGAGGGACACGCGCGGGCGCGACATCACCGAGCAGATGTGGATCGACTACTACGTCGAGCGCGGCGGCGTGAAATCCGAGGTGCGGCTCTTGAACGACGCGTTCACCGGCCCGAACCCCGACTTCGGCAGCGAGTTCTGGGCGCCCAAGGCCGAAGGGCCGTCGATTCTCTGGGCGGTCGTGCACGACAATCGCGGCGGCATGAGCTGGGTCGGGATGCCGATCTTGATCCGGACGCCGCCTGCGCCGAATCCGTAGCGCTACCGGTCGCCGAGATCGATCTCGCTGATCGACGACCACAGGAACGCGCGCTCGCCGCGGCCGAGGCACAGCGCGGCGAGGTCGCGCAATGCGCCCGGCACCGGCGTGAGTGCTACCAGCGCGTCGAAGAAGCTCGCGCCAGCGCCGGTTCCCGAGAGCAGCGTCCGCAGCTCGGACACGAAGCGCGGTAGACCGAGCGCGCTCGGTCGCAGCCGGCGGGCGCCGATCAACGCGGGCTCCAGCGCTTCGGCACCGGGGCCGAGCATCTCCTTGAGCTCGCCGAGCGCCAGGTCGAAGCCGCCGAGGCGATCGACCAGGCCGCGCACCTGCGCGTCGCGGCCGCTCCAGATCCGCCCGCCGGCGAGCGCGTCGATCTCGGCAAATTCGCGGTTTCGCCCGAGCGCGACCGCCGCCACGAAGCCCTTGTACACGTGCTCGAGCTGGCGCTCGATCATGGCGCGCTCGGCGTCGCCGAGCCCGCGCGCCGGCGAGTGCATGTCGGCGCGCGCGCCGCGTTTCACCACTTCGACCGCGACGCCCAGGCGCTCGAGCAGCGGCCCTACCACCACGCGCGCGGCGACCACGCCGATCGAGCCGGTCACGGTGGTCGGCTGGGCGACGATCTTGTGCGCGCCGACCGCGACCATGTAGCCGCCGCTGGCCGCACTGTCGGCCAGAAAGGCGACGACCGGTTTTTTCTCGGCCAGGCGCCGCGCCGCATACAGCATGCGATCGGACGCCAGCGCGCTGCCGCCGCGCGAATCGACGTGCAGCACCACGCCGCGCACCGTCCGGTCGTCGATCGCCTGCTGCAGCGCCTCGCACACGGCCTCCTCGGAGGCGACCGGCATCGGCCCGCGCGCTTCCGAGACGATCGGCCCGTGAACCTCGACCACTCCGATGCGCGGCCGCGGCAAGCGGCGCCACCGGATCTGGCGCCGCCGCAGGTAGAGCTCGCCGCGGAACAGCGGCGCGCCGTCCTTCGAGCGCGGATCGAGGTGTTTTGCCAGCGCGTCGGGGTACACGACCGCGTCGGCGATGCCGTGATCGACCGCGCCTTGCGCCGGCCAGGGTCCCTCGTCGATGAAGCGCTCGACCGCCTCGCGCCCGAGCTTGCGCCCGCTCGTGAGCGCCTCGACCAGTACGTCCCACGCCGTATCGAGCAGCAGGCCGAGCTGCTCGCGCTGGGGTTCGCTCATGTGTTCGAGCTGCAGCGGCTCGCCGGCGGTCTTGTAAGCACCCCGCGCGAAGACCTCGGCGTGGACGCCGGCCCGGTCGAGCGCGCGCCGTAGATAGGGCGCCTCGATCGCAAAGCCGAGGGCAGTGACGTCAGTTTCCGGTCCGAGCAGGATCTGGTCCGCGGCCGAGGCCACGTAGAGCTCGCGCGTGCCGCCGCCCGACGGCAGATACACTACCACCCGTAGCTGCTTCCGCTTGGCCACGAGCAGGAGCTCGCGCAGGTCGGTCGCGGTGGCGCTGCCGCAGTGGAGCCGTTCGATCTCGATCAGCAGGCCGGCGACGCGTGGATCGCCGTCGGAGACGTCGATCAACTTGCGCAAGGCTTGCAGCGCAAAGGGCCGTTTCTCGCGGCGCCAGAACGGCAGCCGCGGCGCGAACTCGACCACCGCGCCGTCGATCTCGAATTTCAGCCAGGCTCGCTCCGGACACGCGCGCTTTCTGCGCCAGGCGTAGAGCGGGAAAAATATCAGGATCAGCGAGTTGACGAACAAGCCATAGAGCAGGCGCAGCATGGTTCGACTCGCGAGCGGTTCTGAAGTCAGCTCCGATTGAAGAGATCCGACAGTCTGTTTTCGCCGATCGTGATCAGGCTGTCGCCCTTCTGGACCACGAACTCGGGGCCGACGTTGAGCTCGACCTGTTCGCCGCGCCGCACGCCGATCGCCAGGTGGCCGCGGCTCTTGCAGTTTTCGACGAGCTCGGCATACGCCCGGCTCCGCGAAGCATCGTACGGCGTGAGGTACACTTTTTGTCCGCGCAAGTTCGTGGTCAGCTCCTCGACGACTTCCTGCACGCCGGGGTTCAGCACCTCGTGGCTCAAGAAGTGGGCATCGAAGCGCGAGGTGCACACGATTCCGTCGCAGCCGGCCTTTTTCAGGAGCTCCTGCGCGGAGAAGTCCACACATTCGGTCACCGTGTGAACCTGCGGGCTCCGGCCTTCGATCGCCAGCGTGATCGCAATGTTTTGATCGTCGGAGTGGGGGTCGCCCGGCTTTTTGCTGAACACCAGCGCCTGCGCGGCGGTATCGACACCGGCGCGAGTGAGTGTTTCGTCGCGTGTCGGATTGCCACGCACGAACATCAGCCCGCGATTCAGGAGCTCCACCGGCAACTCGATCAGGTCCTCGTCGATCATTACGATGTCGCGGCCCTTGCCGAAGCTCGGATCGCCCTCGAGCTCGTCGAGCAGGCGTTCCAGCTTGCTCAGGCTCGGAAAATTGATGATCACGAGGTGGCCCTTCAGCTTCTCGTAGCTGCTCATTCCGTGGAGCTCCTTGGTCTTGGCTTGAACCAGCGTGCTCGCGGCCACGCTCAGCACGTAACCCAATAGCCCGATGCCGAAGAACATCAGCGGCATTGCCACCAGAAACCGGCCCTGCGGCGACTTGGGGAAATAGTCACCATAGCCGACGGTGGTCATCGTCACGACCGAGTACCAGATCCCGTCGGACCAGGTCAGCGTCGGGTTTTCCGGCAGCTCGAAGTAGAGGTAGCCGGTCGAACCGTACGCGAGCACAGCGACGATCAGCGCGACCACTCGCAGCGGCGCCGGCGGGTTTCGCACCACGCGCCGCGAAAAGTAGCGATAGAGAACCGTGATCACGGCTCCTCGCGCCCCCACTTCGCGATCAGAAGGTCGGCCTTTCGCGCCACCTGCTGGTCGTTCCAGAGGCCACGGCGGTCGGCCCGGGCTTCTTCTTGTTCCTGGATGTAGAGCGGGAGCGAGGGAAACGGATAGACGGTGTAGGCGAGCGCGAGCCCGCGCTTGACCAGCTCGAGGCCCAGGTCGTCCTGACCGACGAAGAGCTCGGCGAGGGTGCGCCCGTGGCGATCCCTGGTCGTGTCGTGCAAAAGGACGCGCAACGGTTGGTTCTCGGTGAGCCGGCCGAGCTCGTCGATCGCGGCGCGGCCGAAGCGCGAAGCCGGATCGCGTTCGGGCTGCACCGGAAGCGCCTTGATGCCGAGCAAGCGCACGACGACGGGATTTTTCGCTTCGTCGTGCACGAGCAGCGTGTCGCCGTCGACGATCCGGTCGACGAAGACGATCGAGCCGTTGGCGAGCGTGGTTTCACTGGCCTGGACGGCGCGCCGCCGCGACTCCGCGTTCAGTCCGAAAAAAACCGAAGCGCCGAGGAGAGCGGCGATCAACACCCAAAAGAAGCGCGTCCCGGACTCCACGCAAGAAGACTAACGCGACGCAGCGTGGCACGAATGAAAATGGTGGCTATTTTTGTTGTGTTATGCGTCTGAATTTCATTGGCATCGGTCTCGTCGTCGTGGCGGGTTGTGCGGCACACGCTGCTCCCCCGCCGAGTACCCCGCGCGATCCTGCCGAATTGCCGCAGACGGAGGTGGCGCCTCGGGAGCGCGAACCGGCTCCCAAGCTCCTCGCGCCGCCGCCGGCTTACGGTAACAAGATCGTGATGGCGCGGGCTCGGACGCCGGCGGATCGGTTCTAGTTTCTGATTGCTTGCAAACCTCGCCTCGGGGTTCCATCCGAGTGCGATGCATCGTTTCGTGTTCGGGTCGGCCGCGGCGCTCGTGATCCTCGCGCTTCGGACCAGCGCACACGCCGACCAGCCGCCCCCGGCGGCTCCCGCCCCGGCTTTCGAAGAAGCGCGCCGCGCCTTCAAGGAGGAGCGCTACCGCGACGCTGCACTCGGTTTCGAGGCGGCGGATCGCGCCCGTCCCGATGCGGTGGCGCTGTACACCGCGGGGCAGGCCTGGGAGCTCGCCGCCGACTTCGCTCGCGCCGCGGACGCCTATTCGCAGGCGTTGCTCCGACGCGGGCTCGATCCGAATCAAGCGACGCGTACCCGCGAGCGGCTGGCCGCGCTCGGCGCCGAGCTCGGTGCGGTCGACGTGACCGGGCCGGAGGGGATGCGCGTCGAGCTCGACGATCACGCGAAATGGGCGGTTCCGGCGCGGCTCCATGGGACCGCCGGTGAGCACGTGCTGCTCGTCGTGCACGCCGACGGCGCCATCGAACGGCGCGCCCTGGTGTTCAGTGCGGGCAAAGTGCTCGCGATCGATGCGACGCCACCTGCCGCGCCGCCTGCCGTCACCCCCTCGGCACCCGTGCCTTCCGCTGCGGCCCGGCCGCCGGTGTTGCCCGAGCCGCAGAAGCACCCCGTAACCGAGGAGCCGAGCTCGGAACGTTCCGCGCTGTGGATCGGGGCGGGCTGCGTGGGCCTCGGCGCGGGTGTCGGCGCGCTCGGGGGCGGGCTGTTGTTGGCTCTGGCCGCCGACGACGTGGAGGACGCCGCCGATGACGCCCCTTCGACGAACGTCGACGACCACGCCGAGACGATGGAGACCCAGGCGCTCGCGATGGTGGTGGTAGGAGGCGTTTTGACGGCGACCGGCGCGGGCATCCTGATCTGGCAGGCGACTCGACCGAAGGCCGGGACGGCCGCGCTCGGAGTGCGCGTCGCACCACAGCGCCTGCTCCTGGAAGGGCGCTTCTAGGGGGCTCCGCGTGGCAAGCGGCTGGGCGGGGGCGGGTACCCTGGGTCCGGTCTCGCGCTCGATTACCACGTTCCAAAAGCCGCGATCCATGGCATTTCTCGGCAGGCGCGCGGCAAAATTTCAGATTAGCCCTGGCCGAAATCGCTCTAGCTCGGATTGCAACAAAACCGTAGATCGACGACCCTATCCCGGGCGCCGCGCGTTCCGGCCCCCCCGTCGAAAGAATTGATGGCACAAGCTCCGCGTAACGTCCCGCCGCTCGGGCACGGCACCGTCGTCAACGACCGGTACGAGATCCGTCAGAGCCTGGGCAAGGGGGGAATGGGCGAGGTTTTTCTCGCATACGACCGAAGCACGCAGCAGCCGGTGGCGCTCAAGATCGTTCGCGAGGAGTCGCGCATGCCCGGCGACGACGAAGCGCTGCGTCAAGAGCTGCTTCTCGCCCGCTCGGTGAGTCACCCAAACGTCTGCCGCGTTCACGACCTCGCGCCCAGCAGCTGGGGCCCGATCCTGGTGATGGAGCACATCGCGGGACAGACGCTCCACACCCACATCCGCCGGCGAAAAGCCCAGGGTGGGTACACCGCCGACGAGTTTCGCAAGATCGCGAGCGAAGCGAGCGCCGGGCTTGCAGCGATCCACGCACAAGGGCTCGTCCATGGCGACCTGAAGCCCGGGAACGTGATGGTCACCAACGACCGGGCCGTGATCCTGGACTTCGGATTCGCCCAGGAGCGCGCCCGCTTGAGCGCGCGGCGTCCGGGCGCGCCGCCCGACGGCGGGACACCGAACTACATGGCGCCGGAGCGGCTGCGCTCGGGCGGAGCGAGCCCCGAGGACGACATCTATGCGCTGGGTTTGACGCTGTGGGAGATGTGGACCTGCCGCGTGCCCGAGCCCGGCTACCGGCCGCGCGCCAAGCCGATGCGGGCGCAGATCATGTTCGACGTGCCGGCCGGTCTCAGCGTCGACGAGGTCAAGCAGATCTTCCGCAGTCTGAGCGAGGAAGCGTCGCTGCGCCCTCAGGCACGGCACCTGCGCTTCTTCAATCCGACCGCGCTCACCACCAGCCAGGTGCAGATTCCGCGCGACCGGCTGAGCCCGGGGCCGCCGCTCGGGCGTTCGATCACCGAGGCTTTCGTGCCTTCGGCGCAATCCTTGCTGATCACCTTCGCGACCAATGCGCCCGAAGGAGCGGGCCGGCTGTTCGCGCTCGAAAAACCGTTACTCACGGTGGGGCGTCGCGCGGGGCAGGACATGGTGTTGCCCGAGGCGACGGTGTCCGGAGCTCACGGCGTTCTGAAGTGGCAAGCCGGATCCTGGATCATCGAGGACACGGGCAGCACCAATGGCACGTACGCGGATCACAGCTTCGAGCGTAAAAAGACCGTGACCTTGCTCCACGGCGGCGAAGTCCAGCTCGGGGAATGCCGGGTCAAGCTCGTGAGTTTTCACGAAGGCTCGCCACAACATCAACGCGCCAAGGTGTACCTGGAGCGGCGCGATGGCCTGACCGGGCTCCTGTTGCGCGAGCAACTGGTGCGTGCGTTGCAAGACGACCTCGACTTTGCGCAGTGGGACAACGTGCCGCTCTCGGTCGCGCGCTATCAGATCCGCGGGCCGAATCGCCACATCAGCGAGCGCCCCACGATCCTCGAGATGCTCGCGCTGCGCCGCGCCGCACAACGCGTGGTCGAGCTCACGGAGATGCTGCTGCTCAGCGTCGTGCCCGTGACCGCGGGCCGGACGGGGCCGCTGAAATTCGCCGTCGCGATGACCGGGCCCGGCATCGAAGAAGCGCGGAACGTCGTCGAGCAAGTCGTGTCCCAGGTCCAGGGCCTGATGCCGGAGGCGCTCGACCTCGCGGCGACGCTGGTCAAGACCGAGCCAGGTCAGCCGGTGCAGACGCTTCTGGACGAATGATCGAAGGAGCCCGGGCTGGCCCCTCGGGGCGGCGTCGGGCCGAGGTTCCCTTCAGTCCGACCTGATTGATCAAGATGGCTGGTCCACCCCGCCCTGTGTTTCCGTCCGCCCCGAGCGAGCCGAGCTTGCGCCGGCTGGGTGTCGGCGGGAGTGGCTCGGGCGGTGACCGCCCGCTGCGGGCGCAGATCGTGGTCGCGCTGGTGATCGGCCTGATGCTGATCGCGGTGCCGCTGTACCTGTGGCGTCGGCCGAGCGCGTCAGACCAGGCTGCGCCCGATCAGAGCGCGCCGCGGAGCTCGGCGTCGGCTGCCGGTACCGTCCCGGTGCTCGGCCAGGTGACGCTCGACGCGGGTCGCGTGTTGGAACGCGTGCGTTTGAGCAACGCGCAGCGCGTCAAATGCAGCGCGGGGGCAGCGCGGGCTGGACAGGAGGGCAGCCTGTGCGACTCACTGCCGTACTTCGAAGAGGCGCTGGCCAAGGCGATCCGCGAAAACGCGGATTGCGCGCCGAAGACGGGCAAGGAGGGCACGATCAACCACGTGCTCACGGTCGACTTCACCCAGCGGCGGCTCCACGTCTTTCCCGGGGCGAGCGGAGGTTGGAAGGGACCGCAGGCCCGCAAGGCCACCGAATGCGTGAAGCGCGCGCTGCCGGCCCCGGCGTGGGACTCGATCCCGCACCAGCACCGGTTCTATTCGATCGCGATCCTGGCCACGTATTTGCCGCCAAGCGCCGCGCCGCCGGCTGCGCAGGGCGGCGTGCCGGGTCAGCCGGTTTTCGAGTGACCTTCAGCGATTGCAGCTGAACTTGCCGTTGATCTCGATCCCGCACGTGTAGAGCACCTCCCCGCCGCACCCCCTCGCGCGGTAGTTGTCGCGCGACAGGTGAGTGACCTCGATGGACTGCGCCGGGCAGGGGAGATCACGCGCGGCGCGGGCGCGCACGGTTTCAGCGCGCTTCGATGGGCCAGCGCAGGCTGCGGGAAGCAAAAGCGCGATTACGAGAGCGAGCTGGGGCGCAGCCCCAGGGCGATGAGACATGCGAGTCTTGGAAGACCAGATCACGATCGGCACCTGAAGCGATAACCCACGAGAGAATCCGGCGAGGCCGGCGCCGGCTGCCCTGGGCTTGGCGGAGTCGCCGGGCCTTTCAGGCGGTCCGCGCGAACCAATGTCACGGCTCGGAACCTTGCGCTAGGGCGGAGGCGGAGGCAATCCGTGCTGCTCGTTTTTCTCGGCCTCGAGCACGCGGTGCGCGAGCGTGCGCTCCATGCATTCGCGAGCCAGGCGGCTCAGCGCCTTCTGGTAGACGTCCACGTGATCCGTGTAGTAGCCGCGGGCCGCCAGTACCGCGACGAAGTCCTCGGTTCGGCCCTGGCGCGCGGCGCTGAGCGCGCCCCGGTAGCGCTCGAGCAGCAAGCTGACGTAGTCGTACGCGCCTTGCTCGGGGGTCTCGTAGACGCGAAAGCTGCGGCGCACGAGCTCCTTTTTCGAGCCGGTGGCCTCGCGCGTCCAGACGTGACGGCCGCCGCGAGACTTGTGGCCTTTGAGGCCGGCAAAGTTATAACCCATCATGCGCGTGCCGCGCCCGGTCTCGTGAGCCCAGTGTGCCCACAGCGTGCTGAGTCCGGCTTCGGATGCCGGCTTTCCGAGCACGCCGTGCCAGGCGCGAGCCAGGTAACGGGCCGCGGCTTCCTCGCCGAGCGGCGTCACGGTGACCACTCGCTGCTTCGGGTCGCTGCGTTCGATCCGGCGCGGCGGTTTTGGTGGGCTCACTGGCGGCGGAGGAGCAGCGGGACGCGGCAGCGCGGCTTGCGGTTCCGCGGACGGGATCGGCGTCTGGATCGGTCGAGCCTGTTCTGCCCGTTCTCGAGCGCAGGCGCTCGACCGCAAGGCCGCGCAGCACCAGAGCGCGCCGAGTGCGGCAGCGCGAAGCTCGCGCCTGCGGCAGTGCCAGAACGCCAGCTTTGGCAAAAAAAGCTGCTTTTTGCGGGGCTCGGGCACCGCCGCGTATTGGAGCAGGGTTCTCACCGCGCGGGCAAAACCCTGCGCGGTCGGGGTGCGGCGGTGCTCTAGCGCTCGGGCAGCTCGAGCTTGCCGTCGAAGCGAACCCCAGCCACCGCGTCGCCGAGCACCTTGCGCCGCTCGGCCGATGGAGTTTTCTGGCGCAGCTCGCTCAGGTAGTCGACGAAGCTCGCGAGCTTGGCCTCGACGAACACGCGCTCGAGCTCTTCGCGCAGGCGGCGGCCCAGCGCCGGCGCGGCGCCCGCCGTGCTGACCGCCGCGATCAGCGCGCCCGCGCGGGCGATCGCGACGTGAAAGAAGCTGCTGGAAGCCGGGTGATCGACGGCGCAAAACGGGACGCGGCGCAGCTCGGCGGCCCGCGCGACGCGCTCGGTGAGGCCGCTCCGGGCGTCGAGCGTGGTCAGCACGGCGAGCCATTTGCCGTCGAGATCTTCCGGTGCGAAGGCGCGGCGCTCCAGCGTGATGCGATCGGCCAGCGCCAAAAGTTCGGTTTCGGCCTCCGGATCCGGCCGATCGGTGACCAGCGTGACCTGCGCGCCGGCGCTCAGCAGCGACTCGGCGCGCTGGGCAGCGTCCCGGTTACTGCCGATCACCAGGCAGGGGCGGCCCTCGAGCACCAGGGCGATCGGAAAAACGCGGGTCGTCATGGCTTCTTGGGGCGGGTTCCCGTGGGCACCGCGCTCTTGGTGGTGAAGTTGAGCTCGCGCTCGGCTGTGCCGATGCGCTGCAGGAAAAGCCCGGTGAAGGTGCTGAACAGGGCGTCGCCCGGAGCCGCGGTCGCCGTTCCCGACGGCCGGCTGACCCAGCGCTTGATCTTCTGCAAGAGCTCCGCGCTCACCGGGTTCACCTGCACCTTCGCTTCCAGGTATAGCGCGCTCCCCGCCGGAATCTGCGCGGGCGTGGCCGCGATCAGCTTGGAGGTTGCGGCGCAGCGCTGCAGGACGCCTTCGGCAGTCACGACCGGTCCCGGCGGGCGCCCGCGGCTGCCCGGCGGCCGGGCGATCTCGACCAGGTACGCTTCCTCCCAGACTAGCCAGGTGATCTTGCACGTCTGCGCGGTCGTCGAGAGCGCCTGGCGGGTGCCGGCGCGATAAACCGTGGCCGTAAACACGATCGCCATCGGCAAGCCGCGCGTGAGCTTCCGCAAGATGTCCGAATCGATCGCGTCGCGAAACGACACGTCGACCATCAGCTTGCGGGTCGGCGCATCCCAGTCGAAGCGCACCTCGCGGCGCGCCGGCGGCGGCTCCTTCTCCTGCGCGAACGCGGGCAACGGCGCGAGCGCGCCGGCCAGGCACAACAGCGCGACAGCGTGCTGTCGGAGCCCCCGCGTCACTGGTCTTCCTCGCCTCCCACCGGGAGCAGGCCGATCGCGTTGGCAAAGCCGAACGTCAGGCCGCCCACGCTGGTGTCGACGCGAAAGCCGATGTTCGCGGTGAGATCGATCGGGATGCGCGCTAGGCCGGTGTAGCCGCGCGGCGGATGCTGGATGTCGTAGAGGCTCGACACCAAGTAGAGCCCGGTCGAAGCGAACAGATCGATGCCGTAGACGGCTCGCTGGCCGCGGTAGAGCGGGATCCGGTACTCGACGCCGATCTTGGCCGCGTACTGGCCGCGCCGGACTTCGGCGATCGAGGTGTCGAAGAAGTTCGGCGGCGGGCGGCGATCGAAGTTGAGCCCGAGCACGCGGTCGGGTCGGAAATCGCTGAAGTCGTTGACGTAGTACTGCTCGAAGAACGGAGCGTCACCGTTGATCGCGCCGCCGAACAGCTGCAGCCTGAGCACGTGGTCGGCATAGGGGAGCGTCCACCACTTCGAGGCATCGACGTCGAGGCGCTGATAGACGTAGTCGCTGCCGAACGGCAGCCCGACCTCGCCGGTGATCGCCAAAAACCAGCCGCGCGTCGGCAGGAACGGCTGGTCGCGGGTGTCGTGCTGGAGCGTGGCCCGCGCCGTGGAAAGCACGCTGACGCCGGGATCGATGTCGAACTGGATCGGCTCCGGAAAACCTGCCCGCAGATGCGCCGCGGCCTGCGGCACCGTGGCGTCGATCGACTCGAGCCGGTAGTGAAACCAGAGCTGAGTCGCCACTGACAGATCGCGTCCGACTCCGAGGTTGCCGCCGAAGCGCGTGTAGCGAACGACCGCGCGCGGTTCGGCCTCGTTGATGTCGATCTTGGTGACGCCGGCGTTGCCGAAAAAATCCTTGGCCTTGTTGTAAAGCAGCGACCCGCTGGTCATCCAGTGGCCGCCCAGGAACGCCGGATCGAGAAAGCGCGCGCGCAGCGCGTACTGCTCTTCGGCGACGGCGAATGCGCCGCCGAGGGTGATCCCGGTGCCCGCGACGTTGGTTTCAGCCGCGTCCAGGCCGCCGTACGCGGTGAGCGGGATCGAGGCCCCCTCCGTATCGGCGTCCCGCGACACCCCCATCCAGATGTCGTTGAGCACGATCGTATTGCGCTCTTCGACCTCGACCACGAGCACGACGCGCCCGCGCTCCGAGCCCTTGCGCAGCGAAAACTGCACGTCGCGGAAGAAACCCGTTCCGAGCAGCCGGTAGCGCGTGAGCTCGACCTCGGGATCGTCGACGTCGATGATGTCGCCCGGTTTGAACGGGATGTAGCGGAGCACGACGCGCGAGCGCGTCCGGCTGTTGCCCCGGATCTCGACCGCTTCGAGCGTGTAGCGGACCAGCACGTCGCCCGGGCCGCGACCCACGCGCGTGACTTCGCTGCGCGCGTGCGGCGGTGGTTCGAGCGACTCCTGGTCCTCGATCTCGATCATCAGCTCTTCGTCGGTGGCGCTGGTGGCTCGAGCGGGAGCCGGTCGCTTGCCGGCACCCCAGGTGTCCGGAGCTTCGGCGGGCGCGGGGGGCGGGGCGGCAGCGGGCGGCGCGGGAGCGGCCGCGGGGGGCGGGGCAGGAGCGGCAGGCGGCGGCGCGGGCGCGGCGGGCGGCGGCGCGGGCGGTGGCGCTGCGGCGGGCGGTGGCGCCGGGGCCGGCTGGGCGGGGCTCGTGCGGGCCCCGAGTACGAGCACGAGCACGGGCAGGATCGCACGCGGGGCCACGGGCCGGCTCACGCCGCCACAGTACCGACGACAGGGTGCCCGAGCCAAGTAGCGTCGGTTAGGGGGGGAGCAGTGCTCGAAGGAAGATGCGCCGGTAGGTCAAGAGATACGCTTCGCCCTGCGGGTGATTCAGGCGCTGGCGCAAGCGCTCGCGGTAGTCCTCGGTGAAGCGCGCGAACAGCTCCGGTTCGAGCCGCGCGCCGTACCACGTGAGCACGCTGCCCTTGACCCACTCGAACAGCCCGTCGGAGTCCGGCAGCCGGTGCAGGTAGATCTGGGCACGGACCACCTGGTCGGCGAAGCCCAGGCGATGAAGCAGCAGCGCATAGTCCTCGAGCGAGAGCAGCGGGCTCGCGCGCCTCTCGGCGGCGAGCGCGGCCGCGTACGGTGCTTCGGCCGCGAGCTCGCGAGCGGTGCGCTGCGAAACGTGGTCGTCGTTGGCGGGCATCTGAACCGCGATCTGGCCGCCGGGGGCTAGCCAGGCGGCGATGCGCTCGAAGAGTGCCGCGTGATCGTCGACCCAATGAAGCGCCGCGTTCGACAGCACCAGGTCGAAGCCGCCCGCCGCGGAAAACTGTTCGACCTTGCGCTGCTCGAAACGCAAGGTCGCGGAAGCGTGCGCCGCCGCGCGCTCGAGCATCGCCGCGGAGGCATCGATGCCGAGCGTCTGCTTGGCGGCGAGCTTCTGGTGCGCCAAAAGCGTGAGCTCGCCGGTTCCGCAGCCGAGATCGAGGATGCGCAAATCGGCGCGCGGTTGTACGAGCGCGAGCAGGTCCAGGAAAGGAGCTCTGCGCTCGTTTCGGAACCGCTCGTATTGCTCCGGGTTCCAATTTTCGGCCATTGCGCCGGCATGCTACCGCCCTAAGCTTCGCGCATGGCGCTTGATGCGAGGCCGCTGCTCGGAAAGATCGCGGTAGTCACCGGGGCTTCGAGCGGTATTGGCGCGGCCACCGCACGCCTTCTGGCTGCGCGGGGGGCGAGCGTCGTGCTGGGCGCGCGGCGTCGCGAACGCCTCGAGCAGGTACGGGAAAGCATTGCGGTTTCGGGGGCCGAAGCCAGCGCGATCCCGGTCGATGTCGCCGACGCGGCAAGCACCGCGGCCTTCGTGGCAGAGGTGCTGCGCCGTCACGGCGCGGTCGATATCCTGGTGAACAGCGCCGGTCTGGCGCGGGGTTTCGAGCCGGTTTTGCACAACGACGAGCGGGACTGGCGCGAGATGATCGAAGCCAACGTCGTCGGTCTGATGCGCATGACGCGCGCGTTCTTGCCGGCGCTGATCGCGCGCGGGGGCGGCGACATCGTCCACATCGGTTCGATCGCCGGGCTCGAACCCTATGCGAAGGGCGCTGCTTACTGCGCCTCGAAAGCGGCGGTGGAGTCCTTCGTGCGCGCGCTGCGGCTGGAGTTGGTGGGTAGCAGGATCCGGCAGCTCGTGATCGAGCCCGGGATGGTCGAAACCGAGTTCAGCGTGGTGCGCTTTCACGGCGACAAAGGGCGCGCCGACTCGGTGTATCGCGGGCTCGTCCCGCTGATCGCGGACGACGTGGCCGAATGCATCCTGTTCGCGCTGACGCGACCCGCACACGTGTGCGTCCAGACGCTGCTGGTCACACCGACTGCGCAAGCTTCCGCGACGGTTTCCGCCCGCGATGCCGAGAAGTCCGGGCCGTAGCGGGTTGCAAGTCAAAAACGCAGGCCTCGGCGCTCACATCTCTAGCCAGAAATTTCCAGTGAGAAGACGGCGGCGCGGAACGCCACAACGCTTTCCGGTGACGTCGGGCGTCGCCGGCTGTTAAAATATGGTGCTTTGCGCGACAGCGAGAACTTGCTCGGCGGAAAATATCGGCTCGTACGCTTGCTCGGCGCCGGCACCGCAGGAGAGGTCTGGGAGGCCGAGAATACGTTCGTGATGCGGCGGGTCGCGATCAAGAAGCTGCGCAGCGATCTGGCGCGCGACCCCGAGGTGCGGGCGCGCTTCAGCGCGGAAGCGCGGGCCGCCGGTCGGATCCGTCATCCGAACGTGGTCGATGTTTTCGACCTCGGGCTCGCGGACGGCGGCGAGCCGTTCATGGTCATGGAGCTCTGCGACGGCGAGACGCTGGACAGCGTGATCGAGCGCCGCGGCGCGGTCGGAGTCAGCTACGCGTGCGAGCTCCTGTGCCAGGTGCTGAACGCGCTGAACGCGGCGCATGCGCTCGGCATCGTGCACCGCGATCTGAAGCCGGCCAACGTGATGGTGGTGCATCCCCATCCGGAAGAACCGGTGGTCAAGGTGCTCGATTTCGGCATTGCCAAGGGCCTGGAACGCGAGCGCTCCGAGTCGGAGGAGCGGGGTCTGGTGTTCGGGACGCCGCTCTACATGGCGCCCGAACAAGCCGCGGGGGAAGCCGTCGATCACCGCAGTGATCTGTTCGCGGTGGGCGTGATTCTGTTCGAGCTTTTGGCCGGCCGGCCGCCTTTTTCGGGCAACACGCCGGAGATTCTGCTGGCCAACGTGCTCAGCCGCCCGCCGCTGCCATTGACCCGGTTTGCCAAGGCCGCGCCGGCGGAGCTCGAGCTGGTCGTCAACAAGGCAATGAGCAAGGACCCGGTCGACCGCTTTCAGAGCGCCCGCGAGTTCGAGCGCTGCCTGGTGGATTTCATCGCACCGTCGCAGTCATCGAGCCGGCGCATCACCGGCACCAGCGACGTGCCCTTGCCGCTGATCGCACGCGACACGCTGGTGCCGAAGGCGCCCGCGGCGCCCGAGTTCGATCGAGCCGACGCGAAAGACGACGCACCGGCCACGCCCGAAGCGCCGCCCCAGTCGGTGCGGCGCGGACGCTTGCAGCTAGTGCTCGAGGGTACCGACCCACCCCCGGCAGGCAACGAAGGCAACCTCGGCGAGTGACCTGAGCGTCGAAAGCAGCGTCGGAGTCAACGCGCGAAGTACTTGGTCGCGCGCTTCTGACCCTTGGTCCGGACGGCCTTGTCGGAGATGAGCTTCCGGATCGGCAGCGTCAGCTCCTTGGTGTCCGTGGAAAGGCCCTTGGCGATCGCTTCCACACCCTGACCCGGGTGCTTCTTCACGTAGCTCAGCACGGCCTTCGTGGTCTCGGCGATCTGATCGGACGAGCGCTTTTCGCCCTTGCGCCGCGCGCCGCCACGACCCGCAGGACGGCCGGGGCCACGCCCGCGCCCGCGCCGTGCGCCGCCGCCCGAGCCGAGTGCGTCTTGCACCGACTCCAACGCCGTTTGCCGGACGAGCTGATTGAGCTGATTCACGAACTCTTCGATGCGATCTCTGATTTGCTGGTCGGTTTCACTCATGGCGCAAACTTCGTGTCACGAGGGTGAGGCGCTGTCAAGCAGAACTCTGCTCGAGAATCACCGAGATCGTCAATGTCAGGTGAAGAGCCGATGCCGTTCTTTGAAATCGACTAACGAACTATTGCACTTCGACGTGTGTCACATTGCACCAACTGCGAGCTTCGCTGATTCAGTGAAATTGCCAGAAAACAGCGCCAATTCAGCGCGCCCGCTCGTAGTCGCAGGTCAACTCGCCGAGCCGGTGAATGACTCGCTTGTCGAGTTGTCCGGCGTCGAGGCGCCATTCCCAATTCCCGCGTGCAGTACCGGGCACATTCATGCGCTCCGAGCTGCCGAGTCCGAGAATATCTTGAATCGGGACGATCAAAAGGTTGGCGCGGGACATGGCCGCGGCACGTATCAAATCCCAGTGGATGGTTTCGGGCCGCCCGCCCGCGTAGCGACAGACTCGACGCTTGGCAGGCGCTAGAAGCTTGGAAAACCACCCGGCGATCGTGTCCGTGTCGTGCGTTCCGGTGCAGGCGAGGGCGTGCTCCGGGAAGCGATGCGGCAAGTGTTCGGAGGCGCCGGGATCGAACCCGAACTGGACCACGCGCATTCCCGGCAAGCCGAAGCGATCGCGCAAGGCGTGTACGTCGGGCGTGACGATCCCGAGGTCCTCGGCCACGAAAGGCAGGCCGCCGAGCTCGGAGGCCAGGCGTTTCAAGAGCTCGTCGCCGCACACGTGGACGAAACGACCGCGGGCCGCGTTGCGGGCCCGTGGAGGGCACTCCCAGACGCGGTGGAAGCCGATGAAGTGATCGAGTCGCACGGCGTCGAAGCGGCTGAGCGCGACGCGCAACCGCGTCACCCAGAAATCGTAACCGGAAGCTTCCAGCGCCTTCCAGTCGTAGAGCGGATTGCCCCAGAGCTGCCCGGTGGCGCTGAAGTTGTCGGGGGGCACACCGGCCTGGACCAACTTCTGCCCGCGCCGATCGAGCTTGAAGGCGCGCGAGGCTTGCCAGACCTCGGCCGCGTCGTGGGCGACGAACATCGGGACGTCACCCAGTAGACGCACGCCGAGCGCGCTACTGTGCGCACGCAGGGCGCGCCACTGGTGATCGAACAGGAACTGAACCAGCTCGTGGTACTCGACCTCTTCGCGGAGCCGGTTCCTCGCGGCCATGAGCGCCTTGGGGTCGCGCTGGCGCAGCGCTGCCGGCCACTCGACCCAGGATTTTTTGGGGTGCTCGCGGTGGAGCGCCATGAACAGCGCGAAGTCGGCGAGCCAGTCGGCGTGACTCTGACGGAAGTCCTCGAGCTCCTGGCGCAAGGCTGGCGCTGCTCGCGTGGCGAAGCGCTTGCACGCCGCGCGCAGGCGCGTTTCGCGAAAGCGCCGCGCGCCCGCGTAGTCCGCGCGCCGGGAGCGGGCGAGCTTTTGGGGAGGCTCGATCTCGTCGGCGCGCAGCAGGCCGTCGTTCACGAGCCGGGTCAGGCTCACCAGAAGCGGGTTCCCCGCGAACGAAGACGGGCTCGAGTACGGAGAATTGCCGGCCCCCGCCGGGCCGATCGGCAGCATCTGCCAGAAGCTCTGCCGCCCGAGCGCCAAAAGCTCGACGAAGTGGTGTGCCTCGGCCCCGAGGTCGCCGATGCCATGCGGGCCGGGCAGCGAGGTCGGGTGAAACAACACGCCGCTCGCGCGGGTGTCGAATACCCGCGCTGGACCGGCGTCGACCCGCTTCAATCTTCTTCTCCCAGGGCCCGACGCGGCTCGCTCGACGCCTTGAGCGCATCGGTCGGAACGGCCTTCGCACTCGGCAATGCCTCGGGTGCGCTCTCGAGCGCGGCCGAGTCCGCCGTGGCCGGGTCGGTCGTGCCGGGTTCGAGCTCGCCTTCCGTCGCGCCTTCGACGTCTGGCACGCTTTGCCCGCGCGGCTTCGCCAGGAGCGAGGCGACCACCGAGAGCGTCAACACGCCGCCGATCACGGCGAGGCTGACGAGATTCGGCACCTTGACCACGCTCGCCCCCACCATCTTCAACCCGATGAACACCAGAATCGCCGCCAGGCCGAGGTCGAGATAGCGGAAGCGGCTCATCATGCCGGCGAGCAGGAAGTACAGCGCTCGCAGGCCGAGGATCGCCATGATGTTCGAGGTGTAGACGATGAAGATGTCGTTCGAGATCGCCAGCACCGCCGGCACCGAGTCGACCGCGAACAATACGTCGGTGAACTCGACCACCAGCAGCACGAGGAACAACGGGGTCGCATGGCGCACGCCGTTCTTGAGCGTGAAGAAGCGCTCGCCATCGAGCTGGTCGGTGGTGCGCAGGTACTTGCGGGCGATCCGCAGGATCAGGCTCTGGCCCGGATCGACCGCGTCATCGTCCTTCTTCAGCGCGAGCTTCGCGCCGGTGACGATCAGGATCCCGCCGAAGACGTAGATCATCCAGTGGAAGGCGCTGAGCAGCGCGGTGCCGAGCACGATGAACAGACCGCGCATCAAGATCGCGCCGGCGATGCCCCACGTCAGGATCCGCTGCTGGTGCCGCTCCCCGATCCCGAAGTAGCTGAAGATGACCAGAAAGACGAACAGGTTGTCGACCGAAAGCGACTCCTCGACCAGGTAGGCGATCACGTAGGTGAGCGCGTGGTCAGTGCCCATCCGTGTGTTGACCCAGAGCGCGAAACCGAGCCCCACGACGATCCAGATCACGGTGCGGATCAGGGCCTCGCGGAACGAAATGCGATGGGCCCCGCGGCCGAAGAGCGCGGTCTGGAGCAGCATCGTGCCGAGAATGACCCCGGCGAACACGGCCCAATCGAGCGTCGTCCCGCTCGTCGACAGGGCGGGCGCGCTCGTCGACATGGCGGGTCTGCTATCATGCCGACCCCGTGCGCGCCACACTGGAGCGCGGTGTCTGCGAGGCCCTCATGATCGACAGCCGAAGCTCGTACCTCGCCATTTCTAGCTCGCGTCGCCGGCTTCCCTCACGGTTGCCGTCGCGTGGCGTCGCCTTCGTCGCGCTGCTCGCGCTGGCGGGCGCTTGCGATCGGCCCAAGGAGCCGCCGGCGGGCACGCAGCCGGTCGTGAGCGTGGCCCAGAGCCCCGCGGCGCCCGCTCCCGCGCCTACACCGGCGCCATCGCCGAGCAGCGTCAACTGGACCGATCCGCCGCGCTGGCAACGTCTAGCCGCGACCAGCCCGATGCGCAAAGCCAGTTACAAGGTCCCCAAGGCCGGCGGCGACACCGAGGACGGCGACGTCAGTGTCTTCCATTTCGGTGCAGGCCAGGGTGGCGGCATCGAACCGAACGTCGAGCGCTGGGTCGGACAGTTCAAAGGCGTGGACAAAAGTCAGGTCAAGCGCAGCAGCCGTTCCGCGAATGGCATGGTTCAAAACATCGTCGAGATCGAAAAGGCGACGTTCAGCTCGGGAATGCCCGGAGGACCGACCACGCCGAAAGACGGCTACGCGTTGCTCGGGGCAATCGTCGAAGCGCCGGACGGGAATTGGTTTTTCAAGATGACGGGGCCGGCGGCGACGGTGAAGAAGGCGCGCGAGGAGTTCATGGCGCTCTTGGACAGCATCAAATCGCAGTGAAGGGGAGCGTCGTTCGACGTACGCTCGACGCATGCTGCGTTATCGAGATTTCATTCCAAAAGTCTACCAGGCGCCTTCCGTCGGACCTTTGGGGATCATGAGCCACGGCTTGTCCGAGCCGTTCGATGCCGCCGTTCAAGCTGCGGGTAACTGGATCAGGGACCACCGGATTCAGGTGATGCACTTGGAGACGGTTGTACTCACCAGCGCGGGCGCGTCGTCTCAATCCGTGGGGACGGCCGTGCCTGCCCAGCCGGTGGGGCTGTTTTGGGAGCAGTTTCTGCGTGTCTGGTACGACGACGAGGTGGAGCGGCCCCCGTATCGTTGAACGGTCCTCCACACGAGCCGAAAGGGGAAGTGGGGGCGTTGTCCGACGTAATTACGATGGATGCTGCGCCATCGAGACTTCATACCGAAGGTCCATCAGGCCCCTTCCTTCGGAATTTTCGGACACGTTTCGGAGGGTTCGTCTGAGACCCTCAACGACGCCGTCGAGGCTGCGGGTACCTGGATCAAAGACTACCGAGTTCACGTAGTGAACGTGGAGACGGTGATATTGGTTGGAGCCGACAGGTCGTCTCAAACACTGGGGGTAGCGGTATCGGCCCGGCAGATCGAGGGGCTGTTTTGGATTCAGTTCGTGCGCGTCTGGTACGACGACGAAGTGGAGCGGCCGCCGTATCGTTGAACCGGCTCACACCATCTGCTGCGGCTGGGTGCTCGCGCGGCTGCGGCGGCTGCGCAGGATGCGGATGCCGAGATCGAGCCGGATGAAGGCGAGCATGGCGGCCAGGATCAGCGCCGCGCCGACGCCGGCGAGCCAGCGGTTGTACTCGGCTTTGACGTAGACGGCGCTTTCGCCGATGCGGGGCAGGGCGTCGGGCCGTTCGGGCAGGCCGTATTTCTTGGCGAGCTCCTTGACCTGCGTCACGTGGAGCACGGGAATGTCGCGCGAGACGAAGCGCACCATCACGGAGTCGACGACGCCCGAGCCGCGCGGCAGCTCGCGGTTGAGCCCGGGCTCGAATTGTTTCTTGCCCACGTGGGTGCCGACGGACGCCGTGCTGCCGCCGATGTTGATGTAGGCCTTGATCGGGCGGCCGCGCGCCTGCTCTTCGTAGACCTGCATGCGCTGCTCGATCGAATCGTTGAGGCTCTTGGGATCGTTCAGCTGGAGTCCGTTGCGGGCGATGCCGGCCTCGAGCAGGGCGCGGCCCTCCTTGGACATGCCGAAGCCGCGGTCGTCGATGCCGCCGCGCGAGGCCGCGACGGAGCGGAAGCGAAACACATTTTTTTCGACCAGGATCCGCTCCATGTCGACCCAGAGCAGATCCGGATCGTTGGCGCCCCATTCCGACGAGGACACGCCGCTGATCGCGATCGGTTGCAGCTCGAGTACGTGCACGGCGGCGAAGGTGGCGATGTTCAGGGCCGGGAACGAGCCGCTGAGGCCGATCGCGACCAGGTCGCCTTTTTCGACGCCGGCGCGCTTCAAGAGGTCGACGATCACTGCGGCGAAATTGGGATTCGCGCTGGTCTGCTTGGCGTCGAGGTAGCCGGTGTTCGAGGTGACGGCCGTGAGCGCGCTGCCGATCATGCCGCTGCCCGCCGGATCGATCTCGGGGTCGATCACGGCGCCGCGGCGCTGGCGCTCGCTCTTGATCGCCCCCATCGCTTCGCGCGCCTTGTGCGCGGCCGCGATCTTCTCGTCGTAGTAGCGCTGGCGCGTCTGGACCGGGAACGACTCGACGATGAACAAGGCGCCGAGCGCGAGCGCCGCGATCAGGAGTAGCGCCGAGCGCGATACCCCGGGCGGCCGCCAGTAGACGCGCTTCACGACACGCGCTCCAGGCCGACCACGATCAGGATCAAGCGCACGACGACCGAGGCCGTGAGCAACGCGGCCAGGGTTTCGACCAGACCCTGGCGATCGAGCCAGATCGCGATCAGGCCGGGGATGATGAAGCCGATCATCTGGAGCTCGGTGCCGTGCATGTGGGCCCAGTTGCCGGTGGCCCAGCGCACCAGCATCGCCACCAGGTAGCCGACGATGATCATCAGCACCGTGCGCCGCCGCCCGTACAGGATCATGAACGACGACAGGGTCTGGACGACGATGAAGGTCGCGATGCCGCCCGCGATCGTCAAAAGCACGTCGAGCGGGCGCGTCAGATTCAAGGCCAAATAGCCCGGGACGATCATGCCGCCGGCGGCGATCCCGAACATTTCGGTGAAGAGCAGGCTCAGCACCAGGCCGATGCCCACGCTCAGCGCGAGCAGCTCGTTCACGGCTCGGACCCCTCGGGTTGCGCGCGATTCTTGAAATGGCGCACCAGCGACAGGCCGTGGCCGCCGATGTTGCCCATGCCCATGATCAGCGCGGAGTGCTCGACCAGCCCGATGATGCGCTCGAAGATCTCGTGTACGTCGAGCGCTTCGGCGAAGACCAGCCGGTTGCCGTCGAAGCCGGCGCGGGTGGCGGCGCGCGCGAACAGATAAGTCCCGGTGCCGATCAGCACCACGTGATCGGCCGGCGACCAGGCGCCGAACTCGCGGCCGAGCAAGAGTGAGCGATCGGTGCGGTCGGAGCGGCAGTTGAAAACCGCGATGCGCTTGCTCACGCCGGGCGTGCGACGGATCGCGAGCTCCCAGAGCTGGCGCGTCGAGATCGGATCATTCGCGGCGAACGCGTTGTAAAATACGATTTTGCGGCCGAAGTAGTCGAGCGCGTGGCGGGTCAAAGCGCCCGGATCGGGACGGCTCTTCTGCATCCCGGACAGCGCCACGCCACGTTCGACGCCGAGCGCTTCGCAGACGGCGAGCGCGAGCGCGACGTTGTCGGCGTGCTCGGTGTAGGAAAAGCCGGAGAGCGTGGCTTCGTCGATCGCGGCCACCGCGCCTTTTCCCACGGCGTGAAGCTGGCAGCTCCGATCCTCGGCCGCGCGCTCGATCACCGCGAGCTCGGCTTGCTCGGCGGTGAAGAGCCGGGCACGCGGTGGAATCATGCCCGAGAGCGCGCGCGCGACGTCGGCGGCGGTCGGCCCCATCACGTCGAGGTGATCGGGCCGCGCATTGGTGATCACGGCGTGCGTGGCACGCAACAGCTTGAATTCGGAGACCGCCTGGAGCTCCGGCTGGAGCGCCATGCACTCGATGATCAGCGCCTCGGCGCCGTGAGCGACCGCCGTCGCGACGATCCGCTTTTGCTCGATCACGTTGGCGCCGGCGGGGCGAAACACCGGGACTTCGTGGCCGTTCGGCAGGATCATCCGCGCCAGCGTGCCCGTGGTCTTGGCGCACGTGACGATGCCGCTCTCGCGCAGCCCCGCGGCGATCAGCCGCGTGACGCTGGATTTTCCGCGGGTCCCGTTCACGTGCACGCGGATGCGAATCCGCGCGAGCGCCCGCTGATGGAGGGCATATTCGACGACCGCCGCGACGATCAGCAGCACGGCGATGACGACGAGAAGCTGGGTCGCGGTCAACAGCCGCCCAGGCTAGCATTTGCGCGCGCCCGGGCGGCCACTTCGCTAAGTGAGCTCGCGCGTGACCCACGGCAGGCTCGCCATCTTGGTCTTTCTACCTTTTCCGTTCCTGTTGATCCGATCTGGCGCTGAAAGCGATCAGAGATTCACGGCGAGCAGCGACTTCGAGGCCAGGATGGAACTCAATCAGCCGGCCGCTGGCTTGCCGCGGTGTAAACCGCCTTTTGTGCGTCGAAAGCCCGCTTGTAGGCGGGCCGTGCTTCGCCGCGGGCGACATAGGCGAAGAGGTTCGGATACTCGTCCAGAATGCCCGAAGGTTTCAGCCTGAGCAGCACCGACACCATCATCAGGTCGCCCGCGCTGAACCCTCCATCGAGCCAGTCGGCACTGCCGAGGCGAGCGGAAAGTTGCTTCAACCGGTCGCGGACGCGATCCACGACCAGAGGCAGGCGCTGCTTACTCCAGGGCTTATCGCCCTCCAGAAGCTTGGCGTTTGCGAGCTCGAGGATCGACGGCTCCACCGTGTTGACCGCTGCAAACATCCACGTGATCGCGCGCGCCCGCGCATTGGCGTCGTTCGGCAGCAGGCCCGCATGGCGCTCGGCGATATGGATGACGATCGACCCGGTCTC
>Ga0111538_10002718_pt1 | contig 24834 bp, 22 predicted proteins | sample SoiMethybrSBSTD1_FD_79669 | JGI IMG/M metagenome (GOLD analysis project Ga0111538, IMG submission 79669) | Bulk soil microbial communities from a Populus tree surrounding site in Tennessee, USA - Soil MetaG P. TD hybrid SBSTD1 (version 2)... | ecosystem: Environmental > Terrestrial > Soil >...
GCCCACGGCGTTGCCGGGACGGTAGGTCGCCACGTCGGCGGGGTTCGTCGAGCCGGCGGCGAGGTTGGCCATGCGCACGTGTTGCCAGAAGAGGTAGGACTCGTCGGTCGGCGTGGTGCTGTTCCAGTGGCCCTCGATCAGACCGTTGCCGACCGCGCCCGGCGACGATGCGAGGGTCGCGCCGGCCACGTGGCTGGCGATGTTGTTATCGTCGCCCGGCAGCGACTTGAACTTGTCCTGGAAAGCGTAGATGTAGGTCGGCACCACGCGAAAATCGTTGGCGAGGTTCTTCACCTTGGCGCTGTTGATGAGCTCCTGGCCCTTGAGGATGCCGCCGAGGAGCAGGCCGATGATCACCAGCACGATCGCGATCTCGACCAGCGTGAATCCGGATTGCTGCGTCTTCCTTCTCATTCTTGCCTCCATGTGGGTCCTGTCCATGCACAGTCCCTCGCAAGCACCGTGCCAAGCGAACAAGATATTGATCTTACACGTAATTTGTCAGTTCACGTACTTAGGTACCGGTTTCCCGGGCCACGAATCTGTCGCGCCCGGCGACACGCCTGTCGGGCTTCCGACAGCCCGGCCTTGATATGCTCGGCCCGACCTTGTCCACCGCCGCCACCCTGAACCTCGAGCAGCGCCTCGTCCGCCTGGTGGTCGCCCACCGCCGCTGGGTGGTGCTGGCGATGCTGCTCGCCCTGCACGCGGCGCTGGTGGCGGAAGCGGGCAGCGCCTTCCAGCGCCTGTGGCTGCTGGTGCACTTCGGCCTGTTCCTCGTCTGGCAGCCCTTCTTCTCCGCCGAGCGCCGGCTCGACGCCGCCTCGGTCGTGGTGCTGGCCGCGGTGACCGGCGGCATCCTCTGGTTCCTCGCGGGCTGGATGCTCGTCATGTGGCTGGCGCTCCTGCTGGGAATCCTCGGCGGGCGCGTATTCACCGCGAGGGCACGCCACGGCAACTACTTCTACCTCGTCGCCTTCACGTACCTCGTCGCCATCCTGCTGCTGTGGGCGGTGCCGCAGCTGGTCCTCGGCGGCGGCCAGGTGCTCCCCGCGGCGGTGGGCCTGTTCGCGCGCCGCGTCCTGCCGTTCTTCCTGGCGCTGCTGGCGGTGCTGCCGCATCCGCGCGAGGAGGCGCATGGCCTGGTGTTCGATTTCTTCTACGCGGTGCTGGTCTTCCAGCTGGGCGTCGTGCTGGCGTTGGGCACCGTGGTGGCGATGCGCTTCACCCGGGACAACTACGTCGAATCGGTGTTCATCACGGTGACGCTCTTCGGCCTGGCCCTGCTGGTGCTCGCGGTGCTCTGGAATCCGCGCCGGGGCTCCGGTGGCCTGCGAACCTACTTCTCGACCTACCTGATGTCCGTGGGCATGCCGTTCGAGCTGTGGATGCGGCGCATCGCGGAGCTCGCCGAGACCGAGGACGATCCGCGCCGCTTCCTCGAGAATGCGCTGGAGCAGGTGGCGGCGCTGCCGTGGATGCGCGGCGGGCGCTGGAGCTCGCCCGACGGCGAGGGAAGCTTCGGCGGCGAAAGCGAGCACGCGACGCAATTCAGCCACCTCTCGCTGCAGCTGGTGTTTCACTCGACCGTCCCGCTCTCGCCCGCGCTCAACCTGCACATGCGCCTGCTCGCGCAGGTCGTGGGCGAGTTCTACGAGGGCAAGCGGCGCGAGAAGGCGCTCACCCAGCACGCTTACCTGCAGGCGGTGCACGAGACCGGCGCGCGCCTCACCCACGACGTGAAGAACCTGCTGCAGTCGCTCTACACGCTCACCTCGATGGCCCCGAAGGAGCCGGCCGAGGGCTACCAGGGGCTGCTGCAGCGCCAGCTGCCGCAGCTCACGCGGCGGCTGCAGTCCACGCTCGAGAAGCTGCGCTCGCCCGAGATCGCGGCGAGCGACCTGCCCGTCGCGGCGAGCGCCTGGTGGTCGGAGACCGAGCGCCGCATGGCGGGCGGCGACGTGGTGCTCGAGGCTGCGATCGAGGCGGACGCCGAGATCCCGTCGGGCCTGTTCGACACGTTCGCGGAGAATGTGATCGACAACGCGCGTGCCAAGCGCGCGCGCGAGCCGGAGCTTGCCATCACGATGCGCCTGGCGGTGGATGCGAAAGGAATCGAGCTCTCGGTGCGCGACAGCGGCAGCGCGGTGCCGCCGGCGACCTCCGGCCAGCTCTTTCGCGCGCCGGTCGAGCGCGCGGGCGGGATGGGGATCGGCCTCTTCAACGTCGCCCGACTCGCGCGCCAGGCGGGCTACGAGCTGCGCCTTGCCTCGAACGCCGACGGCGACGTGCGCTTCGCGTTATCCCGGGATCGCTGAGACGACCTCTTCGAGGCCGCGGCGCCAGTCGGGGATGGCCACGCCGAAGGCGTCGCGCAGCTTGTCGTTCGAGAGCACCGAGTTCGCCGGGCGTTGCGCGGGCGTCGGATACTCGCGCGTGGCGATCGGCACGAGGCGCGGGGGAGTGAAGTCGAGCCTGCGCTGGCGCAGCATCTCGTCGAAGATCGCCTGCGCGAAACCGAACCAGGTGGTCTCGCCCGCGGCGGTGGCGTGATAGATGCCGCCGAGGGACGCGGCGTGGTCGACTCCCTTGCGGGTGAGGCTGCCCGCGCCGCCGCGTTCGAGGAGCTCGCGCACCAGGCGCGCGAGCGCGCGGCTGGAGGTCGGCGCTCCGCGCTGGTCGTTCACGACGCGCAGCTCCGGGCGCTCGCGCCCCAGGCGAACCATGGTGAAGAGGAAGTTGCGCCCGCGCGGCCCGTAGACCCAGCTGGTGCGCAGCACCAGGTGCTTCACGCCCGAATCGGCGACGGCGCGCTCGCCCTCGAGCTTGGTCTCGCCGTACGCCGAGAGCGGACCGACTGCGTCGGTCTCGAGGTAGGGCGCCCGCTTGCTCCCGTCGTAAACGTAGTCGGTGGAGAAATGCACCAGCAGCGCGCCGCTGGCGCGCGCCTCCTCGGCAAGCGCGCCGGGGCCGGTGGCATTCACGGCGTGCGCGGCCTCGCGGTCGGTTTCCGCGCGATCGACCGCGGTGTAGGCGGCGCAATTGACGATCACGTCCGCGCGCGCCTCGCGCACGCCTGCGCGGATCGAGGCGGGGTCGCCGAGATCGAGCTGCGCGCGCTCGCGCGCCACCACCTCGGCGCGTCCGGAAAGCTCACGCACCACCTCGGCGCCGACCTGGCCGCCGGCGCCGGTCACGAGCACGCGAATCACGCGAAGGTCTCCGCGCGCTCGAGCGGGAGGCCGGCCGCGTCCTTCGGCTTGAGCAGGGGCTCGCCCTCGAGCGGCCAGGCGATGCCGAGCGCGGGGTCGTTCCACAGCAGCGTGCGCTCGTGCGCGGGCGCGTAGTAATCCGTGGTCTTGTAGAGGAACTCCGCCCGCTCGGAGACCACCAGGAAGCCGTGCGCGAAGCCCTCGGGGACCCAGAGCATCCGCTTGTTCTCGGCCGAGAGTCGCTCGCCGACCCAGCGGCCGAAGGTGGGCGAGGAACGGCGCAGGTCCACGGCCACGTCGTAGACCTCGCCCACGGTCACGCGCACCAGCTTGCCCTGCGCGTTCTGCAACTGGTAGTGCAGCCCGCGCAGCACGCCGCGGCTCGAGGCCGAGTGGTTGTCCTGGACGAAGCGCACCTCGCGCCCCAATGCGGCATCGAAGGCGCGCTGGTTCCAGCTCTCGTAGAAGAAGCCGCGCGCGTCGCCGAAGACCGCGGGCTCGATCACGAGGACGTCGGGAATGGCGGTGGGGATGGCCTTCATGCGTTCAGAACACCCGGTCGCGCAGCACCTCGAGCAGGTACTGCCCGTAGGCGTTCTTCTTCATCGGCTCGGCCAGGCGCTCGAGCGCGCCGGCGTCGATGTAGCCCATGCGGAAGGCGATCTCCTCCGGGCACGCGATCTTGAGCCCCTGGCGGCGCTCGATGGTCTCGATGAAGTGCGCGGCCTCGAGCAGGCTCTCGTGCGTGCCGGTGTCCAGCCACGCGGTGCCGCGGCCCATCACCTGCACCGAAAGGCTGCCGCGCTCGAGGTAGACGCGATTCACGTCGGTGATCTCGAGCTCGCCGCGCGCCGAGGGCTTGAGCTTCGCGGCGATGTCCACCACCGCGTTGTCATAGAAGTAGAGGCCGGTCACCGCGTAATGCGACTTCGGGCTAGCGGGCTTCTCCTCGATGCTGATGGCGCGACCCCGGGCGTCGAACTCCACCACCCCGTAGCGCTCCGGGTCGTTCACGCGGTAGGCGAACACCGTGGCGCCCGTAGCCGCCGCATTGGCGGCCTGCAGGCCTGCGGCCAGGTCGTGGCCGTGGAAGATGTTGTCGCCCAGGATGAGGCAGGTGGGGTCGGAACCGACGAAGTCGCGCCCGACGAGGAAAGCCTGCGCGAGCCCGCCGGGATGCGGTTGCACCGCGTAGGAGAGCTCCAGCCCCCACTCGCGTCCGTCGCCCAGCAGCTCGCGGAAGCGCGGCGTGTCCTGCGGCGTGGAGATCACGAGGATCTCGCGGATGCCGGCCAGCATGAGCGTGGACAGCGGGTAGTACACCATCGGCTTGTCGTACACCGGCAGCAGCTGCTTGGAGACCACGCGCGTGGCCGGGTACAGGCGCGTGCCCGATCCGCCCGCGAGGATGATGCCCTTCCTCTTCATGCCGCGCTCCTCTTCGCGTAGTTGGTCTCGAGCCACTTGCGATACTCGCCGCTCTTCACCAGCGCTACCCAGTCGGCGTGGTCGAGGTACCAGCGCACGGTCTTCGCGAGGCCGGTCTCGAAGGTCTCGCGCGGCCCCCAGCCGAGCTCGGTGCGCATCTTGGTGGCGTCGATGGCGTAGCGCCGGTCGTGGCCGGGCCGGTCGGTCACGAACTTGATGAGCGCGCGATGGCCGCCGGCGCGCGGGCGGAGCGCGTCGAGTGTGTCGCACAACGCGTGCACGACATCGAGGTTCTTCTTCTCGGAGTTGCCGCCGACGTTGTAGGTCTCGCCGGGACGGCCCTTCGCCAGCGCCACGCGGATCGCCTCGCAATGGTCGGAGACGTAGAGCCAGTCGCGCACCTGCTGGCCGTCGCCGTAGACCGGCAGGGGCTTGCCCTCGAGCGCGTTGGCGATCATCAGCGGGATCAGCTTCTCCGGAAACTGGTACGGGCCGTAGTTGTTGGAGCAGTTCGTGGTGACCGCCGGGAATCCGTAGGTGTGGTGGTACGCGCGCACCAGGTGGTCGGAGCCGGCCTTGGAGGCCGAGTAGGGGCTGTTGGGCGCGTAGGGCGTGGTCTCGCTGAACGCGGGGTCGGTGTCCCTGAGCGTGCCGTACACCTCGTCGGTGGAGACGTGCAGGAAGCGGAAGGCGTCCTTCCCGGTGCCGGTGAGCCCGGTCCAGTACGCGCGCGCGGCCTCGAGCATCTGGAACGTGCCCACCATGTTGGTCTGCACGAACTCGCCCGGACCGTGGATCGAGCGGTCGACGTGGCTCTCGGCGGCGAAGTGCACCACCGCTCGCGGCTTGTGTTCCGCGTAGATGCGGTCGAGCAACTCGCTATCGCAGATGTCGCCACGCACGAAGACGTGGCGCTTGTCGCCGGCGAGCGTGGCGAGGTTGGCGAGGTTGCCGGCATAGGTGAGCTTGTCGAGGTTCACCACGGCCTCGCCCTCGGCCGCGATCCAGTCGAGCACGAAGTTGGAGCCGATAAAACCCGCACCCCCAGTGACGAGGATCATTGTCGAGTCTCCGTGCGGGTTTCAGCGGAGACTAATGCGGCCTTCGGCCGCGTTACGTCGGAGCCAAAACCCGCTCCGCCGGTCACGAGGATCGTCATTGCCTTGGTGCCTTTTCCAGCTCGATGAGCTTGAGGTATTTCAGGAACGAGTTGTTGCACCCTATCGCGATGTGCGCGAAGCCGGGGCCGCCGTCGAGGAAGCCCAGGCGCAACACGTAGAACTTCACGAAGCGCGCGAGCGGGCTGAGGAGCAGGCGCCAGTAGCTGCCGCGCACGCCCTGGCGATAGAGCGCCTGCGCGTGCAGCGTGGTGTAGCGGTTCTGCTTGGCGAGGTAGGTGGTCACGTCTTCGGCCGACTCGTGCAGCAAGTCGCCCTCGAGGCTGCCCACCTCCGCCGTGGTGAGCACGGCCTCGTGGACGTCGTCATTGGACCACCCGGCGTGCGCGCGGTGGAACAGGCGCAGGCTCCAGTCGGGATAGCCTTCGCCGTGGCGCAGCCACCGGCCGAGGAAACGGTTGCGCCGCGGCATGCGCCAGGCGTGGTAGCGCCCGCCGGCGAGCGCGGCGCGGATCGAGGCCGCGAGGCGCTCGCTCACGCGCTCGTCGCTGTCCAGGCAGAGCACCCATTCGTTGCGCGCGACCGAGACCGCGTGCTGCTTCTGGCGGCCGAAGCCGAGCCACTCCTTGGCCTCGACACGCGCGCCATGGCGCCGCGCGATCTCCACGGTCGCGTCGGTGCTGCCGGAGTCGACCACGAGGACCTCGTCGGCGAACGCAACGCTCGCGAGGCACGGGCCGATCTGCCCGGCAGCGTTGAGCGCGATGATGGCCACGGAGAGCGGCAACTTGTCCTGGGCGGGGAACGCCACGGGGGGATTGGATGTTCGAGGCTCGGGGGAAGCCCAACATTCTACAATGCGGCCATGCCCGCCCCGCGCGTCCTGTTCGTGAAGCTCTCCTCGCTGGGCGACGTGATCCACCACCTGCCCGCAGTCACCGACCTCGCCCGGCACCGTCCCGGCGCAAGCATCGCCTGGGCCGTCGAGGAGGCGTACGCGCCGCTCGTGCGCCTGCATCCGTCCGTCGAGCAGGTGATCCCGGTGGGCCTGCGCAACCTGCGCGCGCGCCCGCTCGAGCGATCACGCTGGGCGAGCCTCGCCGAGGCGCGGCGCGCGCTCGCGCGCGGCGGCTGGGACTATGTGATCGACAGCCAGGGACTCATCAAGAGCGCGCTCGTGGCGCGTGCCGCCGCCGGCATCCGCTTCGGCATGGATCGCAAGAGCTCGCGCGAGCGCATGGCGGCACGCTTCTACGACGTGGGCCTGCCCGTGGCGCGCGAACGCCACGCCGTCGAGCGCAACCGCGACCTGGTGGCGCAGGTGTTCGGCTATCGCGCGGGCACGCCCGCCGACTACGGCCTGCGCCCGCCGGAGGCGCCGCCCGCATGGGCGCCGCCGCCGCCCTACGCCGTGCTGCTGCACGCGGCGAGCCGCCCCGAGAAGGGCTGGAGCGAAGAGCGCTGGATCGCGCTCGGCCGCAGGCTCGCGGCGAGCGGGCACGCCTGCGTCCTGCCCGGGGGAACGCCGCCGGAGCGCGCGGCCGCCGCGCGCCTGGCCGCCGCCATCCCCGGCGCCCTCGCGGCGCCCGAAGCCACCCTGGTCGAGATCGCCGGCCTGCTCGCGCACGCGGCGCTGGTGGCCGGCGTCGACACCGGCCTCACGCACCTCGCGGTCGCCCTCGGCCGTCCGACGGTCGGCGTCTACTGCGCCACGCGTCCCGCGCTCACGGGATTGCACGGCGGTGGAGTGAACCTGGGCGGCCCCGGGCAGCCTCCGGCGGTCGAGGCCGTGGCCGCGGCGCTGGGACTCGCGCTCGCGGCAAGCCGGCCTGCCGCTCCGCCGGTCTTCGCCCCCGAGGAATGACGCGGCTCGCGTACGCCCTGTTGTGGTGGCTTGCCGCCCCGCTCGCGGTCGCGCGCCTCTGGTGGCGCGGACGCAAGCTTCCGGGCTATCGCTTGCACGTGCGCGAGCGCTTCGGGCGCTACGCGCCGGCGCCACAGGCGCCGCGCATCTGGATCCACGCCGTGTCCGTGGGCGAGACGCGCGCGGCCGCGCCGATCGTGGAAGCGCTCATGGCGCGTCACCCCGGACATCGCATCCTGCTCACGCACATGACGGCGACGGGGCGCGCCACGGGCGAGGAGCTCTTCGGCGATCGCGTCGAGCGTGCCTGGCTGCCGTACGACCTCGGGTTCGCCACGCGCAACTTCGTCCGCCACTTCCGTCCCGAGCTGGGCGTGATCCTCGAGACCGAGCTCTGGCCGCGCCTGATCGAGGAGTGCTCGAACTCCGGAGTGCCGGTCGTGCTCGCCAACGCCCGCCTGTCGGAGCGCTCGGCACGGCGCTACGCACGCTTCCCCGCCCTCGCGCGCTGGGCGCTCTCGGGGCTCGCCGGCATCGCCGCGCAAACCGGCGCCGACGCGAACCGCTTCGCCGCGCTCGGTGCCCACGAGGTGACGGTGACCGGCAACGTGAAGTTCGACCAGGAGGTGCCCTCCGGCAACGCGGAGCGTGCGGCCGAGTTGCGGCGCCTCTTCGGCGAAGCGCGCGCGGTGTGGGTCGCGGGGAGCACGCGCGAGGGCGAGGAGGCGCTCCTGCTCGACGCCTTCGCCGGCACCGCGCCCCCCGAGGTCCTGCTCGTCATCGTGCCGCGCCACCCGCAGCGATTCGACGAGGTCGCGCAGCTCGCGGCCGCGCGGGGACTCGCGATGCAACGGCGCAGCTCGGCGGCGCCGGTGCCCGCGAGCGTGCGCGTGGTGCTGGGCGACACCATGGGCGAGATGTTCGCCTACTACGCGGCCGCCGACCTCGTGCTCATGGGCGGGAGCTTCCTGGAGTACGGCAGCCAGAACCTGATCGAGGCGTGCGCCACGGGGCGCCCGGTGATCTTCGGGCGGCACACGTACAACTTCGAGCAGGCGGCCGAAGGTGCGATGGCCGCGGGAGCCGGGCTGCGCGTGGACGATGCGAGCGCGGCGATGGCGGCGGCGCTGGACCTCACCCGCGACCCTGGCCGCCGCCGGCGCATGGGCGAGGATGCACGCCGCTTCGTCGAGGCCCACCGCGGCGCCACCCAGCGCGTGGTCGAGCGGCTGGAAGCGGCTCGAGCCGGCGCTGGCGTCAGCCGCGCCCGAGCGTCCGGTTGACCGCCTCGACGTCGGCCTCGGTGAGGGTGCCGGTGGCGGCCTTCAGGCGCAGCGTGTTGATGAGGAACGTGTAGCGCGCCGACTGCAGGTCGCGGCGCGCCTGGAACACCTGCTGCTGCGCGTTCAGCACGTCGACACTGGTGCGCACGCCCACGTCGCGTCCGAGGATGGTCGACTCGAGCTGGCTCTGCGTGGAGACCAGCGCCTGCTCGAGCGCGCGCACCAGGGAGATGCCGCTCGACACCACCAGGAAGCCCGCGCGGACGGTCTGGGCCACCGTGCGCTGCGTGTTCTCGAGGTCCTGCTCGGCGCGATCGCGCAGCGCCACGGCCTCGCGCACGCGCGACTGGGTGAGGCCGCCCTGGAAGATCGGGATCTGCAGCTGCAGGCCGATGCTGCCCCCGTTCACGATGGGAGAGATGCCCGGCGCCGCCGAGGTCGGGTCGTCGACGCGTGTTGCCGACCCGGTCAGGTCCAGGGTCGGGTAGTGGCCGGCGCGCTGGCGATCGATCTCCTGCTTGGCGATCTCGTAGTTCGCCCGCGCCACCGCCACGGTGTAGCTCGACTCCGAGGCGGCCTTGACCCAGGCCTCGACGTCGTTCGGTTGCGGTCCCTCGAGCGGCAGGGGCTCGCGCAGCGGCACCAGCCCGTCGGGCAGCTTGCCCAGGAGCACGGCGAGGATGCGCGACTTCACCTCCAGGTCGACCTTGTCGGCGATCTCCTTGGCCACCGTCTGGTCGTAGCGCGCCTGCGCCTCGAGCGTGTCCACGATGGTGGCGGTGCCGACCTCGAAGTTGCGCTTGGCCTGGGCGAGCTGCTGGTCGAATGCCGCCTTCTGCGATTCGGACAAGGCCACGTTGTCGCGCGCGAGCAGCACGTCGAAGTAGGCCTGCGCGGCGCGGATGGCGAGATCCTGCTGCGCCTGCGAGAGCGTGGCGGCGGCCTGCAGCACCACCTTGTCGGCCTGCGAGATGGCGATCCAGTTCTGCATGCGGAAGATCGGCTGCGACAGCGTCACGCCGTAGGTCTTGTACGTGTAGTCGAACTCGGGCGTGCCCGCCCGGTCGATCGCGTAGCGCGTGATGGCCGCGTTCGCGTTGACGAACGGCAGGTAGCCCGAGCGCGCCTGGGGCAGGCGCTCCGAGGTGGCCGCGTACTGGGCGCGCGCGGCCTGGTAGACCGGGTCGGAGACGAGCGCGTCGCGGTAGACGGAGAGGAGATCCGCGCCGGCGGCCGGGAAGGCGGCGAGAAGCGCGAGCGCGAGGAGGGAGCGGGGAGCTTTCATTCGGGGCCTTGGAATGGGGGTGGTCCGGCTTCGGTAGGACGCATCGCGGCGGCGCCGCGGATTCGCCCTAGAAGCGGAAGCGCGAGGGCTGGGGAGCGTTCACCAGGGGTTTCAGGACGGTTTCGAAGAGCTCGACGTGCTGTTGCGAGCCCGGCGTGAGTTGGCGCACGAGCGTGGCCTTCATGACGGGGGGGTCGCCCAGCACGACGAAGAGCCGTCCGCCGGGGGCCAGGCGCTCGAGGAAGGCGCGCGCGAGGACCGGGGTGGAGCCGGTGATCACGATCGCGTCATAGGTGCCGTCGGCGAGCGGGCGCTGCGCGCTGTCGCCTTCCAGCAGCGTCACGTTGGCGATGCCCGCGGCCGCGAGGTTCGTCCCCGCGCGGGCCTTGAAGTCGGGGTGGATCTCCGCGCTGGTCACGTGGCGGGCGCGGCGCGCGAGGAGCGCCGTGAGGTAGCCCGAGCCCGTGCCGACCTCGTAGACGGTCTCGTGCGACTGCAGCGCGAGCTCCTGCACGATGCGCGCCTCGACCTTGGGCTGCATCATCGCCTCCCCGTGCCCCAGCGGCACCTCGAGGTCGGCGAAGGCGAGCGCCTGGTGCTCGGGCGGCACGAAGTCCTCGCGCCGGACCTCGTGCAGCAGGTCGAGGACGCCCGCGTCCAGCACCTCCCAGGTGCGGATCTGCTGCTCGATCATGTTGAACCGGGCCTGCTCGAAGTTCATGGCCTTGGGGGGCGTGAGGGGCGTGCGGCGCCCGAGGCGCTCGGGGAAAGGCCGAATTGTAGCAAAGGGGTCTCCCGGGAATTTGACCAAACCTTCAGTCGAGGGTGCGCTGGTAGCGCTTGAGGGCCACGGCCGAGACCACGAGCAGGATGACCGCCAGCGGCCAGACGTGTTGCGCGATGTCGCCGGCGTCGGCGCCCTTCAGCATGATCCCGCGCACGATGCGCATGAAGTGCGTGTTCGGCACCGCCTCGCCGATCACCTGCGCCCAGCCCGGCATGCCCCGGAACGGGAACATGAAGCCCGAGAGCAGGATCGAGGGCAGGAAGAAGAACATCGTCATCTGCATCGCCTGCATCTGGCTCTTGGCGAGCGTGGAGAAGGTGAAGCCGATGGCGAGGTTGGTGGCGATGAAGAGCACCAGCACCGTGGACAGGAGCGCGAGGCTCCCCACCATGGGCACGTTGAACAGGAACTTGGCCGCCGTGAGGATCACGACGACCTGGACGTAGCCCACGACGATGTAGGGCACGATCTTGCCCAGCATCACCTCGAGCGGGCGCACCGGCGTGGCAAGCAGGTTCTCCATCGTGCCGCGCTCGCGCTCGCGGGTCATGGCGATGGAGGTCATCATCACCAGCGTCATCGTGAGCACCACGCCCATGAGGCCCGGCACGATGTTGTACTGCGTGATCCCCTCGGGGTTGTAGCGGCGGTGCACGCGGATCTCGAACGGCGCCTCGCCGGGCTTCAGGCGCGCCAGCGGTCCGGTGAGGTCGTGGCTCAGGGCCGTGAGGTTCACCTGCTGCAAGGCCCCGATCGCGTTGCCGGTCGCCGCGGGATCGGTCGCATCGGCCTCGACCAGCACCACAGCACGCTCGCCGCGCTGCAGCTTGCGCGAGAAGTCCTCGGGAATATGCAGGACGAACTGCACCTCCCCGCGCGCGAGCAGCTCGTCCGCCTCGTCCACGGTCTGCGGCAGCGCGACCACCTTGTAGTAGCCGGAGTTCTCGAGCGCGCGCACGAGCGAGCGCGAGAACGGGCTCGATTCGGCCGCGACCACCGCCGCGGGCAGCCCCTTCGGGTCCATGTTGATGGCGTAGCCGAAGAGCACGAGCTGCATGATCGGCACGCCGATCATCATCGCGAACGTGAGGCGGTCGCGCCGCATCTGCACGAATTCCTTCACGAGCACGGCGACGAAGCGGTGCAGGGCGAACATGGCTAGTGGACCTTTCCGGCCGACGCCTTCGCGGCCGTGCCGAGGTTGCGCATGAGGTGGATGAAGACGTCCTCGAGGCTGGGCGCGACCTCCCGCACGGCGAGGCCGTCGCGTTGCGCGATTGGGGCAAGCGTGGCCTCGAGCGCGGCGCGCTCGGTGCCGCTCACGTGCAGCGTGTTGCCGAAGGGGGCGACCATCTCGACCCCGGGCTTGTCGCGCAGCTCGTCGGCCACGGCCACCACCGCCGGGCCTTCGATCTCCCACGTGGACAGGCCCGCCTGGTCGATGACCTCTCGGATCGTGCCATGGGCGAGGAGCTTGCCGTACGCGATGTACGCGAGCGCGTGGCAGCGCTCCGCCTCGTCCATGTAGTGCGTGCTCACGAGCACCGTGATGCCCTGGTGGGCGAGGTGGTGGATGTGGTCCCAAAAGTCGCGCCGAGCGCCCGGATCCACGCCGGCCGTGGGTTCGTCCAGCAGCAGCAGGCTCGGCTCGTGAATGAGGCAAGAGGCGAGTGCCAGGCGCTGCTTCCAGCCGCCCGAGAGCGTCCCGGCCAGCTGCTTCGCGCGCGCGGTGAGGCCCAGGTTCTCGAGCGCCTCGGCCACCCGGCGCTTGCGGTCGGCCACGTCGTACATGCGGGCGACGAAGTCCAGGTTCTCCTCGATCGAGAGGTCCTCGTAGAGGCTGAACTTCTGCGTCATGTAGCCGACCTTGCGCTTGATGAGCTCCGCTTCGCGGGCGATGTCGTGGCCGAGCACCGTTCCGCTGCCGTCGTCGGGCGTGAGCAGGCCGCAGATCATGCGGATGGTGGTGGTCTTGCCGCTGCCGTTGGGCCCGAGGAAGCCGTAGATCGCGCCCTTGGGCACCTGCATGGAGAAGTGGTCGACGACGGTCTTGTCGCCGAACTTCTTTGTCAGGTCGCGCACGTCGATTGCAAGCACGCCTTCACTTCGCGATGGCGCTGCCGGCGCCTGGCCGGCCTCTCCGGAGGGAGGGTTTGCGCTCATTGCAGCGCCACGTCCACGGGCTGGCCCGGGTGCAGCTTCGCCGCGTCGGCGGGTTCGGGCTTCGCCTCGGCGAGGAAGACCAGCTTCGTGCGGCTTTCCTTGCTGTAGATCACCGGCGGCGTGAACTCGGCCTGCGGCGCGATGTAGGTGACGGACGCGGTGACCGGCACGCCACAGCCGTCGCATGCGAGGCTCACCTTCTGCCCGACCTTGACCGCGCCCAGCCGCGACTCGGGGATGAAGAAGCGGACCTTCACGTTGGCCGGGGGCAGCATGCTCACCACGGGCGCGCCCGCGGGCACCCATTCCCCCTGCACGAACAACGTGTCGGTCACGGTGCCGGCCACGGTCGCCGCGACCGTCTTCTGGCGCAGCTTCCAGTCGGCCTGCTTCAACGCCTGGCCCGCGGCGGCGGCCTCGGCCTCGGCCGCGCGGATCTCGTCCGGCCGGCTGCCGGCGCGGGTGGTCTCGAGCTGGGCGGAGAGCTCGGCCACGCGGCCGCGGTCGCGGTCGCGTGCGGCGCGGGCGTCGTCGGCGCGCTGCTGGGTGACGAAGCCCTTGGAGACCAGGTCCAGTTGGCGCGCGAGCTCCTTCTCGGAGTGCGCGGCGGCGACCTGGGCCTGGGCGAGCTGCATGCGCACCGCCTCGATCTCGGTCGGGCGCGCGCCCTTGCGCAGGTCGTCCACCTGGGCCTGGGCGCGCTTCACGCGCTCCTCGGCCTCGCGGCGCGCGGCATCCTCGTTCTCGGCTTCGAGCGCGAAGAGCGGCGCGCCCGCGTCGATGCGCTGGCCGCGTTGGGTGTCGAGCTTCACCAGCGTGCCGGCGAAGGGCGCGGCGACGCGCACGTATTCGCCCTCGACGTAGCCCTGCAGGGGCTTGGGACCGGAGTCGCCGCATGCCGCGAGGGCAACGGCGACCGAAGCGAGGAGGATCTTGTTCGTTGTCATGGCCTGGCCTTGGGACTGCGGGCGCGCGCCTTGCGCGCCACGGGTTGGGATTGTGGTTGGGGACTGGAGATCGCGCCGAGCGCGAGCTCGATGCGCTGGTCGAGCGCGGCATCGGTGAGCAGCGCCTCCTCGACCATCCGCGCCGCGGCTGCGCTCACGGCACCGCCTTCGAGCACCGCGCCGCCGAAGAAGATCGGCATCGCGAGGCTGCCGGCGCAGAAGCCGAGCAGCTGCGGCGCCGGGATGTCAGCGCGCACGCTGCCTTCCTTCTGGGCGGCCTGGATCAGGCCCAGCAGCAGGCCCAGGTGGCGCGGGGCGTTCATGCCGAGGAACTCGGTGGCGATCGGATCCTTGCCGAGCGCATCGATCAGCACGCGCGCGAGCAGCGGCCGATTTCCGCGGACGAACCGGCCCATGAACTGGAGCGCGCCGCGAAGGAAGTCGATCGCGCGCGCGTCGCGGGCGAGGTCGGTGCGCTGCGTGGCGCGGGCGGAGAGCTCGGCGAACAGGTCCTCGTACACCGACTGCAGGAGCGCGCGCAGGAACGCCTCGCGGCTCTTGAAGTGGTAATGGAACATGCCGAGGTTCACGCCCGCTGCGTCCGCGACCTCGCGCACGGTGAGGCCGGCGCACCCGCGGGCCGGGAAGAGCTCGCGCCCGGCAACGAGCAGGGCACGGTCGAGATTTCGGGAAGGACGAGGCGGCATGGGCGTAACTATACGAACGTATAATTACGCTGTCAAGCAGGTAGAATCAGGCGATGCAGACTGCCGGCGGCGACCCCCCCGCGAGCGCCGCCGACGAGGCGGCTTACGCGGCCGCATGCGATGAGGCGGACGCGGGCCGTTTCGAGGCGGCGCGCGACGCCTTCCTCGCGCTTCGGGCGCGGCTGCCGCGTCCCCTGGCCCCGCTCGAGCTGCAGCTCGGCCACGCCTACTTCCGGCTCGGAGCGACCCGCGAGGCCCTCCCTCACCTCGAGGCCGCGGCCGCGCTGGACCCCACTTCCTTCCATGCCCATGCGCTCCTCGCCCGGCTGCGGCCCGAAGTCGGCGATACGGCCGGGACCGTGACGAGCCTGCTCGCTGCCGAGGCGTACGCGCCACCCGAGCCTTCCGCCTGGCGCGACCTGGGCCTGCGCCACGCCGAGCTCGCCCGCTGGGACGACGCCGACCGGACGCTGACCCGCGCGGACGCCCTCGATCCCGGCGAGCCCGCCACGGCGAGCCTGCTCGCGGTGGCGCGCGGCGAACAGGGTGACGACACCGGCGCGCGCGCGACGCTCGAGCGCGCCCTCGCGCGCGATCCCGACGATCCGGCGATCGCATTCGCGTACAACCTCTACCTTCCGCAGGTCTACGACGGCGTCGAGGACATGGAGCGCTGGCGCGCCCGCTACACGCGGGGGTTGGGCGAGCTTGCCGCCGACCTCGGCCGCTGGCGCGCACGCGCACGCCACGTGCTGGACCTGAACCGGACCAACTTCTACCTCGCCTACCAGGGCGGCGACGACCGCGACCTGCAGCGCAGCTACTCGCGCCTGGTGGGAGCGCTCGCCACGACCGTGCATCCGGAGTGGGCCGAGCGGCCGGCGCGCCGGGCCCGCGCCGGGCGGCGCGTGCGCGTGGGCTTCGTCGGCGGGATCTTCCGCGACTGCACCGCCGGGCGTTACTTCGAGCGCTGGATCACGGGGCTCGACCCGAAGCGCTTCGAGTGCCGCGTCTACCACACCGCCCCCTTCGTCGACGACTTCACGCGCCGCATCGCCGCGGGCTGCGAGCAGTTCTCCACGCTGCGGGTGGACGGCGAGTCGGCCGTGGAGCACCTGCGCCGCGAGGAGCTGGACGTGATGGTGCAGCCCGAGGTGGGGATGACGCCGCTGTCGTACCTGCTCGCCGCCGTGCGCGTGGCGCCGCTGCAGTGCGCCGGCTGGGGCCATCCGGTGACGACGGGCGGCGACGGGGTCGACTGCTTCTTCACCTGCGAGGCGATGGAGCCCGCCGACGCGGCGGCGCACTACACGGAGGAACTCGTGCGGCTCCCGGGCCTGGGGGTGGGCTACGCGATGCCGCCCGCCGGGGAGCCGTTCGCGCGCGAGAAGCTGCGCCTGCCCGCGGGCCGCCGCCTCTACGTCTGCCCGCAGTCGCTCTTCAAGATCCACCCGGCGATGGACGCGCTGTTCGCGCGCCTGCTGGCCGCCGACCCAGGCGGCGTGCTGTTGTTCTTCCAGGCGACGGTGCGCAACGTGACCGATCGTTTCGCCGCGCGCCTGCAACGCGCGCTCGCCGCGCGCGGGATCGAGCCCTCGGGCCAGCTCAAGTTCCTGCCGCGCATGAACGGCGAGGGCTTCCGCCGCGTGCTCGCCAGCGCCGACGTGGTCGTCGACACGCTGCACTGGTCCGGCGGCAACACCAGCCTGGATGCCATCGCCGCAGGCACCCCGATCGTCTCGCTGCCGGGGCGTTTCATGCGCGGGCGCCAGAGTGCCGCGATGCTGCGCCTCATGGGCATGGACGAGCTCGTCGCAGGCTCGGAGGACGAATACGTCGCGACCGCCGTCGCGGTCGCCTCGGACGCGGAGCGTAACCGGGCGCTGAGGGCGCTCATCGCCGGGCGCCGCGGCGCGCTCTTCGACCGGCCGGAGCCGCTCCAGGCGTTCGCCGAAGCGCTCCTGCGGATGGCCCGCGCCTGACCCGCGCGCTATGCACGGGGGGCTCCCCCCGGCGGTATACTCGATGCAGAACGCAGGGGTCCGGCATGCGCCGGTGAGAGACACCCTCCGAACCTGATCCGGGTCATGCCGGCGTAGGGAGCGTTGGCCGCGAGGCCATTCAAGCGCCCTTCCCGCCGGTCTCCGAAGGAGCGCCACCATGAACGCCCATCCGAAATTCATCGCCGAGTCGGCCCATGTCGACGAGGCCGCCATCCAACCGCTGCCGCGCTCGCGCAAGGTATACGTCGAGGGATCGCGCGCCGACATCCGCGTGCCGATGCGCGAGATCTCGCAGACCGACACGCCCGCCGCCTTCGGCGCCGAGGCGAACCCGCCGGTCTACGTGTACGACACCAGCGGGCCGTATACCGATCCGCAGGTGAAGATCGACATTCGCGCGGGCCTTGGCGCGTTGCGCACGGCCTGGATCGAGGAACGCGCCGACACCGAGCTGCTCGCCGGGCCCACGTCGCGCTACGGCCGCGAGCGCCTCGCCGATCCGAAGCTCGCCGAGCTGCGCTTCGACCTCAAGCGCCAGCCGCGTCGCGCAAAGGCCGGCGCGAACGTCTCGCAGATGCACTACGCGCGCCGCGGCATCGTGACGCCCGAGATGGAGTACATCGCCATCCGCGAGAACCTGCGGCGGCGCGAGTACCTGGCCGAGCTGCGTGGCTCCGGACCGAAGGGCGCGAAGCTGGCCGAGCTCATGGGGCGACAGCATCGCGGCGAGAGCTTCGGCGCGGCGATTCCCGCCGAGGTCACGCCGGAGTTCGTGCGCGCCGAGGTGGCGCGCGGGCGCGCCATCATCCCGGCGAACGTGAACCACCCGGAGACCGAGCCCATGATCATCGGGCGCAACTTCCTGGTGAAGATCAACGCCAACATCGGCAACTCCGCCGTGAGCTCGTCCATCGCCGAGGAAGTCGACAAGATGACCTGGGCGATCCGCTGGGGTGGCGACACGGTGATGGATCTGTCGACCGGCAAGCACATCCACGAGACGCGCGAGTGGATCATCCGCAACTCGCCCGTGCCCATCGGCACCGTGCCGATCTACCAGGCCCTCGAGAAAGTCGATGGCAAGGCCGAGGAGCTCACCTGGGAGATGTACCGCGACACGCTGATCGAACAAGCGGAGCAGGGCGTGGACTACTTCACCATCCACGCGGGCGTGCGCCTGCCGTACATCCCGATGACGGCGAACCGCATGACCGGCATCGTCTCGCGCGGCGGCTCGATCATGGCCAAGTGGTGCCTCGCGCACCACAAGGAAAGCTTCCTCTACACGAGGTTCGAGGAGATCTGCGAGATCATGGCCGCGTACGACGTGTCGTTTTCGCTCGGCGACGGACTGCGTCCCGGCTCGATCTACGACGCCAACGACGAGGCCCAGCTGGCCGAGCTGCGTACCCTGGGCGAGCTCACCACGCTCGCGTGGAAGCACGACGTGCAGGTGATGATCGAGGGCCCCGGCCACGTGCCGATGCAGCTCATCAAGGAGAACATGGACCTCGAGCTCGAGCAGTGCCACGAGGCGCCGTTCTACACGCTGGGGCCGCTCACCACCGACATCGCCCCCGGCTACGACCACATCACCAGCGGCATCGGCGCGGCGCAGATCGGCTGGTACGGCACCGCGATGCTCTGCTACGTGACGCCCAAGGAGCACCTGGGGCTGCCCGACAAGGACGACGTGAAGGAAGGCATCGTCACGTACAAGATCGCCGCGCACGCGGCCGACCTCGCCAAGGGCCATCCGGGCGCGCAGATCCGCGACAACGCGCTCTCGAAGGCGCGCTTCGAGTTCCGCTGGGAAGACCAGTTCAACCTCGGGCTCGATCCGGACAAGGCGAAGCAGTTCCACGACGAGACGCTGCCGCAGGAGGGCGCCAAGCTCGCGCATTTCTGCTCGATGTGCGGGCCGCACTTCTGCTCGATGAAGATCACGCAGGACGTGCGCGACTACGCCGCCAAGCTCGGCGTCTCCGACGAGGAGGCCCTCAAGAAGGGGATGGAGGTGAAGGCGGTGGAGTTCGTGAAGAAGGGCGCCGAGATCTACTCGAAGGCCTAGGGCCTCCTCCACCACCATGCCCACGATCTTCGAGCGCATCGTCGCCGGCGAGATCCCTGCGGCCAAGGTCTACGAGGACGAGCACGTGATCGCCTTCATGGACGCGGGGCAGGTCAACCCCGGCCACGTGATCGTCGCCACCAAGAAGCCCTTCGAGACCCTCACCGACGCCGACCCGGAAAGCGCCGCGGCGCTCTTCGCGGCCGCGCACCGGATCGCAAAGGCGGTGGAGCGGGCCTTCAAGCCCGCGGGGCTCACGCTGCTGCAGGCGAACCGGCCGGCCGGATGGCAGACGGTGCCGCACCTGCACCTTCACGTGCTGCCGCGCCATGCCGACGACGGCGTCACTCTCGGCTGGCCGCGCAAGAATCCGCCGCTGGAGACCCTGCGCGAGCTCGCCGCGCGCATCCAGCCCTGACCTACTTCCCGCCCATCTCCACGATCACGGGCTTCCAGGTCTTGGCATCGTTCGCGAAGCCCAGGCGCGCACTGCTCACCTCGTAGCGGATCGGCCGGACCTCGAGCAGCTCGAAATCGCTGCCCTCGTGGCGGTTCTTGTAGAACCCCTGCCACTCCGGCTTCCAGCGCGCGGCCTTCGTCGCCGCGTCCGAAACAGCCCAGGCGCGGCCGTGGACCGTGACGTACTCCTTCGCGGCCGCGTTGAAGAAGATCAGCGTCACGCGCCCGTCGCGCCGGATTTCTTCCACCTTGCGGGTGAGCGGGTTGGTCGCGATCCAGATCGTCCGGTCCGGACCCAGCAGCGGATCGACGATGCGGGCCTGGGAATAGCCGTCCTTGCCGCGGGTCACCAGAGCGGCATAGCGCGACGCGTTCATCACCTCGTACGCCGCCGCCAGAGCGCGCTCGCGATCGACGGGAGCCTCTTCTTTCGCCGCAAGGGCGCCCGGGAGGGCACAGGCGATGGCGAGGACCAGGGAAGGAAGGAATCTCATGGAAGCAAGGTTAGCTGAAAGGAGCGCGGACCCGCATCCGACTGACCCGACGGTCGCGTATCGTAACCACGGGCCGGTGCCGGCCCCCACAGGAGAACAACAATGGACTTCCGCCTCGTCGCAGCCATCGCAGCCTGCCTCGCCGTCCCCGCCTTCGCCCAGACCGCCGGACCCAACAAGGTCGCCTTCCCCGAGAAGTGGAGCGAGGGCGTCATGTACTCCCAGGTGGACCGCCACGACATCAAGCAGTACCGCGAGCTCTGGTCGACCAAGGCCGCGGTCGACGCGGTGAAGGCGGGCAAGCCCATCCCGTCCGGCACCGTGCTCACGCTGGTGCAGTACAAGGCCGTGGTGGACGACAAGGGCGTCCCGGTCAAGGACGCCAACGGCCGCTTCAAGAAGGGCGACCTCGTCGCCTACACCGTGATGGAAAAGCGCTCCGGCTGGGGTTCCGAATATCCCGCCGACATCCGCAACGGCGAGTGGGAATACCAGGTCTTCAACCACGAGAAGAAGGTGAACGACAAGGCGAACATCAAGGGCTGCTTCCAGTGCCACAAGCCGCACGAGGGACAGGACTACGTGATCTCGCTCGCCGGTTTCAAGGGCATGGGCGCGGGCGGCAAGATCGTCGCGCACAAGGGCCCGGACTCGGTCGCGATCGGCGATTTCCTCTTCGGGCCCGAGACGCTCACGGTCGCCAGGGGCACGTACGTGACCTGGACCAACACCGACGACTCGCCGCACCAGGTGACGATCGCCCAGGCGGGGGGGCTGCGCACGCCGGTGATGCTGAAGGGCCAGAAGCAGACGCTGCGCTTCGACTCGGCCGGGACCGTCGACTACATCTGCGGACTGCACCCGAACATGAAGGGCAAGATCGAAGTGAAGTAGCGACTACGCTTTCGCGTAGTCCTCGGCAATCCGGCGCCGCATCGCGGCGTCCGGAAGCGGGCCCGAAAGGGCCCGCGCGTTTTCGTGCAGGTGCGCCAGCTGCGAGGTGGCCGGGATCGCGCAGGTCACCGCCGGATGCGCTGCGATCCACTTGAGGAAGGCCTCGGCCCAGCTGCGGCAACCGATCTCCGCCGCCCACCCGGGAAGTGGCTTCGCCGTGCGCGGGCCGAACTGGCTGCCGCCGTCGAACGGGCGGTTGACGATGACCGCCACCCCGCGCTCGGCGGCCAGCGGCAGCAGCCGGGACTCGACGTCGCGGTCGTTGAGGTTATAGGTGAGCTGCACGAAATCCAGCCGCTCGCGCTTCAGGATCTCCTCGAGGTCGTCGTGGCGGCGGCCGTGCGAGGTGGTCATCCCGATGTAGCGCGCGCGCCCGGCGGCCTTCATCTCGCGCAGCACCGGCCAGTGCGACTGCCAGTCGAGCAGGTTGTGCACCTGCATGAGGTCGAAACGCTCCACGCCCCAGAGATCGCGCGAGTGCGCCATCTGCCGGCGGCCGGGGAGCGTGCCCACCGTCCAGACCTTGGTCGCGGCGAAGGCGCGCGCGCCGGGCGAGCGCTTGAGCTCGGCGCCGATCACCGCCTCGGAGGAGCCGTACATGGGCGAGGAGTCCACCAGCGTGCCGCCGGCGGCAAGGAATGCGCGCAGGACGTCGCCGCGCGCGCGGCGCGCCGGCGACTCGGCGGCGCCCACGTCGAAAGTGAGCCAGGTGCCCAACCCGATCGCGGGGATGCGCTCGCCGGTCGCGTGAATGGGCCGAGTGAGGATCGTGGCCTGGGCGCGCGCGGGCAGTGCAGCGGCAGCGCATCCCGTCGCGAGGAACCCCAGCGCCTGCCTCCGGTCCATGTGAATCCTCCTGCCGGCCCCGAACCCCTTTAGACTACCGCGCGATGGAAATGCACCCGCTCGCCGCGGCGCTCCTGCTTGGAGTGGTCGAGGGCCTCACCGAGTTCCTTCCGGTCTCCTCGACCGGCCACCTGATCCTCGTCTCGGACCTGCTCGGGGTCCACGACGAGAAGGGCAAGGTCTTCGACATCGTGATCCAGCTGGGCGCGATCCTCGCGGTGTGCTGGGAGTATCGGGCGCGCTTCGCGCGCGCGTTCTCGGGCCTCGCCACCGACCCCGTACAGCAGCGCTTCGCGGCCAACCTGATGGTCGCGTTCATTCCCGCGGCCGTGGTGGGCCTCGCGTTCCAGTCCCAGATCAAGGCCTACCTGTTCAACCCCATCACGGTGGCGGTGGCGCTGGTCGTGGGCGCGCTCGCGATCTTCGCGATCGAGCGCTGGTACAAGCGGCACGGGGCGCCGCGCGTGAACACCGTCGACGAGATGACGTGGGCCGATGCGCTCAAGGTCGGCCTCGCGCAATGCCTCTCGCTCATCCCGGGGACATCGCGCTCGGGGGCCACGATCATGGGGGGGATGGTATTCGGCCTTTCGCGACAGGCCGCGACCGAGTTCTCGTTCTTCCTCTCGGTGCCGATCATGTTCGCCGCGACCGGCTACCAGGTGGTCAAGTACCGCGATCTCTTCGTGACCGCGGACCTCGGCCCCTTCGCCGTCGGGTTCGTCGTGAGCTTCCTCTCGGCCCTGCTCGCGGTGCGCGCGCTCATTCGCTACGTCGCGCATCACGACTTCAACGCATTCGCGTGGTACCGGATCGCGCTAGGCGCGGTGGTGCTGGCCTGGTTCTCGCTGTGATCGCGTCCCCGCCCGCGCGGGGATGACCGGGCTCTCCCCGGTCACTTCGGCTCGTCGCCGCCGGGAACCAGGATGGGCGAACGCCGGCCGACGCATTTCTGCAGGATGTCCATCTCCTGGTCGGTGTGCGTCTCGAAGGGCGCGGCGCGAAAGCGCGTGCCGTCGAGCGGCTGCGGGGCGATGAGGCGCGGGGTGTGGCGGGTCGACTCGATGCGCTGGGCATCCTTCGGGTCGTCGGTCGCGGCGAGGTCGACCGAGCCCCAGCACGTGCAGAAATAGGTCCCGTCACCGCGCGTCTCCAGGTACACACCCGTGCCGCGGATGCCCGCGGTCGCGTTGCCGGCGATGATCTGGCGCCGCCGGCCACGGCCGAACACGGCCCCCAGCGCCCCGGTGACGAGCCGGAGCAGGCCCTGGTCCTCGTAGCGCTCGATCACGAGCTCGCTCCTCGAGCGCACCATGAAGGCGTCCTGCCCCATCACGAACACGAAGTGGCCGTCCGAGCCGGTCACGATCCGGTCGCCGGGCAGGATGTCGGATTTGGTCGTGGCCGGGCGACTGTTGATGGTGACCTTGCCGCGCAGGTCGTGGACCTGGTCGGCGGCCCCGAACGCCTCGAGCGGCAGCAGCACGCCGCCGGCGCCGGCCGCGGTGGCGCACATGAAATGACGCCGCGTGTAGCGGCCGAGGTAGGCCCCGCCGTCTCCGTCGCCCTGCATCGCCAAGCTCCTTCCCGGGGAATGCGGTTAGACGCCGCGGCGGGCGAACCCTTACGCCAGCGCCGCTTCCTGCGTGTAGCGGCGAACGAGCTCGAGGAGCTGGTCTTCCTGGTAGGGCTTGCCCATGTACTCGTTCACGCCGAGCTCGAGGGCGTGCTTGCGGTGCTTGTCGGCGGTGCGCGAGGTGATCATCACGATCGGGATCGCCTTCGTGCCGGCGTCGGCACGCACGTTGCGCGCGAATTCGAACCCGTCCATGCGCGGCATCTCGACGTCGAGCAGGATGCAGTCGGGCTTGATCTCCTGCAGCTGCTGCAGGGCATCGACGCCGTCCTTGGCGGTGGCCACCTCGTAGCCCTCGCGCGTGAGCATGCGGCTGGTGATCTTGCGCACCGTGAGGGAGTCGTCGACCACCAGGACCAGCGGCGCGCCCGACTTGGATTCCGCGACCAGCGCATCGGCAGGAGCGGGGGCGGGCGCTGCCGCAACCTCCGGGGCCGGGGCGAGCGTGTCGCCACGGTGCACCAGCTGCACCGGGTTCAGGATCAGCACCACCTGGCCGCTGCCGAGCACCGTGGCGCCGGCCACGCCCGCGAGGCGGGAGAGCTGCGGACCGATGGTCTTCACCACGATCTCGCGGTTGCCGATGATCTCGTCCACGCGGATCGCAGCCCGCAGCACGCCGCTCTTCAGGAGCAGCACCGGGATCTGGCGCGCGGGCGTCGGCGTGTCGATCTCGCCCAGCAGCGGCAGCAGCGAGCGCAGCGCGTAGCGGTTGTCCTTCCACGCGATCTCGCCCTTGGCCAGCACCTCGGCGTACGGCTGCGCCTTGTATTCCTGCACCTGCTCGATCATCACCGTGGGCACGGCGAAGATCGTGGTGCTGGCGCGCACCATCACCGCCTGCGTGACCGCGAGCGTTAGGGGCAGCGTGATGGTGAAGGTCGTCCCGCGGCCGGCGGTCGAGACGATCTCGATCCGGCCGCCCAGCGAGGTGATCTCGTTCTTGACCACGTCCATGCCGACGCCGCGGCCGGAGATCTGGCTCACCGTCTCGGCGGTCGAGAAGCCGGACGCGAAGATGAACTGGGCGAGCTGCGCCTCCGGCAGCTCCACGTCGGGCGCGAGCAGCCCGGTCTCGACGGCCTTCGCGCGGATGCGCGGGAAGTTGAGGCCCCCGCCGTCGTCGGCGACCGTGAGCACCACCTCGTTGCCGCGCTGCACCGCGTCCAGGGAGATCTCGCCGATCTCGGGCTTGCCGCGCGCCACGCGCTCGGCAGGTGCCTCGATGCCGTGGGCGATCGCGTTGCGCAGCAGGTGCTCGAAAGGCGCGGTGATCTTCTCGAGGACGGAGCGGTCCAGCTCGGTGCGGATGCCCTTGAGCTCCAGGTTGGCCTTCTTCTCGAGCTCCTTGGCGGTCTGCCGGACGACGCGGTAGAAGCGGTCCGAAAGGTTGCCGAGCGGCACCAGGCGCACGCCCATGAGGCCCTGCTGCAGCTCGCGGTTCAGGCGCGCCTGCGCGTGGATGGCGAGCTCGGTCTCGTCCAGGTTCTTCTGCAGGCCCTGGTGCAGCGTGATCACGTCGCCCAGCGACTCGGCGAGGAAGCGCGTGAGCTCCTGCATGCGCGAGAAGCGGTCGA
>Ga0111538_10002719_pt1 | contig 24833 bp, 18 predicted proteins | sample SoiMethybrSBSTD1_FD_79669 | JGI IMG/M metagenome (GOLD analysis project Ga0111538, IMG submission 79669) | Bulk soil microbial communities from a Populus tree surrounding site in Tennessee, USA - Soil MetaG P. TD hybrid SBSTD1 (version 2)... | ecosystem: Environmental > Terrestrial > Soil >...
CGCGCAGAGCGATTCCAGGCGCGCCAGGTTCTTCTGCCGGAGCTGGGCCTGCTCCTGCTCGCCCTCGCGCCGCCGCTCCTCGAACCGCTCCTTCGCGGCCGCGAATCGTCGCCGAAGATCGTCCTCGCCCGCCGAAGCCGCCGGCGTCCAGCGCGCCTCGAGCGCACGCCACCGCTTTCCCGACGGGACGGGGGTCTCTGCTGCCAACGCCTCGGCTTCCTCGACGAGGGCCACGATCTCCGCTCGCTGCCCCTCGTCGGCGAGCCACTGCCGGAGCCGCTCCTCGCAGGCCTCCCCGGCCTCTGCGAAGCGCCGCGAGAGCCCGCTATCGTCCGATAGCGGCGGGAGACGCGCCCATTCGGCCCGCGCGTCGGAGAGGCCGCGGAGCGCGGCGCCGCCGGCAAGCCCTTCGACCTGCTCGCAGAGCGCGCGCCGCGTCGCAAGATTCGTTTCCACCGCGAGCTGCTTGTGCTCGACCTCCGCCCGCCGCCGCATGATGCTGGCGGCGGCCTCGAGAATCGCGTCGCACGCCTTCGCGAATCGTGCCGCGGTGTCTTCGCGCGGTGGGACCTGCCGCGTCAGCTCCTCCCACTCCCGCTGCAGCTCGCGCAGACGCGTCGCCGCCACCTCGACATTTCGTTCGGTGCTCAGGCCCTCGGCCGCCATGCAGAGCGCGTGCTCGCGGGCACGCGCATCCTTGAAGGCGATGGGCGCGCCCTCCCCCGCCTTCTCGGCGAGGAGCTCCCGCGCGCGGTGCCGGACGTCCTTCGCCGCGCCGTGATGCTCGGAGATCGCCCGCAGCACCTCGGCGTCGCCGATCCGCGCCAGCGCCCCCAGCGCGAGCTCGGACGGGCAGTCGCTCACCGCGATGCTCCGGAGCGCCGCGGGATCGGAGAGACGATCCAGCGCGGCTCGCCGGACGACCATGTCCGATGCGTCCCGTACGATGTCGCGCAGGGTGCGATCGCTCTGGACGCGCGCCAGCGCCGCGCTCCGGACGTCTTCGCCCGCGCCCCGCAGCACCACGGCGGCGAGGCTCCGCTCGTCGGTCAGGCGCGCGAGCGCCGCGTCGCTCTCGGAACCCACCGCGCATGCGATGTCGATCCAGACTTCTCGCGCACGCTCCGCCGCCAGGTCGCGCAGCCCGGCATCCACGTCGTCGGTGGCGATCGCCTGGAGGACGTCCGCGCTCTGCACCTTCTTTATCGCGATCCGCCGGACGTGCGGGTCCGGATCCTCGCGCGCGATCGTCTCGAGATGCTCCTGGTCCTCGGCGCCCAGCTCGCGAACAGCGGCCGCCCGGATCTCGGCATCGGGATGGCGCCACCGCGGGCGGAGGCGCTGGAGAAGGTCCATGCGCCCACGGTCGATACCTCAGGCGCGGCGTCGGGCTCAATCTCCGTGGCTATCGCCCGGCAAGCGCCTGGGCAAAGTCCGCGCACACCTCGTCCGCGGACTCGATGCCCACCGATACCCGGATGAGGCGGTCGCCGATCCCGAGGCGGGCCCGCTCCTCGGCCGTGAGCCCCGCGTGGGACACCTTGGCCGGCCGCATGACGAGCGTGTGCACGCCTCCCAGGCTCGGCGCGACCAGGGCGATGCGAAGGCGCTCCAGCACCGCCGCCGCCTCGGCCTCGTCCCCCCGCACCTCGAGCGCGAGCACGCCGCCATACCCCTCGAACAGAGAGAGCGCGCGGGCGTGCTGCGGATGGCTCTCGAGGCCCGGATAGACGACCCGCTCGACGGCGGGATGCCCTTCGAGGAAGCGCGCCAGGCGGAGCGCGGTGGCGTTCTGCTGCCGCACCCGGAGCGCCAGCGTGACGAGCCCGCGATTCAGGAGGAAGCAGGCATGGGCGTCGAGCGACCCCCCGAGATGGTTGAGGCGCTGCCGGATGCGCTCGACGTGCTCGGCACGACCGATGACGCAGCCGGCCGCGATGTCGTCGTGCCCATTCAGGTATTTCGTCGCGCTGTGGAGCGAGAGGTCGAAGCCGAGGTCCAGCGGCCGGAAGTTCACGGGGCTGGCGAACGTGTTGTCGATCATCGTCAGGAGGCCGTGCGCACGCGCGAAGCGCACGACGCCCGGCAGGTCGGCGATGCCGAGGAGCGGATTCGTCATCGACTCGACGTAGACGGCGCGCGTCGTCGGGCGGAGGAGTCGCGGCCACGACCCCTCGTCCGTGGCATCGATGAAGTCGTAGGCGATGCCCAGCGCCGGCAGCTCGTGCGTCACGAAGCCGTGCGTCCCGCCGTAGAGACAATCCTGAAGCAGCAGGTGATCGCCCGTCTTCAGGAAGGTCAGGAGCGACGTGGTGATCGCCGCCATGCCCGACGCCGTGACCAGCGCCGCCTCGCCGCCCTCGATGGCGGCGAGCTTCGCATGCAGCACGTCGTGGTTCGGTGTGTTGCTCAGGCGGGCGTAGCGCGCGGCATGGTAGGAATCGCCGCGCCGCGACACGAACGTCGCGCTCTGGAAGACGGGAACGCAGACGGCCCCATCCACGATGCGCTCGCCCGAGTGCACGAGCTGCGTGTCGATGTCTCGGAAAGCGGTGGACATGCGCGTCTCCTTTCGCGCGACGATAGCAGACGGGGTTCGGGTGCCTTCAAGACGGCCGGCGCCACGGACGTGAAAGCGTAGGGCGCGGCTCATCACGCAGAAAAGGCCGCATTTAGGGGCTCGGCCGGTGCATACTTCTATGTGGACAAGGGACCGGGATTCGTGGGACCGTCTCGCTCTGGTGAGCCCAGGGCCAAAGTTTGCCCGCGCCGACGCGCCGAGGCCGCTTGGTGCCTCCCGGGGTCACGCCACGCGTTCCGGTTCGCGAGCCTTCCGCTTCACCCTTGGCCTGCTCACGATTCTCGCCGGGGCGGGCGATGCGTGGCCCGCCGGTTCGGTCTTCGTCGCCGATTCGCTGAGCCACGAGGTCCGAGAGTACGACTCCGAGGTCGGAGTGCCCATCCGGACCTTCGCGTCGATCGATACGCCCGTGGACGTCGCGTATGGGCCGGACGGGAATCTGTACGTCGCTTCCCAACCGCCGGCCCAATCAGACCGTGCGGAGATCATCCGCATCGACCCGAAGACGGGCGACCGCTCCGTGTTCGCTACGCACGGGATCGAAGGAATCGATTCGCTGGCGTTTGGCCCGAACGGGCACTTGTTCGCGGGCAGCACGAAGCTCGACTCGGACGTCAGGGTCGCAGAGTACGATCTCGCCACGTCGTCCGTGCGGACGGCGGTGGCGGGTCCGGTTGGCGCCGGCGGTCTCGGCGGTGTGGCCGTTCTCGCGAACGGTGACATCCTCGTGTCCGAGGTCGACGGCATACGCAGATATTCCGGCTCTACCGGGGAATTGCTCGGGGTCCTGACCTCGCTCATCGCCGTGCGTCTCGCGGTCGCCCCGAATGGCAACGTGCTCGCCGTGTACAGCAATGGGCTGCGGGAACTCGACCCGACCACCGGGGCAACCGTCAGGGACGTCCTGGGCGGGGCGATAGAGAGCTTCACACAGGATGCGGACGGGAACTTCTTCGTACACATATCCGATGCCAACTCCGTGCTCTTCGTTCAGAGGTCGAATCCGCAGGTGACACGGTCGCTGCCGGTGCCGAGTTTCCTCGGCGGCATGGGATTCATCTCTCACCCGGTCTTCGTGGTGAATACCTCGCTGGACACCGTGGACTCGCTCCCCGCCGACGGCCGATGTCAGGACGCCAACGGCAGCTGCAGCCTGCGGGCGGCGCTCGTGGAAGCCAATGCGCTGGCTGGACGCGAGAGCATCATTCTCCCCGCCGACACCCTGTCGCTGTCGAGACCGCCGCCATCCGACAACGAAGACATCGACGAGGACACCGAGGGCGATCTGGACGTACGAACCGACGTCGACATCGTGGGCATGTCGAAAGACGAGAGCATCGTCGACGCGGGGGGCGTGAGCCGCATCCTACAGGTCGCCGAGGGCACCACCTGCTTCATCAAGAACGTCACGCTTCGCAACGGCCACATCGAGGACTATTCAGGCGCCGGCGTGAAAAACACCGGCGGACGCGTCGATATCGAGGATGCTGCGATAATCGAGAACGTGAGCGACTTCTCCCCGGGAGGCGGCATTTTCAATCAGGGGACGATGAACGTGAGGCGGAGCGACATCTCGGATAACGAAGCCACGGAGACGAGCAGCGGAGGGATCTGGAACATCGGCGTCATGCTGCTCGCCGATTGCAACGTCGAACGAAACACCGCCGAGTTGAGGGCGAGCATCTCCAATAGCGGCCAGCTGACCATCCTGCGCAGCCGTATCTTCAGGAACGGCGCGTTCGTTGGCAGCGTTTTCGAGAACCAAGGCGAGCTCGTGATCAGCAAGACGGTGATACTCGAGAACTTCGGCAACCTTGGGGGACAGGGAGGAGGACTTTTCAACGCCGGGAACGCGACCATCGACGACAGCGCCATAGTGGGGAACATCACCGAGATGGACGGCGGCGGCATCTTCAATTTGGGGACTCTACGTGCATCCAACGTCACCATCAGCGGTAATAAAGTAAGGAATTCGGCCGCACCCGGCGGAGGCATAGCAAACGAGGGCACTCTCGAGCTGTCGAGTTGCACGATCGCTGGAAACTCGACGGAGGAGGGACCTGGCGGAGGACTGGCGCAGAACGGGACGCTGGCCAGCGTGCGAAACACCATCATTGCCGACAACCACGCCGGAGGCGACGGCGACGACTGTACGGGGACGATCAACTCGCAGGGCTACAATCTGATTTCCGTGACCGACGATTGCTCCATACAGGGCGACACGACAGGTAATGAGACCGATCGAGCGAGCGGCCTGGGACCCCTGATCGAGGAGGCAGGAACCTTCGTGCATTCACTCCTGCCCGGCTCCCCGGCCGTCGGGACCGGCAGCCCAGCCGACCCGGGAAGCGGCGGTGGCGCGTGCCCCGCACAGGATCAACGCGGAGTCGCACGTCCCCAGCCGAGCGGGGGCCGATGTGACATCGGCGCGTACGAGAGCACCTGCGGCAACGGTGAGGTCGAAACCGAGTTCCACGAGAACTGCGACGACGGGAACAGGGCGGCGGGCGACTGCTGCTCGGGAACGTGCCAGGAAGACCCCAGCGGCACCCCCTGCGCGGGAGACACCGGCCCGTGTGCGGACGACGTCTGCCAGGGCGACTCCTGCGTCACGATCGAGAACACGCAGCCCTGCGACGACGGCAACGCCTGCACGACCGGAGACTCGTGCGGCGGCGGCGTATGTCAGTCCGGCGGAGTCACGAATTGCAATGACTCGATCCCCTGCACGACAGACTCCTGCACGCCGAGTATCGGGTGCGTTCATACGGGCGTCGACGCCCTCTGCGCCGACAGCAACAGCTGTACCGCCAACGTCTGCGATCCCCATATCGGCTGCGTCGAGGTTCCGCTGAGCGGGCAGGCCTGCCCGGACGGCGACGCCTGCACGGTGAACGAGACGTGTGCGGCGGGCGTTTGCACGTCGTCCGCGTTGAACTGCAGCGATGACGACCTCTGCACCACCGACACGTGCGATCGAGTGACGGGCTGTAACCACAATCTGACCGTTTCGTGCGCCGCCCCTGATGCGTGCCACGAGGCGGGATCCTGTCAGCCTGCCACCGGCACCTGCGTCTATCCGCCGACCGATCCGGATCGCTGTGGGTCCGTCGGCCAATGCCAGCTCACGGCCACCTGCAACCCCGCGACCGGCAGCTGTACGATCACGCCACGCAGCGATGGGACACCATGCGACGACGGGAATGCCTGCACCGCCGGCGATGCGTGCGTCGACGGGGCCTGTCGCGCCGGCGCTTCGGTCGCGTGTATCGCCCTCGATCAGTGTCACCGAGTAGGCGCCTGCGACCCGGAGACGGGCACGTGCACCAATCCGCCGCAGAGCGACGAAGCAACCTGTGACGCAGACGGCAATGCCTGCACGCGGAACGATCGCTGCCTCGGCGGCGTCTGCATCGCAGGCGCGGAAGCGACCTGTGATGCCCGCGACAGCTGTCACACCCCCGGCGCCTGCGACCCCACGAGCGGTCTTTGCTCGGAGCCCTTACGGGACTGCAGAGACCACGACGCCTGCACCGCGGAGCTGTGTGACCCGTCCGTCGGTTGTCTCGCGGTACCGTTGGAAGGCCTGGGCGCCGTTCGCTGTCTCTTCGAGGTCCCCGGAATTCGACTGCCCGAGTGCGGGAATGACACGCTGCCCCGGAAAGTCGTCAAGATATTCGAACGTGCCGGGAGCACGATGGCGGGCGTCGACGAGACGGCGACCGGGCCGAGCGCCAGACGATCCGTGAGGGCAGCCAACCGCCTGCTTCGGAAACTGACGAAGTCCATCGATCGGTCGGTGCGGAAGAGAAAGATATCGTCGCAATGCGGCGACGCCCTGGGGAACCGACTGCGGAGCGCGACGAATCAGGCGGCTCTCTGGCTTCACTAGCAAGGCGGCTGCCGACGTAGGCGCAAGGCGACGACGATTCCGACGCCGCACAGCACCAGCGCCCCGTATTGCCCGACCGTGAGCCCGAGATAGCGTACGTCGGCCCCGGGTAGATCCGTGTTCCGCAGGAAGTCCAGGATGAACCGGACCGGCGCATAGAGCAGCGCCAAGATGGCGACGCTCGTCCCGGCGGGCCGCCGCCGGCGATTCAGTAGGACGACGGCCGGCACCAGCACGAGCACGGTGTAGAGCAGCTCGTAGAATCCGAGGTCGTGCCGCGGACCGTCCGGGAACCGGATCGCGAGCAGGAAGTCGCTCGGCCTCCCGATGTGGTCGTGCACCAGCGTGCAGCCGAGCCGCCCGAAGACCCAGCCGACGACGAGCGCCTCGACGAGCACGTCCGCCGTCGGGAGCCAGGAGCGCCCGATCCGCCGGTAGTACACGGTGAGGCCCACGAACGCGCCGAGGAGCCCGCCGAAAGAGCTCATGCCGTTCCAGAACTGGAGCACCATCCCCGGGGTCCACTGCTCCTCCGGCAGCAGCGCGACGAGATGCGCCAGGGCGAGGCCGGGCACGACGGCGCTCAGGACCGCTCCCGGGATCTCCCCCGCCGGCACGCCGACCACGCGCCCGCGCCGCTCCGCGAACCAGGCGCCCGCGAAGATGCCGAGCGCGACCAGCGTGCCGAAGGCGGCGACGGAGCGCCCTCCCCCGATCGGGATCTCGCGGAGCTCGAAGTAGGGAATCACCGGGCGGCGCGGGAGCATGCTCTCTCCCGCGCTTCGGGGTCAAGACGAGCCCGATTCCCCAGCTCATTGCAGCTCCCTCCCGGCCGCAACACCGGCGCTGTTTTCGTCGTCAACGACAGGAACCGCGTGGGCACACGCAAAACCATCTGGGAGGGAAGCATGAATTCGCGAAGCAGTCTCTGGCTGGCGCTCGGTGCGATCGGGCTGCCACTTCTCGTCGAAGCCGTCGGTGGATGCTCGTTCAAGTCGCCGCCGGCGGCGCCCGTCGTGGACAACGCCTACACGTGCGGCTGCCTCTGCGGGGCGGATCCGCGTCGCGGCTCGTTCCAGATCGCGGTCAACTCCGACGACGCCGAGCAGAACGGCGCCGTGGTCGACCTCGGCGGCAACGACCTGGACATCGGGTCACAGACCGTCGGGCTCCGGTTCCGGAACGTCGCGCTCCCGCCGAACGCGTACATCAACAGCGCGGTCGTCCAGTTCCGGGCGCGCGAGAATGCCGACACCGCAACCAACGTCACGATCGTCGGCGAGCTCTCGACGGACGCGAAGACGTTCGTCGCCGTCGACAACAACCTGAGCTCGCGCACGCCCACCACGGCGTCGGTCTCCTGGACTCCCGGCGCCTGGGTCGCCGGCCGCGCCGGAGACGACGAGCGCACGCCGAGCCTGATCCCGGTCATCCAGGAGCTGGTGAATCAGCCGGGCTGGACCACCAACAGCGCCGTCGTGCTCCGCATCGCGGGCACCGGCCAGCGCTCGGCGATCGAGAACGACCTCGACCACTCGAAGGCCGCGGTGCTCACGATCGACTACGCGCCGGCCATCCAGGCGAGCGTGCCGGTCTGCGCGACGCCCGAGGTCATGGCGCAGGCCGTGAACGGCGTGATCCCGCAGGAGGCGGCGGGCCTCGACTGCAGCACCCGCGTGACCGCGAACATGAACGGGCTCGCCTCCGCGTGCGGCTACCCGGTCAAGGGCTGCAGCTGCCAGCTGGTGATCCCGCAGACGGGCGACGCCACGTACGACAAGGCCGCCTGCGACAGCGGCTCGTGCCCGTCGGTCCAGACCAACAGCACCTGCTCGAACTTCAACCCGAACGGGTTCTGGCAGTGCATTGTCGCCGGCGGCACCGAGGCGCAGTGCGCGGCGCACATCGCCGCGAACACGGCCCCGGGCGGCGCGCCGGTCTGCCTCGCCATCGACGGCGTCCCGGGTATGGCGGCCCGGCTCCTCGGCAACCACAGCACGTGTGAGGTCGAGGGCACGAGCCACATCGAGGTGGGTGACCGCGAGCCGACGCACGACCCGGACACCACCGGCACCGTGGACATCCTCGGCGACCCCTGCCCCGGCGGCGGCTGCGCCGTGTCCGCGTCGCTCGGGCTCGCGATGGAGCCGATCACCTTCTCCGTCCGCTTCGCCTCCGACCCGATGTTCTACGACCTGAGCGCGTCCGGCGAGACGTCGTTCGTGACGCTCAACGGGCAGGATGCGGTCTTCGGCCAGGACACCGTGTACGGCACGGGCAACGGCCGACGCGGCGGCAGCAGCCTCGCCATCCCCTCATCGAACGACGAGCCGTTGGTGCTCGGCGTCGACTGGACGGGCCACGCCTGCGACCTGAACGGCAACCTCGCTACCGCGGTCGATGGCGAGACCCCCGACGGCACCTGCGCCGACGGCACGACGCCCTGCACGGCCGACACCGACTGCGGCGACGACAACGTCCCCTGCACGCTCGAGGACCAGGACCTCGAGGAGATGACCGTCGACGTCGCGCTCGGGGGGTCCCTCGTGAACCAGCCGCCGTCGGCCGGTGCCGGCGCGGACCAGACCATCGAGTGCACGTCTACGGCGGGCGCGTCCTTCACGCTCACCGGGACCGCCACCGACCCCGACCAGAACATCGGCGTCACCAGCTGGCGCTCCGGCAGCCGCGTCGGCGCGGAGATCGGCCAGACGCTGGTGCTCGGCCAGACCCTCGGCGTCGGTGCGCAGCAGACATACGTGCTCAAGGTGGTCGACACGTTCGCGGCCGCGGACGAGGACGACACGAAGGTCAAGGTCGTCGACACGACGCCACCGCAGCTGTCGGTGAGCGTGTCGCCGTCGCGGATGTCCAAGGAGAACAACCACAAGCTGGTCCTCGTGACCGCGACGATCACCGCCACCGACACCTGCGACGCGAGCCCGGACGTCCGGCTCGTCTCCATCGTCAGCAGCGAGTCGGACAACGGCACCGGCGACGGCGATCAGCCGAACGACGTCCAGGGCGCCGCCTTCAACACCGACGACCGCCAGTTCCTCCTGCGCAACGAGCGCAGCGGCAAGGGCCGCGGCCGGACCTACACGATCACCTACTCCGCGACCGACGACACCGGCAACGTGACGACACAGCAGGCGACCGTCACGGTCCCGAACACCTGAGCGAACGCGGCACCCACGCGGGACGGCGGCGGCGAAAGCCGCCGCCGTTTCCGTTTTGGACGCTCGGCTGGTGCGGGCCGGAGGTTGCCGCTAAGCTGGGCCCGCTTCATTCCCGCAAGAAAGGAGCGTCCGGTCCGGCCCCGAGCCCAGCGCGCCGACGTCATCGCGATCGCCTCCTGCCTCGTCGTGCTGGTCGTGGTGCTGGGCGGACTCCGCGCCGCGCGTTACCTGGCGCTCGGACCCGACGCGGCGACGCGGCACGAGCGGCTGTTCGACCTCCGCCGCGACGCCTCGCACCCGTACCTCACGGCGCTCAAGTACGTGCACACCGGGCGCATCGAGCGGCCGTACTCGCCGCACCCCGAGACGCGGCGGCCGTTCGGCTACAGCGTGTTCCTCAGCTGGTTCCTCGCCCACATCTCCGAGAGCCGGACGATCACGGTGGTGCTCGCCTCGATCTGGGGCGTGCTCACCAGCCTGATCGTCTTCCTGGTCGTCCTCCGCACCGTCGGGCAGGGACGCCCGTACGCGAGCGCCGCCGCCGCGCTCGTCGCCGGCGCATTCCCGTACAACCTCCAGCTGTCCGTCACCGGCGCGATGGAGCCCGCCTTCTCGCTCCTCTACGCCGTCACGATGGCTCTCGTCGTCCGGATCGTCACGACTACGGAGCGTCGCGTGCCGAGCTGGCTCCCGCTCGCGGCAGGCACCGCCCTCGGGCTCGCCGTCTGGACCCGCGGCAACGCGCTGATGCTGCCGGTCGCCGGCTTCGCGCTCACGTTCCTGCTCTGGCGTCGGGGGCGGCCGTGCTGGGGGCGCGTCGGCATGTTCGTCACGATCCCAATGGTGATGTCGATCGGGCTCCAGATCCTCGCCCTGCACGCGATCGCGGGGCGGTACACGCTTCCCTCGATCGGCGTCGACACGACGGCGCACTATCTCGTGCACGCGGCGGCGGAATGGAAGCGGACCGGCTCGCTCGCAGAGGGGAACAAGCTCGGCAACTGGTTCGGCGAGAACTATCAGCTCCGATATCTCGGCGGCGGCGAGGACGACGAGACGCTGCTCGACGAGGCGCGCCAGCGGATGTGGGACGGCCTCCGGGCCGCCCCGCTCTACGTGTTCGCCAAGTTCGTCCTCAACTGGGCGGAGGTGGCCGAGGTGGGCATCTTCTCCGGCAGCAAATGGGAGAAGTACCTCTCGACGAACCTGGTCCTGGCCACCCTCAGCCTCTTCGGCGCCTGCGTGCTGGCGGGCCTGCCCGGCGCCGCGGTCATCGCGATCTTCTGGCTCGTCGTGGGCGCCGGTGCCGCCTGCACGACGGGCCAACGCTACCGCGTGTTCGCGCACAGCGAGCTGCTGCTCGCCTACACGTGGGTGGCAGTGCCGCTTCTCTGGCGGCGACGCGCCGACTATCTCCGCATCGCCCTGACGCTCGGCGCGGGGCTGGCGCCCGTCGCCGCGTTCTTCGTGCTCCGCGGCGGCTGGGGCTCCTTGTCGTTCGCGCTCTCGCGGTTCATGGCTCTGTATCTGCTGCTCCTCGGGTTGTCGCTGATCACCGTGGGGATGCTACGCGTGTTCTTCGGCCGCGCGCCGGCGAGCCGCTGATCTGCCGACGCGCCGCACTGGCGCCGGCGCCGTGCGAGCGCTATCCCTCGTCGCATGGAGCCGTCGCGTCACGTCGAGATCCAGGGCGTCCGCGTCCCCACCTTCATCTACGGGACCGCGTGGAAGGAAGAAGCCACCGCCTCCCTCGCCCGCACCGCGCTCGATGCCGGGTTTCGCGGCATCGACACCGCGAACCAGCGCCGGCACTACCACGAGGCCGGCGTCGGCGAGGCGCTGCGCGCCGCCTTCGCGGCGGATCTCCAGCGGAATGACCTGTTCCTGCAGACGAAGTTCACGTATGCGGCCGGGCAGGATCATCGCCTCCCCTACGATCCGCGGGCCCCGCTCGCGACGCAGGTCGCCCAGTCGTTCGCGAGCTCGCTCGAGCATCTCGGCGTCGAGCACCTCGACTCGTACGTCCTGCACGGACCCTCCGTGCGCCGCGGCCTCGGCGACGACGACTGGGAGACGTGGGCTGCCATGGAGCGCCTCCACGGCGACGGGAAGACACGGCTCCTCGGCGTCTCGAACGTCACCCTCGGCCAGCTGGAGGCGCTGTACGCGCGAGCGTCGGTCAAGCCGGCCGTCGTGCAGAACCGGTGCTTCGCGGCGATGGGGTGGGACCGGGACGTGCGGCGCTTCTGCGCCGAGCGCGGCATCCTCTACCAGGGCTTCTCCCTCCTGACCGCGAACCCGGACGTGTTCCGCTTCCGCTTCGTCCACGAGATCGCGGCCCGGCGGGGCATGACGCTGCCGCAGGTGGTCTTCCGGTTCGCGCTCGAGGTTGGGATGGTGCCGCTCACGGGGACGACGTCCCGCGCGCACATGGAGGAGGACCTCCGGGTCTGCGACTTCGCGCTCGACCCGGAGGAGGTGCAGGCGATCGAGACTGCCCTCGCCTGAGCGCTACGGGGGCGGCGGCGGGAGGCCCATGATCCACGTCGCGATGGTCGCCAGCCCGCTCGCATCCACGACGTCGCTCGCGAGCGGCGGCATCTGGTTCCCGTTCGGCGTCGTGTCGCTCCCCCGCTCGCTCATCCGGAAGTGCACGCAGCTGTCACCCGTGTCGCCGCCTGCGACGCGGTAGTCGCAGCCGTGGCCGACGAACGACACCACGGGCTGGTTCACGACCGTCGTGTAGACGCCCGTGGCGCCGGCCGTCGCGTCCGTCGTGCGCACGCGCATCTCCATCCCGAGGAACCCGAGTCCGCTCGACGTCGTGTTGTGGCAGTTGGCGCAGTTCGCGTGGAGATAGCCGAGCGCCGCCTGCTCGGTGGCCGTGCCCGGGATCGCGAAGCCGGCGGGCGCGGGGTTCGTCAGGAGCCCGTCCGCGCTGAGCGAGGCCATGGTCACGCCCGGCCCGGCGTGGCTCAGCTGGACGGCCGAGAAGCCGAGGTAGCGCGACGGCAGTCCGCCGCCCCCGCCGGACGAGCCGTGACAGGACTGGCAATCGGCGCTCGACGGGATGTCGTGCTCGGTACCCTTCACGTCCTCGGCGCCGCTCGTCACGAGCGTCGCCTCCGTGCTGCCCGCGTTCCACTGGTAGACGGCGAAGAGGAAGTCGTCCGGGCCCGAGCCGTAGCGGTGGACCATGCGCGTCTCGAGGAGCACGCCGCCCTCGTCGAACTGCTTCCAGGCGCGCGCGCCCACCGGGAAGCTCCAGACGTCCATGTCCGAGGTGTCGATCTGCGTGCACCGAGGCAGGTAGATCCAGCGGTTCTTCGCGGCGCCGTCGGCCCAGAGCTGGTACTGCGGCGCGTAGGGGCGCGCGTACGTCGCCACCGTCTTGGTGACGATGTCGGCGAAGAGCCCGGTCTCCGAGAGGAGGGCCGGCGCGACCGCATTCGGCGCGAGCTCGGCGCTGCAGCTCGCGCTGCACGACGGATCGGCGACGCCGCCGCCCGTGCACACCAGCCTGGCGGTGGGGTTGCCGTTGTAGTTCAGGTCATAGCTGCACGCGGTGGCCGGCCAGCGCGCACCGAGGCGGTGCACCTCGCTGCCGTTGGTGACCGTGTAGCACACGGCGATGTCTCCCACCGGCTCTTGGAAGAGCGGGACCCCGCCGATGTGCGGCCCCGATACCCTGAGGCCTCGGCCGGGCCTGACCACGGCGCTTCGGACTGCTTGGTAGTCCGAACTCGCGGCCTTGTTCACATACTTCGCCACGGAGTCCCTGTTCGCGACCCAGCCGCTGGTGCCGTCGTATCCTCCGGCGGACATGACGAACGATCCGGTCATGCCGTTCCAGCTTATGTCTAGCCGAGCGCTGATCGCGGCGACGTCCGCCGCCGCGCCTTTGTGGACGCTCGCGTCGCGCGCAAGTAGGAGGAGCTTCTGCTTGGGCCCGGTGAGGGTCGAGCGATGGATGAGGACGAGCTTCTTCGGGACGACGCCCGCGCTGTCTGCGCGTGCGACGGACGTGCCTGCCATCAGGAGGGCGCAGAGGCTCACCAGGATCAGACGCACGGAGAAAGGTATCTCAGACGGACGTCCGTGTTTCAACGAGATTCTCACTCTGGCCGCACACATGAGCGGTCATGTAGTGGTCCATGTCCGTGCACAAAGCCCACATCGTCTGGGGACCGGAGCTGTCTCCGTTCCTCCTGAAGCTCGAGTCGCTGCTCGTCCGCGCTGGCCTGCCGTTCCGGCGTCTCCCGCGGGACGGCGGCCGCCTCGAGGCGCTCAGGATCGCGCGACACATCGCAGTCGCCAAGCGGACGCGGACCGCGACCCGGCCGCCGGGCCTCGACGCGCTCGACGAGTATCCGCTGGTGCCTTTCCTACTGACGCCTGAGAGCGAGGTCCTGTACGACTCCTCGGCCCTGGCGCACTGGATCGATGAGCGCCACCCCTCGGCGCTCGGGGCCTGCATTCCATCCGACCCTGCGGCGCGGTTCGTCGCCCAGCTGATCGATGAGGCCTTCGACGAGGTCGGCCTCTATCTCGTCCACCACAACCGCTGGGTCGTCGCCGCGCGGGACAACGACGCGGGAAGGCGCCTCGCCGTGGAGTATCGCACGCTACTTCCGCCCGGTGTCGGGACTCTCTTCGCGCGCTGGTTCGCCCGCCGTCAGGTGCGCCGCCTGCCGTACCTCTTCAGCGTTGCGCCCCCGGACCTCGTCGTCGACGGCCTCCCCGGGAGCCTGACTCCGCCCGCGCGCGCCGGCTTCCCCCCGACGCACGCGCTGCTCGACGAGATCTGGCGCCGCTGGGTCGACGGCGTCGAGCACGCGCTCGGCGCCGGGCCCTACCTCCTCGGCGAGCGCTTCGGCCTCGCCGACGCGAGCGTCTACGGCCAGCTCTCCATGAACCTGACGGACCCGAGCGCGGCCCGTGCGCTCCGCGCTCGGGGGCCGCGGACGTACGCGTGGCTCTGCGCCATCCGTGACCGCCGCCATGCCGAGCAGTCCGGCCGGCTCACGCTCGACGAGCGCGTGGCGCCGCTCTTCCGCGCGGTCCTCGACGTCTTTCCGCCGCTCATGGCGGCGAACGCCCGCGCCCACGACGACGCAGTCCGCCGGGGCGAGCGGCTCTTCAACGAGGCGGCGTTCGATCGCGGCCGCGCCCTCTACGAGGGCGTGCTGCTCGGACACCCGTTCCGGTCCGTCGTGAAGACGTTCCAGGTGCGGGTATGGCGGGAGATCGTCACGGCGTGGGCGGCGCTGCCGGAAACGGCCCGCCGGAGCGTGGCCGCACTCGCCGGCGACGGCCGCGATCTCGACGAGATTTTCCTTCCGCGTCCGCGGGCAGTCTGCTAAGGAGCGCGCACCAGACCCGGGCGAGCGCCGCTCGGACTCCGCCGAGCGACGATCGCCCGCTCAACGCGAAGGAGGTCGTATGCGACTTCGGGGGGCTCTCGCGTTCGTCATCGTCGTGCTCGGCGCCGCCACCGCTGGTGCCCAGCTCCTGCCCGGCCAGGCGCAGCCCAAGAAGCTCTACTCGAACGGCGACTCGATCACGCGCGCCTTCGACGCCAACGTCCCGGCCGACAACCTGAACAACAGCTGGGTGAACGGCTACTTCGGGTTCTGGGAGCAGCTCTTCGGCCTCCCGAACGTGAAGGCACACAACCAGCGCATCACCGCCAACTTCGGCAGCTCGGGCCGCACCAACGTCATCGCCGCGGTCAACGGCGCCCGGATAGACGACCTCGCCGCGCAGGCGAGCGGCGCGGCCGGGCGCGGCGTCACGTACGCCACCGTGATGCTCGGCGGCAACGACGTCTGCCGGGACTCGATCGCGGACCTCCCCACGGACGCGCAGATCGACGCGGACTTCCGCGCCGGCATGGCCAACCTGCTGGCACAGCTCCCCTCCAACGCCACCATCCAGGTCGTCGGCATCCCCAACATCAAGCGCCTCTACGACGTCGGGAAGAACAAGAGCGCGCTCGGCATCGCCGACTGCGAGGTGCTGTGGGCGGCCACGGTGCTCGGCTTCCCGTGCGGCTCCATGCTCTCGCCGTTCAACAGCGAGGCGGACCGGCTGTACGTGCAGTCGCGGAACGTCGGCTACAACACCATCCTGCGAAACGTCACGCTCCAGCTCGACGCCGCCAACCCGGAGTTTCTCTTCTACGCCGACGCCTACAGCTTCAACTTCGTCGAGAACGAGATCTCGAACATCGACTGCTTCCATCCCTCGTGGCGCGGCCAGCGCACCCTGTCACGCGAGATCTGGAACCAGGGGCCATTCCGGACCTTCCAGGCGGGGAGCTGAGCGGCGTATGCGTGGTTCGCTCGTAGCGGCGGCCGGCGCGCTCGTGGCGCTGGCGATGTGGCAGGCGGTGCCGGGACCGGGCAACCGGTCCGATCCCGGCGCCGCCGCATCGCTACGGGCGGACCCGGAACCGGCGGCGCCGGTCGCGGCGCCGTCCCTGCCGTCGGCCGGCACGACCACCGAGCCGGCGCACGTCACGCGCGCCATCGAGGAGGCGATAGACCGCCACATCGAGGCCGTCGGGCTCGGGCACGTCGCCGCCTCCGATCGCGCGGCGCTCCGCGACGCGCTCCTCGCGGTCCGGCGCGCGTCCACCCGGGCACGCCGTCGCGGCCGCGACCCGCAGTGGCAGGCCGAGCAGAGCCGCATGCTCGTCGCCGCCGACCGCATGTTCCGCGACAAGCTCGGCGTCGGCCTCTCCGAGTTCATGACCGACGCCGGTCCGCCCGGACGCGTCGAGGATCTGGGCCGCCGCCCGCCGTCGTGACGTGGCTCCGCCGCGCGCTCGTCGCCGCGGCGCTGGCATGGACGACGGGCGCGCGCGCCGACCCGGCCGTGACCGTCGGCGAGGTGTCGATCGAGGTCGAGGCGATCGACGCGCGCTGCGGTGATCCCTGCCTCCGTCTCGCCGCTGAGGTTCAGGAGCGGAAGGCGGCGACGCTGGAGACGCTCGTCGGCGAGGCACTGCTCGCGAACGCGCCAGCCGTGCTGCCCGCGGCGGTCTCCGAGCCCGCGGTCGACGCCTATCTCGCGACGCACGCGGCCGATTTCCACGGACCGGCCGCACGCGACCGTGCGGCCGTGCGCTTCTTCCTCGAGCGCGAGGCGCGGCGAGACGCGACGAAGGCCGCGATCGTCGCCGAGCGCGCGCGACGGCCGCCCGATATCCGGATCGCGACGGACGATCCCACGCTCGCCGACCAGGCACCCGCCGACCGCGTCCTCGCCGACGTCGGGGGCCGGCCGATCCGGAACCGCGACGTCGAGGCCAGGCTCGCGTGGCCGCTCTATCGTATCCGCGGCGAGCTCGTGCTGGACCGCCGGCGTGTCGCCGAGGCGCTCGTCGAGGAGACGCTCTGGGCGCGCGAGGCGGCGGCGCGCGGAAAGACGCCAGGCGTCCTGCGTGACGACATCCGCGCCGCCGTGCACGTGTCGGACGACGACGTACGTGCCGCTGCCGCCGCGGCGCGCCGGCCGGACGGCGAACCGCCGCCGCTCGAGCGCGTGCGACCCTACGTCCTCTTCCGGGCCGAGCGGGCCGCCGAGGAGAGGTTCCTGGCCGACGCGGCGGCACGGGCGGGCGTCCGCATTCGGCTCGCGCCGGCGCGCCCACCGCGACTCGAGCTCGGCCCGGGCGCTCTCGGCTGGCGTGGGCCCGAGGACGCACCGGCCCGGGTGGTGTTTCTCACCAGCCATCGTGGCGAGATCACGCGCCGGATGTGGGGCGTCGTCCGCCGCGTCGCGGCCGAGCCGGGCACGGCGCTCGCGGTGCGCCCGCTCCTGCCGCAGTGGGATCCGGAGGCGACGGCGGTGGCCGTGGCCTTGCGATGCGCGGGCTGGCCGCTCGTGGACGCGGTCGCGGACCACGCGCAGCCGCCGAGCAGCGAAGAGCTGACCGCGCTCGCGGTCTCGCTCGGGGTCGATGCCGAGCGCTTCAGGACGTGCGCCGCAGACCCCGCGACGGCGGCCGCCGTCGCGGCCGAGAGCACGGAGGCGGAGCGCCTCGGCCTCGACGATCCGCCCGCCGTGCTCGTCGACGGGCGGCCGTTCACCGGCATGCAGAAGCCGAACCGGCTGCGGGCGGTCGCGCGCGCGGCGCGGCGGCTTGCCTCCCCCACCCCCATCCACTAACCAACCCTCCCATGCGTCTCTCGTACTCCCCCGCCCACGAGGCCCTCCGTCAGGAGCTCCGCCAGTACTATGCGAAGCTCCTGACTCCCGACCTCCGCGCCGAGATCCGGCGCTCCGAGGGCGTCGGGCCCATCGTCCGCGAGATCGTGCTCCAGATGGGGCGCGACGGCTGGCTCGGCATCGGGTGGCCGAAGGAGTACGGCGGCCGGGGGATGACGCCGATCGAGCAGTTCATCTTCTTCGACGAGTCGATGCGCGCCGGGGCGCCGGTGCCGATGCTCACCGTCAACTCGGTCGCCCCGACGATCATGCAGTACGGCTCCGACGAGCAGAAGCGGTTCTACCTCCCGAAGATCCTCCGCGGGGAGATCCACTTCGCGATCGGCTATACGGAGCCGGACGCCGGCACCGACCTGGCGTCGCTCAAGACGCGCGCCGTCCTCGACGGCGACCAGTGGGTCATCAACGGGCAGAAGATATTCACGAGCCTCGCGACCGACGCCGACTACATCTGGCTCGCCTGCCGCACCGATCCCGAGGCGCCGAAGCACAAGGGCATCTCGATGATCATCGTCCCCACCGACACGCCGGGCTTCCGCTGCGCGCCGATCAAGAACATGGGCGACATGAACACCAACCAGACCTTCTACGACGACGTCCGCGTGCCGAAGGCCAACGTCGTGGGGAAGATCAACGGCGGCTGGAAGCTCATCACGAACCAGCTGAACCACGAGCGCGTCACCCTCTGCAGCTCGGGCATGATCGAGGGGCCCTTCGAGGACTTCCTCGCGTGGGCGCGGGCGACGCGGCTCGCCGACGGGCGGCGCGTGATCGACCAGCCCTGGGTGCAGCAGAACGTCGCGCGCATCCATGCGCGGCTCGATGCGCTGCGCCTCATGAACTTCAGGGTGGCGTGGGAGGCGGAGCAGCAGATGCCGATGAACCCCGCCTACGCGTCGAGCATCAAGGTCTTCGGCACCGAGTTCTACATGGAGGCGTGCCGGCTGATGCTCGAGGTGATGGGCGAGGCGGGCACGCTCCGCCAGGAGTCGCCCGAGGCGGTGCTCGGCGGCCGCATCGAGTTCCTCCTCCGCGGCCTCCACATCCTCACCTTCGGCGGTGGCGTGAACGAGCTGCAGCGCGACCTGATCTGCCTCTTCGGCCTCGGCATGCCCGTGATGCCGCGCTTCTGAGGACCCATATGGACTTCTCTCTCGGCGACGAGCAGCGCGTGCTCATCGATCTCGGCGCGCAGATCCTGAAGGACCTGAGCCCGCTCGAGCGCCTGAAGGCGATCGAGCAGAGCGAGGCCGGGTGGGACCGCGAGCTCTGGGCGGAGCTGGCGAAGGCGGGACTCCTCGCCGCGTCGCTGCCGGAGGCGTACGGCGGGAGCGGAGGCGGGTTCCTCGAGCTCTGCCTGCTCCTCGAGCAGCAGGGCCGCCGGGCGGCCATGGTGCCGCTCCTGGCGACGCTCGCCGGCGCGGCGTTGCCGCTCGTGCGCTTCGGGACGAGCGCGCAGAAGGACCGCCTGCTCCACGACGTCGCCGCCGGGAAGACGATCCTCTCCGCGGCCCTCACCGAGCTCGGCGCGGAGCCGCGCGCGCCGATCACCGCGGCGACGGCCGACGGCGGCGGCTTTCGGCTGAGCGGCGTCAAGAGCGGCGTGCCGATGGCGCACGAGGCGGCCGCCGTCGTGGTGCCGGCACGGACGTCGAAGGGCACGCCGGTCGTCCTCCTCGTAGACCCGAAGGCACCGGGCGTGACGCTCGAGCGCCAGCGGCCCATGAACTGGGAGCCGCAGTTCCTGATGCGCCTCGACGGCGCGCGCGTCCGCGCGGACGCGGTGCTCGGGTCCGTCGAGCAGGGCGGCGCCGTGCTCGAGTGGATCGTCGACCGGTTCACGGTCGGCCTCTGCGCCCTCGCGTCCGGCGCGGCCGCCGAGGCGGTGCGCCTCACGGCCGAGTACGCCTCCAACCGCAAGCAGTTCGACAAGCCGATCGCGATGTTCCAGGCGGTCGGCCAGCGCATGGCCGACGCGTTCATCGACAACCAGGCCGTCAACCTCACCATGCTCCAGGCCGCGTCGCGCCTCGCCGACGAGCTCCCGTCGGTGAAGGAGGTGGCGACGGCCAAGTACTGGGCGGCCGAGGGCGGCAGCCGCATCGGCCACACCGCGCTGCACATCCACGGCGGCATCTCGATCGACGTCGACTACCCGGTGCACCGCTACTTCCTGTGGCTCAAGACGATCGAGAACACCCTCGGCGCAGCGACGCCGCAGCTCGTGCGCCTAGGCGAGCGCATCGCCGCCGAAGGCTAGGAGCCCAAGGCTGCAATCTCCGCGCGCTCGGCGCGCGGCCGAGCGTAGCGAGCCGGGGGAAGAGGCTCCAACGCGGCTTTGCCGCGTTGGAGAAGGGGGACAGAGTCCCCCTTGGGGATGATCACCGCTCCACGCGGCTTTGCCGCGTGGAGAAGGGGGACAGAGTCCCCCTTGGTTTTACGGGCACACGCTAGGGGCTGGAGCCTTCTTCGCGCCCCAGCGCTTGTCCGGCTTGAACTTCTGCTGGCGGCCTCCGAACTCGAGGCAGTAGACGTGCGCGCCGATCCCGAGCGTGACGCGCACGGGGTTCGGATTGTCGTTCAGGTCGAATCCGAGCGTGTCGCCCCGCCCGGTGACCTTGACCGCCTTGTGCCGCTTGATGACGATCTTCCGGATCGGGGAGCTCTTGGACTTCCACTTGTAGCCCTTGTTGCGGCCGGCCTTGCCGACGTACTTCCAGCCGCCCGCGAGGACGTGGGTCTTGGTGAAGCCGCCGGCCGCCGACGCGATCGTGAGCTGCCCGCCGTGCACGACGGGATCGTCCGCGCTCTGGTTCCCCTGGCCGAGCGACACGCGGCGGTCCTTCGAGCGGAGCGCGATCTTCGATCGCTTGGCGTGGCCGGGCTCCTGCGTGAGCGCGAGCTTCTTGCCGGTGAGCGACTCGGCCGCCGACGGCAGCGTGGTGGACGTCGTGCCGCTGCCGGGTATCGACGTGGTGGTCGGCGTGTTGGGCCCGACGAAGCGCCGGACCTGCACGCTGCGCGCGTTGTCGTCCGTCCCGCTGCCGCCGAGGCTGTCCCACAGGACGACGAAGCCCCCGGATCCGTCCGGGGCAATCGCATAGGCGTCCTGCTCCGAGGGCGTGTAGGCGTTCACCTGGAACTCGCCGCCGCTCGGCGTCCCGCTGGCGTTGAAGCGGCGGCCCTGGGCGCTCGTGGTGCTCTGATCCGTGGCGGCGCTGCCCTCGCTCGTCCAGACCACCACGAAGCCGCCGCCGCCGTCCTGGCCGATGGCGGGGACGAACTGGGCCGCCGTGGTGTAGGTGTTCACCTGGAACTGGCCCCCGGAGGGCGTCCCGCTGGCGTTGAAGCGCTGCGCCTGCACGCTGAGATCGCTGCGGTCGGAGCCGCTGCTGGAATCGCTCTGCCACGCGACCACGAAGCCGCCGCCCTGGAGCGGCGTGACGGCGGGGTAGCGCTGGACGCCGGTCGTGTAGCTGTTCACCTGGAACTGCCCGCCGACCGGCCCGCTGCCGTCGAAGCGCTGCGCCTGGATGCTGGCGAAGTTCGCGTCGGTGCCGGCGCCGCCGACGCTCGCCCACACGACGACGAAGCCGCCGCCGCCGTCCGGCGCGACGGACACGTCGTACTGCGAGCCGCTGGTGTACGAGTTCACCTGGAACTCGCCGCCCACGGGCGCGCCGCCGCCGTCGAACCGCTGCGCCTGAATGCTGTCCTGGTCCGTGTCCGTCCCGCTGCCGCCGCCGCTGCTCCACGCCACGACGAAGCCGCCGGAACCGTCGCGCGCGACGCCGGGGCTCACCTGGCTGGCGGTAGTGTACGTGTTCACCTGGAACTCCCCGCCGAGCGGCGCGCCGCTCGCTTCGAAGCGCCGGGCCTGGATGCTGGTGAAGTCGTCGTCCGTGCCGGTGCTTCCGCCGCTCTGCCATACGACGAAGAACCCGCCCGACCCGTCGGGCGCCACCGCCGGCTCGCGCTGCGGGGAGGTCGTGTACGTGTTCACCTGGAACTCGTCGGCGAGCGGCGTCGCCGTCGAATCGAAGCGCCGCGCCTGGATGCTGAAGGAGTCGTGGTCCGTCGGGCTGCCGTCGCTGTGCCAGACGACGACGAAGCCGCCGCCGCTGTCGGGGGCCACCACGGGCTGTCCCTGCGCCCCGCTCGAGTAAGCGTTCACCTGGAAGTCGCCGCCGATCGGATCGCCGATATCGGCATGGAGGGGGCGTTGGCCACCGAGAAGGAGAACGAGTGCGGCGACCGTCCGGGTCACGAGGGTCCTACCCATGCGCGACTAAGTAGTAGGGCGGATCTTACAATGCCAGCAAAAAACGATTCCGGTCGAGGCGGGGGCCTATTTCCCCCTGGATTCGCGCTGCTCCCGCTCCGCGAGGAGCTTCTCGAACCGTGCCGCGTCGATCGCGACGAAGAGACCCTCCGCCTCCGCCGTCACGACGCCGTTTGCGAGCATCCGCCCGGTGCAGATGTTCTTCCGCCCTTCCGTCCGCGCGAGCTCCCCTTCGAGCACCAGCTCCGTATGAAGCGGCGTCGGCTTCCGATACGAGACCGTGAGCCGCGCCGTCATGCCGGGGTTGCCACCGAGTGACTGCACGAAGCCGAGCATCTCGTCGAAGGCGGCCGCGACGTACCCGCCGTGCACGCAGCCCGGCGGGCCCTCGTAGGCGCTCCCGAAGGTCACGATGGCGATGCCGGAGAGCGGCCCGGAGCGCCCGATCGACATCGGCGGCGCCAGCGGGTTGGCGAGGCCGATGAGCGGGCTCTGATCGAAGAAGGCGCCGACGTCTCCGGCGTTGGCAGACTCGGCGTAGCCGTGGAAGTGCTTGAGGCGCGGATGCGCCGTTAGCGCCTCCGCATAGCGCTCGAGGCCGTCGGCGGCGCGACGGAGCTCGTCCTCCGGGGCGTTGCTCGGCACCAGGCGCTCGATCACGAGCCGCATGGCGCGCGCGAGCCGGCGCTTCTGCTCCCAGGCGCCCTGCCCCGACACCTTGGTGGCGTCCCAGTGCGAGACGACCTTCGGACGCTCGTCGGCGTCGTCGGCCATCGCTACTCCAGCTTCTCCCACGCGCTCGCGGTGAGCCGGAGCCCGGGCCGGTCGCGCCGCGACTCCACCTCCTCGAACGTGCGCTTGTAGCCCGTCGAGCGGAGCCGCCAGGCGCCGTCCTGCTTCACGTACTCGTCGTAGTAGAACGCCGCCCCGCGGATCGTGATCTGCGCCTGCGTCTCGATCACGACGTCGTCGAGCGCCCAGATGCCCGTGGCCGTCGTGGGGCTGGTGAGATCGATCTCGGGATGCGACACACGATGGCTCGAGAGGAAGCTCGGCGCTCCCATGGCGGTGCGCAGAAACTCGATGATCGCGTCGCGTCCCTGGTAGGAGTACTTGCCGTCGCCGTACGCGCAGGTCGCGTCCTCGGCGAAGCAGGTGGCGAGCTCGTCCCAGCGCTTCTGGTCGAGACAGCGCAGGTAACGGTACTTGAGACGCTGGATGGCATCGATCTCCTGAAGGTCGTGCATGTCCCGGTCCTCCGCGCGCCCCTAAGTAATGGGGCGGATTTCACAATGCCAGCCTACGCCCGGGCGTCGTCCAGGAGCACGTAGCCGGGGAAGTTCGCTGCCTGGAAGAACGGGCGCGCGAGCGCCGGCAGGTGCGGCGACGCGGCGTCGAGGCCGACGATCCGCGGGTTCCGCAGGCGGAAGCGCCCGCCGAGGCGCTCCAGCTCGCAGCCGCCGGCGTGCAGCATGTTGCGCGCCCAGTCCACGTCGCGGCCGTAGGTCATGGGGACGACGAAGCCGCCGCGGCTCCGGATGGCGACCACGGGTGTGCGGTACGAGCGGCCGCTCTTCCGTCCCACGTGGTGCACGACGGCGAGCGGCGGGACGATCCAGGCGACCGTCCCGAGCACCGGGTTCGTGAACGCGCGGTTCACGCGGCGCATGAAGTGCGGGATGTGCATGTGCGTTGACCTAGCGGATTGCGATGCGCTACGCGATCACACCCATGGGCCGACGAGACGGTGACCGCCCGCTCCGCTTCGCGATCATCGGCGCCGGCATGTCGGGGATTCTCGCCGCCATCAAGCTGGAGGAAGCCGGCTACCGCGACTGGGCCATCTACGAGAAGGCGGGCCGGCTCGGCGGCACGTGGCGCGAGAACACCTATCCCGGCATCGCGTGCGACGTCCCGTCGCACCTCTACAGCTACTCCTTCGCGCCGAATCCCGATTTCAGCCGCGTCTACTCGCCCGGCGCCGAGATCCAGGCCTACTTCGAGGCAGTCGCGCGCCGCTACGGGATCGACGCGCGCGCGCAATACGGCACCGAGATCCGCCGCTGCACGCTCCGCGGCGACCGCTGGCGGCTCGAGACGACGCGCGGCGAGTGCGACGAGGCCGACGTCGTCATCGCGGCCACCGGCGTCCTCCATCATCCGAACGTGCCCGACCTGCCCGGCCTCGCGGGCTTCGGCGGCGCGAGCTTCCACAGCGCGCGCTGGGACCACGGCGTGCCGCTCGACGGCCGGCGCATCGGCATCATCGGCACCGGTTCGACGGCGGTGCAGCTGACGTCCGCGCTGGTCCGCCGCGTGGCGAAGCTGACGCTCTTCCAGCGGACGGCGCAGTGGATCGCGCCGCAGGAGAATCCGCCCTACGACGCCGAGCAGCGCGCCGCTTTCGGACGCGATCCCACGAGCCTGCGCGAGCTCCGCGCGCAGATGTCGCAGGTGTTCGCCGACAGCTTCTCGAACGCCGTCGTCGATGCGCGGTCGTCCCAGATGGAGGCCCTCGCGTTGATCTGCCGGGAGAACCTCGAGACGAACGTGCACGACCCGGTGCTGCGCGAGAAGCTCCGCCCCACCTATCAGGCCGCCTGCAAGCGCCTGATCATCTCTCCCGACTTCTACGGAGCGATTCAGGAGCCGAACGCGGAGCTC
>Ga0111538_10002721_pt1 | contig 24827 bp, 21 predicted proteins | sample SoiMethybrSBSTD1_FD_79669 | JGI IMG/M metagenome (GOLD analysis project Ga0111538, IMG submission 79669) | Bulk soil microbial communities from a Populus tree surrounding site in Tennessee, USA - Soil MetaG P. TD hybrid SBSTD1 (version 2)... | ecosystem: Environmental > Terrestrial > Soil >...
AACTTACGCAATGCGCCGTCGGGCCCCCGCGTTCAAGCCAGTCCGCGTCGACAACGACTGCGACCGATGACTACGAGGCGCCGGAAACGGGCCGCGTAAGGGCGAAACGCGAGTCTGAACCCAAAAATCTGAATTTGGCGGGTTTGGCGGGTTTGGCGGTTAACCCGCCTCTGCTTCTTCAGTCCGGGGAGACGAAGCGGGCGAGGACGGTCTTGAGGCCGACCGTGGGGAAGTCGATGAGGAGCTTCTGGTCCCGGCCGGAGCCGCGGACCTCGAGGACGCGGCCGGTGCCGAAGCTGTCGTGGCGGACCGTGCTGCCGGCGGCGAAGTGGGAGGAGCCGTTGGAGCCGGCGTCGACCTGGTAGGCGGGGACGTCGTCCTCGAACACGCGCTGATCGAAGTCGTCCACGTCGTAGCGGGCCGACTGGGCGGCGCCGCGCGGGGCGCGGACCAGGTGGCCGGCGGGCGGCCGCGGCGGCGGCGCCTGCCGCTCGCGCACGGCGAGGTGCTCGGACGGGATGTCGTCGATGAAGCGCGACGGCGGGTTGACCTTCACCTCGGCCCACTGCCGCCGCATCCGAGCGCTGGTCAGGACCAGCCGCTCCTTGGCACGGGTGAAGGCGACATAGGCCAGCCGCCGCTCCTCCTCCAGGCTCTTCTTCTCGTCCTCCATGTCGCGCGGCCGGAGCGAGGGGAACAGGCCGTCCTCCATGCCGCAGACGAACACGACCGGGAACTCGAGCCCCTTGGCGGCGTGGATGGTCATCATGGTGACCGCCTGGGCCGCCCGCCCGTCCTGCTCGTCGAGCGCCGAGGCCAGCGAGATCCGCTCCTCGAACTCGGACAGGTTGCCCTTGCCTTCCCGCTCGTCATCGAAGTCGGCCGCCATGCTGACCAGCTCGCCCAGGTTGGCCAGCCGGTCGCGCGCCTCCGGAGAGTCGTCGATGGCCAGCCGCTCGCGGTAGCCCGACCGCTCGACCGCCTGGATGATGAGCTCCGACACCGAGGCCCCCGCCGCCTGCACCTGCCGGAGGCCGTCGATGATGTCGACGAAGGCGACCAGCTTCTTGCGCGCGGCCGGCTTGAGGGCGGCCACCGCCCCGTGCGAGCAGCTGCGCGCGGCGTCGAGCAGGTTGATCCCGGCCAGCCGCGCGTGCGCGCGGACCCGCTCGATGGTGGTGTCGCCGATGCCGCGCGCCGGCTGGTTGACCACCCGCTCGAAGCAGGAGTCGGCCGCCGGGTTCAAGACCAGCCGCAGGTAGGCGCGGATGTCCTTGATCTCGCGCCGCTGGAAGAAGGAGACCCCGCCGACGATGCGGTAGGCGATCCGGTGAATGCGCAGCGCCTCCTCGAGCACGCGCGACTGCGAGTGCGTCCGGTAGAGGATGGCGACATCGCTCCAGGTCCGCTCCTCGGCCGACTCGAGCCCGCGGATCGCCCGCGCGATGAAGTCGGCCTCGCTCCGGTCGTCCTGCGCCTCCTCCCACAGCACCGGCTCGCCCCCCTGGTTCTCGGTCCACAGGGTCTTCTGGTGCCGATCGCTGTTCTTCGCGATGACGCCGTTGGCCGCCCCCAGGATGACCGAGGTCGACCGGTAGTTCTGCTCCAGCTTGACCACCACCGCGTCGGGAAAATCGAGCTCGAAATCGAGCAGGTTTCTCGGCTCCGCCCCGCGCCAGCCATAGATCGCCTGGTCGTCGTCGCCCACCACGGTCAGGTTGCGGGTCGCCCGCACGAAGTGCCTGACCAGGCGGTACTGCACCAGGTTGGTGTCCTGGAACTCGTCGACCAGGACGTGGCGGAACCGCTCGCAGACCAGCTTGCCGGCCTCCGGGTCATCGGCCAGCTGCAGCACCTTGAGCAGGAGGTCGTTGAAGTCGACCGCGTCCTCGCGCTCGAGCGCGGCGCGGTAGCGCGGGTAGAGCCGCGCCACCAGGTCGTAGGCGTAGGTCGGCCCGCCCTGCCGCGCCGGATCCTCGCCGCGGTTCTTGGCCCGGTCGATGAGCGAGACCAGCGTGCGCGGCGTGAGCGAGTCGGCCAGCCCCTCCTCCTTGAGGAGCGCGGTGGCCAGCCGCATCTGGTCGTCGTCGTCGAAGATGGTGAAGTCGCGGGTCAGCCCGACCCGCTCGCCGTGCAGGCGCAGGAGCCGCGCGCAGGTGGCGTGGAAGGTCCCGATCCACATCGCGCGCGCCGCGGTGCCGAGCATGGCGTTGAGCCGCTCGCGCATCTCGCCGGCCGCCTTGTTGGAGAAGGTGACCGCCAGGATCTCCTGCGGCCAGACCCGCCGCTCGACCAGCCGCGCGATGCGGTGAACCAGGACCCGGGTCTTGCCCGAGCCGGCCCCGGCCAGGACGCACAGCGGCCCGTCACCGTGCTCGACGGCCGCCTCTTGCGCCGGGTTCAGGCCCTGTGCCACCCCGGGGGCATAGCACAGGGAGTTGACAGTCGACCCTTCGTTTTCAGAACGAGAGCCGCGCGCCGATCTGCACGTAGAACGGGTTGTAGCGGGCGGCCACGTTCTGGAAGTTGCGGTTGCGGCTCACCGGGTCTGCGGTCTCCAGGCCGGTCGTGTCCTGCTGCTTGACCCAGATGAGGTCCGAGTAGCTGCCGCCGACCACCGGGTTGGCGTTGTCGAACGTGTAGGTCTCGTCGGTCGCGGCCACGTGCTCCTTCATGAACAGGTACTCGACGCTGTACAGGTCGGTGAAGACGTCGATCTTCATCCCGTGGCCGAGCTCGCGCCCGTATCCGAGGTGGGTGTCGAAGCCCCACGAGAAGTCGTTGCGCCCCATCTCGCCGCGCGGCAGGAGGAACGACTCGTCGAAGCCGTACAGGTAGTGACGCGCCAGAGCGTCCTGCACCACGCCTGACAGCGCGCGGGCCCGTATGCCGGTGGTGACGTCGCCCAGCTTGTCGCCGTGGAGCCACTCGTCGAGGTCCCAGATGTAATAGGAGTCGAGCTTGAAGTAGTGCGGCCGGTCCTGCGGCAGCGGGCCCTCCCGGTTGGCCAGGAGCTCGATGAGGTCGTACTGCGAGGTGATGTTCGGGTCGACCTGGCCGTTGTCGGCCGAGAACAGGCCGGGGAAGTTCCCGGTCACCCGCGAGTAGGTGTAGGAGCCCTGCATGAAGAAGTTCTTCGAGAACCGCTTCTGGGTGGTGAGCTCGAGCGCGTTGTAGTCGCGGCGCGGCTTGTCGAACCCGCGGATGCCGCGGAACTGCTCCAGCTGGCCCTGCTTGCGCGAGGCGGCCGCCATGTCTCCATTCGCGGTCAGATCGGCGATCTCCTTCTCCAGCGCCTCTTCCTCGCCCTCGGGGAACTCGCCCGGGTTGGCCAGGATGTAGGTCGCCGCGCTGTCGACCGAGACGTCCTCGAGCACGCGGCCGAGGACGCGCCGCTTGTAGCTGAGGCCGACCTTGAGGTCCTCGAGCACCTCGTACTCGCTGCCGACGATGAACTCGTCGAGGTACTGCGGCTTGACGCCGGGCGCCACCAGGACGCCGCTGCCGCCGAACACCTCGTCGCCCAGCGCCCCTTCCTCGTCGTCGGGGCAGGCGGTGCCCGACGGGGCGCCGATGGTGCTGTCGGCCGCGCCGCACTGCGCCGACTGGTCGTAGTGGCGGATGAGCAGGGTCTCGCCGCCGAACGAGCGGTCGTTGATGTCCATCGGGATCGACTCGTAGAAGCGCCCGTAGCTGCCGAACACCTTCGACCGGCCCTCCTTGGTCCAGTCGTAGAGCAGCCCGATGCGCGGCGCCCACATGTTCTTCATGGTCATCGCGTTCTTGCCGCGGATCTCCTGGGTGTAGGGATCCGGCGTGTTCTGCAGCGCGTGGGCGTAGCGCAGCCGCTGCTCCTCGTAGCGGATGCCGGCGTTGAAGGTGAGGTTGGGCAGGATCTGCCAGGAGTCGCGCAGGTAGGTCGCCCAGTTGAGGGTGTTGCCCTCGACGTCGGTCGGGCCGAGGAAGTCGCAGCGCAGAGACTCACCCATGAGGCCGCCGGGGTCCGGTCCGCAGGTCTGGTCGAAGCGCGGGTCGGTCTCGTTGTCCGGGGCGATCTGCACCCAGCGCGACATCTGGGTCTCGTTGATGGCGCCGCCGGTCAGCGAGTTGCCGACGTAGACGGTGTAGAAGGCGTCACCGCTGATGCTGCGCGGCTTGTTGAGGAGGTTGTTCTCGACGTCGATGCCGGCCTTCACCTCGTGGGTGCCGGCCGCCTTGATCCGCTGGGTGCCGGACAGCTTGGCGCTCAGCCGCTGCTCGGTGTCGTCCGCCAGGCCGCCGGGCCCGCCGATGCCGTAGCCGACCCCGAGGTCGGGGCAGTTCTCGATGAACGGATAGGGATCGTTGGCGCCCGAGTCGGTGCAGGCCGCCACCGTCTGCATCGACTCGTGGCCGCGCAGGCCCCAGGTCCCCAGGTTGCCGTAGAGCAGCCGCTGGCCGGGCGTGTCGTTGGCGCTGTCGTCGACCGAGTCGCTCTTGAAGTGGTCGCGGTGCCAGCCGAGCACCGCCTCGACCTCGGTCTTGTTGTTGTTGAACTTGCTGGTCCACTTGGCCGAGGTGTCGGTGGTCAGGATGGTCTGGTCGCGGCTGACCGCGGCGTGCTCGCCGTAGACGCCGACCGACTCGGAGGTGAACGGCGTGCCGGAGAAGCTGACCTGGCCCTGGTGCTCGGGCGACAGGGAGTAGTTGATCTTGGAGACGAACTGGTACTCGGTGCCCTGCGAGTTGACCGTCCGGCTGCCGCCGGCGATGTCCTCGAAGATGAGGAAGCCGTTCTCGTCCTCGTCGGCGGTGCCGTCCCCGTACATCGCCGCGTTGCAGTCGGACAGGCTGCCGTCCGGCAGCGTCATGCGGCAGTCGGTCAGCCGCTTGGTGATGCGCTTGGTCTCGTAGGAGATGAGGCGCGGGGCGAAGCCGACGAAGAACCAGAGCTTGTCCTTGATGATCGGACCGCCGAGCGTGAAGCCGAAGCTGAGGTCGTACTGCAGGGTGCTCTCGGCGTCGATCGGCGTCGCCTGGGTCGGGTTGCGGGTCGGGTCGTTGGCCAGGAGGTCGTTGGTGAACTGGCTGAAGACCGTGCCGTGGAACTCGTTGGTGCCGCTCTGGGTGACCACGTTGACCACGCCGCCGGTGGCGCGGCCGTACTCGGCCTGGTAGCCGCCGGTGATGATCTCGATCTCCTCGATGAAGTCGTTGATGATCGGCGAGCCGACCGTGCCGTAGGTCAGGCCGGTGGTGTTGACCCCGTCGACCACGTACTGGTTCTCCAGCGAGGTCGAGCCGGAGAAGGAGACCCCGAGCCCGTCGCCGGCCGAGCCGGCGGCGGCGCCGAGCGACGCCTCGAAGGTGCGGCCCGGCACCGGGATGTTGCGGGTGTAGTTCTGATCGAGCGTGATGCCCTGCGAGGTCGACGTGGTGTCGATGGTCGGCGTGCCCTTGATCTCGATGACCTCGCCCTGGGCCTGGTTCTGATCGATCTTGATGTAGGCCGGGGTCACCTTGCTGATGCTGACCGGCACGTTGGTCCGCTTCACGGTGATGTCGGCGTAGTAGAAGGTGACCACGTAGCTGCCGGGCGGCAGGTTGGTGATCTTGTAGGTGCCGTTGCTCTCGGTGATGGCCGAGGCGGTGCCCTGCAGCGCGGTCGACGTCGCCACCACGGTGACGCCGGCCAGCGGCTCGCCGGTCGCCTTGTCGGTCACCACGCCCGCCACCGCGCCGGCGGTGTTGGATTGCGCCGAGGCGGCCCGGACAGCTCCCAGGCTGATCCCGACGAGCGCGGCGGCGATGAAGAGGTTCTTCGTGTTCATCATTGCCCTTGACTCCTTGCTCTGCGCTCGCCTCATTCGGCCAGTCCGGTCGTGAACGAAATGCTGATTTCCGCCGGCAGCGGGCCGCCGTACTTGTCGGTGAGACCGGTGCCGACCGTGACGGTGTAGACCGTCTCCGGGTCGTAGCCGCCCGTCACCGTGACGGTCACGATGGCGGCGTCGTCGGCCGACACGGCCGCGGTGATGGGCACCGGGTTGTCCATGTCGTCGACCAGGCTGATGGCGTCCAGCGTGTCGGGATCGATCGCCGCGATGAACTGGAGCAGGATGGTGGCGTCGGTCTCCCCCGGGTCGGTGAGCGCCACGTCGGTCTCCTCGTTCTCCGGCGCGCTGCCGAACAGCGCCAGCGGCTCGACGGTGAAGGAGATGCGGGCGGTGTCACCCGGCTCGCAGCCGGCGTCGATGTCGCCGTCCTTCGGGGCACAGACGTGCTCGCCGTCCTTGTCCCTCACGTCGTCGCGGAAGGTGAGCGTGCAGGCCGAGCCGGTCTTCATGCCGTCGAGCGGTACCAGCACCAGCGCGGGGCCGAGGCCGTTGATGTTCTGCGGGAAGTCGACCGCGGGGAGCAGCTGGTTGCCCGACGGGTTGTAGTAGCTGGCCTCGCGATCGAGCGGCATCATCTGGTCGCCGCACATGATCGAGACCGCCAGCTCGCACGGGGTGGTGTTGGTCGAGCTGCAGCCGGCGTAGTCGCGCATGCGCACGTCGTCGGCGGCGCCGTCCTCGTTCTCGTCGAGCACGCCGACCGGTCCGCTCGGGCCGATGCAGACGGCGATGCAGTCGGTCAGGTCGGGGCCGGAGCAGTCCTTGATGTCGTCCGGGGTGGCGCCGCGCGGCACCGGGCTGAAGATGCCGTCGGCGCACTTCAGCTCCTCGAGCGAGTTGCCCTCGATGATCTCGTCGAACACGACCCGGAGCCTGGCGGTGCCGCGCGCGACCGCGTTGGTGACCTCGCGATCGTCCCCGTTGACCGGATCCTCGTCGGGCAACGGAATCTCGGGGTGATCGCCGAACGCGAGCTGGAACTTCTCGCGCACCGCGGTGTCCGACACGACCTTCTCCTGCACGAAGACCTGCTGGACCATCGGCGGTCCTTCCGGATGCAGATCGGTCGACGACGAATCTTCGCTGCAGGCGACGGCCAGCGCGCCGGCACCGAGGACCATTCCGAGTCGAATCATCCGCCGCATGTGTTGCTGCTCCTTCAACCAGGGCAAGTTGCCTGAAACGCGGCCTTTTACTCGTCGCCTCGGAGTGTTGTCAAGCGCACACTGAAGCGGGGGGGGCCGCGGTTCCGCCGTGGTATCCAACCATTCCAAACCACGTATCACGCCTGCCTACATCGCCATAACGGGCGCAACACTGTCAGTGATTGACATCTCGAGGTGGACGTACCTCGACGTTCCAGCCCCCCCGGGCGGGAAGCCCCGAAAACACGCCCCCCCACCCCCTCGGGGGCCGGGGGCCCACGCACCGACGGAGAAGGCCGACTACTCCGCCTGCTCGAGGGTCTTGCACTCCACGTGCGGCTCCTTGAGGGCGATCGTGACCGGGTTGCTCTCGTTGCCGCTGGCGTCCTTGCCCATGCCCTTCACGGTGTCCATCACGCTCACGATGTCGCCGTACTCGAGGGCCTCGTCGAAGTCGACGAACACCACCCGCTCGTTCTTGATGGCGTCGATCTTCGGCCGCATCGCCCTGGCCAGCTCGGAGCGCTGGATCTTGCTCCTGGCCCCGCTCTCGTCGATGAGGACCGTGCCGTCCAGGGCCGACGCGCACAGCTCCCTCTCTTCCTTGCGCTCGTCACCACCAGCTATAACGCCCGCCGACGCGAGCCGAACGGGCGCAACACTGTCCGTGATTGACACCCCGAGACAGACGCACCTCGGGGTATGCCGGCCAGCGAGCGGATGCCCCGAAAACACGAAGCCCCCGCGCGAAGGCGGGGGCCGCGAGCCGCGACGGAGAAGACCGACTACTCCGCCTGCTCGAGGGTCTTGCACTCCGCGTGCGGCTCCTTGAGGGCGATCTTGACCGGGTTGGTCTCGTTGCCGCTGGCGTCCTTGCCCATGCCCTTCACGGTGTCCATCACGCTCACCACGTCGCCGTACTTGAGGGCCTCGTCGAAGTCGACGAACACCACCCGCTCGTTCTTGATGGCGTCGATCTTGGGCCGGAGGGTCTTGGCCAGATCGGTGCGGGCGATCTTGCTCTTGGCGCCGCTCTCGTCGATGAGGACGGTGCCGTCGACCGCGAACACGCACAGCGAGATGGTGGTGCCGGTGGCCACCTGGACCTCATCCGCCTCGAGCTTGCGCGGGATCTCGACGGTGATCTGCTTGAGCATGATCGGCATCGTCACCAGGAAGATGATGAGGAGCACCAGGCAGATGTCCACCAGAGGAGTGACGTTGATGTCGCTCTTGCGTCCGCCCTGGCCGCCGGCTGAGATGCCCATGGCTATTCCTTCTCGTTCTTGAGCTCGTTGGTGCCGAGATCGATCCCGAGCGCCCCGATCTCGTGGAGCCCCATGACGACCGGATAGACCTGCTTGTAGGTCGCCTCGGGATCCGCCTTGAGCAGCACCCGCTTCTCACCGCGGCGGTCGGCCTTGTCGCCGAGCGCGGCGTTCGACGCCTCCAGCGCCTTCCACTGATCCTCGACCCGGGTCTTCAGGGTCGCGATGTCGGGCACCTTCTCCTTGTCGACGTAGAACTCCCACTTGTCCTGGTTCCGGTCGTGGTAGATGGCGACGATCGGCTGGCGGGCGTCCTTCTCCTTGGAGTGGTTGAGGGTCTTCGGCAGGTCGACCTCCTGGCCGCGCGTGAGCATCGGCAGGATCACCATGAAGATGATCAGCAGCACGAGGCAGACGTCGACCAGCGGGGTCACGTTGATCTCGTTGCGCACCGAGTCCAGCTTCGGCGGCGCCTTGTGGACCAGACGGCCCCTGTTGAGCCGGGCGGCCTTCATCTCTTACGCCCTTCCCTCCTTGAGGACGTAGTCGATGAACTCCGACGAGACGTCGCTCATGTCGACCACCATGTTCTCGACGCGGCCCGTGAAGTAGTTGAAGAAGATGGCGGCCGGGATGGCGACGCCGAGGCCGATGGCGGTCGACACCAGCGCCTCCGCGATGCCGGGGCCGATGACCGCGATGCCGCCGCCGCCCTTCAGGAGGCCGAAGGCGTTCATGATGCCGATGACGGTCCCGAGCAGCCCGACGAACGGGGCGATCGACGCGATGGTCGCCAGCGCGCCCAGGCCGCGCCGCAGGCTCGAGGTCTCGCGCTCCTTCACCCGTTCGAGCGAGCGGTTGACCGAGTCGACCACGTCGAACTCACCGACATCCTCGGGCCCCTGGCTCTCCAGGGCCTCCCTTCCTTGCTTGTAGGCGGCCAGTCCTGATTCGACGACCTTGGCGACCGGGCTCTTGTTGTGCTTGCGCGCCGCCGACAGCGCCTCGTCCACCCGGCGCTTGCCGAGGTAGTCGCGCAGGGCGAGCACGTAGCTGTAGGACTGGCGCGAGCCCTTGTAGAAGGTCCACCAGCGCTCGACGATCACGTACAGAGAGAACAGGGACATCATCAACATGAAGATGTTGATGCCCCGGGCGAACCAGCCCATCTTCTCCCAAAGTTCAACTGGGTTGTCCATGCTCTCGTCCTTTGCTCGTTTTGCTTGCTGGCGTTACTTCGCTGGCCTGTAGATGAATGTCACCGAGGTGCAGACCGGGACCGCCTTGCCGTTGACCATGAAGGGGCGGTACCGCCACTCGCGCATCTTGGTCTTGATCTTGTTGTCGTAGCCGGGGTGGCCGGTCGACTTCAAGACGTTCAGCTTCTGCACCGTGCCGCCGTTGGTGAGGCACATCTTCACCACGCCGACCACGCCCTTGCCCGACCGGCTGATGGCGGTGGCGACGTCGTTGGGCGGCTGGATGTCCTTCTCGCCCGAGATGCGCTGGGCCTCCAGCGCCACCTGCGGGACGATCTTCGGCTCTTCCTTCTTCGGCTGCTCGCCGACCCCGCCGAGCACGCCGCCCTCGACCCCGCCGAGCACGCCGCCGACCACGCCGCCGGCGACTCCGCCCTCGACTCCGCCCTCGACCCCCTCGTCCTCGGACTCTTTCTCGGCCGGCTCCGGCTTCTTGTTGGGATCGACCTGCACCACCTCCTTGACCTTCTTGACCGTCTTCTTGACGTCGGTCTTCGGCTTGCTCGAGCCGGGCGGCGGCGGTGGTGGCGGCGGCGGCGGCGTGGCGAGCGCGAGCTCAGTATCAGGTGGCTTGAGCTTCTCGATGGCCCAGAACGAATGCACCACCAGCGCCCCGCCGACCCCGGCGTGCGCGACGATGGAGATGCCGAGGACGATGCTGACCCACTTGCTCTTCTTCGCCAGCTTGGCGCCGACATAATTGTCGAACATGGCTAGCTCCTACTTGGGGGCAGGTGGAGAAGAGGGATTCGGCGGCGACTTCTTGGTGTCACCGCCCGGGGTGGCGCCCGCGGCGTTGGCTGCCTTCTGGATCTCGCTGAAGCGGACCTGGTGAAAGCGCTGCGATGCGATCTCGATCGCCTTCGCCCAGGTGGCGCCGTGCGCGAGCGCGCGGTGCTGGTAGAGCGACGCGATCAGGCTGTGCACCACCGCGTTCTTGGGATCGAGCTGCTCGGCCTTCTGCAGCGCCGCCAGCCCGACGTCCACCACCGCGACCCGCTCGGCATCGACCAGCTCCGGCTTCTGCAGCCGGCTCCACTGCATCTGGGCGATGTCGGTCAGCGCCTTGACCTTGGCTCCCGGATCCGTCTCCAGCTCGAGTCGCCTGGTGTGCCACTCGAGCGCCTTGTCGAAGTTCCCCGCCTGCCGGTTGATGTTTGCCAACTTCTCTAGGACATCGCGGCTCTTGGGGTCCTTGGCGAGAACGTCGCCCCAGTACTTGAGGGCCTTGTCGTACTGGTCGGAATCCAGCCAGATCGTGGTGAGAAGGCTGATGATCTTCTGATCGCCGGGCTCGTCGTCGAGATACTTGGTGAAGTGGTAGGCGGCCTTCTCGGCGTAGACCTTGTTCTGCGGGGTGTCGACCCCGGGCTGGAACAGCTTGTGGTAGGCGAGCCCGGCGTTGTGGTGGCCGATGGTGAGATCCGGCGAGCGCTGGAGGGCGGAGTCGTAGAGCTCGATCGCCTTGGCGTAGCGCCCCTCGAGGTACAGCTTGTTCGCCTGCTGGATCTCGCGACGGGACGACAGCTCGTCGCAGCCGGCCAGGGCGATGAGCGCCGCGACCGCGAACAGCGCGATTCCACGGGCAGTACCGCTGCGGTTGTGGCGGTTCATTTCGAGGCGCGCGACTATATCCAAACCGGCCGGGTGCAACAAACGGTTTCGGGCCCGGTCAGCTCGGCCGATATACCACGCGCACATTGCGGATGTTCATGGCCCGACTGACACACCCTGGCAACCCGACGCGCGTTGAAGCCAGCATGCAGCGCCTTCTGCCCGCGTTCGGCGTTTTCGTCGTGTCGGCGGCCGCGCTCGCCTGCGGCGGCGGCACGGCGAAGCCGGCCGGAGTCGGTTCAGGGGCGACCAGCCGGACCGCGCCTCAGGATCCGCTTCGTGCGATCCGCGTCACGGCCGCCGACGGGAGCCGACCCGCGCTGGGCGAGCTCGGCGGCGACATCCTGGTGGTGGCGCTCTGGGCCACCTGGTGCGAGCCCTGCCTCGACGAGCTGCCGCGCATCGACCAGCTGCGCCAGCAGTACGCCGGCGACCGGACGGTCGCGTTCGTCGCGGTCAACGTCGACGACGAGCCGGCGGTGGCGACCGGCGCGATCGAGCGCATGGGTCTCACGCTGCGCTCGTTCCAGGGCGGCGCCGAGCTGATGAGCCGCCTGGCGCCGCGCGGCGCGGACGGGCAGCCGCGTCCCGGGCTGCCGCTGGTGGCGATCATCGACTGGCGCGCGCGGCCGGCGCGGCTGCACCGCCGCTTCGGCTACGACCCGGGCGGCGCCTCCATCGCCGGGCTGACCGAGGTGGTGGAGGCGGCCCGGCGCGGCGGCGAGCTGCCGCCCGAGCACCTGCTCCTCGCCGCCGATCCGGAGTCGCCGATGGTGCTCGCCGTGCCTCGCATACCGGACGAGCGCGAGCGCCGCCGCCACCTGGCCGACATCCGCGCAAACCTCCACCAGATGTTCCCGCGCTTCACCGCGCCGCAGCTCGACCGGGTGATGGAGCGGGCCGCCGAGGTCTCGATCGAGGGCGGAAATCTTCTCATCTCGGTGCCGGCCGACATCCCGCTGCGCGCCAGCGCGGGCGGCGGCGGCCCGATCCCCTTCTATTGAAGGCCGGGCGGGTGCTAGTTCAGCACCGCACCTGATAGCGCAGCCCGACTGCAGTTGCCCTGACCTTGAGCAGATGGCCAGGCGACCGTCCGCCGTGTCTTTGCGGAGTTGTCGCGTGTAGGGCGGTTGGCTCCTTCCTTGCTCATGCGGGACGCAGGGAGGCGAGCCATGCGAAAGACTTTCTCGTGTCTGTTCCTTGGGTTCCTGGCGACGGCGTGCAGCACCAGCACCAGCACCGAGCCCGGCGGCGACGACGGGATCGGCGACGAGGACCAGCCGGCACCAGAGGACGACGTCATCGACGAGTCGGCCGGCGAGGACGCGCTCAAGGTCCTGCAGGGTGAGGAGCCGGGCTTCGTCTTCATCGTCGAGTACGCCGAAGGCGCCGACGTCGACCAGCTGACCGACGCGCTGGCCGCCGACTACGACCTGGTCGTCACCTCGCGGTACCACGACCTCGGCGGCGCGGCCTTCATCGCCGCCGACCAGTGGGTGGCCGAGCAGGTCCGGCTCGACACCCGCGTCATCGGGGTGACCGAGGACCGCCTGGTCCAGCTGCCGCCCGCCGACGCCATCGCCGACGAGATCGGCGACTTCGAGACCGAGGCGGCCGCGAGCGGCGAGGTCGACGACGTCGAGCTCGCCTCCGAGACCCGGTCGACCGGCTGGCGGCTCATCGGCGCCGATCACGCGCCCGGCACCGGCGCGGGGACGCGGGTCGGCGTCATCGACACCGGCGTGGATCGGAAGCACCCGGACCTCAAGGCGGCGGTCTCCACCGACTACGGAAAGGACTGCGTCCGCCGCAAGAACAAGACGACTTACGACTTCAACGGGCACGGCAGCCACGTGTCCGGCATCATCGCGGCGCAGGACAACAGCATCGGCGTGCGCGGCGTGGCGCCGGGGACCCGCATCGTTCCCATCCGCGTCTTCAACGGCGACGGGGTCACCTCGAGCTCGATCCTGATGTGCGGCATCGACTACGCGGCGCGGAAGGCCGACAAGATCCAGGTCGTCAACATGTCGCTCGGCGCCAACTGCGGCGGGGCCTGCGCGGCCAACCCGTTCAATCGAGGCATCCGCAAGCTGGTCACCCAGCGCGGCATCGTGGTGGTGGTGGCGGCCGGCAACGAGGGCGTCGACGCCAACACCACCGAGCCGGCCTTCATCGACGAGGTCATCACGGTCTCGGCCTACCTGGACCGCGACGGCAAGGTCTCGTCGAAGGACCGCTACGCCAACTTCTCGAACTGGGGCCCCGGCGTGGACATCGGCGCGCCCGGCGTGAACATCCTGTCGACCGTGCCGGGCGGCAAGTACGAGCGCCTGAGCGGCACCTCGATGGCGGCTCCGTTCGTCGCCGGCGTCGCCGCGATCATCAAGCAGACCCGCGGCGGCTCGCCGACCAGCGTCTGGCTGGCGCTGGCCGGCGCCTCGGTGAGCAGCTACCCGGGTCGCGGCGGGCGCCACCCGGAGGGCCTCCTCCGCATGCCGGGCACCTCCACCTCCTCGACCTGCGGCAACGCCATCTGCGACGACGGCGAGGACGACGACAACTGCGCCGCCGACTGCGGCTGCGCGGCGGTCGCCTGCGTCGGCGACGGTCCGGCCGGCTGCTCCTGCGCGGTCGACTGCTCGGGCGACGCCTGCTGCAGCGACTCGGACATCTGTCCCATCATGTGAAGACCGGCGGAGGGGAGGATGCCTCCTCCCCTCCTCGCTGCTGATACCGCGCAGCACTGTTCCATAGCTGTTTCAGCGTGTTACGGGACAAGAGACGCCAGCACGGGGAGGGGACTTCCCATCCACCGCCAGGGACTTGCGGTCTGACCAATTAGCTTACGCGGTCTTGGGCCGGCGCAGCCGTGGCACCTCGCTTGCTCATGCAGCCGAGCGGAGGAGGAGGACACTCATGCTGCGTCGATCGATCGGCATCTGGCTCGCAACGGGACTTCTGGCTGCCGCCTGCTCGACCTCGAGCGACCCTGACGAAGGCGACCCCGACGGCGACGGCGACGGCGACGCCAGCGAGCCGCCGGCCCCCGAGGACGACGTCATCGACGAGGCGGCCGGCGAGGACGCGCTCAAGGTGATAAACGGCGAGATGCCCGGCGTCGCGATCATCGTCGAGTTCGCCGAAGGGCTCGAGGTCGATGCCACCAGCGAGGCGCTGGCCGACGAGTACGAGCTCATCATCACCAGCCGCTATCACGACCTGGGCGGCGCGGCGTTCATCGCGCCGGACGAGCCGACCGCGGATCAGCTGCTCCTCGACCTCCGGGTCTCCGGCGTCTTCCGCGACCGCGCGGTCGGCTTGCCCCCCGGCGACTCGTTCGCCTCCGAGGTCGACGCCGACATGGCCGAGGCGGCGGCGGCCGGCGAGGTGGACGCCGAGGACATCGGCGCCGCCGCGCCGGGCGATCCCATCGACCTCGACGACCTGCGCCCGCAGAAGCGATCGACCGGCTGGCGGCTCATCCACGCCGATCGAGTGGCGGGCGACGGCAGCGGCACCCGGGTCGGCGTCATCGACACCGGCGTCGACATGAACCACCCCGACCTCGAGGGCGTGGTCGCCGACGGCATCGGCAAGGACTGCGTGCGGCGCAAGAACAAGACCCTGATGGACCTCATGGGGCACGGCACCCACGTGTCCGGCATCATCGCGGCGCGGAACAACGACTTCGGGATGGTCGGCGTCGCGCCGGGCGCCCAGGTGGTGGCGATCCGCGTGCTCAACAGCGAGGGGTCCGGCTCCTGGTCCTCCATCCTGTGCGGCATCGACTACGCCAACCGCCACCGCGATAGGATCGACGTGGTCAACATGTCGCTCGGCGGCAACTGTCAGGCGCCGTGCGCCGACGGCGCGCCGCACCACAAGGCGCTGCGCAAGCTGGTGGCCAGCGGCGTCACCGTGGTGGTCGCGGCCGGCAGCGACGGTGTCAGCTCCGAGTGGTCCGACCCGGCCTTCATCGACGAGGTCATCACGGTGTCGGCCTACCTCGACTGGAACGGCTCGGTCAGCTCGCGCGATCGCTACGCCAACTTCTCCAACTGGGGCACCGGCGTCGACATCGGCGCGCCGGGCGTGCGCATCCTGTCGACCCTGCCGCACAAGAAGTACGCCCGCTGGAACGGCACCTCGATGGCGACTCCGTTCGTCGCGGCGACCGCCGCCATCATCATCCAGACCGAGGGCGGCGGGCCCGCCGCGGTGCGCGAACGCCTGCTCGGCACCGCGCGGAGCTCGTACAGCGGCCGCGGCGGCGATCACCCCGAGCGCCTGCTCGACATCCCCGACACCGGCAGCGGCACCTGCGGCGACGCCCTGTGCCTCGGCGACGAGACCGACGCGAGCTGCCCGGCCGACTGCGGCTGCGCCGCCAGCGCCTGCGACGGCGACGGGCCCTACGGCTGCTCGTGCGCCGAGGACTGCACCGGCGACGACTGCTGCGCCGACGCCGACATCTGCCCCATCATGTGAGCCGCGCGAACCTGCTCAGCGGCGCGAACGCGCAAGAGCAGGTTTGAACCGCCAAAAGCGCCAAGACCGCCAAACCAGAATTTTCTGGGTTCAGAACCAGAACGGGATTTCTGGTTTGCCTGCTCGATTCGCAGCGAAACCCGAAAAATCTCTCTTCTGAATTTGGCGCCTTTGGCGGCTTTGGCGGTTCAACCCTTCTCTGCTGGCGATTCGCGGGCTAGGGGGGCGGCAGCTGCGGACCCGACGGCTGAGGCGCGGGGGCGGGCGCCGGGGCCGGCGGCGGCGGCGCGGGCTGCGGCGGGGGCGGCGCGGGCTGCGGCGGCGGCGGGTAGGGATAGGGCTGCGGCGGATAGGGCTGCGGCGGATAGGGCTGCGGCGGATAGGGCTGCGGCGGGTAGGGCTGCGGCGGGTAGCCGTAGTAGGGCTGCGGCTGCGGCGGCGGAGGGGGCGGCGGCGGCTTGTAGCGGCCGAGCGGCAGGGTGAGGCCGATGCCGAGCGTGGGGCCGTAGTCGACCGGGTCCTTGTCGACCGGCTGGTAGACGATGGCCATCGCGCGGATGCCCTGGCCGAGCTCGACGTCGAGGCCGGCGCTGAGGATGAAGTTGGGCGGTCCGCTCTCGACCTCGTCGTCGTCGGAGAGGTAGGGGTCGATGCCGCCCTCGATGTCACCCTTGTCGATGGTCGGGTGGTTGCGGACGGTGCCGCCGCCGAACAGCGTGACGCGGCCGGATCGCCAGCTCGGGATGATCGCGAGGCTGTAGACACCGACGCTCTCGCGATCGTGCTCGACGCGGGTGTAGGTGCCGTCGACCTCGGTGGTGTACTTGACGTACGGCACCGAGTACATGAGGAGGTCGAGGCCGATGCCGACCCGCAGGCCGGGCGAGCCGGTCGGCACCGAGTAGAAGCCGGTCACCCCGCCGCCGTAGGTCGAGCCGTTCTTCGGCTCCGGCTGGTCCTCGCTGGTGGCGTACGCGCCGCGCCGGAAACCGTGGTCGTAGAGCAGGCCGAGGTCCATGTCCTCGCTGATGCGCTTGCGCAGGGCGGCCACCACCTCGACCCGCGGGATGTACAGGCCGGCGTTGGCGTCGGGCCCCTCGACCGGATTCTTCGCCCGCGCCAGGGCGGACGCGCCGACCGACGCCTCGGCTGCCGCGCCCATCAGGTTCTGCCCGCTTCGCATCGGAGGTGCGATATGCGGCGCCAGCGCCGACTTGCGCACCGTGTACGTGGCGCAGGCAGCGGAACAGAAGAGCAGCGGGACGACCAGGCGGCTCAGGCTCATGCGAATCCTCACACTACAACCGGCGTGCCGCCGGCGCGACTGTGGCGGAGCGGGCACTTGCGGCGGCGGCGACACCGCCCGGGCGCAGCGACCATGACGCCATGGTCATGTCAGGGTCGCCTTTCTCGCTGCCGGCGCGGCTGGCATAGTGCGGCACCATGACGAAGCGACTCACGACGGCGGCGCTGCTGGGGCTCCTCATGGTCGCCGCAGGTGGTTGCCAGAAGGAGAAGGGCGGCGGCGGACCGGGCGGCGGCGGTTCGGCGCTCGACTACCCGGCCGACAGCTCGCTCGTGGTCGGCTTCACGCGCAAGGGGCCCGCCCCGAGCGCCGCCGATCTCACCGCGGCCATCGAGGCGCTGATCGGCGAGAAGGCCGACAAGGAGATCGCCCAGCTGATCGACGCCTGCATCGCGCCGGTCAGCACCCACCTCGAGACCAGCACCATGGTGGTGCGCGGCGCCCTCAACAAGGGTCAAGTGGTGGGCTGGGCGAGCGGCCCGGGCCTGCGCCCCGCGCTCGAGAGCTGCCTGAAGACGGTGGCCAGCAAGAACGGCAGGCCGTTCGAGCCGCGCCAGGACGGCGACTACACGCTCTACCCGCTCGAGGCCGACCAGCCGATCGTCGCGCGCTGGACCGGCAGCGATCAGATGATCCTCGCGGCCAGGAAGGAGGAGATCGAGAGCGCCCGGTCAGCGGCAGGCGGCCTGCGCGGCACGCCGCTCGAGAAGCCGATGGGCCAGGTCGATCGATCGGGCACCCTGTGGTTCGCCGCCGCCGGCCCCAACCTGCCGGACGAGGCGCAGCTCGAGTCGGCGACCGGCAGCATCGTCGACCTGACCGGCGCGGTGCGCGCCCGCTTCAAGAGCCCGGAGGCGGCCGGCCAGGCGCTGACGATGGTCCAGAGCAGGATCCCGAAGGGCATCAAGGTGAAGGGCACCGAGCTCACCATCGGGCTCAACGTCGCCGACCTGCCGACCCTCCTGATCTCGGGCAAGCCGGGCACCCCGCCGAAACCGCCGCTCGCCCCCGAGCACGCGCGCGCGCTCCTGGCCGCCGGGCCGCTGGTGTTCGCCTTCCTGCTGGTCGCCGAGGGCCACAGCGAGGCGAGCGCGCCGACCGCGGTCGAGGCCACGCCGCCGGCGGCGGTCGCGCCGGCCGCGCCGGCTCCGGCGCCCGAACCGGTGGCGCCATGACGAGACGACTCACGGCGGTGGCGCTCGGGCTGCTCATGGTCACCGCGGCCGGTTGCCAGAAGGTGAAGAGCGACGACGGCGGCGCCGGCTCGGCCCTCGACTACCCGTCCGATACCACGCTCCTGGTCGGCTTCGTGCGCAAGGGGCCGGCGCCCAGCGCCGCGCGCCTGAAGAGCGCCATCGAGGAGGTCGTCCACGAGAAGACCGACCGCGAGATGGCCGAGCTCATCGACGCCTGCATGGCGCCGGTCGGTGGCCACCTCGACCGCACCACCCTCGCGGTGCGCGGCCCGCTCAAGGACAACAACGTGGTGGTCTTCGCGGTCGGTCCCGGTCTGCGCCAGGCGCTCGAGGGCTGCTTCAAGACCTTGCAGGAGAAGCGCGGCAAGAGCTTCACCCCCCGCCCGGACGGCGACTACACGCTCTACGAGCTCGGCGGCGATCCGGTCGTCGCCCACTGGACCGTCAACGACGAGCTCGTGCTGGCCGCCAGGAAGGATCAGGTGGCGAGCGCGATGGCCGCCAAGGGCGGGCTCAAGGGCACGCCGCTCGCGAAGGTGGCCGGCGAGGTCGATCGCTCGGCGCGCGTCTGGATCGCGGCCGCCGGTCCGGGATTGCCGGAGGACGCCGAGCTCGAGTGGGCGTCCGGCACCATCCAGGACCTGACCGGCACCGTGCACGCGCTGTTCAAGAGCCCGGAGGCGGCCAGCAAGGCCGGCGCGCTGGCGCAGATGGCGATCCCCAAGGGCGTCAAGATCGCGGGCAAGGAGCTCGAGATCGGAATCAGCGTGCAAGACCTGCCGACCCTGATCCCGGACCCGGACAAGCGGGGGCCGCCGCTCTCGAAGGACAGCGCCAACGTCCTCCTGGACGCCGGCCCGCTGGTGTTCGGCTTCTTCCTGTTCGCGGGAAGGAGCGAAGAGGTCGAGGCGCCGCCGCCGGTGCCGGCCGAGTCGGCGGCGCCGGCGCCCGAGGCGGCGCCGGCTTCCCCGCCGCCGTCGCCCCCGACCCCGCCCTGAGCGAGGCGCTCGGGCATCACGCCGTCACCCGCTGCCATCGGCGGCCAACCGAAGTCACCGACCGCCGGTCCTAGGATGGCGGCATGAAGAGCGCACTCGTTCTCGTGGCAGCGCTGCTCTCCCTGAGCGGCCGCGCACGCGACGCCGAGGCGTGCGGCGGCTGTTTCGCGCCGCCCGGCCCGTTCACCGCGGTCGACGGCCACCGGATGGTCATCGCGCTCGGCGTCGACGAGACCGTCCTCTGGGATCAGTTCCTCTACAGCGGAGCGCCGGAGGAGTTCGCCTGGGTCCTGCCGGTGCCCGCCTCGGGCGCGCTGGTCGAGATCGCAGACGACGCCTTCGTCGACCGGATCGACGAAGCGACCGCCCCGATCGTCCAGCCGGCCTCGTCCGACCCGTGCGGTGGCGCGGCAGGCGGCTGTGACGGTTTCGGCGGCGCCGGCGGGCCGCCGCCGGTCGCCGGGGTGACCGTCCTGCAGCGGAGCACGGTCGGCCCCTACGAGACGGTGACGCTCGGCGCCGGCGATCCCGACGCGATGTACACCTGGCTGGGATACAACGGCTACGCCTTCCCCGCCGAGGGCGTGCCGGCGCTCGATCACTACATCGAGCGCGGCAGCGCCTTTCTGGTGCTGCGCCTGCGCCCGGGCGCCGGGGTGAGCGCGATGCGGCCGGTCAGGGTCCGCTTCCGCGGCTTCATGGGCACTTTCCCGCTCGAGATGGTGACGCTCGGCGCCTCCGGTGCGGTCGAGCTCTCGCTCTGGATCATCGCCGAGCAGCGCTACGCGGCGCGGAACTACCCGACCGTCGCGATCGACCCGTCGCAGCTGGTCTGGGACTGGGCCGACTCGACCTCGAACTACGACCAGGTCTTCGAGCAGACCATCGACGAGAGCGGCGGCCGCGCGTGGGTGACCGAGTACGCCGGCGTCCTGGCCGGCACGCCCCTGGCGCAGACGCTCAAGCAGGAGGCGGCCGCCGACTACGCCGCCGCCAGCCGAGTCGGCGTCCCCTACCTCACCCGGCTGCGCACCCGCATGCTGGTCGATCACATCGACCAGGACCTCGAGCTGGTCCCCGCCGCCGAGGCCGGCGACGTCCCCCGCACGCTGGTCGCGGGCCAGGAGATCAACCCCGACTGCCCGGCCTCCGGCATGTCGGTCGCCGGCGGTGAGCGCGGCGGGTCGCCCCTCGCCGGCCTGGTCCTCGCGCTGGCGGCCGCCGGGCTCAGCGCTGGTCGGCGGCGAGCCGCGTCACGTCGCCGGCCCTGACCACCACGGGACGGCCGCCGCCGTCCGGGCTCACCTCGAGCCCGCCGTCGGGCGCCAGGCCGCCGGCGGTCCCCACCAGCACCTGTCCGCCGCCGAGGTCGACCCGCACGCGCACGCCGGCCATCCCACCCCAGCGCCGCCAGCCGGCCGCCACCGCCGGCATGCCCTCGGCGAAGAACCGCTCGAGCCAGATTTCCAGCCGGGTCAGAAGTTCCCCCCGCAGCGCCACCAGGTCGTGCCGCCGCCCGGTCTCGAGGAAGAGCGAGGTGGCGGGTCGCCCGAGGTCGGCGGGGAAGTCGGCGACGTTCACGTTGACCCCCACCCCGAGCACCGCCGCCTCCACCCGGGCGCCGCGGGTCGTCATCTCGGTCAGGAGGCCCGCCAGCTTGCGGCCCGCCACCACCAGGTCGTTCGGCCAGTGCACCCGCACCGCCGGCACCGCGCCCGCCACCGCCTCGGCCACCGCGATGCCGGCCGCCAGCGTCACCGGCGGCAGCGCATCGGGCGCCACCGCGGGCCGGAGCACGCACGACAGGGTGAGGCTCTCGCTCGGCGGCGAGAACCACTCGCGCCCCAGCCGGCCGCGCCCGCGCCGCTGCGCCGCCGCCACCACCACGGTGCCGTGCTCGGCGCCCGCCGCCGCCAGCCTGGCCGCCTCGTCGTTGGTCGACTCGCACTCGGCGAGCTCGACCAGGTTGCGCCCCAACCAGCCCGGCTTCGCCGAGTTCGGCTGATCCGCGGGCCTACCGGCCTCGCTCACCTCGCTCGCCTCGCTCCGCTCCGGCTCGCTCATAACAGGTCGAGGGCGATGTCGACCGCGCGCGCCGAGTGGGTCAGCGCGCCGACCGAGATGAAGTCGGCGCCGGCCTGGGCGTAGAGCGGTGCCCGCTGCAGGTTCATCCCGCCGGAGACCTCCACCTTGATCCCCGCCGCGTGCGCCTGGACGGCCGCCTCGCGCACCTCGTCGACCGACATGTTGTCGCACAGGACCAGGTCGGCCTTCGCCTCGATCGCCTCCTTCAGCTGGGCCAGCGAGTCGACCTCCACCTCGATGCGCAGGGGATGGGGCGCCCGCGCCCGCGCCCGCTCGACCGCGGTCTTCACGCCGCCGCAGGCGATGACGTGGTTGTCCTTGATGAGGATGCCGCTGCCCAGGTCGGCCCGGTGGTTGAAGCAGCCGCCGTCGCGTACCGCCGCCTTCTCGAGCACGCGCCAGCCGGGCGTGGTCTTGCGGGTGTCGACCACCCGCGCGCCGGTGCCGGCCACCGCGTCGGCGAAGCGGCGCGCCAGGGTCGCCACCCCGGACAGCCGCTGGAGGAAGTTGAGCGCGGTCCGCTCGGCCGACAGCACCGCGGAGGCCGGCCCGTCGACGTCGAGGATGACCGCGCCGGGCGCCACCTGGGTGGTGTTCGGCTGCCGCACCATCACGCGGACGTGGCGATCCACCCGGGCGAACACCGCCCGGGCGACGTCCACCCCGGACACCACCAGCGGCTCGCGGGCGACCACGGCGCCCGAGACGGCGACGTCCTTCTCGATCACGCTCTCGGTGGTGACGTCGCCGCGCCCGAGGTCCTCCGAGAGTGCCAGGTCGATGAGCCGGAGCACCTCCGGCATCCGTCCCAGGTTGAGTCCCATCGGGGCGATACTACCTGGCTCCGGCGGCGAACGCTGCCGGCGCCCAGCCGCCAGCGCCGGGGCGTGATATCCTCGCGGAGCGTCGATGTTGTGACCTGGGGGGAACCGGTCATGCGCATCCTGACTCTCGTCTTCGGAACGCCCGCCGAGCTGCTCGAGGCCTACGACGAGCACACCGGACGGGGTCGTCTGTTCGCCCGGACCCGGATGGAAGGCCGCCTGGGGGAGGCGCTGCTGGTCGAGCTCGAGATGGCCGGCCTGCCCAATCGCGCCCTGCTGCGCGCCTCGGTGGTCTCGCTGAAACCGACCGAAGGCATGTGGCTCGAGATCGACCCGGGCGACGCCGCGACCCGCGACTTCGTCCTCGACGTGGCGCACGGCCGGCGCCAGGGCAAGCCGGTCGAACGCTCCGACATCCGCTATCCCGCCTCGCTGCCGGTGGTCTGGCGCAGCCAGGGCCGCCCGACCGGGGCGAGCGGCGAGGTGAGCACGGTCATCGATCTCTCGGCCCGCGGCGCCTTCATCCGGGCGGATGAGCCGCCGCCGGTGGGCAGCGCGGTCCACATGTTCGTCGGGCTCGACGACGATCAGATCAAGGCGCAGGGCCGGGTGACCTGGATCGGCGCCAACGAGGGGGTGACCGGCTTCGGGGTCGAGCTCGACATCCCCTCGGGCGAGGACGGCCGCCGCCTGCGACTCCTGCTGCGACACGTCCAGGAGAAGGGCAAGGTCGACCTCGGCTCCTCCGACTCCAGCTGAGTCAGAGGAACATGCGCTCGAGGATGTGGATGTAGAGGTTCGAGAGCGCGTGCGCGATGGTGCCGGCCAGGATCGATCCGGTCGCCGATCGCATCCAGCCGAACAGGAGGCCGGGGAAGAAGACCGCCAGCCGGCGCGGGTCCAGCCCGGCCGCCAGGTGGCCGGCGGCGAACAGCGCGGACGACAGCACCAGCGCCCAGCCGATGCCGCCGCCCCACAGCCGCCGGCGCGGCGGCATCGCGCGCTCGAGGAGCTGGTGGATGAAGCCGCGGAAGAACAGCTCCTCGGGAAGCGCGATGACCACCACCTGCACGAAGGCGAGCTCGAGCAGATCGAGATCGATGGCCGGCGCCTTCAGACCGTCCCAGCCGCGGAAGCGCGGGCAGCTGCCCGGCATGGCGAGCTGGCGCAGCCAGGCCTCCTGGCCCGGGCTGCACACGAGGTCGTAGAACCAGACGAACACCACCGCGAACAGCGGGAAGATGAGGAGCGGGATGCCGAACCCGACCAGCAGCCCCTTGCCGAGCGGGGCGCGGGTGAAGCCGTAGTCGGCCAGCTCTTCCTTGCGCCGCCAGCCGAAGTAGACCGGCAGGTAGAGGAACACCACCGCCACCAGCGCGCCGAGGTTGCGCCCGACGAACGGCACCGCGCGCCCCAGCCCGGCCAGCGCGGCCACTCCGACGCAGGCGACGGCAAATGCCACCAGCGCGTCGCGCACCTCGGTGCGAGCGTCGTCGGTGGTCACCGGCTCACTGTAGCACCGCGCGATGTTACAGTTGCTGGGATGGGGATGGCTCGGGTGAGCGGCTCGGCGCGGCCGTGATGGCCTGGCGTGTGTCCCGGGGCTGGGCAGGCGGGATCCTGCTGGCCGTGGTGGCGGCGCTGGGCTGCCTCGACTCACCACCCGCCTCGGTCGATCCCGGGCAGAGCGATGCGATGGGAAACAGCGGCGACTGTCCCCAGGTCTGCGACTCCTGCGGCGACGACGGCACCTGCATCATCGATTGCGACGAGGACAACTGCGAGGAGCCGATCTTCTGTCCGCCCGGCCGTCCCTGCCAGGTCACCTGCACCGGCTACGCCGCCTGCGAGAACACCCCGATCGACTGCCTCGACGCCACCAGCTGCCTCATCCGCTGCACGGGGCACGACGCCTGTCAGGACGGCATCCGCTGCGGCGGCTCCTCTTGCTCGGTCACCTGCGACGGCGCCCAGGCCTGCTCGGACTCCGGGGTCGAGTGCCTGGCCGACAGCTGCGAGATCGGCTGCTACGGCGAGTCCGCCTGCGAGAGCGGCGTCTGCTGCGACGGAGTCGAGTGCGGAACCATGTGCACCTCGGTCGACGGCGGCTGCTGCCGCTGCGTGGGCTGCGCGTAGCCGAGCTAGAAGATGAAGGCCAGGCGGCTCTGGATGGAGAAGGAGTGGTCGGCGTTGGGCAGCGCCGACTTGAGCGCGTCGCCGTACCACAGCCAGCCGCCCTCGACCGAGAGGTCCATGTGGCCGCTCCAGTGGGTCTTGAGCGCGACGTCGAGCTCGGTCCCCAGGTGGCTCGACTTGGCCTCGTCGGAGTAGAACATCGCCGTGCCGGTGTCGGCCAGGGTGTCGACCCACGCCATCAAGAGGCCGACGATGAGCTTCGACTCGCCCCACGGCAGGTGGTAGCGCGCCTTGGGCAGGACGTAGTTGGCGTTGACCACCCCGCCGTTCGACATGAGCCCCTTGGCCCCCTCCGGGTTCTCCTCCGAGAAGAAGGGCGGCCCGTAGGTCCGGGCCGACAGCTCGCGCAGCACCTCCTCGAACAGGATGAGGCCGACGTTGAAGTCGGGGTGGAGGGCGCGCTGCTTGTACTCCTCGTCCTCGAGCTCGTCGTCGCCGCTCGAGTGGCCGAGCTCCATCTCGAGCTCCCACAGGTCGTGCTCGTACGGCTCGATGCCGACCAGCTGGCGCAAAGGGTCGGTGGCCGGGTCGCGGCTGATGAAGCCCAGCCGCGCCACCGCGCCGGTGAT
>Ga0111538_10002723_pt1 | contig 24824 bp, 18 predicted proteins | sample SoiMethybrSBSTD1_FD_79669 | JGI IMG/M metagenome (GOLD analysis project Ga0111538, IMG submission 79669) | Bulk soil microbial communities from a Populus tree surrounding site in Tennessee, USA - Soil MetaG P. TD hybrid SBSTD1 (version 2)... | ecosystem: Environmental > Terrestrial > Soil >...
AGAACGCGCAAATGGCACGGGATAGAATGCCGCTGAGGACCCCTTGACACCCCGCGATCTCTGGCAGCGTTACAAGACCCTGCTCTTGGACGAGCCTTCGCTCGGCGTCCGCCTCGACCTGAGCCGGATGGGCTTCGGCGAGGAGCTGTTCCGGGAGCGCCAGGCCCTCGTCGAGCGCGCCTTCGCCGCGATGGCGGCGCTCGAGCGCGGCGAGATCGCGAACCCGGACGAGAAGCGGATGGTCGGCCACTACTGGCTGCGCGCGCCCGAGAAGGCCCCGACGCCCGAGATCGCCGCGGCGATCCGCGCGACGCTCGAGCGCGTGCGCGACTTCGCGAGGCGGGTTCACGACGGCCGCGTGAAGCCGCCGGGCGCCGAGCGCTTCCGTCACCTGCTCGTGATCGGGATCGGCGGCTCGGCGCTCGGGCCGCAGCTGGTGGCCGACGCGCTCTCGAGCTCGGCCGACCGCCTGCAGCCTCATTTCCTCGACAACACCGATCCCGACGGCATCGACCGCGTGCTCTCGCGCCTGGGCGGCGCGCTGGGGGAGACGCTCGCGATCGTGATCTCGAAGTCGGGAGGCACGCCCGAGACGCGGAACGGGATGCTCGAAGCGGCGGCGGCCTACAAGTCGCACGACCTCGAGCTCGGCCCGCACGCGCTCGCGATCACGCAGGAGGGCAGCGCCCTCGACCGCCTGGCGCTCGAGCAGCGCTTCCTCGAGCGCTTCCCGATGTGGGACTGGGTCGGCGGGCGCACCTCGGTCACGAGCGCCGTCGGCCTGGTGCCCGCCGCGCTGCAGGGGATCGACGTCGCCAGGTTCCTCGCCGGCGCCGCGGCGATGGACGACGTCACGCGCCGGCCCGACGCGCGGCGCAACCCCGCCACGCTCCTGGCGCTCGCCTGGCACGCGGCGGGCGAGGGGCGCGGCTCGAAGGCGATGGTGGTGCTGCCCTACAAGGACCGGCTGCTGCTCTTCAGCCGCTACCTGCAGCAGCTCGTGATGGAGTCGCTCGGCAAGGAGAAGGACCTCGAGGGCCGCGTGGTGCACCAGGGGCTCGCGGTCTACGGCAACAAGGGCTCGACCGACCAGCACGCCTACGTGCAGCAGCTGCGCGACGGCAGCGCCGACTTCTTCGTCACCTTCGTGCGCGTGCTGCGCGATCGCGAGGGGCCGAGCCTCGAGGTGGAGAAAGGCGCGACGAGCGGCGACTTCCTCGACGGGCTCCTGCTCGGGACCCGGCGCGCGCTCCACGAGAGCGGCCGGCCGTCGCTCACGCTCACGCTGCCGGACGTCTCCGCCCGCAGCCTCGGGATGCTGATCGCGCTCTACGAGCGCGCGGTCGGCCTCTACGCGAGCTTCATCGGGATCAATGCGTACCACCAGCCAGGCGTCGAGGCGGGCAAGAAGGCCGCCGCCAGCGTGCTCGACCTGCAGCGCAAGGTGCTGGCGGCGCTCGTCGAGCGCGGCGCGCGCGGCGGCACCTGCGAGGAGCTGGCCGAGGCGGCGGGCGCCCCGGACGAGGCCGAGACGGTGTTCCACGTGCTCGAGCGCCTGGCCGCCAACCCCGAGCGCGACATCGGCCGGCGCCCCGGGCCGACGCCGTTCGCCGCCATCTATTCGTTCGACCGTCACTAGACCGGAGGTCTCCCATGCTGCGACCCGCCGCTTCCGCCGCCGCGCTGCTGCTCGTCTCCGCCCTCTCGCACGCCGAGGTCGCGACGAAGGAGGTCACCTACAAGCAGGCTGCCACCGAGCTGCAGGGCTTCCTGGCCTGGGACGCCGAGGCCAAGAAGAGGCAGCCCGGAGTGATCGTGGTGCACGAGTGGTGGGGCCACAACCAGCACGCGCGCAACCAGGCGATCCGGCTCGCGAAGGCGGGCTACGTCGGCTTCGCGCTCGACATGTACGGCAAGGGCAAGGTCACCACGCACCCGAAGGACGCGCAGGAGTTCATGGCCGAGGCCACCAAGGACCCGGCCGTGGTGAAGGCGCGCTTCCTCGCGGCGCTCGACCTGCTGAAGCAGGATCCCCACGTCGACCCGGAGCGGATCGCGGCGCTCGGCTACTGCTTCGGCGGCGCCGTCGCGCTCGGCATGGCCCGCCAGGGCGTCGACCTGGACGCCGTCGTGACCTTCCACGGCGCGCTCGGCACCCAGCAGCCGGCGGCGCCGGGGGCGGTGAAGGCGCGGCTGCTGATCCTCACGGGCGCGGACGATCCGATGGTCGGTCCCGACCAGGTCGAGGCCTTCAAGAAGGAGATGACGGCGGCCGGCGCGAAGTTCGACGTCGTGAGCGAGCCGCACGCCAAGCACGCCTTCACCAACCCCGACGCCGACAAGGTCGGGATGGCGGCGCTCGGCTACAACGCCGAGGCCGACAAGGACTCCTGGGAGCGGATGCTGAAGTTCCTCGCCGAGGTGTTCGGGAAGAAGTAGCCGCGGGCTCGGCTACTCGGGCGCCCCGCCGTCCGAGGTCGCGGCCGGACCAGCGGGCTCCGCGAGGGCCGCAGCCCTGCCGACGACGTGCAGCGTCTGCGTCGGGAAAGCGAAGCTCGCGCCCGCCGCTTCCACGATGCGCAGGATGCCGAAGAGCGTCTCCTGGCGTGCCGTGCGGAGCTCCGCGTTCTCGGGCAGCTGGAACCAGCACTGCACGTCCACGTTCAGCGAGGAGGGCCCCAGGCTGACGAAGCTCACGATCACCGTCTCGGGCCAGACCTTCGGATGCGCGCGCAGCAGGGCCTCGATCTCGGCGACGATCCGCCGCAGCTGGGCCTCGCTCGTGCCGTGCACGAGCTGCAGCGTGGTCGCGAAGCGGATGCGGTCGCGCGCCGCGAAGTCCTCGATCCGCATGTCCGCCAGCTTGCCGTTCGGCAGCGTCACGAGCGTGCGGTCGGCGGTGCGGATCTGGGTCGAGCGCATCCCGATCCGCTCGACGACGCCGTTGACGTCCTCGATCCGCACCTGGTCGCCGACGCGGAACGGCTGGTCGGCGGCGATCGAGATCGAGCCGAACAGGTTCTCGATCGTCTTCTGGGCGCCGAAGGCGATCGCGATGCCGCCGATGCCGAGACCGGCCAGCACGGTGGCGACCGGATAGCCGAGCGCCGTGAGCGCCGCCACCAGGCCCGAGACCAGCACGAACACGCGCGCGAGGTTGCGGGTCACCGACAGCAGCGAGCGCGCCGACGGGTTGCTGAGCGCCCACGGGCGCTCCATCAGGTACTGGCCCCACACGTCGACCGCGCGCCAGAGCACCCAGAAGACGGCGACGGTGGCGAAGCCGCCGAGCAGCGAGCGAACCCCGTGGTCGACACCGGGACGCAGCCCCACCCAGTGCAGCAGCAGCGCGGCGGCCGCCAGCGTCCACAGCAGCGTGAGCGCGGGGGCGATCCGTTTCAGCAGCCGCTCGTCCCAGATCGACGGCGTGCGCCGGAAGATGCGGTGCAGCAGCCGGGTCGTGACGCCGCCCACGACGCGGCCCACCACGAGCGCGATCGCCGCGAGCACGGGAAGCGCGAGCCACTGCCACCACATCACGGCCCACGGCCCCGTGCGCTGCAGCGGCTGCGGGATCGCCTCGCGGATCCAGCGGTCGGGCAGGCCGTCGTACCAGCCGTCGATGCGCTCGACCGTCTGGCGCGCGAACGCCCAGCGCGAGCCGGCCGCCGTGCGCGTCCGTACCAGGAAGACGGTGTCCATGCCGTCCTGCCCGTCGGGAACCTGGCCGACGCTGTCGACCCCCTCGGGCAGCCCGTCGTCGCGATTGCCCTCGGCCGACGGCGACAGCTGGTCGAGCTTGACGTCCAGGTGGCGCTCCAGCACCGCGCGCAGCCGCCGCGCGAGCTCGGCGCCGCGCCCTTCCTCGCCGGGCGGCAGCACCAGGTAGTGCGCCGCCGCTTCGAAGTCGCCCCTCTTCATCGCCAGGCGCAGGAACTCGCGCATGTCGGCGCGGGGGGAGTCGGGCGCTTCGGCCTCGGGTGGCGCCGGCGGCGTGGCCGCGGCGTCCGCGATGGCGGATCCGGCGTGGGGCTTCGGCATGCCCGGCAGCTGTGCCCAGGCGAGAGTCGCTTCGGCGAGCACGCACGCGACGGCGCACGCACAGGCGAATTCGTGCGGCCGGGAGGGACGCATCCCGGGAATACGAGCACGCAGGCTGGGAAGCGTCAAGCCGGCGCCGGCTGGAGACGGTCCATCCGGTTCACGCCGCGAGCCGCCCTTTCCCCGCGTCGCGGGTGTGGCTCACCGAGCCCCGCGACGGTGCGAGTCGGCCACCGGGTCAGAGCTCATCACACTCATCGAGGGATCGCCGCTTCTGTGACGAGCGTCGACGGATCACTCTGCCGTAGTCGTATTCGGCCAGAAGGCGGTTGTGGGCGGCGCAAAGCAGGCTGACATTCGAAGGGCCGTGGTCTCCGCCCATTCCGAACGGGCGGCGGTGGTGGAGCTCGAGCCGGTATCGCTCGGAGCAGCGGCGGCCCTGCTCGTCGACGAAGCGACATTGCCCGCCGTCGCGTTGCCGCACGACACGGCGCACGGCGGCCGGCACGTGGCGTGTCGTCGGCGTCGTATCCGTGGTCGCGAGCGACTGGCGCGGAGCCGTCGTGGTCGCGAAGCGCCTCGATTCGAGGCGTGCGAGCTTTTCCGTGACGGCCCGATCGACGATCGCCGCGAGATCGCCGTCCGGCACCTCGGAGCGCATCAAAGCGACGAGCCGTTCCAGCTTGTCGCGAAGCTCTGCGCTGGCCGTGAACTGGATCTTGTAACGGCCCGGCGAGAGCGATTCGACTGCGCTCGTCGAGCGAGCAGCCGACTCCCTCGACGGTGCGGGAGCCAGAGAGCTCGTCTTCTGGTTCGCGACAACTCTTCCCGGGACGAGTTGGGGGCCTGGCAGCTCGAGCGGAACGACCTTCGAGGTGCGTGGCTCCGGCAGCTTGCGCATCGACGCGGCGACGTCCGGTCGCGGCGACAGCTCGGCCACGAGCTCCTCGATCTGCCGCTTGGTGAGATGCGTCGCCCGGTCGAGCACCGCCTCTGCATTGTCCACAGCGAGGATCGACACCAGGGTTGCGGCGCCGCTCAGGTGCAGGCGGCCGTCGCCAAGCCGCGCGAGCAGCGACGCGTGCTGGCGCGCCGCTCGGGCAACAGTGATCCGCCGGTACGCTTCGGCCTCCGAGAGGCGGAGCGCCTGCGTGCAGTAGGCGAACATCGACGGAAAGGCGAAGCGAGCGTAGAGCCGGCGCTCGTCCACCTCGCCGATGTGAGCGACGAGATCCGCTTCGACGCGGCGGGACTGCGCAACGAGCTCGCCGAGACGATGGAGCAGTTCGTCGTCCGGGATCACGCCGAGCGAGTGAGCCAGTTCGGATTCCATGACGGGAATATAGGCAGTGGGGCGCGCGTGTCTCACGCGACCGCGCGGCGAGCGCAGCGCAGCATGGTCGAGTCGCGCGAGTTCCTGCGCCAAAGGCGAGGCGTGTGGGGCTGTCGGGCGCGCGACAGCACGCCGGAAAGCGGCCTCAGCCGTCGCGTGCGGAGTCGCGTCCCCGATCTGTCAAGGGGTCGCGCAGAAAAATGTTGGGGCGGAGCACGATCGGGGGGGAGACACGATCCCAACGGGAACGGACGAGACGACGCCAAGAGAAACGGAGAACAAGAGGGACAGGAACGGACAAAAGAGCGGACAACAGGAACGAACAACAAGAACGAACAACAAGAACGAACAACAAACAACAGGTTCGCCGGGCTGGGCTGCGCAAAGGGGGGCGCTCCGCCCCCCCCCTAACCCCCCCCGGGGTTAATCCAGCCTCTTCCTGAAACGCAGCGCGGCGAGAGCCAGGATCGCGAGGCCCATCACGAGAAGCGTCGCCGCTTCCGGCCAGAGCACCGAAAGGCCCGAGCCGCGCAGGAAGACGCCTCGGATGATCTCCGCGAAGTAGCGGAGCGGGATCGCGTAGGTGACGGCCTGGATCGCGGGCGGCATGTTCTCGATCGGAAAGATCAGGCCCGAGAGGTACAGCATCGGCACCATCGCGCCGAAGACCGCGCCCATCATCGCCTGCTGCTGGTTCTGGACCAGCGTCGAGACCAGGAGGCCGATCCCGAGCGTGTTCAGGATGAAGAGCAGCGTCAGTCCGACCAGCAGCAGGAATGAGCCGCGGATCGGCACGCCGAAGCCGAACACCGTGACGGCCGCGGCGAGGCACATCTGGACCAGGCCGATCACCGCGAACGGCGTGAGCTTGCCGACGAGCAGCTGCCAGGGGCGGATCGGCGTGACGATCAGCTGCTCGAGCGTGCCGATCTCCTTCTCGCGCACGACGCCCATCGCCGACAGCAGCATCGTCATGATCATGAGGATCATCGCCAGCACCGCCGGCACGTAGAACCAGCGGCTGCGCAGGTCGGGGTTGTAGAGCACGCGCGGCAGCAGCCGGACCTGGCCCGAGACGGCGCCGCCGCCCGAAGCGCTCGACTCGCGCAGGCGCCGCAGCTGGATCTCGGCCGCCAGCCCCTGGACGAGCGAGCCCGCGTAGCCGAGCGCCACGCTCGCCGAGCTCGAGTCCGTGCCGTCGGCCACGATCTGCAGCCGGCCCACGCGGCCGCTCGCGAGCGCGTCGCCGAAGCCGCGCGGGATCACGAGCCCCATCTGCGCCCGCCCCGTCACCAGCCAGCGGTCGACGTCGTCGGCGCGCGCCCCGTCGCCGACGAGCTCGAAGTACGTGGAGCGCGTGAAGCGCGAGACGAGGTCGCGGCTGGCCGCCGTCTGGTCCTGGTCGACGAGCACCGTCGGCACCATCGTCACGTCGGTGTTGACCGCGAAGCCGAACACCAGCACCTGCACGACCGGCGCCACGAAGATGACCGGGATCATCTTGTGGTCCTGCTTGAGCTGCAGGAACTCCTTGACGATCACGCGCCACAGCACGCGCACCTCAGGCCTCCCGCCGCGCGAGCCGCGCCGAGCTGAGCGCGATCACCGCGACGCCGTAGGTCGCGAGCGCCGCGACCTGCGGCCAGTAGGTGAAGAGGCCCTCGCCCTTCAGGATGATGCCGCGCAGGATCACGAGGAAGTAGCGCGCGGGCACCAGGTAGGTGATGAGCTGCAGCGGCTCCGGCATGATCCGGATCTGGAAGATGAAGCCCGAGAGCAGCATCGCCGGCAGCATCGAGGTGATGAGCCCGACCTGGAACGCCATCGCCTGGGTGTCGGCGAGCGTCGATATGAAGAGGCCGAAGGCGAGCGCGCCGAACAGGTAGAGCAGCACGGCCACGAGCAGGTGGAGGTGCGAGCCGCGGATCTCGACGCCGAACAGGATGCGCGCCGCCACCAGGATCATCACGGTGGCGACGAGCGAGATCGCGAGGTAGGGCAGCGTCTTGCCGACGATCAGCTCCGCGGTGCGCAGCGGCGCCATCCGCAGCTGCTCCATGGTGCCGCGCTCCTTTTCTCGCACGACCGAGAGCGCCGTCGAGAGCACGGCTGTCACCATCAGCAAGAACCCGATCAGGCCGGGGACCAGGAACTGGGTCGACTCGAGCTCGGGGTTGAAGAGCACGCGCGGCTCGAGCCGCAGCGGCATGACGGCGGGGGAGCCGCTCACGGCGGCCGCGTCCGAGACGAGCGCCAGGTTGACCTCGCCCGCCAGCGAGCGCGCGTAGCCGAGCACGGTCGAGGCGGTGGTGGAGTCGGCGCCGTCGAGCAGGAACTGCACCGGCGCGCCGCGGCCCTCGGCCAGCGTGCGCGCGTACCCCTCCGGGATCACCAGCACCGCGCGCGCCACGCGCCTCTCGGTGAGCGACAGCAGGTCGGTGCCGGGCGGCGCGATCGCCCGCAGGTCGAAGTACGTGGAGTTCGTGAACGCGGCGACCAGCTCGCGGCTGCGCGCGCTCTGGTCGCGGTCCTGGACCGCCAGCCGCACGTGCCGGACGTCGAAGTTGAGCGCGAAGCCGTAGAGCACGAGCATGAAGGCGGGCAGCACGATCAGCATGCCGAGCGAGAAGGGGTCGCGGCGGATCTGCCGCAGCTCCTTGACCATCACCGCCCGCAGCCGGATCACGCCTTCACCTCCCGGCGCTCCGCCTCGGCCCGCTCGACGTGGTGGATGAAGACGTCCTCGAGCGACGGCAGGATCCGCTCGATCGAGGTCGGCGGCTCGCCGGCCCGGCTGAGCGTCTCCGTGATCTGGCGCCGGCCCGCCTCGGCGTCCGCGACCACGACGTGGATGCGCGTGCCGAAGACGGAGGTCTCGAGCGCCCACGGCTCGGAGGCGATCCGCTCGAGCGCGTCGCCCACGTTTGCGGCCACCACCACCTCGAGCACCGCGTGGCCGGCGAAGACGCTCTTCAGCTCCGAGACCGTGCCGAGCGCCACCAGGCGGCCGGCGTGGATCAGCGCGAGCCGGTGGCAGTACTCGGCCTCGTCCAGATAGTGGGTCGTGACGAAGACGGTGATGCCGTTCTGCGACATCTCGTCGATCAGGTGCCAGAAGCGGCGGCGCGAGATCGGGTCGACGCCGCTCGTCGGCTCGTCGAGGAACACCACCTTCGGCTGGTGCAGCACCGCGCACGCGAGGGCGAGCCGCTGCTTCCAGCCGCCCGGCAGCTCGCCCGTCAGCCGATCCTGCTTGCCCTCGAGCCCGGCCATGGCGATCGCCCAGGCCTCGCGCTCGCGCGCCGCGGCTCCGTGCAGCCCGTAGACGCCGCCGAAGAAGCGGATGTTCTGGTGCACGCTCAGGTCGTCGTAGAGGCTGAAGCGCTGGCTCATGTAGCCGATGCGGCGCTTGACGCCCTCGGGGTCACGCGCGACGTCGACGCCGAGGACACTCGCGCGACCGCCGCTCGGCGCCAGCAGGCCGCAGAGCATCCGGATCGTCGTGGACTTGCCGGCGCCGTTCGCTCCGAGGAAGCCGAAGATCTCGCCTTCCGCGACGGTCAGCGACACGCGGTCGACGGCCTGGAACGCGCCGAAGCGCTTGCTGAGCTCGACGAGCTCGACGGCGGTGCCCATCGGCTAGCGCCCGGCCGCCCGCTCGAGGCCGGCGGCGGCGAGCCGCAGCGCGGCGCGGGCCTGCGTCACCGAGAGCGACGCGCGCTCGTGCGAGACCTCGGCGTCGGTCAGCTCGGACGAGGGGATCACCCCCGCGCGGTAGCGCTCGGAGGCCACGCGCCGGCTCTCGGCGGCCGACGTCACGGAGCGCTCCGCCACGCGCAGCCGGGCGGCGGCCGTGCGCAGCTCGAGCGCCTGCTGCGTCACCTCGAGGCGGAGCGCGCGGTCGAGCTCGCGCAGCTCCTGCCGCGCGGCGTCGGCCTGGGCGCGCGCCCGTGCCTCGTTCGCGGAACGCCGCCCGCCGTCGAACACGTTCCAGGAGACGCCGATGCCGAGATCCCAGGTGTCGGCCCAGTCGCTCGTCGGTGGGACGATGTCGCGGTTCGGGTTCGCGTACAGGAAGCCGCCGCTCAGGCCGACCTGCGGCAGGCGTCCGCCGTGCTCGGAGCGGGCGGCCGCGTCCGCCGAGGCCACGCGGGCCAGGAGCGCCTGGCGCTCGGGCCGGGCGGACTGCGCCTCGAGCACGAGCGCCTCGACGTCGGGCGGCGGCGCTCCCGCGTCGACCGGCGGCTCGATCGGCTCGACACGCGCCGACGGCGGAAGGTCGAGCAGGCGGTGCAGGTTCGCCTCGGCGAGCTCGGCTCCGGACTCCGCCTGCAGCCGATCGAGCTCGGCTCGATCGCGCTCGACCTCGACCGCGAGCACCTCGCTCCGTGGCGCGAGGCCGAACTTCTCGCGATTGCGCGCGTCCGCGATGTGCGCGTCGTACGACCGGATCGCGTCCTGCAGCAGGGCGGCGCTGGCGCGCGCCGTCACCAGGTCCCAGAAGGCCGTCTTCGTCTCGAGCACGAGATCCGCCCGGCCCGCTCGGACGTCGTGCCCCGCGGCCAGCTGCGACTGCGCCGCGGAGTCGACCCTTCCCGAGACGCGGCCGAAGGTGAAGAGCGGCATGGCGAGGCCGGCGCGCACGCGCCAGTTGTCCTGGATGTTCGGGTACACCACGACGCGCTGGACGGGCTCCGCCGGGTTGCCGGTCGGCGCGAAGATCGCGAGCTCGGGCACCTCCGAGCGGCGCTGGTAGCCGGCGCCGACCTCGAGCTGCGGCCAGCGCTCGGAGCGCGCGGCCTTCGAGTCGGCGGCGGCCGCGGCCTCGAGCGCCGTGAGGCGCAGGAGCCGCCCCGAGGCGGCGACGGCGCGCGTCACCGCTTCTTCGACGCTGAGCCGCACGGTCGCGGCGTCGGCCGGTACGCCCGGCTGCGCGGCCGGCGGATCCTGGGCAAAGACGGCGGCGGCGAAGAGCGGCAGCGACAACGGCAGAGCGCGTCTCATGGTCTCACCTCGGCGGCGGCGCCTTCGCCGCGCGCCCGGATCCGGCTGATGAACACGTCCTCGAGCGACGGCGTCGCGGGACGCGAGGAGTGGACGACGATCCCCGCGCGGCGCAGCGCCTCGGCCAGCCGCTCCGCCTCGGCGGTGGCGGCATGCAGCGCGGCTTGCGGCAGCGCCGCGTGCAGTCGCTCGCCGAACACCTCGACCTCGGAGACGCCCGCGGCCGCCCGCAGCGCCGCGACCGCCTCGCGGCGCGGCTCGGCCACGAGCTCGACGAGCACGCCGGGCTCGGCGGCGCGCAGCGCGTCCGGCGTGTCGAGCGTGAGCACGCGGCCGTGGTCGACGAGCGCCACGCGCGTGCAGCGCTCGGCCTCGTCGAGGTACGGCGTCGTCAGCAGGATCGTGAGCCCGTCGCGCTGCAGCCGCGCGAGCAGCCGCCAGAAGTCGCGGCGCGAGACGGGATCGACGCCGGTCGTCGGCTCGTCGAGCACGAGCAGCTCGGGCGTGTGCACGAGCGTGGAGACGAGCGCGAGCTTCTGCTTCATGCCGCCCGACAGCCGCGCCGCGAGCCGCTCGCGGAAGGGCGTCATGCGCACCATCTCGAGCAGCGCGTCGCGCTTCGGCGCGTACTCCCGCACGTCGTGGACCTCGGCGAAGAAAGCGACGTTCTCGTCGACGCTCAGGTCGCCGTAGAGCGAGAACTTCTGCGAGAGGTAGCCGACCTTGCCGGAGAGCCGGCGCCGCTCGCGGAAGGGATCGAGCCCGCAGGTGCGGACGCTGCCGCCGTCGGCCTTCAGCAGGCCGAGCACCATGCGCAGCGTGGTCGTCTTGCCGGCTCCGTCGGGCCCGATCAGGCCGAACATCTCGCCGCGCCGCACCGTGAAGCTCACGTCGCTCACCGCCGCGACGTCGCCGAAGCGGCGCGTGAGCCCGCTCGCCTCGACCAGCAGCTCCCCGGGCGTCAAGGCTGCGCTCCGGCCGCGCGCAGGCGGGCCTCGGCGGGCATGCCCGGCTTGAACAGGCCGTCCTTGTTCTCGAGCGCGACCTTGACCTTGTAGACGAGCTTCACGCGCTCGTCGCGGGTCTGCACGTTCTTCGGCGTGAACTCCGCTTGCGACGCGACGAACGAGACGCGGCCGCGGCGCGACTGGCCGTCGTCGGTCACCACGGAGGCCTCCTGGTCGAGCCGGATCCGGCCGAGGTCGAGCTCGGAGACGTAGACGTTGAGCCACGCGTTCGCGAGGTCGGTGACGACCACGAGGCCGGTCCCGCGCGCGAGCAGCTCGCCCTGCTCGGCCAGCTTCTCGGTGATCACGCCGGCCGAGGGGCTCGCGATCACGGCGTCCTTGAGCGACTGCTGGAGCTGCCCGATCCGAGCGTCGGCGGACTGCACGCGCGCCGCGGCCGCGTCGATCTCCTCGCGCCTGTAGCCGGCCTTGAGCCGCCGCAGCCGCTCGCGCGACGCCGTCAGGCTCGCGCGCGCGACCTCGCTGCGGGTCCGCGCGTCGTCGCGCGCCTGGGTGGTGCCCGAGCCCGAGGCGAGCAGCCCCTCCATGCGCTCGAGGTCGCGCGCGGCTCCCGCGAGATCGGCGTCGGCCTTCGCCACCTGGGCCTCGGCCTCCTTTACGTCCTCCTCGCGCGAGCCCGAGCGCCGGAGCCGCAGCTCGGCCTCGGCCTGGGCGCGGTCGGCGCGGGCGGTCGCGAGCTCGAGCTCGGTGTCGGTGGTGTCGACGCGTGCGAGCTCCTGGCCCGCCGCGACGCTCGCTCCCTCGTCGACCGTGAGCTTCAGCAGCGTGCCCGCCACTTTGGTCGAGACGCGCACCTCGGTCGCCTCGACGTGGCCGGCGGCCACGATCTCGCTCGCGTCCTGCTGCTTGCGGCAGCCGCCCGCGGCGATCGCGGCGGACAGCAGGACGAAGGGGACGGCTGCGGCTCGTGCTCTCATGCGCGTGCTCCTTTGCGACGGCGGGCGGGGGAGGGACTGCTGTCGGGGCGCAGCCCGCGGAGCGTCAGCTCCTCGAGGTAGCGCACGAACTGCGGGAAGTCGGGCATCCGCGGCAGCTGGCCGCCGGCCATCGCGCGCGCGCGCGCCGGCTCGGTGGCGAGGAAGTAGACGACGCTGCCGAAGAGCGCGAAGTGCATGGCGATCGGGTCGACGCGGCGGAAGGCGCCCTCGCGCATGCCGCGTCGGGCCACGCGCTGCGTCACGCCCAGGATCTCGGCCATGTGCGGCAGCGCGGCGGGCTCGACGCCGTGCGAGAGCACCTCGCGCACGAAGAGCACCGGGAACTCGGGGCTGCGCTCGCGCACGCGCGAGAGGCACGCGAGCAGCGCGCGCAGCGTGCGGGCCGCGCCCTGCCCCTCGGCCTCGGCCGCCTTCAGGTCGGCGGCCAGCTCGGCGAAGCTCGACACCAGGATCGCGCGGTAGAGACCGCGCTTGCCGCCGAAGTGGTAGCTGATGAGCGCCTTGTTGACGCCGGCCTCGGCGGCCACCGCCCCGATCGGCACCGCGTCGAAGCCGCGCTCGGCGAACAGGCGGGTGGCGGCTCCGAGCAGCGCGCGGCGGGTGCCTTCCGGGTCGCGCCGCTCGCGGCCGTCGGGCCGCGCCGAATGCCGCCGCGCGCCGGCCCGTCCGCTCCGACTCCCCGCCACCAGCTGCCTGGACATGTTAATCAACCGGATGGTTAAAAGCTGCCCCAGAAGATATTCCCCGCCGCTGCCGGCGTCAAGCCGGTTCAGCCGTCCTGGCGGGGCTGCGCCAGCCGGGCGCGCGCCTGGCGCACGGTCTCGCGCAGCAGCGGGTCGGGGTCGTCGCGCCAGGCCTCGAGGTGGTGGGCGAGCTTCGAGAGCCCGAGCGAGCCGATCGCGTAGGCCGCGCAGGAGCGCAGCCAGGGATCGCCGGTGCTGGCGAGCGCTTCGATGCCCTGCTCGGGCGTCTCGACCGGCGCGCCGACCAGCCGCTGCGCGAGCCGCACCCGCTGCGGCTCGGGGATCTCGGGGTCCACGAGCGGAACCAGGAGCGCTCTCGTCTCGGGCCGCAGCAGGCTGTCGAGCAGGTCGAGCGCCTGGTCGTGGATCACGGCGTTGCCCGACTGCAGGCCGAGCCAGGCGGCGCGGAAGTCGCGGCGCGGGTGGATCAGGTCGAGCAGCCGGAAGACGCGCTCGAGCTCCTCGCGCATCGCGGCGCGCAGCCCGCGCTCGATCGGCTCGTGGCCCGGTCCCGGCGCGAGGATCGTGCCGAGCACCTGGTAGGAGCGGTAGTGGCCGAGCACCTCGGCGCCCAGCGCGGACTCGAGCAGGCGGGAGTCGATCGCGAGCTCCGGCTGCAGGTCGCGCGCGGCGGCGAGCGCCGCCAGGATGCGCAGGCGCAGCGCCGCGTCGCCGTCGAGCAGGTTGTCGGCCAGCACCTCGGCGGCCGCCGCGCCGCCGAGGCGCTCGAGCACGCCCGGGATCGCGCGCCGCGTCGCCGGAGCCAGGCGCCGGTCGGCGAGCGCTTCCGCGAGCGGGCCGAGGGCGTCCTCGTTGGCCGCGACCAGCGCCTCCTTCGCCTCGCTCGTGAGCGCCGGGTCGCCGAGCCTCCGGATCAGCAGGTCGACATAGGGCCGCGAGTCGCCGCGCCCCACGGCGCGGATCGCCGTGCGCGCCACCTCCGCGTCCTCGTCCTGCACCAGGCGCCGCAGCGACTCCTCGAACGGCAGCGGCAGCCGCTCGGCCAGCCGCGCCGCCTCCAGTCGCGTCCGCCGTCCGGGCTCGCCGGCCTCGGCCACCATCGCGGCGAAGAGCGGCTCCGCCGCCTCCAGCCTGCCGTCGCCGAGCCGCGCGAGCACCGCGACGACGGCCGAGCGCACGGAGTAGTCGGGGAAGTCGGCGAGCTCGGGCAGGCGCGAGAGCGGGTCGACGTGCGCGTGGCGGGAGAGGTAGAGCAGCGCCTCGGTGCGCACCTCGAGCGCGGGGTCGTGGAGCAGCTGCTCGGCGCGCGCCATCACGGACAGGTCGCCCGCCTCGCTCAGCAGCGAGAGCGCGCGGCAGCGCACGCCCGCCTCGGCGTGGTCCAGCAGGCCGCGCACGGCCGGGTGCGCCGCCGACGACTGGGGCCCGGCGCCCATCAAGTCGAGCGCGTACAAGATCTCCTTCGGGTCGACCGCCCCGAGCCGCGTCGCCAGCATCTCGGTCGTCTCGCGGTCGAAGATCGTCGTCGCGGCGCGCTCGGCGTCGAGCCGGTGCTGCTGCAGGCTCTCCTCGAGCGTCGCGACGTAGCGGTGGTGGACCCGCGAGGCGAGCAGCAGCCACAGCCCGATCGCGGGCAGCGTCACCAGGCTCAGCTGCTTGGGTCCGAGACCGCCCAGCGTGACGAAGGCGAGCACCACGAGCCCGGCGAGGCCGTCGCCCGCGCGCCACGCCACGGTGTCGATGAACGACTTCGCCGGCAGCTTCACGGCGGTCGGCACCGGCAGGTACAAAAGCTCCATCGCCGGCCGGTCGATCGAGTAGCGCAGCACCTTGTCGACGCCCTTGAGCAGCACGCCGGCCGAGAGCGTGGCGAAGGCGAGCATGCCCGTGGAGCCGCACAGCAGGCCGAGCGGGAGCAGGAACAGCACCGGCCCGAGCCCGAGCCGGCGCAGCATGCTCGACGTCAGCAGCAGCTGGATCGCGACGCACAGCACGCCGACCCAGGCGTTGAAGCCGCCGAAGAAGACCGCGAGCGCGTCCTTGCTCACCAGCTCCCGCTGCGCGATCGCGCGGAACTGCCAGCTCGCGACGGCCGTGACGAAGGACGAGAGCACGACGATGGCGGCGATCGCGCGCAGGTGGCCCGAGCCCAGCACCAGCCGCAGGCTGGCGCGAAGGCCCTCGCGCTCGCTCGCGCCCCCTGCGGAGGCGTGGCGCAACGACGCGGGACGGCTGCGCCAGAGCGCGCCGACCACGGGGATCGCGAGCAGCAGCAGCGTCGCCGTCGCCACCAGCAGGCTCTCGGCGCCGAAGCGGCGCGCGAGCGCGCTCGAGACGAAGCCGCCGGCCGTGGCGCCGAGCGTGGCTCCGGCGCCGACGAAGCCGAAGAGCCGCCGCGCCTCGCGCGGCGTCACCACGTAGTTGGCGAGCGTCCAGACCTGGGCGGGCGCCAGCACCCCCAGCACTCCCACCCAGATGTACACCGCGGGATAGATCCACGAGCTGGGCGTGCCGTGGGTGAGCAGCGCGAAGCCGAGGCCCATCGCTCCGAAGACGAGCAGGCTGCCGGAGATCAGCCTTTCGAGCGGCAGCCGCCGCCCCGCGCGCACGTAGAGCGCGACGGCCACCGCCACCACGAGGAACAGCGACATGTCGGCGAACGGCAGCATCGACGCGTTGAAGCGGCCGAGGAAGAGCGCGTCGCGCGCGACCTGGCCCACCAGGAACGCGCAGATCACGAGGAACAGGTGGGCGAACAGCAGCAGACCGCGGGGAAGGTCCCCGCGCTGAAGGCGCAAGAGACGCTCTAGCGCACGGGTCATCGGGAAGGCGCGGGCATTAAACCAGAGCCCGCCTCCGGTGTACACTGCCCCGCGAACCCTTCCGAAAGGACGAAGCCATGCGGCGGCAGCCGGTTGCGTGGGCGGCGTTCGTCGGCGTCCTGCTGACGCTGCCGCCGTGGCACGCACGGGCGCAGGACGCGCAGGCGCCTGCCGCTGCGGCGATCGCCGATCCCGCCGGCGCCAAGGTCTGGCTCGGTCACTACGCCGAGTACGAGGACTACCTGAAAACCGCCGCGATCCAGAAGGTGGGGGACATCCCGGTCGGCGTCACCAAGCCGAAGCGGGCCTTCTTCGAGCCGGGCGGCCTCGCCGGCAGCGCGGCGCTCAAGTATTTGCCGTCGGGCATGAAGAGCGGCTACTGGGAGGCGTACAAGTCCGAGATCGCCGCCTACAAGCTCGACCGCATCCTGGGGCTCGACATGGTCCCGCCGACGATCGAGAGGCGCGTCGGCTCGGACCTCGCCTCGCTGCAGCTCTGGGTCGAGAACTGCCGGCTGCTCAAGGACGTCGACCAGAAGAAGTGCCCGCGGCCGATGTCCTGGGCGAAGCAGGTCTGCCGCCAGCGCACCTTCGACAACCTGATCGCCAACATCGACCGGAACGCGGGCAACCTGCTCGTCGACCAGGACTGGAACCTGATCCTGATCGACCACTCGCGCGCGTTCGCGAGCAACAGCATGCCGTTCCTGAAGGACATGACGCGCATCGACCGCGAGTTCTACGCCAAGCTCAAGGCGCTCGACCTCCCGACGCTCGAGCGCGAGCTCAAGCCGTGGGTGCTCACGACAGGCACGCTCAAGGACCTGCTGAAGCGGCGCGACAAGATCGTCGCGCACTTCGACGAGCTGGCGCGCAAGAAGACCGAACCCGAGGTCTTCCCGTTCTGAGCGGCCGAGCGATGCGCTACCGGCTCGCGACGCTCCTGCTCGCCATCGCGCTCGCAGCGGGCGCGGCCTCGGCGAAGGACGAGGGCTGCGAGCTCGCCGGGGTCGAGCGCGTCGTCGCAATCGGCGACGTCCACGGCGCCTACGCCGAGTTCCAGGCGGTGCTGCGGCTGGCCGGCCTGATCGACGCCCGGGACAAGTGGAGCGGCGGCAAGACCCACTTCGTGCAGACCGGCGACACCACCGACCGCGGCAGCGACACCCGGCAGGTGCTGGACCTGCTGATGCGGCTCGAGGGCGAGGCGCGCAAGGCCGGCGGCCGCGTGCACGCGCTGCTCGGCAACCACGAAGTCATGAACGTGATGGGCGACCTGCGCTACGTGAGCCGCGAGGAGTACAAGGCCTTCGAGAGCCCCAAGTCGCGCCAGAGCTACGAGGACTTCTTTCGCACGCGCGCGATCGCCGCGCGCCAGGCGGCGAAGGAGGCGAAGCAGCCGTACGACGAGTCGTCGTTCCGCCGGCAGTTCGAGGAGGAGTTCCCGCTGGGCTTCGTCGAGCGGTTCCAGGCGTTCGCGGAGGACGGCCGCTACGGCCAGTGGCTGCGCCAGCGCCCGGCGCTCGTGAAGATCGGCGGCGTAGTGTTCCTGCACGGCGGCCTCACCCCGGAGGTGGCGGCGCTCGGATGCGACGCGATCAACGACACGGTGCGGCGCGAGATCACGGACGACGTCGCGAAGACGCGCCAGCAGTCGCAGGCCTCGCTGGCGACTGGCGAGACGGGGCCGCTCTGGTTCCGCGGCATGGCGCGCGAGGAGGAGACGCTCTGGCAGCCCTCGCTCGAGCGGGTGCTCTCGGGCATCGGCGCGCGCGCCGTGGTGATCGGACACACGGTCACGAGCGACGGCCGCATTACACCGCGCTTCGGCGGGCGCGTGGTGATGATCGACGTCGGCATGAACCCGCTCTACGGCCGGAACCTCGCCGCGCTCGAGATCGCCGCCGACGGCACGATGAGCGCGCTCTACCCGGATCGCCGCGAGCCGCTCGGCCAGCCCCCGCCCAAGGCCGCGGCGCTCGCGCCCGCCGCTTCCCGCTAGCGAAAATCCTTCGCCGGAGGCTCCGCCGCCCGGCGTGTGGCGGGCCGGCGCGCGCCGCACTAGAATCCGCGTTCTTGAACGGAGGGACCGGCGGGATGGCGACGGGGGACGCGTGGGTCGTGGTCGGGCTCGACAACGGCGGCAACAAGAACAACGCCACCGTGCTCGACGCCTCCGGCCGCTTCCTGGTGCCCTCGCTGCTCGAGAGCCCGAGCCGGGTCACCGAGGGGCCGGACATCGCGCTCGCGGCGCTCGTCCAGTCGTTCGACGACGTGCTGGTGCGCACCGCCATCCCGCGCGACCGCGTGCGGGCGGTGGGGCTCGACACCCCCGGCCCCGCGAGCGCCACCGGCGTCATCTCCTCGCGCGGCTCCACCAACTTCGCGCACCCGGGCTGGCGCAACTTCGACGTGCGCGCCGCGCTCGAGGAACGGCTCCGGCTGCCGGTCGTCTACAACAACGACGGCAACGCGGCGGCGCTCTACGCGCACTACCAGCTGTTCGGGCCGCTCGCGCCCAAGCGCGCCTCGGTGTCGGCGATCATCGGCACGGGCTTCGGCGGGGGCGTGATCGAGAAGGGCCAGGTGATCAAGGGTGCTTCGGGCTTCGCGGGCGAGCTCGGCCACGTCCACATCCCGCTGCACGGGCTGCTCGAGCCCGATCAGCCGCTGCCGAAGTGCAACTGCGGCTTCGTGGGCGACGCCGAGAGCATCGCCTCGCTCACCGGGATCGAGAAGAACCTGCTGCCGTACTGGCTGTCGCGCTACCCGGAGCACGCGCTCACGAAGGCCGAGTCGCTCGCGAAGGCGGCCAAGCTCGTGCGGGGCTACGGCGAGGAGAGCGACCCGATGGCGCTCGCGATCTTCGCGCAGCAGGCGCAGGCTGTGGGGCGCCTCTTCACGATCGCCGCTAACTTCACGGACCCGGACGCCTACTTCATCGGCGGCGGCGTCGTCGAGGCGGCGCCGCACTTCCGCGAGTGGTTCCTCACGAAGGTGCGCGAGCACACGGCGCTCAAGGAGGAGCAGGCGCGCGCCTCGCGGCTCGAGGTGGTGCCCGACCTCGACATGGCCGGCGCGCGCGGCGCGGCGATCGCCGCGCTCGAGACCGTCCACGCGCGCTGAGCCCGGCGTCGAAGGCCGGGCCGACTCAGCAGGCGCTCAGGGGTTGGGCTTCGCCTCGCCGCAGTCGCAGCGCGGGCAGCCGTTGTCGAAGACGATCCGCCACTTGCCGTCCTTCTCCTTGCGCCAGACGGAGTTGAACGTGCCGACGCGCTTGCCGGCGGGGTCGAAGACCGGCCCGCTGCTGAAGCCGAGCTCGCCCGAGTCGAGCACCTCGACGTGCTCCGGCGCCCAGGAGAACGGCGCGGCCTGTCCCTGGTAGGAGCTCTTCCAGGCGTCGGCGACGGCGGCCTTGCCGCGCAGCACGCCGCGCCCGAAGAAGACCGTGTCGGTCGCGAGGAACGACGCGAACGCCGCGTGGTCGCGGTCCGCCATCGTCTTCGCGAAGGCCGTCTCGGTCTGTCGCACCTCTTCCTTGAGCTCCGCGTTCGTCGCCGCGCCCGAGACGGAGGCGACCAGCATCAGCGATGTCATCAGGCTCGACGTCTTTCTCACGAGTCACCTCCACGCGCGGTCCTTCGCGACCGCCGGGTCGCGGGAGCATCCCACGACGCGGCGCGAACGCAAATCCAAGCCGCTGTACGAACGTGCCGGACGCTCTGGCGTCGTCTCGAATGGCGTCCATCCGCCCGTCGCACGTGTGAAATGTCGTTGTTTCGCCGTGGCATGACCTTCGCCTCACTGCGCCCATCCGCTCGACAGTGCGTATGTGTTCTTGAGGGACCTGGGGTGATGACGGACCGCGTGTTCAAGAGCAATCACGCAGAGGAGGACAGGCAAGACCTCCCGAATCGGGACCTTCCTTCCGACCTGGCTGGAGACGCCGGCCGGCGTCGGGAGGCCGCTGCGTACCTGCGGGCCGCCCGGCTGACGGACGACGCGTCCGAACGGCAAGCGCTGCGGCGGAAAGCCGCGGAGCTCCTCGAGCCGCGAGCAGCGCGCGGGAGAGGACGCGCGGCGCGTTGATCCACCGCTCGTCCGGTGGCCATACTAGCGGCATGGCAGCCAGCGATCGGGCCGCAATGGAAACCGTCGGCGCGAACGGGCTCGAAGGCGTGGAGGTCGCGCGCACGGCGCTCAGCGACGTGGACGGCGAGCGCGGCCGGCTCGTGATCGCCGGCCACGACGTCGAGGCGCTCGCGGCGCGCGCCCGCTTCGAGGACGTCTGCCTCATGCTCTGGGGCGGCCGCGATCCCGTCCCGGAGGAAAGCGAAAGGCTCCGGGCCGCGCTGGGCGAGGCGCGCGTGCGTGCCTTCGAGGCGATCCCGGGTCTCGGCAGGGCGCTCGAGCTGAAAGACGCGATGGACGCGCTGCGCGCTTCCGTCGCGCACCTGACGGCCCCCGCCGACGAGGACGACGGCCGCGTGCTCGTGACCGCCGCGACCGCGGTGTTCGTCGCGGCCTGGTGTCGCATCCACGCCGGCCAGCCGCCGCTTCCCCCCGACCCGAAGAGCGCGCACGCCGCCGACTACCTGCGGATGGCCACCGGAAGCAGTGAGCGCGCGGCGGCGCTCGAGAGCTATCTCGTGACGGTGACCGAGCACGGCATGAACGCCTCCACCTTCGCGGCAAGGGTGGTCGCGTCGACGGGCTCCGACCTGGTGTCAGCCGTCGTGGCGGCGATCGGCGCGCTCAAGGGGCCGCTGCACGGCGGCGCGCCCGGGCTGGTGCTGGAGATGCTGGACGCGGTCGGCGCCCCGGAGCGCGCGGCCGCGTGGCTCGAGGGCGAGGTCGCGGCCGGCCGCCGGGTGATGGGGATGGGCCACCGCATCTACCGCGTGCGCGACCCGCGCGCGGCCGTGCTCGAGCAGGCGATCGAGGCGCTCGAGCGCGGCGCGGCGCCGAGCTCGAGGCTCCGGCTGGCGCGCGCCGTCGAGAAAACGGCCGAGGAGCTGCTCGCGAAGCGCCATCCCGACCGAGCGCTCCGGGCGAACGTCGAGTTCTACACGGCCGTGCTGCTGGAAGCCGTCGGGCTGCCGCGCGAGGCCTTCACCGCCACCTTCGCGGTCGGGCGCGTCGCGGGCTGGAGCGCCCACGTCGCCGAGCACCGACGCGTCGGCAAGCTGATCCGGCCGAGCTCGCGCTACGTCGGGCCGCCCCCGGACTGATACGTAGCGATCACCACGCCCGTGCCCGTCGTCACGCTCGTCGGGAGTCCTCAGGCGGGAATCTCCTCCTGGGCTCGAGGCTGGCCGAGAACGATCTTCAGGACGTGTCGCCTGCCGTCGTCGACGAGCGGGATGGCGCTCGAGGCGACGGTCCTCCCGTCGAGCAGCGCCCGTGCGACGCCGCGGCAGCAGCGCTCCGGGTTGGCGATCTCGAGCTCGTAGCGCGTCGCGCCGAAGCGCCAGCTGATCGAGCAGGTCGGCCAGGACGTCGGAATGCACGGGTCGATCTCGAAAAACGCGCCGCGGCGGCGCAGACCGAGGATGCTCTCGAGGCCGGCCCGGTACATCCAGCCTGCCGAGCCGGTGTACCAGGTCCAGCCGGCCCGGCCGGCGTGAGACGGGTGCGCGAGCACGTCCCCGGCGAGCACGTACGGCTCGGCCTTGTAGCGCTCGACGTCCGGCAGCTGGCGCGTGTGATTGGCGGGGTTGAGCATGTGGAAGAGCTCGACGGCCTCGTCCCCCGACCCCAGGCGGGCCATCGCCATCACCGCCCAGACCGCGGCGTGCGTGTACTGGCCGCCGTTCTCCCGCAGGCCGGGCGGATAGCCCTTGATGTAGCCCGGATCCTGCGACGAGCGGTCGAAGGGCGGCGTGAGCAGCGCGAGCAGCCGGGGGCCGCGGCGCACGAGGTGGGCACGGACGGCATCCATGGCGCGATCGGCGAAGCGCTCGGGCACCGCGCCCGAGAGCACGGACCAGGACTGGGCGACCGCGTCGATCCGGCACTCCTCGTTCTGCGCCGACCCGAGCGTCGAGCCGTCGTCGAAGTACCCGCGCCTGTACCATTCGCCGTCCCAGGTGCGCTCGAGCACCTCCGCGAGCCGCGCGACCTCGCGGCGGTAGCGCTCGGCGCGCTCGCCGTCGCCCCGCTCGCCGCAGAGCGACGCGAACTCCCCGAGCACTCCGTGCAGGAAGAAGCCGAGCCAGCTGCTCTCGCCCCGGCCCCGCCAGCCGACGCGGTTCATGCCGTCGTTCCAGTCCCCGCTTCCGAAGAGCGGCAGCCCGTGCGCGCCGACCGTCAGGCCCTTGTCGATCGCCCGCAGGCAGTGCTCGAAGAGCGAGGCGCGCTCGGCGGACACGCGCGGCTGCTGGTAGGCCTCCTGCGCGTCCGGCGAAAGCGGCGGCGCCTCCAGGAAACCGACCGGCTCGTCGAAGACGCCGAGGTCGCCGGTCGTCCGCACGTAGTGCGCCGCCGCGTACGGCAGCCACAGCAGGTCGTCCGAGCAGCGCGTGCGGGTGCCGCGGCCGCTCGGCTCGTGCCACCAGTGCTGGACGTCGCCTTCGACGAACTGGCGGGCGGCCGCTCTCAGCAGATGCGCGCGCGTCAGGTCCGGCCGGGAGATCGCGAGCGCCGCCGCATCCTGGAGCTGATCGCGGAAGCCGAACGCCCCGCCCGGCTGGTAGTAACCGGTCCGCGCCCAGAGCCGGCAGCTCAGGTCCTGGTAGAGCAGCCAGCGGTTCATCAGCAGGTCGAACGAGTCGTCCGGCGTGTGGACCTGCACGGCGTCGAGCGTCCGATCCCAGCTGCTTTGCACCGCGTCGAGCGCCGATGCCGCCGCCCTTGCGGAGCCGTGGCGCGACACCAGCACGCGGGCGGTGGCGGCGTCTTTCGCCTGGCCGATCAGGAAGACGAGAGCTCGCGTCTCGCCCGGCGCGAGCGTCACCTCGACGTGAAGCGCCGCGCAGGGGTCGAGACCCGCGCCGAAGCGACCGGAGAGCCCTGTGCGGCCGAGTGCCGCCGGGTGAGCGAGCGAGCCGTTGCGCCCGAGGAACGAGGCGCGATCCGCCGTCGCCGAGGCGAGCGGCTGGCTCGCGTGCGCGAAGGCCACGTGGCCCTGGCGCTCGTCGTTGTAGGGGTTGCGCGCGAGGATCGCCCCGCTCGCGGCGTCGAGCTCCGTGACGACGTGGAGCTTGAAGCCCTCGCGGGGCGGCCCGAGGATCCACTCGTTGTAGGTGAAGACGCTCAAGCGGCGAGAAGTGACGCCGTCGTTGGTCAGCGTCAGGCGTGAGAACTTCACGGGATCGTTCGCGTCCACGAAGACGTCGAGCTCGTGGCGTAGCCCGTACGCGAGCCGCGAGAAGCGGGTGAGGCCCGCCGAGTGACGGACGACGAGGCGGCTCTCGGGCGTCGGCCGCATCGGCCTGACGCAGGGCGACCACGCCTCGCCCGTCTCGTCGTCGCGAACGAACAGCGCCTCGGCGGTCGGGTCGCACACGGGGTCGTTCGCGAAGGGCGTGAGGCGGTTCTCGCGGCTGTCCCCGGCCCAGCTGAACGCCGAGCCCCGCTCCGTCACCACGGTGCCGAAGCCGGGGTTGGCGATCACGTTGGCCCACGGCTGCGGCGTCTCGGTCTCGCCCTCGAGGACGGCCACGTACTCACGCCCGGCGTCGGCGAAGCCCCCGATGCCGTTCGCCAGCGTGAGCGGCGGAACCTCCGAGAGCTCCTCCGGGACGCGAGCGGCGGCTCGCGCGGGCACGAGCTCGGCGGGCTCGGGCTCGGGCCAGTGGGCGTAGGCATGCTCGAGCTGCGCCTTCAGGTCGCCCCGCTCGCCGCTCAGCACGGCGCGCGCCACCGCCGCGAGCAGCACGCGCTCGCCCTCTCCCATGCGGTCGCCGCGCAGGAGGTAGGCGCCTCCCGGCTTGTGGCTCCACGCCCGCCAGGGTCCGTTGTCGACGAGCGCCGTGAGCTGGCCGTGCATCTCGTCCAGGTAACTCGCGGGGTGCTCGTTCAGGATCACGACGTCCGCGCGCAGTCCCTTGAGCCGCCAGTACTCCTGCGCCTGCAGCACCTCGCGCACGAGCGGCAGGTCGTCCTCCTCGACGACGCGCACCAGCAGGATCGGCAGGTCGCCCGAGATCGCGTGCGGCCACAGCCCCGGCTGGCCGAGCTCGTTCCGCGCGAGCAGCGCGGGTTCGGCGCGGAGCGAGCGATCGGCGTAGAGCACGCGCGAGGCCAGCCGCTCGTACAGCAGCGCGTCCTCGCTGGTGATCCCGAGGTGCCGGAGTGCGCTCTGCGCGTGCGCGAACGCGAGCGCGAAGCTGCGCGCCGCCGAAGCCGGCTCGTGGTACTTCTGGGCGAGCGCCAGGGCCGTGTCGCGGGACGACGCGACGCCCGTGGCGAACGCCAGCCGCACCATGCCGCCCGGCGCGAGACGGATGCGCTGGCGCAGACTCACGATCGGGTCGAGCACGACGCCCGTGGTGCCGGACAGCGAGCGTCCGTCGAGCGCCCGTGGCGCGTCGGTGGCGCGCCCGCGGCCGAGGAAGCGCGCGCGATCGCTCTCCCACTCGACGGGGCCCTGTGTGCGGCCCTCCAGGCTCAGCACGTGCACGGCCCAGAGCGGCGGCTCGTCCGCCGAGCGCGGCCGGCGCCGGCACAGAAGCGCCGTCCGCTCCGGCAGGTACTCCGTCTCGATGAACAGCTTGCCGAAGGCCGGATGGGCGAGGTCCTCCGCCGCCGAGGCGAGCACGATCTCGGCGTAGCTCGTGATCTCGATCTCGCGCGGCCGGTCGCTGTGGTTCGTCACCGCCAGCCGCCGCACCTCGACGTCGTCCTCCGGGGAGACCGCGACGTCGAGCAGCGTCGCGATCTCGTCGTGGCGGCGGCTGAAGCTCGCCTTCTCCGCGAGGAACGTGACCAGGTACTCGTCCGACTCGCCGCCC
>Ga0111538_10002724_pt1 | contig 24816 bp, 19 predicted proteins | sample SoiMethybrSBSTD1_FD_79669 | JGI IMG/M metagenome (GOLD analysis project Ga0111538, IMG submission 79669) | Bulk soil microbial communities from a Populus tree surrounding site in Tennessee, USA - Soil MetaG P. TD hybrid SBSTD1 (version 2)... | ecosystem: Environmental > Terrestrial > Soil >...
CGGTACCTACCTCATGCGCCTCCGCCATCAGGTCCGCTGCGCTGAAGCCTGACGCACGGCGCTCGGCCTCGCCGTAGATGACCCATCGCCACCCGGCCCGCAGACGCGGGCCGTGGGGCGCACTGGTCTATTCGGAGCTCGACGCCAGCGACTGGCGCTCCGGCATCCACTCAGCTGCTCGGCGCCCATCGCGCCTGGTTCCCAGCCGGCCCGCCCAAAGCAACCTCGGTGGGGGGCTAGGCCTCGCGCTCGCCGCGCCAGCTGCCGGCCCTCATGCCCAGTCGCGACAGCGTGCGCCGCAGGTTGGATCGATCGAGGCCGGCGATGCGCGCCGCCTCCGACAGGTTGCCGTCGGTCCGGCGCAAGAGCCGCTCGAAGTAGTGGCGCTCGAACTGGCCGATCGCCTGCTCGCGGGCCTGCTTGTAGGTGAGCTCATCGACCCAGGCCAGCTCGTCGGCGGCCGGCGGCGCCGCGGCGTCGTCCGGCATGATCGGGCGGGGCGCGGCGCCCTGCGTCAGGCGCGGCGGGAGGACCTCCGGGCCGATCTCCTGCTCCCCGCTGAGCGCCAGGGCACGCTGGATGAGGTTCTCGAGCTCCCGGACGTTGCCCGGCCAGTGATAGCGCGACAGCAACGCCGCCGCCTCGGCCGAGAAACGCGGCGTGGGCCGTTTCATCCGCGCCGCGTGCTTCTCGAGCAGGTGCGCCACCACCAGCGGGATGTCGTCCATCCGCTCGCGCAGGGGCGGTACGCGCACCGCCACCACGTTCAGCCGGTAGTAGAGATCGGGACGGTAGCGCTGCTCCGCCACCAGGTCTTCCAGGTTGACGTGGGTCGCGGCGATGACCCGCACGTCGACCGCGCGGGCGCCGGTGCCGCCGACCGGGCGGACCTCGTGCTCCTGCAGCACCCGCAGGAGTCGCTGCTGCACCGACAGCGGAATCTCGCCCACTTCGTCGAGGAAGAGCGTCCCGCCGTGCGCCTCCACGAAGGCGCCGGCTCGCCCCTCGACGGCGCCGGTGAACGCGCCGCGCGCATGGCCGAACAGCTCGCTGTCGATGAGGTTCTCCGGGATGGACCCGCAGCTGATCGCGACGAACGGGCCGCGCGCCCGCTGGCTGCGGGCGTGAATGGCGCGCGCCGCCAGCTCCTTGCCGGTGCCGCTCTCCCCCTGGACCAGCACGCTCACGTCAGCGACCGCGATCGTGGCGACCATCGCGTAGAGCTCGCGCATGGCCGGCGAAGTGCCGACCATGTGCTCGAACCTCTGGTCGAGAGTGACCTGCTCCTCGAGCACCCGCGCGCGCAGCTGAAGGCGCCCGTAGTGAGCGGCCCGGGTCAGTGTCAGCGAGACCAGCTCCATGTCCTCGACCGGCTTGGACAGGAAGTGGAAGGCGCCAGCGTGCAGCGCGGCCGCCGCGGTCTCGCCCGTGTCGTCGTCGCCGCTCAGCATCACGACCGGCAGCTCCGGGGCGATCTTGCGCGCCGCCACCAGCACGTCGAGGCCGTCCTCGCCGGCGCCGAGGAACCGATCGAGGAGGAGGAAGACGTCGAAGGCGCGCGGCTCGGCGCGCAGCGCGGAGAGCGCCGACTCGCTGGTGGTGTGCGCCGACAGCTCGAACCCACGCACCGACAGGAGGCGCGCGATCGGTCGCAGCACGTCGATGTCGTCGTCGAGGGCGATCACGCGGATCGCCTCGTCACCAGCAACAGAACTCACGTTCGGGAAGCTCCCCGGTCCCTGCCCTTCATGAGCAGTGACCTCCGAGAGTTTCCTAGTCGGCCACCGATCCACGCAAGACCAGTCTCTCGCGACCTTTTGGTATCGCGGTGCTGCGTCCGCCCCGTCCGCCGCTCCGAGGTAACGGCAATTACGTTGCCGGTCGCGGAGCGCCGGCGCAACTGCCGCGTCGCGGAGGAGCAAGCGCGGGGCGCGCCACAGTCAGCCAGACGACCACGAGCACCACCACCTCGGCGCGTCAGTCCGCCGCCAGGTCAGCGTCAGCTTTTTTGTCCCGGGCGGGTGTCCTCGTCACCCGGAACCAGGATGGCGCGCGGGCCGCCCTTGAGAATGTCGGTCTCCTCGACCACCTCGAACTCGACCTCCTCGCGCGGCGGCGTCGGGTCGGTGTTCATCGGCGGCGGCGAGCTGCCGTCCTCGCGGCGCCCGAGCACTCGGCTGCGCGGCGACAGCGCCGAGACCCGCTGACTCTGCCGCAGGATCTGCGGCCGCGCGCTCTTGGCCGGCTTGAGACCGGAGCCGATGCCGACCTCTTCGCCGTTCCCGTGGGCCGAGACGGCCGGGCGCTCCGGCAGCGAGCCGAGCTGTCGCTCGACGGCGCCGCGGACGACCGACCACAGGGCGGGCATCGGCGAGTGCTCGACCAGCGCCTCGACGCCGATCGACTCGACGATGAGCGCCGGCGTCATCCGCTCGGCGTTGAGGCTGGCGTGCAAGAGCTTGGCCTTGAGCGCGACCGGCAGGTGGTGAGCCAGCACTTCGGGCGTGATGTGGCGGAGGACGTCGTCAGGCGTGACGGTCTCGAGCTCGAGCCCCATGCCGATGATCTCGTACAGGAAGCGCCGGTTGGGGTTCACGACTTCCCCCCCTGATCGCCGGCGATGCCAGTCCGCTCGGCACCCGCCTCCACGCAGCGCCACACCACCTCGAGCGGGATGTTGTCGGCCAGGACCTCCGGAGTCAGCGTCTCGAGGATGCGCTCCGGCGTCATCGCGCCCGCCGCCAGCGCCGCGGTCAGGAGCTTGCTCAAGAGCTCGGGCGGCAGGTGGTGAGCCAGCACATCGGGGGTGACGAATCCGACCAGGAGCGCCGGCGTCACGACCTTCTCTTCGAGGCCGATGTGCAGCATGTGGGCAAACCACTTCTGTCGCGCGCTGTCGGCCATCCCTCAGCGAACGTATCATCGACCTCGGCGGGCATACAATACTCGGCCATGCCGGTCCCGGTCTCGGCGGGAACGCTCCTCTACCGCCGCGCGGCGGCCGTCGGAACCGCGCCAGGCGCCGACGAGGCGTGGGAGGTCCTGCTCGTCCACCCCTCGGGCGCCTACAACCGAAAAGCCCCCTGGAGCATCCCGAAGGGGCTTCCCGAGCCGGGCGAAGCCAACGAGGACGCGGCGCGTCGCGAAACCGAAGAGGAGACCGGCGTGGTGGCCGGCGACCTGGTCGAGCTCGGCCGCGTCCGCTACCGAAAGAGCCGCAAGGACATCGTCGCCTTCACCGGACCTGCCCCCGAGCGCTGCGAGCCGCGCTGCGCCTCGTGGGAGATCGACCGGGCCGAGTTCGTCACCATGCGCCGCGCCCGCGAGCTCATCCACCCGGACCAGGCCGTCTTCCTCGACACCCTGGCGGCCCGATTGGCCGATCGCCCGCCCGGCTAGCGCTCCCCCTCGGCCGTTGCGCTGGGGGCTACCGCCGGCTCAGCGCCGGCTAGCGCAGGAGCTTGTCGAGTACCAGCTCGACGCTCTCGGCCGGCAGGCGGGCCCGCACCCGACCTTCGGCGTCTCCCGGCTCGCGCGTGCGCGCCTCGCCGTCGCGGTCGGTCCAGGCGGTGATGACGACGTCCCCCTTGAACGGCGAGCCGGACAGCTCGAACGGCACCGGCAAGGACTTCACCTCGAAGCGATCGACCGCGACCGCCGGCCCGGTCTGCTTGCCCGTGCCGTCGATCGGCACTGCGCTCAGGTAGATGACCGTGCCCGGCTTGACCGCCGACGCCGCTTCCCCTTCGGCGCGGATCGTGCCGGCCGCCAGCACCGCGAGCGGCCCGCGCTCCTCCGGCTCCTCGTCCGCTGCCTCCTCGCCGTGGTTGGGATCCGGCCCGTGCGGATCCTCCGCCTCGTCCTCCTCGGCCGCCTCCGCCGCCCCATCCCCCTCGTCCTCCTCGCCCTGCTCGCCCTCCTCCATGTCGAGGCCGGCGTGCGGATCCGCCGCCTCCGGCTCGAGTCGATGGCTGGCGCTGCCGCGCGGCGAGCGGCTCTTGGCGCGCCCGCCGCCCTCGACCTTGCTCGGCTTGGGCGCCGGCGGCTTCCATTCGGAGGCCGGCGGCAACCCGCCGGTCGCGTCCCGATCGCATCCGGCCGGCGCCGCGGCCAGCGCCGCCGCCGCCAGGACCGCCAGGACCGCCAGTGCCATCCGCCCGCGAGGTACCTGCATCGCTCGTCCGTTTATATCGCGCCGCCGACCGCCGCGGAGGCGACCACGCCCGATCCCGGCAGCTCATCACCCATCCAGTCGCGGTAGAGCTTCTTCGCCACCTCCCCGGCGTCGGGCCGGGCCACCAGCTCGAGGCGGCTGTGCGGCGCATGCTCGAGCTCGAGGTCGAGGAGCTCGAGCCGGCCTCGACGGAACACCGCCAACGCGATCGACTCGCCGGCCGCGCGCCCGCCCAGCTTGCCGCGCAGATCGGCCTCGCCGGCGACCTGGTAGCGGTTGAGCGCGACGATCTCGTCCCCCGGGCTGAGGCCCGCTCGCTCGCCGGGCCCGCCGTCGAGCACCGCGTACACCACGCGCCCGCCCCCCGGCTGCATGACCACACCGAGCCAGACCGGCGGGCGGCCACCCTCCTCCTTCTTGTACCCCTCCCAGGTCGCGTTGAGATCGAGCCCGAGCCCGGCCAGCCCGCCGGCCAGGTCGGGATCCTGGCGACCCTGAATGGTGCGGGCGAAGAAATCGCCGAGCTCGAGCCCGGTCGCCGCCTCGAAGATCGGCCGCACGTCCTCCGGGTAGCCGCGCCCCGCGGCGCCGTACTCGCGCCAGAGGTGGACGAGCGCGCGGTCGAGATCGATCTCCCCCTCGCTCCGCCGCCGGAGCTCGAGGTCGAGCGCCGCCATCGCCAGGCTGCCCTTGAGGTAGTAGGAGACGCTGGTGTTGACGTTCGACTCGTCCGGCTTGTAGAGCTTGACCCAGGCGTTCAGCGACGAGTCCTCCAGGCTGTGGCGGAAGCGGCCGGGCACCGCCAGCATCCGGCCCCAGTCCTCGAGCAGCTTGCCCAGGTACTGCCCGGCGCTCATGACTCCGGCGCGCCTGACCGCCAGCCGGTCGTAGTAGCTCGTCAGCCCCTCGATCACCCAGAGGCACCGGGTGTAGTTCTCGCGGCCGTAGTCCACCTGGTCGAAGGCGGCCGGGCGCAGCCGCTTGCCGTTCCAGGCGTGGAACAGCTCGTGGGACAAAAGCTCGACCAGCTCGTGGTAGGTCTTGGTCTGGGCGAAGGCGAACGGGCTGTTCAGGTTGGCCGACGAGCTCCGGTGCTCGAGCCCGCCATACGCTCCCGGGGAGAGCATCAGGATGAACGTGTAGCTGCTGCACGGCAGATCGCCCAGCCGCGCCGCGTGGCTGTCGATCACCTTGGCGACATCCCGCGCCAGGTCGTCGAGCCCGAACAGACCGCCGCGCTCGTCGTGGCCGTACACCGCGAGCCGGATCGGCCGCCCGCCGGCGTGGAGCTCGCGCACCTCCACCGGCCCGAGGTGGAGCGGGCAGTCGAGCAGCTCGTCGATGTCGGCGGCCCGGTAATGCCCACCCTCCCCGGCAAGGCCGGTCTCGATCGGCCAGCCGGCCGGCCCGGCCACCTCCACCTCGCACGGCCAGTCGCGCGCCACGCTGGGAAACAGGAACACCGCCGGGCCGTGCAGGAACGCGTGGCTGCCGTCGATGTGGTTGGTGCGGACCGTGAGCTCGTGGCCGTACACCCGGTAGCGCACCCGGATCTTTTCGGCCGCGCCGGTCGCGATCTCCCACTCGCGCTTCGACACCTGCACCGCGGCGAGCGGGCGCCCGGAGCCGGCGTCCTCGGCGACCAGGTCGCGCACGTAGCGCGCGTAGTCGCGGATGAGATACGAGCCCGGGCACCAGGCTGCCATCTCGACCGTGACCTGCGGCCCGCGGGCGGGAAAGCGGAGCTCCACCTCCACCAGGTGGCTCTCGGGGCGAGGGAGCGACAGGCGATAGCGCAGGCTCTTCATGGGAACGCTCACGGGCAGTTGATCAGGATGTCGCGGCCGACCTGCGTCCAGTCGGCGGCGTCCCGGCTCCAGTAGTCGATGCACATGGTGTCGACCCGCTGGCCGGGGCGCGCAATTGGCGGGTCGGGGAGCTCGGACGAGCATTCGAAGGCGGTCCCCAGCAGATCGGCCTCGCCGTCGCCGTCACGATCGACGACGGTCCAGACGCTCTCGTTCGAGCGCCCGCTCGGCGGCAGCAGCGGGAGGTCGCGCAGGATGCGACCGCGCTCGCCGACCTCGACGCCACGGATTGCCAGGATGTAGTACGACGAGCTCGCCGCTCCGCTCGCCAGCGCACCATCCTCCGCCTCGATGACCACGTCGTGGGCGAAGCCGAGCTGGCAGACGTCCGCGCTCGAGCGAGCCGACTCGCGGACCACCACCCGGCCGCGCACCCCGCCCTCGTCGATGAGCGCGAAGCGGCTGCCCGGCGCGGGCGGGCTCTTGCCGTAGCAGGTCATGCGCGACTCGCCCGGGTTGGCGACGATGCACAGGTGGACGGGATCCGGCGCAGCCAGGCGCGGCCGCTCGACCCGGACCACCTGGCCGGCCCGGCGAGGCGCGGCGGCGGCCGGGACCGCGAGGGCACACAGCGCCACGGCACATGCCCGCCTCAGCACGCAGTTATTGTAATGGCAAGCGGTCCGGCCGCACGCTAGGGTTCGGCCCCCATGGCGCGAGCCCAGGACGATGCGCGCCGCTACCTGGCGGCGGAGACCGGGACGATCCGCAAGGATGCGCCGTTCCGGCTCGCCCTGGTCTACCCCAGCCCCTACCGGGCGGCGATGGCCTCGCTCGGCTACCAGACCATCTACCGGCGCCTCAACGAGGAGCCGGGGGTGGCAGCCGACCGGGCGGTCCTGCCCGACGACGCCGCCGGCACCTCGGGCCCCCTCGTCACCCTGGAGCGCGAGGCGCCGGTCGGCGACTACCGCCTGCTCGCCTTCTCGGTCGCCTTCGAGCTCGAGATCGCCGGCCTCATCCGCTGCCTCGAGCTGGCCGGCCTCGCCCCGCTGGCCGAGGACCGGAAGCCTGACGATCCGCTGGTGGTCGCCGGCGGGCCGCTCACCTTCTCCAACCCGGTCCCGCTGGCCCCCTTCGTCGATGTCGTGGTCATGGGCGAGGCGGAGGAGACCGTGATCGAGCTGGTGCGCGCCTGTCGCGAGGCCGGCGAGCGGCGCGCCGACGTGATGGACGCGCTGGCCGGGCGGCCCGGCTTCTACGTCCCGTCGCGCGACGGCGAGGCGGTGCCCCCGGTGGCGGCCGCCAGCGACGAGCTCATCCCCGCCCGCTCGCAGATCGTCACGCCGCACTCCGAGCTCCGCTCGATGTTCCTGACCGAGGCGGCGCGCGGCTGCTCGCGCGGCTGCACCTACTGCGTCATGCGGCGGTCGACCAACGGCGGGATGCGGGTCATCGACCCCGACCGGATCGTGGCCGGGGTGCCGGAGCACGCGCGCCGGGTCGGCCTGGTCGGGGCGGCGGTGACCGATCACCCGCGCATCGCCGAGGTGGTGCGCCGGCTGGTCGACGGCGGGCGCGAGATCGGTATCTCCTCCCTGCGCGCCGACCGGCTGGACGACGAGCTGGTCGGCCTCCTCGCGCGCGGCGGCTACCGCACGCTGACCACCGCGATGGACGGCGCCAGCCAGCGCCTGCGCGACCACGTGGAGCGCAAGACCCGCGAGCAGGACCTCTTGAAAACAGCAGAGCTGGCCCGCCGACATGGGCTGGAGACGGTGAAGTATTACTTGATGGTCGGCGTGCCGAGCGAGACCGAGGCGGACATCGACGAGCTGGCCGGCTTCACCCGCGAGCTCCGCGCCATCCACCCGCGCATCCGGTTCGGGGTGGCCCCCTTCGTCGCCAAGCGCAACACGCCGCTCGACGGCGAGCCGTTCGCCGGCATCGAGGTGGTGGAGCGCCGGCTCGACCGGCTGCGCCGCGCCCTCAAGGGAGCCGCGACCGTCAACCCGACCTCGGCTCGCTGGGCCTGGGTCGAGTACATGCTGGCGCAGGGAGACCAGGCGGCCGGGCGCGCCGTGCTCGACGCCCACCGGGCCGGAGGCCGGTTCGCCGATTACCGGCGCGCCTTCGCCGCCCGCGGCTGCCAGCCGACCGGGCCGCGCGCCCGCGTCCCCTCGACCTCGGAGCTCATCGCCCTGCGGCGGCGCGCCCTGGTCGAGAAGCGCGCGGTGTGAACCGGATCCAGGCGGCACCTCGCTTGCACCGCTTGCAGCCTGGTGGCCACAAGCACGCGTATCAATGACTACGCGCTGATCGGAGACGGGCGCTCTGCCGCGCTGGTGTCGCGCAGCGGCTCGGTCGACTGGCTGTGCTGGCCGCGCTTCGACAGCCCGTCGCTCTTCGGCCGGCTGCTCGATCCGGATGCCGGCCACTGGCACCTGGCCCCCAAGGGCGCCGTGGCAGGCCAGACCGAGCGCCGCTACCTGCCGGACAGCAACGTCCTCGAGACCAGCTTCAGGAGCGCGGCGGGAGCTCTCGTCCTGACCGACCTCATGCCGGTCACCGACGAGCGCGACAAGCGGCGCCGGCTCTGGCCCGAGAACCACCTCCTGCGCGTCGTCGCCTGCACCGAAGGCGAGGTGATGGTGGAGATGGAGCTGGCGCCGCGGCCGGGCTACGCGCTCGAGCGCGCGCGCCTGCGCGACGCCGGCCGTCTCGGCGTCCGCATCGAGACCCGGGGCGGCCTGCTCCTCCTCCGCTCGGACGCTCCGCTCGACATCGCGGGCGGCGCGGTCCGCTCGCTCGCCCGGCTCACCGCCGGGCAGTCGATCGCGTTCTCGCTCACCTTCGCCTGCGACGGCCCCGCCATCGCCCCGCCGCTCGGCGCCGCCGCAGCCGGTCTGGTCGCCGGCTCGACCGCCTGGTGGCGCGGCTGGAGTCGCACCGGTGGCTCGCCGGGGCCGTGGCGCGACCAGCTGGTGCGGAGCGCGCTCGCCCTCAAGCTGATGCTCTTCGCCCCGTCTGGCGCCATCGTGGCGGCGCCGACCACCTCGTTGCCGGAGCTGCCGGGCGGCCCGCTCAACTGGGACTACCGCTTCTGCTGGCTGCGCGACGCCTCGCTCACGGCGCGCGCGCTCTTCGGCCTCGGTCACGTCGACGAGGCGGAGGCGTTCGTCAGCTGGCTCCTCCACTCGACCCGGTTGACCCGCCCGCGGCTCGGCGTCCTCTACGACGTCTACGGCCGCCGCCCGCCGCGCGAGCGCGAGCTCGGCCACCTGGCCGGCCACGACGACTCGCGCCCGGTGCGGGTGGGCAACGCCGCCTCGGGCCAGCTCCAGCTCGACATCTATGGCGAGGTGGTGGACGCCGCCGCCCAGCTGGTCCGCCGGCGCGATCACATCGACCGCGACACCCGCGGCTTCCTGGTCGACATCGGCGAGGAGGTCATCCGCTCCTGGCGCTCGCCCGACGCGGGTATCTGGGAGCCGCGCAGCCGCCCGGTGCCGCACACCCACTCGCGCCTGCTCTGCTGGACCGCGCTCGACCGGCTGTACGGGCTGGCGGTCGACGGCTACCTGCCGCGCCGGCTGGCCGACGGCTACGGCGAGGCGCGCGAGGAGGTGCGGAGCGAGATCGCCGAGCGCTGCTGGAACCCCGAGCTCCAGAGCTACGTCGCCACCGCCGGTGGCGCCGAGGTCGACGCCAGCCTCCTCCTCATGTCCTGGTACGGGTTCGAGATGCCGGGCTCGACCCGCATGCGGCTGACCCACGCCCGCATCGAGGCGGAGCTCGGCGCCCGCGGCGGCCTGCTCCACCGGAACCGCGATCCCGCCAATGCGGGCGAGGCGGCCTTCGCCGCCTGCGGCTTCTGGCGGGCCGAGTACCTGGCGATGGGCGGCGGCGCGGTGGACGAGGCGCTGGCGGCGTTCGAGAGCCTGCTCCAGTACGGTAACGACGTCGGCCTGTTCGCCGAGGAGATCGATCCCGAGACCGGCGAGGCGCGCGGCAACTACCCGCAGGCGTTCACCCACGTCGGCCTGATCAACGCCGCGCTCACCCTGCGCCGGCGAGTCGGTGAGCTCGCGTCGCGCGGCTGGCGGCGGCACACCGTGGAATGGCCGCCGGCCCAGGCGGAGGTGTACATATGAACGTCGCCAGCTGGCTGCTCTGGGGGTTCGCCGCCACCCTGGTGATGACCGCGCTCATGAGCGCGAGCCAGGCACTGAACTGGACGCGCATGTCGCTGCCCTACCTGCTCGGCACCTTCCTGACCCCCGACCGCGACCGCGCCGCGCTGGTCGGGTTCGCCTTCCACCTGGTCAACGGCTGGCTGCTCGCGCTGATCTACGCGGCGGCGTTCCACGCCTGGGGCCTGGCGACCTGGTGGGCCGGCGCCGCGATCGGCGCGGTGCACGCCGGTTTCGTCCTCACCGCCGGCATGGCGATGCTCGCCGCCATCCACCCGCGCATGGCCAGCGGGCAGCAGGGGCCGACCGTCCGGCGGCAGATCGAGCCGCCCGGCTTCCTGGCGCTGCACTACGGCATCCAGACCCCACTCAGCGTGCTGATCGGCCACCTGACTTTCGGCGCCCTCTTCGGCGCGTTTTACAGGCTTTAATATAGCGGCGCATGGGCGCCGGCCGCTTTGCACCGTCGGTCACCGGGGAGGCGCACGCCGGCACGCTCCTGGCGGCGCTCCTCTCCTGGCTCGACGCGCGCGCCCGCGGCGATCGCTACCTCCTCCGTCTCGAGGACGTCGACCACACTCGCAAGCGGCCGCACTTCGCCGCCCAGATCGAGGAGGACCTGCGCTGGATCGGCATCGACTGGGACGACCGCGAGCTGCAGTCGGACGCGCGCGCGCGGCACGAGGCGGCGCTCGACCGGCTGGAGGCGGCTGGCCTGCTCTACCCGTGCCGCTGCACCCGCGCCGATCGGGTGAGCGGCGGCCGCCCGGCGCCCGACGGCGGCTGGGCCTACGAGAACCGGTGCCGCGGCCGCCCGCTGCCGGGTGGCGGCTGGCGCGCCTCGCGCGAGCCGGTGCGGGCCGCGCTGCCCGATCGCGAGGTCGTCCTGACCGACGAGAGCGGGCTCGATCTGTCGCAGCGCCCCGCGATCGACATGGGCGATCCCATCCTGGTCCGCCGCGACGGGGTGCTGGCCTATCAGCTGGTCGTGGTGGTGGACGATCACGCGGCCGGCGTGACCCGCATCGTGCGCGGCCGCGACATCGCGCCGTCCACCGCCACCCAGGTGCTTCTACAAGACATGCTCGGCCTGGCGCGGCCGGAGTACCGCCACCACTTCCTCCTGCTCGAGCCGCGCGGCGGCAAGCTGGCCAAGCTGCACGGCTCGATCGCGGCGCGCCAGCTGCGCGCTCACCTGCGCGCCGGCGAGCTGGTCGGCTTGCTCGCCCACGCCGCCGGGCTGGCGGCGGATCCGTCCCCGGTCGCGCCGGCCGAGCTGGTCCCCCGCTTCCGCTGGGATCGCGTGCGCACGGCCGATCTGCCGGTTCGCTGGACCGGACGGGCGCTCGAGCTGGAGGCGGGCCCGATCGAGATCAGGTCTGGGTGATCTCGTGCGGGTCGGGCGTGACGTGCGGCGTCTCGGTCGCCGAGAGCGGCGGCGCCACGTCCTCGAGCGACTTGCCCTCCGCGTCCACTCCGAAGAACCAGGCGATGAGGCCACCGCCGAACATGATGACGGCGCTGCCGACGTAAGCGATCGCCATCGGCGTGCGGCTAATGACCACGCGACTCCACCAGACTTCGTGGACGGCGCCCGCGATGATGGTACCGAAGATGAACGGTGCAGTCGCACCGAAGGACTGCGCAATAGCGAACACCACAGAGATCGCCTGGGCGCGGATCTCGACCGGGTAGATCTCGCTCACCGTCAAGTAGGCTGACGAGGCGGCCGCCGAGGCGATGAAGAAGATGACGCACCAGAGGAGGACCTGCGTCTGGGCAGTGAGCGAGCCTTTGTAGAAGAGCCAGCCGCTCACCGCCAACAGCACCGCCGAGGTGCAATAGGTGAGCGAGATCATCTTCCGGCGCCCGACGGTGTCGAAGTAGCGCCCGATGAGGAGCGGCCCGAGCAGGTTGCCGAGCGCGAACGGGAAAATGTAAAGGCTGGGCTTCGCGACCTTGTAGAAGTCGGCCAAGATGAGGGTATAGGTGAAGAAGATCGCGTTGTAGAGGAACGACTGTGTGATCATCAGCCCCAGGCTGAGGACGGTGCGTTTGAGGTACTTCTGGAACAGCACCTGCAGCACCTGCAGGTAGCTCACCTCCTGCTTCTGGCGGATGACCACTGCGTGCCCCGGGTCGACCGGCGGGATCACGATTCCCTTGGCCCGGATCTCGGCCTCGATCTTGTCGACCGTCGCCTCGGCCTCCGCCATTTGACCGTGGGTGAGCTGCCAGCGTGGGCTCTCCGGGATGTATTTCCTGAGCGGCCAGATCATGAGGCCGATGGCCGGTCCCAGCAGCAGACTGATCCTCCAGCCCATGTCGATCGGGAGGAGCTCAGGGTTGAGGAGCAGGATCTGGGCCGCCGCCGCGATCATGGCGCCGGCCCAGTAGGTTCCGGCGATGGCGATGTCGACCCGCCCGCGGTAGCGCGCCGGGGTGAGCTCGTCGATGGCGCTGTGGATAGCGGCGTACTCGCCGCCGATGCCCATGCCGGCGACGAACCGGGTGACGAGGAAGAACCATGTCGAGAAGGACAGGGCCGTCAGGCCGTTGGCGATGAGGTAGAGGGCCAGCGTGACGATGAAGAGCTTGCGCCGGCCGACCTTGTCCGCTTGGCGGCCGAAGTAGAGCGCCCCGACCACCTCGCCGGCCAGGTACAGGAGGCCGCTCAGCCCGATCATCTGCGCGTCGAGATGGAGCGTCTCCTTGTGGCGCAGGACGTCTCCGATCGCCGCCGCCAGCCCGATCTCGACGCCGTCGAGGATCCAGGTGATGCCGAGCGCGATGATCATCCGCCAGTGGAAGGCGCTCCACGGCAGGCGGTCCATGCGCGCGGGGACCAGGCTGCGGACGACGTCGCTCTCGCCAGAGGTGGCCGTGCTCATGCCGGGAACCAGAATGCCGCGCCTCTGTGGCCCGGAGCAACAGCAGCGACACGACCTTTGATTCCCCTCGCGCGTCCCCTTTGGGCGGCGGCGCACCCGCCCGGCCGGCGCGGGAGATGAAGCGCCCACCCGGCCGGTCAGGGCGGGGCGGGCTCTCTCTCTCTCTCGTCTGTTGGCTCTGGCTCGTGAACCGCGGACTCATCCGTCCCGGCGCGATCGCGCCGCGCGGCGCCGGCGCCGTCGAGCGACGACCAGGCCCAGCCCGATCAGCCCGGCCAGGCTGCCCGACGTGCTTCCGCCGGCGACCGCGCAACCGTCGTCGTCGTCGTCCACGATGGGCGGCTCTTCCTGGTCAGGCGGCGGGGTCTCGTCGGGCGGCGGGGTCTCGTCGGGCGGCGGCTCCTCCTCGTCGTCAGGCGGCGGCGGCGGCGCGCACTCCGGCTGGGTGGCGACGCCGTCGATGTTGAGCCGGTGCGGAGTCGGCTCGGCCATCCTGATCGGGTGCGGCCCCTTCACCTGCTGCCGCTGCAGCGACTGGCCGTCGAGCGGAGACATCGCGACGTTCTGGGCGAACTCCCCCTCGATGATGTTGTCGACGCAGCCGTAGGCGAGGCAGGAGATGTGCTCGGTCTCGCCATCCTCCACCACCTCGAAGCAGATCTGTCCCTCGGGCGGCAGGGTCTCGCTGAGCCTCGCCTCCGCCGTGACGCCGAACAGCTTCTCGGCCGCCTCGGTCGCCACCAGGTACATCGTGGTCCCCTCCGGCGGGTCGACCGGCACGGTGGCGATGAGCTCGCCCGCCGTGTCGTAGATGCCGAGCTGGTACGTGTCCTCCGGGAACTCCTCGCCGAAGGAGTCGGTCAGCTCGACGAACTGGACGCTATCCCCCTTTATGGGGTCGGAGAGGAACAGCTCGTTGACCCTCATGTGGTGCTCGTCTGCCAGCGCGCGGCCGGCCGGAACCGCGCCGAGCGACGCGATGATCGTGAAGACAACTCTGGTTTTCATGCGCTCACCTCCACCGGATCTGTGGACCGGGGTAGAGGAAGCGGCCGCTTAGCGGCTGATTAAATCAATCAGCTCGCGGGACACCGGGTCGCGGTGGCCGGCGCGAGGCAAGGCGGCCCCGCGTGAGGAGCATCCAGCGAGGCTGCCTCGCGAAAACCGGCGCGACGCCGTCGGGCAATAGCCTGCTCGCCCGACGGTCGGTCACGAGGTGGACTGCGTCTAATGCGAGTCGGGTGGCAGCTTGCCACGGCGGCGCCGGCCGACCGTCGCGATGGCGCCGAAGGCGAACACCAGGGAGAGGCCGCCGCCCAGGCCGACCGGCACGATCCAGCGCGCCGCGGTCTTGCCACCGCCCGCGCTGGCGGCGCGCGCCGGCAGCGGGTGGCCGGCCTTGATCGCCTCGATCTCGCGCTGCTGCTGCTCGACCAGCCCGGCCAGCCGATCGACGTCCCCCTTGAGCTTGTCGTTCTCCGCCTTGAGCTCCTGCACCGCCTTGACCGTCACGGAGAGCACGCCCAGGGACTCGAACGCCTTGTAGCCTTTCTGGGTCGTGGTCACCATCTGGGGCATGACCTCCTCGATCTCCTGGGAGATGAAGCCGTAGTGGATTCCCCGCTGCCGCGGGTCCTTCCACTCGAAGGACACCGGGCGAAGCTTGAGGATCTCGTCGAGGCCGAAAGGAGTCGGCTCGATGTTCTTCTTCAGGCGGCGATCCGAGCGGTCGAGGAAGTAGGCGTAGACGCTCGCCGCCGAGATATCCCAGGAGTAGACGTTGCAGAACCAGCCGCCCGGGCAGTCCCCCACGTTGGTACCCAGGCTGATGACGCCGTTGCCGTCGATCCGCGCGTATTCGGCACCGCTGCTGTCGGCGCGGAAGATGGTGCCGCCTCCGGTCAGGTAGTTCCAGCCGTTCCCCGTGTAAGGGATGTGGGTGAAGACGCCGCCGGCGTTGAGGCTGTTGATTCCGCCGTCCACCCGGAAGGTGCCCGGCGTGTAGACGCCGTTCGAGAAGCTCTGGGCCTGGTTGAGGCGCAGGTAGCTGTCGTTGCCGCGCACCGCGAGCGCGCCGTTCAGGTTGAGGTCGCCGTTGATGCCGAGCGAACCGCTCATGGTGTCGCCGCCGGTGTTGACGTAGGCCGAGTCGTGGTTGTGGGCTGCGGTGGCGAACGCGGAGGGGGCGTTGCCGCGCAGGGTGAGCGAGTCGGACGAGCGCCGCGCGTAGGGGACCGAGCGCAGCTGGATGCGCGGGGCCAGGGTCGAGCCGTCCACCACCACCTCGACCCAGACGCCGGAGTCGGTGAGGTCGCCGTTGGTGATGTTGGTCTCCGAGCCCATCACCATGGTGACCAGGCCGGCGTCGACCTGGACATCGACGTGGCTCTCCTCCCACAGCTTGTTGCCCGCGGTGGCGGCGTCGTACATCCGGAGGATGATCTGGTGGGTGCCGTCGAGCGGCCCGTCCGCGTTCGACACCCGCGCCGTGAAGGTGAAGGTGTTCGGGATCGACTGCGCCTGCGCGGTCACCGCGCCGGCCAGCGCCGCTCCCATCGCGATCGCAGCCAGAGCCTTCCGAGTCATGGTCCCCCCTCCTGTGGCTTGACGACAGTTGCACCTTCCATGGTGAATCCGCCGCCCCGCATCTTCTTCTGATCGGCGAAGTCACCGATCTGGACGTCCATCGAGATCCCGTCGCCCTCCAGGTGCCCCGCGCCGGCCGGCGTCTGCAGCGACAGCGGCCAGTTGACCGGCGGCGCGGCGTCGGGCGGAACCACCCCTGCGTCGATCGGGCCGCTGTCGCGGTGGTCGACGGTACCGGCGTCGTCGTGGTTGCCGCCCCCTCCGCCCCCGCCGCCGCACGCAGCCGCGAACAGCACGCAAAGGATCGATGCTGAGACGCATCGCACCATGTGCTTCCCCCTGAGAGCGCCGAACGACGCCCGGACGAACACGCTACGGCATTTCCGATCCGCTTCGCAATGCGGCCGTTGCCAAACGCAACGCGGCGCGCTTCGACACGCATCGCGCACCGGTTGCGCACGCGCGAATGGTCCGTGAAATCGCGGCGAAACCCGTGGCCCTGCCCTTGCAGCCCGGCTTGCCGGCTTGCGCTCTGTCCACCTTCACCTCGCATGTACGTGCGCGCTCATCGTCGCCGGGTGCGGTGGCGGCAGCGACGGCGCGACGTCGACCGACGCGGGCGGAGGAGACGGAGGCGACGGCGGCCCGGGCGAGACGCGCTCCTGCCTCACCCGGTTCTCGTTCGCCGGCCAGGGCGCCGCGGGCGCCGACGTCGCGGTCGCCGGCGAGTGGGACTGGCAGGCGCGCACGCCGCTCACCGACGAGGACGGCGACGGTGTCTACCGCGCCGAGCTCGAGCTCGCCCCCGGCATCCACGCCTACAAGCTGGTGGTCGGCGGCGAGTGGCAGCTGGATCCCGACAACGCCTACCGGAAGTACGTCGACGGGATCGAGAACTCGGCGGCCCGGGTCGACGACTGCCGCGACCCGCTGATCGCGCTCGACTCGCACGAGGTGAACGGCGCGGCCGCGTCCACCCGGCTGCGCTTCGTGCGCGGCGCCGGCGGCGCTCCGGCGGCGTCGGTCGCGGTCGCGCTTCGCCACCAGGGTGCCGAATCGGCCGTGGAGGCAGACTTCGACGGCCACGCCATCGCGGTCGAGCTCGGCGATCTCGCCCCCGGCAAGTACACGTTGGTGGTCGACGCCGCCGACCGGGACGGACGCACCGCCCGCCGGCTCCTCCTGCCCTTCTGGATCGAGGCGGAGGCCTTCGACTGGCAGGGCGCCCTCATCTACATGGTGATGGTCGACCGCTTCAGGAACGGCGACCCCGACGGCGACCCGGGACCGACCGCCGGCGCCGAGCCGTCGGCCGATTTCCGCGGCGGCGATCTCGCCGGAGTCACCGCCGCTGTCGAGGACGGCACCTTCGATCGGCTGGGCGTGCGCGCGCTCTGGCTCTCGCCGGTGGTGGCCAACGCCGAGCGCGTCCACCTCGAGGAGGGGCACGGGGTCACCGCCTACCACGGCTACTGGCCGGTGCGCGCCCGCGCGGTCGACCCGCGCATCGGCGGCGAGGAGGAGCTCGACCGGCTGGTCGCCGCCGCCCACCGCCGCGGCATCCGCGTGCTGATGGACTACGTCATCAACCACGTCCACCAGGACCACGAGTACGTCGCCGAGCATCCCGACTGGTTCCGCACCGGCTGCGTCTGCGGCACCGACGGCTGCGGCTGGACCGAGCACCGACTCGACTGCCTGTTCCATCCCTACCTGCCCGACGTCAACTGGCAGAACCCCGAGGCAGGCGAGGCGCTGGTGGCCGACGCGCTCTGGTGGCTCGAGCGCTTCGACCTCGACGGCCTGCGGGTCGACGCGGTCAAGCACGTCGAGGACGCGGCCATCTTCAACCTGTCGATGCGCGTGCACGAGGCGTTCGAGCAGGCCGGCACCGAGTACTTCCTGCTCGGCGAGACCGCGATGGGCTGGCGCGGCCACGACCTCGAGGACAACCGCGACGAGTACGCCACCATCTCGCGCTACCTCGGCGACGACGGGCTCAGCGGCCAGTTCGACTTCGTCCTCTACCACGCCACCGCCTACCGGGTCTGGGCCGACGACCAGTACGGCATGCCGCACCTGGACTTCTGGACCCGCGCCAGCCTGGAGGCCTATCCCGACGAGGCGGTGATGACTCCGTTCGTCGGCAGCCACGACGCCGAGCGGCTGATCAGCCTGGCGACCTACGGGTCGAGCGCCGGCATCGTCCATCACAAGTGGCCGGAGCAGGGCCTGCCGGCCGCGCCGGAGAGCGACGAGCCCTACCAGCGTGCGACCATCGCGCTCACCTGGCTCCTGTCGGTCCCCGGCGCCCCGCTCCTCTATTATGGCGACGAGTACGGCGAGCACGGCGGCGCCGATCCCGACAACCGGCACATGTGGCGGCCGCCCGGCGAGCGCAGCGCGGCGCAGGCGGCGCTCGAGGAGCGCGTGGCTCTGGCCGGGCAGGCGCGCCGCGAGCTGGTGGCGCTGCGCCGCGGCGGCTACACGCCGCTCCTCGCCACCGAGGGCTTCCTCGCCTTCGCCCGCCACACGGATGGCCAGACGGTGGTGGTCGCCATCAACCGGACCGGGCAGAGCGTGAGCCAGGAGGTCACCGCACCCGACGAGATCGCGCTCGCCGCCGAGCTGACCGACCGCCTCGATGGCGATCGCGCGCCGGTCCTGGTCTCCGAGGGTTCCTTCTCGATCACGCTGGCTCCCCGCACCGCGGCCATCCTGGCGCCGCCCTAGGTCTCCATGCTGCTTCGCATCCTCCTCGTCCTCGTCCTCTGCCCCGGCGCAGCGCTCGCCCAGCCGGAGCCGGTCCCCTCCTTCCAGTACCTGCCGACCGGAAACGGCTTCGGCCTGCAGGTGTTCGACTCCAACCAGAACGCGGTGGTCCAGTTCCTCGAGCGGCCCTACCGCTACCTCAGGCCCAACCCGTCCAACCCGGACGCCGAGGGCCAGGTCCGGCGCAATCTCGCGTTCGACACCTACTTCGGCCTGCGGTCGGGATCGACCTCGCTGTGGATCGGCAAGGAGAGCCCGGACGAGGTGGGCTACGTCGACCAGACGAACGTCATCCGCTCGGCGGCCCTTGTCGGCGCGCTGGCGACCGAGTCGTTCTACTTCGCGCCCTACGGCTACCCGGGCAACGGGCTGGTCATGGTGCTGCGGGTGACCAACCAGGGAAGCTCGGCCGCCAGCGTGAACGCCTTCAGTGTGCACAATTTCAAGATGGGCAGCGCGCCCAACCCGGACGCGCCCGGCGCCAGCGGCGAGTCGATCGGCTTCGACGCCGGGCGGGGCGACGCGCGCGAGACCGGTCCGGGCGGCGGGACGCTGCTCTACGTCCCGATCGGCGGCGCCGACCTGTCGACCTGCGCCGACGGAGTGTGGAGCCAGGTGCAGGGCGGCCAGGCGCTCAGCGAGCAGGCCAGCTGCAGCGGCAGCGACCGGGTCAACGTCTTCCAGCAGGGGCTCGGCTCGATCCCCGCCGGGCAGAGCCGCGCCTGGGGGGTGGCGATCCTCTTCACCGACGGCAGCGCCGACGCCGCGCGCAGCGCGTGGGACAGCTTCGCCGCCGGGCGCGACGCCCAGGCGATCCTCGACGGCGCGCTGGCCGAGTGGGAGTCGTGGCGGGCGCCGGTCCCCGGGCTGTCGGGCGGCGAGGCGCGGGTCTGGCGGCAGTCGGAGGCAGTCCTGCGCATGGGGCAGATCCTCGAGCCGTACAGCGAGTCGCCCAAGCGCAAGAACCACGGGATGATCCTCGCCAGCCTGGTGCCCGGGCAGTGGCACTCCGGCTGGGTGCGCGACGCGGTCTATGCCATCGTCGCGCTGGCGCGCAGCGGCCACCACGAGGAGGCCAAGAAGGCGCTGACCTTCTTCCTCGAGGCCGAGGCCGGCAAGTACAGCTCGTTCGTCAACGGCACCGACTACCGCGTCTCCACCGTGCGCTACTTCGGCAACGGCGAGGAGGAGGCGGACTACTCGGGGCAGCCGACCCGCAACATCGAGATCGACGGCTGGGGCATGGTCCTCTGGGCCGCGCGGTCCTACATCGACGCCAGCGGCGACGCCGAGTGGCTGAGCGAGACCACGCGCAGCGGCGACACGGTCTACGACCTGCTCAAGGGCGGCGTCGCCGACGCCATCGCCGCCAACCTCGAGGAGACCGGCATGATGATCGCCGACGCCTCCATCTGGGAGGTGCACTGGGGCAACCGGCAGCACTTCCTCTACACCACGGCGGCGGCGGCCCGCGGCCTGTGCGACATGGCGGGGCTGGCGCGCCGGCTCGAGCGGCTCGAGGATCGCGACCACTACAAGGAGCTGTCCGACCAGGCGGTCACTGCCATGCGGACGCACTTCGTCGACCAGAACCAGGTGCTGGCCGGATCGCTCGAGCGGCTGGCCCAGGGCGCGAACTACCGCGACGGCGCGGTGGTCGAGGCCTTCACCTGGGACCTCATCCCGACCAGCGACCCGATCGCGACCGCGACGCTCGGCGACTTCTCGCACCTCTTGACTTCGGTCGGCGGCTACAAGCGGGTCGAGGGCTCGAGCGATCAGTACGACTCCGACGAGTGGATCCTCATCGATCTGCGCGCCAGCGACGCCTTCCGCCGGGTCGGCAACAGCGAGCGGGCCGACAGCCTGCTCGACTGGGTGACCGCCCAGGCCGAGGTCAACCACGACCTCATCCCCGAGCTCTACAACACCAACTCCAACGCCGGCACCATCGGGCGCTACACCGGCTCGATCCCGATGGTCGGCTACGGCGCCGGGGCCTATGTGTTGACGCTTCTGGCGCGCGGGGGATCGATGGGCCACTCCGACTGCGGCACCGTCGATCCCGACGAGTACCCGGACGCCGGGACGGGGCTCTACACCGACGGCGGGCCGGGCGAGGATGGCGGCGCCGCCGGCTTCAGCGGCCGGACCGGGGCCGCCTGCCTGTGCAGCGCCGGCGGCGGCGGCTCCCCGCTCGGCCAGCTCTTCTTGGTCGCCTTCGTCGCCATGCTCCTGCGCCGTCGCCGCATCACCGCTGCGGCGCTGGTCCTCTGCCTCCGCGCCGCCCCTGCCCTCGCCGACGCGACACCCTCCTCCCCCTCCGTCTCCGATCCCGACTCCGATCCCGATCCCGATCCCGATCCCGATCCCGACTCCGATCCCGATCCCGACTCCGATCCCGATCCCGACTCCGATCCCGATCCCGATCCCGGAGCCGCTCGCCGAGCGGCATCGATCGACATCCCGATCGAGACCGAGGGGGGCTCGGTCGAAGGCGGTGTTGAAGCTCGCAAGACGACCTGGTTCGAGATCCACGGCTACGCGCGGATGCCGCTCAACCTCGAGACCACGCCGCGCGAGCCCTACCTGGTCGACAGCGACTACTACCTGTCAGGCTTCGCCTACACGCGCCTCTACGAGCCGGACTGGACCGAGCTGTTCGTCTCCGCGCACCACAAGAACTACCGGGCGCAGTTCGGCCTCTTCGCGTCGCTCTACAGCGACTACGCCGAGACCCAGCTCGACAACCAGTTCGGCATCGCGCAGGCATCGGTCGCGGTCGATCACTTCCTCGGCCTCCAGCCTCTGTCGGTCGAGCTCGGCGTCTTCTGGGATCGCTACGGCTACCTGGCGCCGTACGACACATACATGTTCGGCCGGACTCACCAGGGCGGCGCGAAGCTGCGCTGGAGCTTCAGCGATCGGGCCTACCTGCAGGGCGGCATCGGCGTCCACCAGGCGCTCTTGCAGCAGAACCAGGGCGTGACGCCGATCCTCCACCTGGCCGGCGGAGTGCCGGTCGGCGACGTCCAGCTCGGCGGCTACCTCCTCCGCTCCTGGACGCGCGACAAGCGACAGCTCAGCCCCATCGAGGACGGCACCATGTGGGTCGCCGGGGTCGACGCCACCTGGGCGCTGCCGCGCGATCTCGGACAGGTCTACGGCGCGGTCTCGCACCTGTGGGCCGATCAGGTGCTGTTCCTCGCCCCGGCGGTCGAGGTGCTTCACTCCACCGGCGGGCGCGGCCTGACCGAGAACTTCTTTGGCCTGGCCGACAGCGACAGCGGCACCGGGCGCATCCTGTCGGCCGCGCTCGACGCGCCGCTGAGGCTGATCGACGACCGCGGCGAACTGCGCCTGTTCGGCATGGCGGCGCGGGTCCGCAGCGAGCAGGTCGACGAGGTGAACCCGGTGATGAACAAGGACCGGCGCACATACATCAAGTGGGGTGTCGAGCCGGCGTGGCGAGTCGGCCGCCACCTGCGCGCCTCGCTGCGCTACGATCGCGTCATCCTCGATCTGCGTGACGCCGAGAACAGCTTTCGCGCGCTGTCGCCGCGCCTCGGCTTCCCGCTCGAGAGCTGGGGCGAGCTGGCCGTTCAGTACAGCCACTATTTCTACGGCGAGCGGGTTCAGCTGCGCCCGGGTCAGGTGCCGCTCGAGACCGAACCGGATACAGACGCATTCAAGGTGCAAGCCCAGGCAATCTGGTAGCTGTTCCGCCGACGCCGCCCGCGTGCGGACCTGACCCGGTGAGCGGCTGCGCCGCAGCCGGTGTCCGAGCGCCGCTGGAATGGCCAGTCCCTGCCTGTGGGCACGGGGCCTGCACCGAATCTGGGCGAGATGCCCAGGCGGACCGGTCCGATATTCACGGCGACGACGGCGAGCGGCCTCCTACTGGGGCTGCTCCTGTCGCTCGTCGCCTGCCCGCGCCCGATCGAGAACCCGGTCGATCCCGACCGCCCGGTCGCCGCCGATCCGGCACAGGGCGACACGGTCGAGCCGAACCGCCCGGCGCCCGATGACGCCGGACCTCCGCCGCCGATCGAGCCCGCTCCGATCGATCCGGGCGCGCCCGAGGGTCGCGAGCACCCGGCGGTCGAGCCAGCGCCGCCGCCGATGGATCCCAAGAACGCACCGCTGCGAGTCTGACGATGTCCGACCGATACCACGACATGCCATGGGACACAGCCCCGATGCCGGCCGGCTCCGAGCCGGAGACCACGCTGCCGGTGCTGAGCCCCGAGCCGAACCAGGTAGACGGACACGACTGGCCGGTCGAGGTGGACGCGCACGGCGCCACCGACACCGGCCTGGTGCGCGCCAACAACGAGGACCAGTTCCTCATCGCCGAGCTCGAGCGACAGATGCTCGTGCGCGACAGCAGCATCGAGTCGACCGCGCCGACCCGCTATCGCCGGAGCCGCCAGGCGATCCTCCTGGCTGTCGCCGATGGCATGGGCGGACACGCCGGCGGCTCGATGGCGAGCCAGGTCGTCATCGACGCGCTGGCCGGCTACCTGCTCCACGTGTTGCCCTGGACGGGCGACCTGTCCCAGGCGGACCTCGCGGCCTCCGACGAGGAGGCCCGGCGCGCGCTGGTCGCGGTTCAGTCGCGGCTCACCGAGGTCGCCGATCGCAAGGGCCTGCTGGGCGGCCAGCCCGGCACGACCTTGACCGCGGCACACATCGCCTGGCCACAGCTCCTGGTGCTCCACGTCGGCGACAGCCGCCTCTACCTCTTGCGCAGCGGACAGCTCGCCCAGCTCACGACCGATCACACCGTGCTGCCTGACCCCGAGCAGTCGCACCGGCGGCTCAGCAGCTCGCCACTCCGCCACATCCTCACCAACGCCATCGTCAGCGGACCCGACTGCGCGATCGGCGAGGTGCACCGGCTCCACCTCGACCCGGACGACCGCCTGCTGCTGTGCACCGACGGCCTGACCGAGCACGTGCCGGACGAACAGATCGCCGCCGTCCTCTCGCAGCACGATGACATGGCGCAGGCCTGCGCCGACCTCCTCGCCGCCGCGCGCCACGACGGCGGCAGCGACAACATCACCGCCATCGCCACGCGCTTCGTCGCCCGCCACTGAGCGTCGCATCGCGATGTAGGCAGGCCCCGCGCGACCGCGCGCCCCGCCGGCTCCTCGCCATGTGCTCGGCGCCGTCGTCGAGCACCGCCTGGTACTGGTTGTGCACCCGGCAGCGGAGCTCCATCTCCGCCGGCTCGTCCTCCGCGCCGCGCGCGCAGCGCACAGGAGACCCGGCGCGTAGGCTCGCCGTGGTTCCCCGGCGCGCGACCGCGTGCTCCGGCGGCTCCGGGCCATGTGCTCGGCGCCATAGTCGAGCACCGCCTGGTACTGGTTGTGCGCGCGACAGCGGAGCTCCATCTCCGCCGGCTCGTGCTCCGCGCCGCGCGCCCAGTTGCGCACGTGGTGATACTCGAGGAACCGGGTGGACGAGCAGCGGCGTCCCTCGCTGTCGACGAACGCGCACCGCCCGCCGTCTCGATCCCAGACCTCTCTCTTCACCGCGGCCGGCACATGCCGCGTGCGCTTCGCGGGCGCCGTGCGTGCGCGCGGCCTGCCCGTGGCCCCGGCCTTCCGGGCCAGCGTCCGCTCGAGCAGGAGCTCGAGCGCGCGCGAGATGATGACCGCCGGATCCCGATCCGGGACCTGGTGCGACAGGAGATCCTGCAGCTGGCACAGCACCGCATGGGTCGCCTCGTCGACCGTCACCCGCACCTGGTAGCGCCGCGGCGACAGCGGCTCGACCCGCGCCCGAGCCGATTCAGGGACATGCGCCGCGCGCCCCGGGGCGTGCCGCCCGGTCCCCGCCGGCTCCCGTTCGCCCGTCGCGGTCCCCGCCCGCCCGGTCCCCGCCGGCTCCCGTTCGCCCGTCGCGGTCCCCGCCCGCCCGGTCCCCGCCGGCTCCCGTTCGCCCGTCGCGGTCCCCGCCTGCCCAGTCCGCGCCTGTTCAGTCCGCGCCTGTTCAGTCTCCGCCGTCTCGGTCCCCGCAGTCTCGGTCCCCGCCTGCTCGGTCCCCGCCGCCGACTCCGTCCCTGCCGCGAGCCCGGCCGACGCAGCGCTCGGCCGGCGCGGCAGCGCCACCACCCGCGACGGACGATCCGGTCTGGGCGCGATCTCCGCCACCAGCTTCTCGATCGCCCGCTTGCTCCGGTGCCGCGCTCGCGCCAGGAGCTCGGCGTGGTTCTCCCCGGTGAGGTGCGGCGCGAGGAGGTTGAGCCCGCAGAGGTGGATCTCGCCTCGCGCGATCATCGCGAGCGCCAGCGGGAACCGCCGCGCCGTCCGCGCCGCCGTGATCCGCTTCCCCGCCGCACCCTCCGACATGTGCAGCCGCTCGACACAGTACGCAAACAAGGA
>Ga0111538_10002725_pt1 | contig 24812 bp, 21 predicted proteins | sample SoiMethybrSBSTD1_FD_79669 | JGI IMG/M metagenome (GOLD analysis project Ga0111538, IMG submission 79669) | Bulk soil microbial communities from a Populus tree surrounding site in Tennessee, USA - Soil MetaG P. TD hybrid SBSTD1 (version 2)... | ecosystem: Environmental > Terrestrial > Soil >...
ATGACGACGATCGCTGCGGCGGTCGCGAGCAGTTGATTGCGAGTCATCAGGCGGCAGGCCGCAGGATCGAAGATCGGGCGAAGTGTACCACGCGGCTGTGAACCTGAGGGCTGACACTGCGTAATACCAGGCAGTGGAGGCAGACTCATGATGTCGTCGCTGTCGTCGCCGTGGTTGCCGTGGTCGCCGTGGTCGTTGTCGCGCCCAGCGCTGCTGGTCCTCGTTGGGGCATTGTCCGCGCCCCTCCCCGCGTTTGCCGGGCAGCCTTCAGAGCCAGCGCGTCGCGGAGTAGCCCCGGCCCCGACTCCGGCCCGGCCGCAGGTCGACTCCGCGCAGGGTGATAGCCGGCTGTTATTGGCGGGGGACGAGAACGCTCGTGAGACGAAAGTGAGGCTGGGGCGCCTACTCGACCAGTATCCACCGACCCTCCGCGAAGTGCTGCGTCGCGATCCCAGCCTTCTCCGCAGCGACCCCTATCTGGCGCCGTATCCCGCTCTCGGGGCGTTTCTCGCCCAGCATCCGGAGGTTGGTCACAACCCGTTTTTCTTTCTGGGTGGCCCGGAGCGCGATTTCTATGCCGAGCGGAACCCCTCCAGCGAGAGAATCTCGGCGGTCAGATCGATGTTCGAGTCGCTCACGGTGATGCTGGCGCTCATGGCTTTCTTTGCGATGGTCGGTTGGGTGACGAAGTCGATCATCGATCAGCGCCGCTGGGCACGCGCGTCGAAAGTACAAAATGAGGCGCACGCGAAAGTGATCGATCGGCTGGCTTCCAATGAAGATCTGCTGGCCTACATCCAGACGCCCGCCGGGCAGCGTTATCTCGAGTCGGCGCCCTTGTCCACTGGTGCTGCGGTGCCAAGCCCGGTATCCGCGCCGTACTCTCGAATCCTGTGGTCAGTCCAGGCTGGAACGGTGGCTTCCCTCGTCGGGGTGGGCTTCCTCTTCGTGAGCGCCCGGTGGGCGACGGACGTGGAATGGGCGGGTGATTTCTCCCGGATGCTGTTCCTCGTCGGCGTGGTGGCCCTGGCGGCTGGCGTTGGTTTCGTGCTGTCGGGGTTCACCTCCTATACACTGGCACGACGGTTCGGGTTGATTCAGTCGCCAACCGCACCCCATGCGTAACTTCACATTCACCGACGTCGAGTGCCTCGAACCACGCGTCGAAGAAGCTGAGGTCGCGCTCCAGATGGATGAAGACGCGTTCCGCGCCTTCTACGACCGAACGTCACGATCCGTCTGGCTCTACCTGACACGCATGACCCACGATGCGCAGCAAGCCGACGACCTGCTGCAGGAGACCTACTACCGGTTTCTCCGCACGGAACGCGAATACGCAAGCGACGCGCACCGGCGCAACTACTTGTTTCGCATTGCCACGAATCTGGTACGAGACGGCCATCGCCGCCACCACATGGACCTCGTCCGTCTGCCGGACGAGAGCGAGCCGAACGTGCTTCGAACCCCCGGCGATGAAGGTGAGCGCGCCGTGCACCGCACGGATCTTGGGCGTGCGATGGCCAGGTTGAAACCCCGGGAGCGCGCGCTCCTCTGGCTCGCTTACTCGCAAGGCTCATCGCACGTGGAGATTGCCGAATCGCTCGGTATCAGGACGAGCAGCGTCAAAGCGCTGCTGTTCCGCGCGCGTCGCCGTCTTGCCGGGCTGTTGAGGGGAGCTCCGTCCACGTCTGATGGAAGGACGTCGTAACCGAATAGAAGGATGGATGTTGTGAAGATCGTCGAGTGCTGCCGCGAACAGGACGTCATCGCTGCGGTCGTGTCGCATCGCTGGCCCGAACGCTGCGATGCCGACCTGCGCGACCACGTGGCCGCTTGTGAAATCTGCCAGGACGTCGCCGAGGTGGCTGCCGCATTCCTCGTCGATCAGGATGCTGACTACCAGCCGGTGCGAGTGCCGAGCTCAGCTCACATGTGGTGGCGTCTACAGATGCGCGCGCGTCAGGATGCGGCCCGGGCGGCGCTCAGACCGATCAATGTCGCTCAAGGGTTGGTCGCGGCCGCCGTGACGAGCCTGGCGGTTGCGGTCATCGCCTTCGGTTGGGCGGCGACTTCGTGGTCGCAGTGGTCGTGGTCGGAGATGGCAGCGGGCCTTCAACCGGCTGCGAACACCGTCGTCAATTCGGTGCTATCGGTTGCGACAATCACTCCGCAGACAACGCTGGTCCTGGGAGCCATTGCCGCGGGGCTGATTCTGATGCCAGTCGCCGTCTATTTCGCGCTGTCGGAATGAGCGCAGGACCTGAAGGCCGGCCTACGTCTTACCGTTGCTCATCGATGACAGAAAATCCGAGTTGGTCTTGGTCTTCGCCATTTTGGAGAGCAGCAGCTCCATGGCTTCGACCGGCGATAGCGGCGTGAGCACCTTCCTCAGCACCCAGACGCGATTCAGATCTTCTTTCGGCAGCAGCAGCTCTTCCTTCCGCGTGCCGCTCTTCTGAATATCGATCGACGGGAACACCCGACGATCAGTCAGCTTCCGGTCGAGGTGGATTTCGAGGTTGCCGGTGCCCTTGAACTCCTCGAAAATGACCTCGTCCATTCGGGATCCGGTGTCCACCAGCGCCGTCGAGATGATGGTGAGCGAGCCGCCCTCTTCGATGTTCCTGGCGGCTCCGAAGAACCGCTTCGGCCGCTGCAGCGCATTGCTGTCGACGCCGCCGGAGAGGACTTTGCCCGAGGGCGGGACGATGGTGTTGTAGGCGCGTGCCAGCCTCGTAATCGAATCCAGCAGAATCACGACGTCCTTCTTGTGCTCGACCAGGCGCTTGGCTTTTTCGATGACCATCTCGGCGACCTGCACGTGACGCTGCGCCGGCTCGTCGAAGGTCGACGAAATCACTTCACCGCGGACCGACCGCTGCATGTCGGTCACCTCCTCGGGTCGCTCGTCAATCAGCAGGACGATGAGATACACCTCGGGGTGGTTGTGCGTGATGCTGTTCGCGATGTTCTGCAGAAGCATCGTCTTGCCGGTGCGCGGCGGCGCGACAATCAGCCCGCGCTGGCCCTTGCCGATCGGAACCATGAGATCGAGCACGCGAGCCGACAGGTTCTCACCGTCGGTTTCGAGCGAGATCTTCGACTGCGGATAGAGCGGCGTGAGGTTCTCGAAGAATACTTTCTCGCGCGCCCGTTCCGGCGGCTCGAAGTTCACGGCCTCGACTTTGATGAGCGCGAAGTAGCGCTCGCCATCCTTGGGCGGCCGAATCTGACCTGAAACCGTGTCGCCGGTGTGAAGATCGAACTTGCGAATCTGTGACGGCGACACGTAGATGTCGTCGGGGCCCGGCAAATAGTTGTAGTCGGGTGCGCGCAGGAAGCCGAACCCGTCGGGGAGCGTTTCCAGGACGCCTTCCGAGAAGATGAGGCCGCTCTTCTCGGCGCGCGCCTTCAGGATCTCGAAGATCAACTCCTGTTTGCGCATGCCGGTGGCGCCCGGCACGTCCAGCTGTTTGGCGATCTTCGTGAGCGCGCCGACGCTCATATCCTTGAGCGTCGCGAGATCGATGCGCTCTATCTTCTCCGGCGGAGCGGCGCCGTTGCCTTTGGGGGCTTGAGGCTGCGGCTGGGCAGCCTCGGTTTGCGGTTGCTCGGCAGGTTGTCTATCAGATTCCACAGTTCGTCCAGTCCTTCGCCCGTGACTGCCGAAACCGGCAGCACGGAATTCTCAAACACGGATTCGAGTGTCCTCACGGCGCGGATCCGTTCACCGCGCGCGAGTTTGTCGATTTTCGTCGCCACCAGGGCGGCTCCAGCCGCCGTCGTCTGAATCCACTGCCACGCCACGCGGTCGCTCATCAGGCCCGGGTGCCGCGAGTCGACCAGGAGAATCGCGGCCGCCTGGCCGCGACTGAAATACTCCCGCGTCAGCGAATCGAATGTCGCGGCCGCCTCGACGCCTCCTCGCGCGTAACCGTAGCCGGGAAGATCGACGAGGTACAGCGGCGGGCCCGCTCCACGGACGACGCGATAGATATTGGCCAGTCGCGTCTTGCCGGGTGCGGCGCTCGTGCGCGCGACGCGCTGCCGCAGGAGCGCGTTGATCAGGCTCGACTTCCCGACGTTCGAACGGCCCACGAACGCCACTTCGGCCACCTGATCTCGTGGGAAGTCGGCGGCGCCCGCGGCGCTCGTCACGAATTCAGCGGTAACTTTCAACGGATTCGGAAATAGGGATTAGGGACGTGAACTGGGACTGGGGGTTGGTGACGGAGCGTGTCGGCAGTCCTCAGTAGGCGATCTCTCTTGCAACCGAGCGATGAACGTTCTCGCGACCTGTCCCCAAACCCTGCTCCCTGAAAAACGATCCCTGTTTTTCCTATCCGAATGCCTGAGCTCTAGTGAGTAATGGTGTCGTCGACGATGGCTGTCGCTACCGGCTCCGCCTGGGCCTCGGGAGCCAGTCGACCCGCCAGCGGCTCGGCCAGCGCGATCTTCAGGACCTCGTCCATGGTCTGGACAAGGTAGACGTTCAACGTGTCTAGGACGTTCTTCGGAATGTCCGCCAGGTCCTTCTCGTTGTCTTTGGGAAGGATGATGCTCTTGACGCCGGCCCGATGGGCGGCCAGCACCTTCTCTTTCACGCCGCCGATCGGCAGGACCTTGCCCCGGAGGGTGATTTCACCCGTCATGGCGACGTCCTTTCGAATCGGCACGCGGGTCAGCGCCGAGACGAGCGCGGTCGCGAGCGTAATGCCGGCTGACGGTCCGTCCTTCGGAATCGCCCCTTCGGGGACGTGAATGTGAACGTCGGTCTTTCGATTGAATTCCTTTGGGATGCCGAACTCTTCGGCCTTGGTCCGCACATAGCTCATTGCGGCCTGCGCTGACTCCTGCATGACGTCCCCGAGCTTACCTGTCAGCGTCAGGTGTCCCTTGCCGGGCATCAACGTCGCTTCGGTCACCAGTATTTCGCCGCCCACTTCGGTCCAGGCCAATCCGGTCGCGATGCCGATTTCGTTGGTTTCCTCGGCCATCGTGTTGCGGAAGCGCGGCACGCCGAGGTATTCGGTGACTTTCTCGGCCGAGATCTCTTCCCTGAACGTCTTCCCTTGTACCACGACCTTTCGAGCGACCTTGCGGCAGATGGATGAGATCTCGCGCTCGAGGTTGCGCACGCCAGCTTCGCGCGTGTATCGCTGGATGATGGTTTGAAACGCCTCGTCGGCGAAGCTGATGTTTTCGCGAGTGAGACCGACGCCCTCGACCGCCTTCGGCGCGAGGAATCGCCGCGCGATCTCGACCTTTTCGAGCTCGGTGTAGCCGGCGAGCTGCAGAACCTCCATGCGGTCACGGAGCGCCTGCGGGATCGTGTGGAGGACGTTCGCCGTGCAGATGAACATCACGTTCGAGAGGTCGTATTCAACGTCCAGATAGTGATCGAGGAACGTGTTGTTCTGCTCGGGGTCGAGTACCTCGAGGAGTGCCGCCGATGGGTCGCCGCGGAAGTCCATCGACATCTTATCGACCTCGTCGAGCAGGAACACCGGGTTCATCGACTCGGCCTTCTTCATCATCTGGATGATCTGGCCGGGGAACGCCCCGATGTAGGTCCGGCGATGGCCGCGGATTTCGGCTTCGTCGCGGACGCCGCCCAGCGAAAGCCGGACGAACTTGCGGTTCATCGCCCGCGCGATCGATTTTGCCAGAGACGTCTTGCCGACTCCGGGAGGGCCCGAGAAGGTGAGAATCGTGGCCTTCGGTTTCTTGACGAGGGCGCGGACCGCGAGGAACTCGAGAATGCGTTCCTTGATCTTGTCGAGTCCGTAGTGGTCTTCGTGAAGGATCTCCTCGGCGCGTTTCAGATCGCGGCTCTCGCGGGTCTTGCGGTGCCACGGGACGGCAATGAGCCAGTCCAGATAGTTGCGTGACACCGTGGCCTCGGCCGACATCGGCGGCATCGCTTCCAGGCGCTTGAGCTCCTGGATGGCTTTCTCCTCGACGTCTTTGGGCATTCTCGAGGTTTCGATCTTCTTCTTGAGTTCGTCGACCTCGTTGCCTTTCTCGTCCTTGCGACCGAGCTCCTTCTGGATCGCCTTCATCTTCTCGTTGAGGTAGTACTCCTTCTGCGCCTTCTCCATCTGCTTCTTGACGCGCGACTGGATTCGGCGGTCCACCTGGAGCTTGTCGACCTCGATCTCGAGGATGCCTGCGATGCGATTGAGGCGTTCGACCGGGGAGATGATTTCGAGGAGATTCTGCTTCTCGTCAACGCCCACGAGGAGATGCGCCGAAATGGTGTCGGCGAGCTTGCCGGGATCGTCGACGCGGACGGCCGCGATCATGGCGTCATAGTGCAGGTTGTTCGAGAGCTTCACGTACTGCTCGAACAGCGACACCACGCGGGACATCGTCGACTCAGCCTCGCCGCTCACTTCGCGCTGCTTCGCCAGCACTTTCACGACGACGCGGTAGAAACCTTTGTCTTCCTTCCATTCGACGGCGCGGGCGCGGTCGACGCCCTCGACCAGCACTTTGATGTTGCCGTCCGGCAGCTTCAAGCTCTGCACCACGTTGGCGACGCACCCCATCGTGTAGATGTCTTCGGGCCGCGGGTCGTCCACCGACGCGTCGTGCTGCGCGGCCAGGAAGATGCGCTTGTCCTTGAGCAGGGCATGCTCGAGTGCGCGTGTGGAGCTCGGCCGCCCGATGACGAACGGCATCATCATGTGCGGGAACACCACCACATCCCGCAAGGGGACGATCGGCAGGGTTTCGTAAACTTCCAACGGGGTTGACTCCATCAGTTCAGCTTTTGAGATTTCAGATCGCAGAGTTCAGAGTGCAAAATTTGATTTTGTGATTCTGAAATTTGCAGTCTGAACTCTGCAATTTCATGCGGCTTATCCCGCCTTCTCGATGAGCGTGATCGGTTTGTCACGGGCCATCACGATGTCGCGGGTGATCGTGACTTCACGGACCTTCTTCTGATTGGGGACCTGATACATCAGGTCGAGCATCAAGTCCTCGATGATCATGCGGAGCCCTCGGGCGCCAATTTTCCGTTCGAGCGCCAGTTCCGCGATCGCCTCGAGGGCATCATCCGTGAAGCGCAGCTTCACGTTTTCGTACTCGAACAGTTTCATGTACTGACGCGTGATGGCATTCCGGGGTTGCGTCAGAATCTGGACGAGCGCGGGCCGGTCGAGCTCGTGCAGCGTCCCCACGACCGGGAGGCGTCCGACAAACTCTGGGATGAGTCCGTACTTGATGAGATCCTGCGGCTCGAGCTGTTCGAGCGTCGCCCCGATGTCGCGGTTGCGCAGCGACTTGATCTCGGCCTTGAAGCCGAGCGTTTTCTTTCCGACGCGCCGCTCGATCGACTTGTCGAGGCCGACAAAGGCGCCGCCGCAGATGAAGAGAATGTTGCTCGTGTCGACCTGAAAGAATTCCTGATGCGGATGCTTCCGGCCGCCCTGCGGCGGGACGTTGGCGACCGTACCCTCGAGGATCTTCAACAACGCCTGTTGGACACCCTCGCCCGACACATCGCGTGTGATCGAGGGGTTCTCATCCTTGCGGCAAATCTTGTCGACCTCGTCGATATAGATGATGCCCTGCTGGCACTTCTCGATATCGCCGCCCGCCGCCTGCAGCAGCTTGAGGATGATGTTCTCGACGTCTTCGCCGACGTACCCCGCCTCGGTGAGCGTCGTCGCATCGACGATCGTGAACGGCACGGAGAGCAGCTTCGCCAGCGTCTGCGCCAGCAGCGTCTTGCCGGTGCCGGTCGGGCCGATGAGCAGAATGTTCGACTTGGTCAGCTCGATGTCGTTGCGGCTGCGCGGCTGTTTCTGGATTTCGATACGCTTGTAGTGGTTGTAGACGGCGACGGCGAGCTTTTTCTTGGTCCGCTCCTGCCCGATGACGTACTCGTCGAGGAACTTCTTGATTTCCTGGGGAGTCGGGAGCGAGGACCGCGTGCCCCGGTTCTCGAACCGGTTGTCGTCGGCGATGATGTCGTTGCAGACCTCGACGCATTCATCACAGATGAAGACGGTCGGGCCCGCGATGAGCTTGCGGACGTCGTTCTGATCCTTGTTGCAGAACGAGCAACGCAGGACCTCGGTCTCGCCGGTTTTTTTCACCATGCTCTACGCCCTGGGGTCATCGCGCCGATCAGGCTCGTTTCCGGATGACATCATCAATAATACCGTATTCCTTCCCCTGGTCTGCCGACATGATGTAGTCGCGCTCGGTATCATCCTGGATACGCTTGACCGGCTGGCCGGTGTGATGCACCAAAATGTCATTCAGGCGCTCGCGCATGCGCAGAATCTCCCGGGCCGCAATATCAATATCGGTCGCTTGGCCCGCAAGGCCAGACATGAGGGGCTGATGTATGACAATCCGTGAATTTGGGAGGGAAAAGCGCTTGCCCTTGGCTCCGGACGCCAGCAGGACGGCCGCCATCGAGGCCGCCTGACCGATGCACAGAGTTTGCACATCCGGCTTCACGAACTGCATCGTGTCGTATATCGCCAGCCCCGCTGTGATCGACCCACCCGGGCTGTTGATATAGAGCAGGATGTCCTTGTCGGGGTCCTCTGCCTCGAGAAACAACATCTGAGCGATGACGAGATTGGCAATCTGATCATCGATCGGCGTGCCGATGAAGATGATGCTGTCCTTGAGCAGGCGCGAGAAAATGTCGTAGGCGCGCTCGCCGCGGTTGGTCTGTTCGACCACCATCGGTACCAGTTGCATACGCGGGTTCGAAAGCTCGTAGGGCATAGGCCTGAACGGTTGTAGTGAATCGATAACGCTGAGTTTGACTGTGCTTATGACTGCGTTGGGGAAGACGAGCGGGGCTACTTCGCGTCTCCGGCAATTGTAGCACGTGCCATGAGGAAGTCAATCGACTTGTCCCGACGCAATCCCACGTGAACACGGGAGAGTCCGCCTTCCTTTTCGAGCGCCGCACGCACCGCAGCCGGTGTGCGTCCGGTTCGCTCGGCGTAGCGGGCGATCTCCTGCTCCATCTCGTCTTCGGTCGGGTCGAAGTGCTCGCGCCGCGCGACCTCGTCGAGCACGATCGCGCTGGCGACCGCCTCACGCGCCGGTTCGCGCTGACTCTCGCGAAATGCGTCCCAGTCGATGCCGGCTTGCCGCGGGTCGATCTTCTGATCGATCAGCCGTCTGGCGAAGTCCTCCAATCGTCGATCGATCTCGCGCTCGATCAGGGATGCGGGCAGCTCGAACGGCACGCGCGCCGCGAGCTGTTTCATGAGCTCCGATCGGACCTGTCGCTCCGCGGCGTGACGCGCTTCGTGCTCCAGATCCTCACGCACCCGCGCGCGAAGCGCACCGAGCGTCTCGAATTCGCCAAGGTCCTTCGCGAATTCGTCGTCGAGCTCCGGGAGCACGCGACGCTTGAGCGCCTTGACGTGGGCCGTGTAGGACACGTCGCTGCCCGCCAGCTCGCTGACCGCGTAGTCCGAAGGGTAGTGAATGGAAAACGTCTTCTCGGAACCCGCTTCCAATCCGAGCAGCTGCTCGTCGAATCCGGGTGGATTTGCGGTCGAGCCGAGCTCGATGGTGACGTCTTGATGACGGTCGGCCTCGCCCGTCGCGGTCTTGCGCTCGAGGTCGAGCGTCGCCGTATCGCCGTCGATGATGCCCCGGCCCTCAACCGGCTCGTGGCGAGCCGCTCGTTCACGAAGCCGTTTGAGCGCTTCATCAACCGCCGCTTCCTCGACCTGGTGCGATGGCCGTTTCAATGAGATCGTCGCAAAGTCGCCAGGCTCGAATGCCGGAACGGTATCGAATGAGGCGGTGAAAGTCAGGGCCTGGCCCTCTTCAACCGTGACGTCGCGGATATCGGGCGCGTCGACCGGCTCGACGCCGCGCTCCCGCATCGCATCATCGACGGCACGCGGAATCAGCTCGTGAGCGACGTCGTGGAGAATCTGGTCCTTGAATCGCTGCTTGATGACGCGTGCTGGTGCTTTCCCAGGACGAAAGCCGGGGATGCGGGCCTTTCGCGAGTAGTCCCGCGCGACCCGATCAATTTGGGCATCGACCACCTCGCTTGGGATTTCGACACGGAGGTTCTTGCGCGTTTCGTTGACGTCGATGAGATCGGCCTTCATCCGCCTATGCGCCTCCGGCGCTTCGGCGCGACAAGTGGGCTCGAAGGTTGTTGTGAGCGGTCATAAGACAAGGTCCCTCGAAGCTGACTTGCACGGCCCGTCAGCGAAGGCTGCGGCTTGCGCCGCTGAAGCTCACTCGTGTCGCCGTGAGCGAAGGCTGCGAAAGGGGGGAGTCGAACCCCCAAAGCCTTTCGGCTACCGGATCCTAAGTCCGGCGCGTCTGCCAGTTCCGCCACTTTCGCATGGTACCGGTGTGCCGAAGGGATTCCGCCAGCGTAGCACGAGGCCAGCCCTCAGGCGACCCCTTCGATGTTGGTGATCAGGAACTCATCCACCGGCCCCCGGCCCGCGGCGTTCCGGTTGATGGCGCGACGCGCCGGCACGACGTGCGTGCGCAAGCCGGCGGCCCGCGCCTCCACGCTCGTTTCATACAGGCGCCGGATTTCAGCGGCCGTCGAGTTGCTCTGCAGCACGTGGCACCCGCGGCGCGCCGCGGCAATCGTGAAGGCTTGTAGACGCCGCTGCGCGTCTTCATCGAAACGCGGCGCGGTGTAGGACGTGAAGCTGGCGGTGCGGCTGACCGGCGCGTATGGCGGGTCGATGTACAGAAAATCGCCCGCCTCAGCAAGAGTTTCAACTGCCTCGAACGATCCCCAGAGCAGCGTGACGCGGGGATTGCGCAGCGCGTCCGCGACGCCACGCAGCCGTCCACGGTCGACGATGACTGGACGTTCGTACCGGCCGTGGGGCACGTTGAAGCCGCCACTCGCGTTCACGCGAAACAGACCGTTGAAACCCGTTCGGTTCAAGTAGAGCAGCATCGCCGCCAGCTCCGGCGTGTAGTCAATCTCACCGGTATCTCGTCGTCGCTGGCGGCGAAGCGGATTAAAGCGGCGATCTCTGACCTCGTAGTAGTGGGCATCGCCGCGGCGCGCGTGTGCGGCCGCGAGGTCTGACAGTGTCGACGCAATCGCTTCCGGACTCTCGCGCACGCATTCGTAGCAGCCGATCAGGTCGGGATTCGAGTCCACGAGGATGACCTCATGCTCGTGCAGTCGGCCGGTCCGCACCAGGTCGAAGAACACCGCACCGCTACCGACGAACGGCTCGATATAGCGATTGAATTCGGCTGGATAGAACCGTCGCAATCTGGGCAGCAGCTGACGCTTGCCACCGGCCCATTTCAGTAAAGGCTGCACAGTAGGTCCGGGCGTAGCCTCGCGAACCCCACATCCTGATTGATACACCATCAGAGGCCGATAAAAGGGATTGTACGGGTCACCAAACTTCTGATGACTCTAACACATTGTAGAGATAGAACTTAACAAGAGAAGCCGCGGTATCGTCTCGCCCGGGAGTCCGCGTCTGGCTCTAAAATGTCTGTGTCCTCCGAGAACAAATTGCGTGTCATCGTTGACACGATGTGTCGCTAGAGTCATATATAGTCATATATGGTTCGTAGCGATATTCGACCTCGTCTTCTGAAACGCGTCGCCGAGATGTAAGCGACGGGGCGAAGCTGTACCAAACCATCACCACCCAATCATGCCAGCTCACCGTCAATCGGCTCGGCTTCTGACGACGGTGCCACCGTGCTCCGTAGAGCTGATTGGCCGGTCCCCGGCGATCGGCCGAATTCAGGAGCTCGTCCAACAAACGGCCATACTCGAGAGCTCGGTCCTGCTCGTGGCCGAACCGGGAATCGACGCCGAGTCCGTCGCCCTGGACCTGCACCGGAGCAGCCGCCTGCCAATGGCCCCTTGGATCGTGGCCGATTGCGGGAGTGAGGGGCCGCAACTGGAGCTGACGCTGTTTGGCGCCACACCTCCCGGGCCCACCGACCTCGAAACGGTCACATCTGACAGCTTGATCGCGGGTGCTCGAGGCGGCACATTGTTCCTGCGTGATGTGACGGACCTTCCATCGAGCCTCCAGGCACGGCTCACTCGCATCCTGCGCGACGGCGAGATGCGGATTCAGGGTGAACCGGTCAACGTGGCGTTCCGGGTTGTCGCGAGCGCACCGCCGTCGATCGACTCGGACGTTCACGAACATCGCTTTCGCTCGGACCTCTGCCGTCGTCTCGCGGTCACGCGCATCGATCTGCCGCCGCTTCGGGATCGTCTGGCTGACGTGCCGGCGTGCGCCGAGCGGATTCTGCACGACATCTGCGCGCGCAGCGGCTCGCCGCCGCGGGCGTTCACCCAGCCGGCGCTTGCCTTGCTCGCAGCGCTGAACTGGCCAGGCAACCTTGCTGAGCTCCGCGCCGCGATTGAATGCGTCGCAGCCGAGACCCGCCAGGATCCGATTCAGGTCGAACAGGTGCTCCCAGTGTTGCGGCTCGAGCACGCGGTCGCACCCTTTGTTCCGGCCGGGAACCTGCGGGAGGCGCGCACCCGGTTCGAGCGCGACTACATTGCCGCGGTTCTTCAATATCACGGGTGGCGGATGGCGGACGCCGCTCAGACGCTTGGGATCCAGCGTCCTAATCTGTATCGAAAAGCCCGTCAGCTCGGTATCCCCGTGGCGCGCGCCACCGAGTAGCCAGAATGTGGAAGACACCATGAGCCTTTCTGCTTTCATCCTCAGCCTCGCGAGCCTCGCCTCGTTTGCGCCGATTCAAGCAGCCGTCCAAACGTTGCCGCTGCCAGCCCCACCCGCCGCACCGCTACAGGGTTCCACCGACCCAAACGGGCCCTCGACGGCCACGTACAAGATCGGGCCCGATGACGAGATCCGCATCGTCGTTGGAGGCGACGATCAACTCACGAATGTCTTCCGTGTGCAGTCGGACGGCGCCGTCAACCTTCCGTACCTCAACACTGTCCCGGCTCAGGGCCTCACCGCCATCGAGCTCCAGGAGCGTATTAGAGCGGCACTGGCCAAGGATTTTCTTCGCAACCCGCAAGTGCGAGTCGAAGTCAGCAAGTACGGCAGCCAGTTCGTGTTCATCTATGGTGAAGTGCGCATGCCGCAACGGCTGCCCATGACGGGACCGATGACGCTGATGGAGGCCTTGTCAGCCGCGGGCTCGTGGACCCCCAACGCCAGCAGCGTCGTGACTATTGCGAGAAGGCCCCCGGCTGGGGTTTCTGGGGCTCAACTGGATGCCGAGATCCGCAGGATCAATCTCGATGATTTGAGTCGAGGCGCCGCCAACGCGAATATCTACCTTCAGGGAGGCGACATCATTACGGTCCCGAAGGCCGAGACCATCTTTGTGCAGGGCCGAGTGAAGAACGTCGGGGTCTACAACTGGGAGCCTGGACTGACGGTGCAACAGGCGATCACAAAGGCCGGCGGCATCGACGATCGAGGGAGAGATAGCGGGCTCAAGGTCACTCGCGTCGTGGATGGGAAGAACAAGGAGATCGACGTGAGACTCACCGACCTCGTCCAACCCAACGACATCATCGTCGTGCCTGCGCGCCGCTTCTGATGTGCGGATTCGCCGGCCTCGTGCGATCGGATCGCCCGATCGACGCTGCGCCCGATCTTGCCGGCCGGCTGGACGCGGCGCTGGCCCATCGTGGACCTGATGGCCGTGGCTGCTGGACGTCGTCGGACGGCTACACGCTTCTCGTGCACCGGCGGCTCGCGATTATCAACCCGGGGCCGGACGGCGCGCAGCCGATGGCCACGTCAGACGGCAGTCATCAGCTGCTCTTCAACGGCGAGATCTACAACTATCGCGAGCTACGTCGCGACCTCGAATCGCGCGGCGACCGCTTCGCGACTGCAGGCGATACCGAGGTTCTGCTTCGGCTCGTTATTCGCGATGGGCCGGAGTCGCTCTCGCGAGTCCGGGGGATGTTCGCGCTGGCATGCTGGAGCGAGCGGGATCACTCGCTCCTTCTGGCGCGCGATCGGTTTGGGATCAAGCCACTGTATGTTGCCGCGCGAGGCGAGCAGGTCGCCTTTGCATCGGAATTGTCGGCATTGACCGCGGCCGGTCTGATCGATCGGCGGCCGTCGCCGGCTGGCGTCTTGGCGTTCTTGTCCTGGGGTAGTGTGCCCTCGCCGCTCACGTGGTTGCGCGATGTCGAGTCGCTGGCGCCGGGTACCTGGCGGCGTTGGAATCGTGAGGGACGTGACGAGCGCGGCGTGTTCGCCGACAGTCGTGCCCCGTACCCGTCGAGCGCGCAGCCACAGTCCGCCGCGTCGCTGCGGGAGGCTGCCGGCGTCGCCGTGCGGGAGAGCGTCGCGGCACATCTGGTGGCCGACGTGCCGGTTGGCGTGTTTCTCTCCGGAGGGATCGATTCTGGCGCCATCGTCTCGGCGGCCATCAGCGCCGGCGCCACGAATCTGCAGACTTTCACGGTTGGATTCGACGACCCTCGCTCAAGAGATGCATCCGAGGCTCCGCACGCCCGCGTCGTGGCGCAGGCATTTGGGACCGACCATCACGAACTGATGGTCGGCGGTGAAGATGTCGCCGACGATTTCACGCTCCTTCTCCACAGGCTCGATCAGCCGTCGATCGACGGGGTGAATAGCTTCTATGTCGCCCGAGCAGTGGCAAGGACCGGGATCAGGGCGGTTCTTTCTGGCGCTGGCGGCGATGAACTGTTCGGCGGCTACCCGTCCTTCAGGAGGCTCCCATCTGCGATGCGTGCAAAGCGCGTCGCCGGTCCGGCGTGGGCGGGAATCGCGGCAGCAGGGAACCTGGTGATCTCAGAGCGGCTGCGGCCGCGGTGGCGGCACTTTGCGCAAACCAACGGCAGCCTCGCCGAAGCCTATCGTGTTCAGCGCGGGTTCCTGATGCCACAGGAAATTGCCGCGTTAGCCGGTCCAGCTCTCCTCGACGGGCCCGTGATGCGCGAAGCGACAGAAGGTGTGGGCGCGGCCGAGGAGTGGCTGCTGACACCGATGGACGGCGAGGCGATGACGGCTTCGATTGCCCGGCTCGAGACCCGGCTTTATCTCGGTTCCCAACTCCTCCGCGACATTGACGTCATGGCCATGGCCCACGGACTCGAAGTCCGCGTTCCATTCGTCGATCATGAGTTGGTGGGATCAATCTGGCCCGCCCTCGGGGCGCATCCGGAGCTTCAACGCCGCAAGCGTCTTCTCGCTGAGACGCTCGCCCGTCCCTTGCCAACAGCCATCGCTCAACGGCCCAAGCAGGGTTTCACCCTACCGTTCGAGAGGTGGCTCGCTGGCCCGCTTACTGCGATCGTTCGCGACGGAATGGACCGGCTCACCTCAGACGGTTGGCTGACGTCAGGGGCGGCCGATCAGGTCTGGCGCAGTTGGCAGGATGGAACGTCGCATTGGTCGAGGCCATGGGGGCTTGGCGTCCTCGGCCACTTTCTGAAAGGCGCCCGCTAGCATGAACGCCCGCGGCGCCTTCAAGTCAGCGCTCCTTGGATCAGTGGATGCGTTGACCAGCCGTCACACCGCGCTCCTGCCGAACGATGCGCGCGACGAGCGCTCGACTTTCAAACTCGACGCGCCGTATCGGGTCGCTGCCTCGTCACTCGCGATCGAACTGCTCGACAGCCGCTCCGGCGATCTGACAGCGACCCTGATCGGTTACGACGGGCACTTTCCGAGAGTGCCGATATGGACTTCGACTGCGGCCGCTTACACCGGGCCCAACACCTTTGAGTTCGATCTTCAATCTGGTCAGGTGCGCCTTGGCGGCGCCGAGTGGGGATGTGCCCTCCCTCCAGCCACGCGACGCTTCTGCTGGAAGTTCGAGCTGACGATGCCCGGCGGCGTGGTGCACCGCCTGACGGGACACTATCGAGCGGATGCCGGCCGTGCGATCGAACAGGCGTATTACTTCGGCGATGACTACGTCGACTACGAGACACAAAGCGCAGGAGAACACGCGACGGTTGTCGGGCTGTTGCGCGAGTTCACGGCCAGCGGACCAGTTCTGGAGTTCGGTTGTGCAACGGGCGGCACCCTTGCCGCGTTGCGGCAAGCTCAGTATGAAGGCGTCGGCGTCGATCTGTCGGCCTGGGCGATCGAGCAGGCGACCGCCCGGCTGGGCGCCGGTCAGGCCTTTCAATGCGATGCCGAGCGGGATCCGTTGCCGCCGGAGGTTCTCGAGCGAGCGCCATTCGGCGCGATCGTCATGTGGGCCGTGCTCGAGCACTTTCACGAACCCTTTCAGATGATCGGCAAGTTGCGCGACGTCACGCGTCCGGGTTCGTTGCTGTTCATCAACACGACCAACGCCGACAGTCTCAGCCATCAGGTGCTCGGCGCCAATTGGGAGGGCTACTACGACTGGAGTCACCATGGGGTCGATCGCGTGAGCGTCGCCTCGCTTCGTCGCGGACTCGACGAGTTGGGATGGGACGTCCTGCGATTGACCACAGACACGCTTTGGGCGGCAGACCCGGGTCCGTTTGCCGCGACACTACGCGACTGGCACACCGCCGATGCGAGATTCCGGCGGCTGCTCACCGATTGCGAACTCGGCGACTTCGTCACCGTCGTGGCGGTCAGGCGATAAAGCGATGAACCATGCCGTGCCGCATCCCGTTGCTCTCTCGACGCGCCGACTCGCGGCGCACCGAGGGTGGAGTCTCGGTCAGCTCACCGAAATCTGGGACTACAAGGAGCTCCTGTATTTTCTGATCTGGCGCGACATCAAGGTTCGATACACGCAGACGGTTCTCGGCGCGGGTTGGGCGATCCTCCAGCCGGTCCTCACAACGGTGATCTTCACCATTTTCTTTGGCCGGCTCGCCGGCATGCCCTCGGATGGTATTCCCTATCCTGTTTTCTCCATGGCAGCGCTGGTGCCGTGGACATACTTCGCAACGGCGCTGGCCGGTGGCAGCCAATCCGTCGTCGCCAGCCAGCACGTGATCTCCAAAGTGTACTTTCCGCGACTTCTCGTGCCGCTCGCATCGGTGCTTGGGCCTCTCGTCGATTTTGGGATCGCGTTTCTCGCCCTGATCGGCCTCATGTTTTGGTACGGCATCGTCCCGGGCATGGCCATCGTCTGGCTTCCGGGACTCCTGTTCCTGTCGATCCTCACGGCGGCGGCCGGGAGCATCTGGCTCTCCGCTCTCAACGTTCAGTACCGTGACGTCCGCTACATCGTGCCGTTTGTCATCCAGCTGTGGATGTTCGTGTCACCGGTGATCTATCCAGCCTCGCGCGTTCCCGAACCATGGCGGCCGCTGTTCTTTCTCAATCCGTTGGCCGGCGTGATCGAAGGCTTCCGCTGGGCGCTGGTGGGTGGCTCCAGTCCCGGATGGATCACGCTCGTGTCGGCCGCGGTCGTCGTCCTCGCGTTAGTGACCGGGGCCGTGTATTTCAACCGCCTCGAAGGCACGTTCGCCGATCGGATTTGATGTCGACCCCGGCCATTCGCGCAGAGCATCTCGGCAAGCGCTACCGTCTTGGCGCGCGCCGTCGACGGTCAGCGACCGCGCGCGATGCCATTGCCGGCGCTGCGACCCGATTGCTCGGGCGCTTCCGCCGCGAGCCCGCGGCGGTTGAGTTGAACGATGTCCTCTGGGCACTCGACGACGTGACGTTCGAGGTTCAACCTGGCGAGACGATTGGCATCATCGGACGCAACGGTGCCGGTAAGTCCACACTGCTGAAGATTCTCTCCAGAATCATGGAACCGACGACCGGCTTTGCCGAAATCACCGGTCGGGTGGGTTCGCTCCTCGAAGTCGGAACCGGATTTCATGCCGATCTGACCGGACGCGAAAACACCTATCTCAACGGCGCCATTCTCGGGATGAAGCGCGCTGAAATCGAGCGCAATTTCGATGAGATTGTCGCGTTCGCGGAGGTGGAGCGGTTCATCGACACGCCCGTCAAGTTCTATTCGAGCGGCATGTACATGCGATTGGCGTTCGCGGTAGCCGCCCATCTCGAAACCGAAATCCTCGTTGTAGACGAAGTGCTCGCGGTCGGCGATATTCAATTTCAAAAGAAGTGTCTGGGCAAGATGGACGACATCGCCCGACACGGACGCACGGTCCTCTTCATCAGTCACAACATGGAAGCCGTCCAGCGGCTCTGCGCACGCGGGATGCTTCTCGAGCGCGGTCACCTCATTGCCAGCGGGTCGATCGGGGAGGTCGTGACGCGATATCGCGCCACCGAGCGCCGGCTCGTGGATATCGGCCGGTTCAATACACGTGGCCGCAGCGGTACGGGATGGGCACGGATCAGAGAACTTCGCCTGGTCGACCAAGCTGGCAGGCCGGTGCCTGGCCAGCCGGCAGAGGAAGACCTGACATTCTCGGTCGATTTGGAGCTCGACAACGCCTCGATGGCCGGGGCCAGTCTTCGCGGGCTCATTCTCGAACTGGTGATCCTGTCTGACCAGGGACAGCCTCTGGTCTCGATCATGAACATCGACGACGAAGGCGTGGAACTGCCATCGGCCGCCGGCTGCCACATCACGGCGCGACTCTCGGGTCCCACGTTTCTTCCCGGACGGTACCGATTGAACGCGTTCCTGGGAGTTCCTCACCTCGAGCACGTCGACGAGATTCCTGATGCGCTCGAGTTCGAGGTCCTCCCGCCCGTGCATCCCTGGCGGCCATATGAGCTTCACAGCTCTCGGCAGATCGTCTGCCGTAAAGCCAGTTGGACGTGCTCTGTCGGCGCGGCCGCGGCAGGAGCGGGGTCATGAGTGCGCCTCAGAAGGCCAAAGCGCTTGCGAAGAGAATTCTCGGCCGGCGACCGGTGGTGGCGGTGCCGACGGTTGAGGCGAATTCGTACGTCGAGGCGGGCAACCAGTGGTACGGACCCGTGCTGGGCGGCGCGTCCACTCTGGCTCCGCTTCTCGGCGGCGGCCGCGTCGTTCGGGAGGCGCTGGCGATTCTCGACCGTCTGGGCGAGGACGCCTACCTTCGGTTCGTTCGTCGTTTCTATCTCGCCGGTCTCGAGAAGTACGGCGACCGCTGGCAGTACGCCGACATCAATACTGCGCTGCTCGGGCTTGCCGAGGCGCTGCGGCCATCCGCGTATCTCGAAATCGGCGTGCGGCGCGGCCGCAGCCTGGCGATGGTGACCTCGAAAACGCCGGGATGTCACATCGTGGCGTGCGATCTGTTCATCGAGAACTACGCGAACATGGAGAATCCTGGCCCCGACTTCGTTCGCACCGAACTCGAGCGTTTCGGGTTTTCGGGCACGCTGGAATTCGTGATCGGCGATTCAAGCCGAGTGCTGCCACCGTTTTTTGCCCAGCGGCCCGATTTGTTTTTTGATCTCATTACCGTCGATGGCGACCATACGGCCGCGGGTGCTCACGCCGATCTGATTACGGTCATGCCGCGTCTCAAGATCGGTGGCGCGCTCGTGTTTGACGACGTCTCGAACGAGTCCCACCCGGAGTTGCGCCAGGTCTGGCGTGACACCGTAGTTGCGAGACCGGAATTCTCGACCTTCACCTTCGACGAGATTGGATTCGGTGTGGGGGTCGCGGTTCGTCATGCGTAATCGGAATGACAAGGCGGTCGTCACGGGGGCGAGCGGTTTCATTGGCCAGGCGCTCGTGACCCATCTGCGATCCGTCGGCTGGCCGGTGCTGGCCGTTGATCGCAGGCCCTTCCCTGATCCCGCTCAGCCGGCTATCGCGATCGACGTTGCCCAGCCCGATGCGCTCATCGGCGTGGTCGACGAACACACCACTATCTTCCACCTTGCCGCTTCAGCCGATGTCGCCGCCTCCGTAGCCAGCCCGCGCCGGGATTTCGACAACACCTTCCGCGGGGTGTTCGAGGTACTCGAGGCGGCTCGCCAGGCAAGAAGCCGAGTCATTTTCCCGTCGACGGCATCCATCTTCGACGCGAGCAATCAGCTGCCGCTTCCTGAGCGCGCGTTTCCGCGGCCGACCTCGCCCTATGCCGCGGGGAAGCTGGGTGGCGAGGCGTACTGTCACGCGTACCACCGGAGCTACGGCTTGGACGTCCGCATCGCCCGGCTGTTCAGCGTCTACGGTCCGGGCATGTACCGCTTTGCCATTCACGATCTCATCCGGAAGATTCAGGCGAATCACGAGGAGATCGAGCTTCTGGGCGACGGTATGCAAGTGCGGGACTATCTCTATATAGAAGATGCGGTACGTGGACTCGCAATGATTGCGACAGAGGCGGAGCCGGGGGAGGAATACAACCTCGCGTCGGGCATTCCTGTGCGCCTGTGCGATCTCGCCCGCACCATTGCGGAGTTGATGGGCCACCCGAATGTTCGCATTCTGCCAACCGGCCGCTCGTTTCCTGGCGATACGCCTCGCTGGTTTGCGGACATTTCAAAGATCCGTCGCCTGGGATTCGAACCCAGCGTTGATTTTCGCGACGGACTACGACGGACCATTGCCGCACTGTCGCCAGTGCCCGGCGCAGTCGTGGCGACGCGCTGATGCGGATTCGCGATGAAGTCGCGTACGTGTTCCCCGACAAACTGGGCGGGGTGTTCAACTATGTGGGCAACCTGCTTGCCCACAAGAGGGATGACCGGCTTGCGTCGGCCGCGATTCGCACCGACAACGCCTGCGATATCGAAGCCAGGTGTGACGAGCCCTTCGTGGCTGATCGCGACATCCGGTTCCCCTATTCGCTGCCTCCCGAGAACATCTACTCGGTTCTTCGCCGCCTCGCCCGCCTGCTTTCAGGACGGCCTGGCGTGATCGTGGCCAACGACTGGATCGAACTGGCGGCCACGGCGGTCCACGATACGGGTCGAGCGGTAGTTGCGATCACGCACGGCGACTTCGACTACTACTATGATCTCGCCGTTCGTCACCGCGACACGATCGATGCCTACGTGACCTACAGCGACCGGATGTTCAAGCGCCTGCGGGAACTGTTGCCCGATCGTCACGATGCCATCTTCCTGCTGCCGTATGGAGTAGAGATTCCGCCCATCGTCAGACGACCCGCGGCCGGCCCGCTGAGGCTGCTGTATGTCGGACGGGTGACGCGCACCAAGGGAGTCTTCGATCTGCCCGCGATCGACGCGAAGCTTCGCGATCAGGGTGTGGATGTCACCTGGACGATTCAAGGTACAGGGCCGCACGAAGCAGCTCTGAAGGACACGTGGAATGATGCACGCTTGATCCGCTGGACCGGGATGCAGCCAATGGCGGATGTCCTGCGGCTGTACGCGTCACACGATGTTCTGGTGATGCCCAGCCGAAACGAGGGCCTTCCGGTTGCGTTGCTCGAGGCTGGGGCTACCGGCGTTGTTCCAGTCGCCAGCAATCTCGCCAGCGGGATTCCCGACGTCGTGCTTCCGGGAGTCACCGGCTATCGCCCAGAACCGGGTGACGTTGACGGGTTTGCGGGAGCCATCGCGTCGCTCGCCGCCGATCGGGACCAGCTCGAAGCGATGAGCCGCGCGGTCCGGGAACGCGTTGTCACAAGATACGACGCGTCGATCTGCACTGCGGCGTACGAGCGACTGTTCAGCGACTGGCGTCAATGGAAGCGCGCCAGGCCCAGTCGCGTCCATCTTCCATATGGGAGCCGTCTCGATCAGCCGTGGTTGCCAAATCCGCTCGTGAGGGCGATTCGAGCGGCGCGGATGAAGCCGTGATGACCTCCACGTCCAGCGTGACGGCGCCTCTCGTCAGCGTGGTGATGACGGCCTACAACCGCGCGGACTACATCAAAGCGGCGATCGACAGTGTGCTGGCGCAGAGCTTCGCTGATTTCGAACTGATCGTCGTGGATGACTGCTCGACCGATCGCACGCGTGACATCGTGCAAGGGTATCTGCACGATCGGCGCGTGCGCTTGATCTGCAACGACCGCAATCTCGGCGACTATCCGAACCGCAATCACGCCTCAACCTTCGCCCGCGGCGAGTTCCTGAAGTTTCACGATTCCGACGACTTGATGTATCCCCACTGCCTGGAAATCATGGTCGCGGCGCTCCGCGCGCATCCCTCGGCAGCGTTTGCGCTGTCAGGCGACGGCGGCTGGCCCGGGGGGCCTTCGCCGATGCTTCTGACGCCGCGGATGTGCTATCAGCGTGAGTTCCTGGGGAGCGGTGGCGTCTTTCGTCCGGGTCCTGCCGGCGCGCTGTTCCGGACCGCGGCGTTTGCCGAACTGGGCCGATTCCCACTCAGCGGTACCCACTCGGACGCGCTCTTCTGGGTCGCGGCATGTGCCAGACGGCCAGTCGTGCTCGCGCAAGGCGACCTTCTCTACTACAGGGTGCACGCGGGCCAGGAACTTCAGAAGAGTGGAGCGGCGTACGAGCTGGCCGGTTTCGAGGGGGTTCTCTTTCGCGCGCTCAACGCACCAGAGTGCCCGCTCGACACCCTCGAACGTGAGCAGGCGAAGCGCAACCTCGCAGCGGGCGTGATCAAGCGCAGTCTTCGCGATTTGAGAACCGGGCAGCCAGGGCTCGCCGTGTTCCGGCTGAAACACAGCGGCTTGAGTCTTGGCGAGTGGCTTCGCTATTCGCGACGGCCAAGGCGTCAGACCGCGGCCGGGACGCCGCAGCCGCTGGCCAAGGAACACGGGTGAGAATCGCCCACGCCCTTGGCTGGTACTACCCCCAGAGTCTTGGGGGCACTGAGATCTACGTGGCCGGCCTCTGCCGTCGCCTGCGCCAGGCGGGGCATGACGTCCACGTCGCAGCTCCAGAAGCTGGTCGCGACGGCACTGCCGATTATTGGCACGACGGGACTCCTGTTTTTCGGTATCCGATCCCGGCCTCGCCGACTCGCGACGAGGCTCAAGGGAAGACTGCCGCCCGGGGTGCGGAGCTGTTCCATCGCTGGCTCGCCGAGCGTTGCCCCGACATCCTGCATGTCCATAGCCTTGTGACCGGCCTCGGACTGCACGAATTGAGAGAAGCCTCGCGCCTCGGCATCCGAACCGTGCTCACACACCATCTTCCCTCCCTTGGCTATGTCTGCCGGCGTGGCACGTTGCTGGAGCGCGACTCGCGTCCATGTGACGGTATCGCTTCGCCGAGGCGCTGTGCCGCCTGCATGCTGATCTCGCGCGGCCTTCCGGTCCAGGCCGCGGAGACATTGTCGCTGTTGCCGCCGCGTGTCGGCCGCGTGCTTGGAGCTCTGTCCGGGGCGCTTGGCACGGGCCTCGGTATGACGGCCTCCATTGACGACGACGCGCGACGGGGCCGTGAGCTTTCGGCGCTCGTCGACCGACAAGTGGTGCTCAACGAATCGGCTCGCCGGATCATTGCCGCCAACGGCCTTCCAACCGATCGCATCGTTCTCAATCGGCTCGGAATCGATCACAAGGCGATCGTCAGAAAGCCGACGGTACTCGAGGCCCCCACTCGACGGCCGATTCGCGTCGGCTATCTCGGACGGATTGATGCGACCAAGGGCGTCCGCGAGCTCGTCCTCGCGGTGACGAAGTTGTCACCGCAGGTCTCTTTGACGCTCGACGTCCGCGGACCAGTCCGGAGCGAGGCGGAACGTCGCCTGCACGGAGAACTGCGGCGAATCGCGAACCGTGATCCGCGAGTGACGTTCAGTCCGGAGGTGCCGTCAGCGGAGGCTCCAGCCACGCTGGCGACGTTCGACGTCTTGTGCTGCCCATCGACCTGGTTCGAAAACGGGCCGACCGTTGCGCTTGAAGCGATGAGCGTCGGAACACCGTTGATCGCGAGCCGGCTTGGCAATCTCGCCGAAATCGTCCAGGACGGTGTGAACGGACGGCTGGTCCCTCCCGGGGACGTCGCAGCACTCGCTGCGGCAATCGGGCAGGCCGCGGACGATCCGGCTGGCACCATTGATCAGTGGCGCGGCCATCTCGGCGCCGTGCGCTCGCTCGATCAGATCGCCGACGACTATCTGGCGCTCTACGCGCGCCTTGATGTCAGACAGGCGCGGGCCTCGTAGACGCGATGGCTCGGATTTGTGTGATGACGGCTGGGCACCTGGCGACCTGCCCGCGAATGACCAAGGCGGCCGACGCGCTCGCCGCAGCCGGCCATGACGTTCGCGTCGTCAGCACGCGTCATACGCCGTGGGCCGTGCGAGCAGACGATGAGATGCGGACTGCAAGATCCTGGCGCTGGAGAGTAATCGACTACCGTTCTGATGCCGCACGACTGCTCTATGTGAAATCCGGCCTTCGCGGGCGTTCGGCGCTCGCGATGGCGAGGCAGCTGGGCGCGACCCAGGTGCCGTTTGGTATCGGCGTCCATGCCTACGCGCGAGTGCATCCGGAGCTTGTGAATGCCGCGCTCGAAGAACCAGCCGACCTGTTCTACGGAGGGACGACCGGTGCGCTTGCAGCGACGGCTGAGGCCGCGTGCCGCGCGGGCGCGAAGTACGGCCTTGACCTCGAGGATTTTCACGCCGAGGAGCAGGAAGGTACGGACGGCCTTTTGCTGAATGCGCTGGGCGATCGCATCGTGGCTCGCGTCGCTCCGCCCGCAGCCCTGGTGACGACGTCGAGTGGCGCTAACGCCGCGGAGTACCGTCGCCGGTACGGCGTCGACGCCGTCACGATCCACAACACGTTTCCCCTTCCGCCGGATCCACCGACGATCGCGCGCCGTGAAGGCCAGCCGCTCAGAGCGTACTGGTTCAGCCAGACAATCGGATCGGGCCGGGGTCTCGAAGACTTTGTCAGGGGCGCAGGCGCGGCGCAGATCCCGATCGAGTTGCATCTTCGTGGCCGCTCGTCTTCCGGATATTTGGACGCGCTCACGCGATGCAGTGCGTCGATTGCACCACAGCTCTCGATCCGTGTGTCCGAGCCGGGCCCGCCAGAC